>SXGT01289265.1_pt1 | contig 10685 bp, 9 predicted proteins | sample 3176221 | NCBI WGS metagenome assembly SXGT01 (sample SAMN11356862, study PRJNA531348) | freshwater metagenome | isolation source: freshwater sample F1-120 | place: China: Fuxian Lake, Yuxi | collected 2017-12-25
CGCGTACCCGGGCGCGAATCGCGCGGAGCTGACCCGCAGCATCGAGGCCGTCGCGACCGCGCGTACGCACGCCGGCCTGCGCTCGCTCCTTCAGCGCGGCGACGCGAACCTGAAAGAACTCATCGAGGTTCGAGCTGAAAATGGCGAGGAACCGGACGCGTTCGAGCAACGGGAGTTCAGGATCTTCGGCCAACTGCAGTACCCGCGCGTTGAAGTCGAGCCAGGACATCTCGCGGTTGAGATACCGAGTGCCGGGCTCGACCGGGTTGCCGACGGACGCGCAGTGCTGGACCACCATGTTTCATCGTACGAAACCTCATCGACCTTGGGAAGTCCGGGGAAATGCCGGGAAAACCTTCACCGGCTGCCCGTGTAATCGGACGGCGGTCGCATGGCGGTCGCATGGCGGTCGTGATGGCGAGGAGTGGCCCGACCGCACGTGCACCGTACGGGTCTCCGGTGCACAGCGACACCCGGCTGGATGACGTCGCAGCGAACGTCGCGTGAAGGTCCGCCGCCCGACCTGGGTGACCCAACGTGCCGGTACGCTCCGGCCACGAACAAGCGCGCCTATCCCCGAGTTCCGCGATCGCAGGTTTCGTCGACTGCGTCGCCGTTCGCGCGCCTTGCGCTCGCGCACGTGAGTGGCGTGACCGGCGATCTCTTCGTCACAGTTGCGCTCGCAGATTCGTTGTTCTTCTCCGCGGCGACCAGCGAATCACGCATGAAGGTGCTGGGGTATCTCGCGCTCACGATGGCGCCGTTCATGGTGATCGCGCCCCTGCTCGGACCGGCCCTCGACCGCAGCCGCGGCGGTCGGCGTGTGCTGTTCATGGTTACGGCGGTCTTGCGGGGCCTGATCGCGCTGGTGTTGGCCAATCACATCGACGATCTCTGGCTCTACCCACTGGCGTTCGCCTCCCTCGTCTGTTCGAAGAGTCAGACCATTGCGAAAGCGGCGTTGGTTCCTGCGGTCGTGGAGCGACCAGAAGAGCTTGTGCTGGCAAACTCCCGTCTCGCGCTGACCTCGGTGCTCGGCGGGACCATCGGCGCGCCGATCGCGGGATTGCTGCTGAAGTTGGCCGGCGGTGACTGGGTGCTGCGAGCCGGTGCCCTCGTGTTCTTTGCCGCGGCCGTGTTCGCCTCGGCAATTCCGCGGGCGAAGCAGGTCGGCCGGCCCGAAACCGTCACCGATCGTGAAGCACTCCACGTGCCGACAATCGTCGCGGCGGGCAGCGCGATGGGCTTCGTACGCGGTGCTGTCGGGTTCATGACGTTCTTTGGTGCGTTCGTGCTGAAGGAGAACGAGGAACCCGCATGGGTGTTCGGTATGTTGATTGCTGCGAGCGCGATCGGCAACGGCATCGGCACCTTGCTCGCACCGAACCTTCGCCGCCGGTTCCGAGAAGAACCCATCATGATCGGTTCGATGCTCGTTCCTGGATTGGTCGTCGTCTTCGCCGCTCGCGCCGACAGCAATCCCTGGCTCGCGTTGGCGGCGGCGATGGTGGCGGGCGGCGCGGCATGCAGTCGTCTCGCGTTCGACAGTCTCGTCCAGCGCGACGCACACGACGCGGCCCGCGGCCGGGCGTTCGCTCGGTTCGAGACGCGCTTCCAGCTCGTGTGGGTTGGCGGGGGCGTCCTCGCGGTGTTGTTCCCGTCCTATGGCGCAGGGGGCCTGTTCATCATTGCGGTCACGATGCTGGCGAGCGGCCTCACCTATCTCGGAGCGGTGCGCCGACTCGACCGTGAGCACGAGGCGCTCGAGTCGCAGCGGCGACTCGACGACCCCTGGTTCGACGACGCGGGTTTCGATGATCCGGGGCTGACCCGGTAGTCGCCGCCGGCTGAACGGGAAATCGTCCGCGGTCGCGGTTGGAGTGGGCGAGACTGCTGCCTATGGCAGTCGTGGTTCGAGTGATCAACGCCGACGAGTTCGACGAGTTCGTGCGCGTCGATCAGCTCGCATTTCAGTTCACGCCCGACAAGAACGAGGAGCACGGTTCGCAGAGCTGGGCGCGTGGCGAGCTGGATCGAGCCTTCGGGGCGTTCGACGGGTCGACGATGGTCGGGATCGGCCGCAACTACTCATTCGACCTGACGGTGCCTGGCGGTGCGCGGGTGCCGGCCGGCGCGGTGTCGTGGATCGGTGTGCTGCCGACGCACCGTCGTCGCGGGATCCTGACCGCGTTGATGGACGCGTTGACCGAGGACTCGCGCCAGCGGGGCGAGCCGGTGTCGATGCTCACCGCCTCGGAAGGTTCGATCTACCGACGCTTCGGGTACGGCTGTGCAGTCGATCGCGTCGGATGCACGGTCGAGGCAGCCGCCGCTGCCTTCGTGCCGAGTTGGCGCGAAACCGGAACCGTTCGACTCGTCACTGCCGATGAGGCTGCAACGCGATGCCCGCAGATCTACGAGCAAACCCGTGATGTGGTGGGCAGCGTTGCCCGACCCGAGTATTGGTGGCCCGAAATCGCGTTCGAACGCACCGACGGGCCGCAATTCTGGGCCCTGCACGAGACCGACGGTGTCGACGACGGATTCGTCGGGTATCGCGTCACCGGCGATTGGCTCGGCGGGGTCGTCGATCGGACCGTGGACGTCTGGGATTTCCAGGCAACGACTCCTGCCGCGCGGCTCGCGCTCTGGCGGTTCGTGCTCGACATCGACCTCACGCGGCGCGTGAAATGCGTCCAGATTCCGATGCACGATCCGGTGCGGTGGGCCCTGGCCGACGTGCGACAGCGCCGACTCGATTTCGTCAACGACGGCTTGTGGGTCCGAGTGCTCGACGTTGCCGGGTTGTTGCAGGCCCGGCGCTATGAGCACGACGACGATCTCGTCGTGGCGATCGACGGCGTGCACTGGCGACTCGTCGTTGTCGACGGAACCGCGTCCTGTTCGATCACGACCGATGCTGCCGACCTCACGATCCCGACCGACGTGCTCGGCGCGGTGTCGCTCGGACAGCGACGGGTCAGCGAGTTTCCCGGCCCGGCCGAAGCGAACGAATCATCGGTGCTCGCGCGTGCCGACCGACTGTTCGCCACCAACGACCGTGCGGCGATGCTCAGCTTCTTCTGAGTCGGTGCAGGCGACCAAGCCGATCGCCTACGACCACCCGGAACCTGCGCCCCGAACCATGCCGAAGGGGCCGGCCGGCCAGTTGAAGCAATCCATCATCAGTTGGTCGACCTGCTCGTGGGTCGCGACGCCCTCGTCGACGACTCGTCGAGCCTCCGCGACCATGGCGAAGTACACCCGGTTCGCAACGAACCCCCACGCCATCGGCTGATCGCGCACCACGACTGGATTCTTGCCGCACGCACTGGCGATCTCGCAGACCGCCTCGGTCGTGGCGTCGGAGGTCTCGACCGTCGTGATGATCTCAGCCATGCGCATCACCGGTGCCGGCGAGGCCCAGTGCCAACCGATCACGCGGTCGGGTCGATCGGTTGCGGCTGCGAGCGCGGCGATGGGGAGTCCTGAAGTGTTCGACGCCAAGATCGTCGAGGGCGGGCACGCCCGATCGAGATCGCGGAACACGCGGATCTTCACATCGAGTCGTTCGGGGACAGCTTCGATGACGAGTTCGGCTGACGCGAGGTCGTCGAACTCGGCCGAGAAGGTCATGCGCGCAATTGCCGCGTCGGCTTGCTCGCGAGTGAGCTTCGCGCGCTCGACGCCGCGCTCGATGCCGTAACGGCCGGAAATGGCAACGTCGCGTCCCTTGGCGAGCGCGTCGGCGGAGATGTCGTGACAGACGACCTCGTACCCGTGGCTCGCACACACTTGCGCGATGCCGCCGCCCATGACACCCGCACCCAATACGCCGATCTTCATGGTCAGGATCCTCTCGATGATGCAGTCGATCGCGGTGATTCGGGTTCGGTGGTCTCGTCGACCGCGACGGCGAAGGTCGCGAGCTACTCGAGGTCGAGTTCGATGCGGGCGAGCCACAGGCCGGGCGCGGCGAACTCGTTCTCCGTGGGCAACATCGATTCGCGTTCCCACAGGCGATTCAGGCCTTCGATGCCGGCGCGTTCGACGACACCCTGGCAGAATGCCGCACCGGCTTCGTATTGGCCGCGGTCGATCGCGAGGCCGAGCATCTGCTCGACGAACTCGGTGTGCCGACCGTGTTCGACCCGGTGCCGTCGTAACGCTTCATCGACCCGCCCGGTCGCGGGCGAGAGTGTGGTGCCCAGTTCGGCAACGAGCGTGTCGGCGTAACCCTCGAGCACGCTCGCGAAACGAACCAACGACGCACGCACTGGCGCCTGCGCAGGCGTCTGCAAACCGGCCAGCAGCTTGACGGGATCGATGTCGATGTTCGGGATGTTCGCGAACGTCGACGGATCGTTGATGTCGATGGTCGCCGGATCGAAGTCGTTGAGTTCGGGGAGATCGCCGAACAGATCGCCGAACCGGGCCTCGAGGGCTTCGGGTCGGGATTCGTAGCCCGCGACATACTCCGATGAAAGCCGTACGAGACGCTCCCGTGCCCACGTGACCGAACGCGGCGCGCAACGCACCACTTCGCGTAACGCCAACGCGAGGAAGAGGTCGCGATGGTCGATTTCCCAATCGGCGGCGAACCGTTCGATGTTGCTCATCACGAACGCGAGTTGCGGTGCTCCGGCCAAGGGCAACGGCAGATCGTGTTGGCCGAGGGCGTGCTGGGCCAACAATCCGACGAGCGACCCGGCCTGCACGCCGAACAGTAACGGCGCGAGTGCACCCAGCATCCCGGCCAACATGTCCGGGTCGGCGCCACCCTCCGCGAACGGATTCGCCAGGAAGCGCGCCGGGTCGAACGTGGTCGACTGGCCTGCCGTCAGGGTCGTCGACAGCGACTCGATCACTGGGCGGAGTCCATCGAGGGTTGCGCGGGTCCACTCGACCGGCCCGACGACCCGCACCGGCACCGCGCCGACCTCCGCCAAGCCGCTCACGGCGGTCACGTGGGTCTGGGCGACCCGTACCAACTGTTCGAGTTGGTCGGCGAGGGTTCGATCGACGTTCGTCTCGGGCCGAGCTGAACCCGTCGTCGGATCGGCGGAGGCGATCGACTCGGCGCACTGACGAGCGATCTCCCAGTTCACCGGCCCTGGGGTCTGGAGCATGCGAAACACTTCGTGCAGATCGAGGTCGTTCAGTGCCGCAAAGGGGTTGAACGGCGGCGGATCGGACCCGTCGTCGCTCGGATCGGAATCGGGTGGTTGCGATCCGGCGCTCACCGGATCAGTCTACGAACCGTGGGATCTGATACTCCTTCGGGCATGCGCGTGGTGGTGACAGGGGTGTCGGGCCGACTCGGCCAGCGGTTGTTGGCTGAACTCGACGCCGCTGACGAGGTCGACGCGATCGTCGGACTCGATGTTGCCGAACCCGCTCGCGGGGCGCGCAAACTCGAGTTCCATCGCTGCGACATCACCACCGCCGACCTCAAACCGCTGCTCGAGGGCGCGACCGTGGTGGTGCACCTCGCCGCGGTGGTGGGACCCGTGACCGATGTGGGAGCTGCCCGACGCGTGAATGTCGACGCGACGCGACGTCTGCTCGACGCCGCATCGGCGGTGAGCGCACGTCGATTCGTCCGCGCGTCGAGCGCTGCGGTGTATGGCGCGTGGGCGAACAATCCTGTGCCGATCACCGAAGACACACCGCTGCGGCCGAACCCTGAGTTCGCGCCCGCGCTGCACGACGCGGAGTGTGAGCGCCTCATGCTCGAATGGTCGGACGCGCATCCCGAAGCGTCGACGGTGTCACTGCGCCTCGCTCCAGTCGTCGGTCCCGGAATCGAGTCACTCTTTGCCGCCGTTGCGGCCGGGCGGTCGCCGGTGCGCGTGCGTGGTGTCGAACGGCCGGTGCAAGTCGTTCACGTCGACGACGCGGCGAGCGCGCTGGCCTTGGCGGCGATCGGCGACCTCGACGGTGTGTACAACGTCGCCGCGAACGGTTGGCTGTCGGCGGCCGAAGCCGAGGCAGTCGCCCCGTCGACCAAACGTCCGGCGCTGCCCGAAGAACTTGCGGAACGCACGTTGCGCACGATGTGGAACAGCGGGTTGGGTGACGCGCCCCCGGCGGTGTTGCCCTACCTCGTGCATCCTTGGGTGGTCGCGAACGACCGGTTGCGGGCAGCCGGGTGGGAACCTCGCCACGGCAACGAAGAAGCGATCGTGCTGTCGGGCGATCCCGACCACGCTCGCAGTTCGCTGCCGTGGATTGCGGCCGTCGGTGCGGTGCTGACCGGTGCCGCGGGGGCGACCTGGTGGCTCAGTCGCCGAGGTGGGCGCGGGTCCAAGTGGTCCAGTCGTCGGTGAAGTAGCGGACCCGGACCTTCTTGTACTCCTTGATCGACCAGAGCAGCGCGTACTCGTCGACGCCGGTCTCGTCGCTGATCGCTTCGATCGTTGCTTCGCAATCGCGCGCGCTGCGACCGTGCACCATCGTGAACACGGTGTAAGGCCAATCGTCGTAGGTCGGTCGTCGGTAACAGTGCGACACGGCGGCGAACCCCGCCATCGCCGGGCCGATCTCGTCGAGGTTTTCCTCGGGCACCGCCCAGACGCCCATCGCGTTGGCTTTGTACCCCGCGGTGCGGTGGTTCATCACGGCGGCGAAGCGCCGCATCCACTTGCGTTCCTTGAACCGCCGGAGTTGCTCGATGACCTCGGCGCCGCTGATGCCGATCTGGTCGCCGTAGTCGGCGAACGGGAACTCGCCGAGCGAAAGGTCTTCTTGGACGACTTCGATCGTGCGTCGATCGAGGTCGCTGAGTTCGGGAATCTCCATATCGGGCCGACGTTCGGGACGTTCGTGCTCGAGCACCTCGGCCTTGGCGTTGGCAGCCGTGTTGCCGGTCATGTCGAGTTTGACGCCGATCTTGTAGAGCTTCAGCGTCGGCAACTTGCGAGTGACCGAGGCGCCCGACTGACGGTGCAGCACATCGAGGTGTGCGTCGAAGTCCTCGCCGGGTGGAACGGCAAGCGTGTACCAGAGGTTGTAGTCGTGATTGCGTTTGTAGTTGTGCGAGATGCCGGGGTGCGCGTTTAGCGCCTCGGCCGCCTCATCGATCGTGGTGGGGTCGATCTTGGCGGCTACCAGTGCTGAGCTGTACCCCAACGCGCGGGTGTCGAAGATCGCCGAGAGCTGCCGTAGGACGCCAGCTGCCTTGACCGTTGCGATGCGCTCACGAACCTCGGCCTCGTCAATACCGAGCCGTTCACCGATCGCTGCGTACGGCCGCTCGACGATGGGGAAGTCCCACTGGACCGCGTTCAGCAGCTCGCGATCGAGGTCGTCGAGGTCGGTCGGCTCCGACGCGGCACCGGGCGTGGGTGTGACGGTCATGGCTCCATCGTCGCGCACCGGGCCGGTCAATGGACCACCCAAGGCCCCGGGATTTCGGGTGAGGCGTTGACCATCCAGGGTGGCGCGTGGGGAACCCCGGTTGATGTGAGCCAATGTCTCGATGCTCGTTCAGTCGGGCGGAGGAGGTTGTGGCGCGTGCTGATCGGTGCCGAGCTCGACGTGCATGCGCAGGACGCGATCGCCCCGCCGCACCTCGAGGGCAACTCGGTCGCCCGGCCATGACCTCCGCACGACGGCGGTGACCTCGGCCATGGTGTCGACCCGGCGGTCGTCGACCACGAGGCCGACGTCGCCGGGCCGCAGGCGATGTGCCGCAGCGTCGGCGTCGACGCTCCACACGACGGGTCCGTCCTTCGTGTCGACGCCGACGAAACCCAGGCGACCGTGATCGGCGACGCCGTCGACGCGTAACCGCGCCGCGATTTCGGTGGCGTAGCGCATCGGCAACGCAAACGTGCGACGCGACTCGACGGTGGGCGCGAACAAGATGCCGAGTGTCTCGCCGTGTTCGTCGACCAGTGCGCCACCCGCCCACTCGGCGTCCGCGAGCGTGTCGATCTCGATGAGGCCGCTCATCGCCGGACCATTGCGCGTTGCGACCAACCCGTCGGTGGACGACACGATGCCCCGACTCACCCGCGGTGTCGCTCGACCGCTGCGGTTCGCCGCGACCGCGTAGATCGGTTGGCCGATACCCGGCATGCTCGTCGAGACCGGCGCGGCGATCAACGGCGACGAGATACGCACCAACGCGAGGTCGGCGGGCACGTCGATTCCGACAATCTCGGCAGTGATTCGGGTGCCGTCGATGGTCAACACGTCGACGGTGGTGGCATCGCCGATGAGGCGTGCGTTGGTCAGCACCTCACCGTCGGGTCGGACCACGATGCCCGAACCTCGCCGCAGGCCGGTGTCGTCACGAGCAGTGATCGCGACGATCGACGGTGCCAACTGTGTGACCACTTGGCTGGCTTCCGACGCGGTGGGCTCGTCGGGAGTCGCGTCGAGCGTTGCGGCCTGGTTGAAGTCGACCGAACCGAACGCGGTGACGAGCAGCAACGTCACGCCAGCACCCGCGAATGCGCTCGCGGCAGGGATCGTGAGCGATCGTCGGACGCGGTTCGATCGTCTAATCGGGCGTGCTGGCAATGGTCGCTGTCGCGATGCGGGATGGGGCGGACCTGCGACCTTGGACTGCCCGGTGAGTTCGGAAGGATGACGCCACAACCGATCCATCGGGTCGGGGACGGGCCGATCGACGCCGAAGTCATCGTTGGAGCCGAAGTCATCGTCGGGGTCGGAGAAGTCGCTCATACAGAAGTCGCTCGGTGCCACCATGACGGCACCGTGGCGGTGCGCGGTCGTGGCTGCGAAGTGTACGAACCGGGCGCGTTCGTGTGATCGCGGGCCGCCAGGCGTCACCTTTCCCTGGCTTGCGACCCCGGACGAAGCCCCTCGCCATGGGGATCGGCGTCGGGCCGTCCCTAGACTCGGGCCATGGCCGACACATTGCCGGGGGCGGCGTTCGACGCGCGCACCCGTATCGAGTTGGTCGACACCCCGATCGCAAGCGACGAACTGGTGGGTTGGGCGACGGCTCCGAACTGCGGAGCGGTGGTCTCGTTCCTCGGTGTCGTGCGCGACCACGCCGAAGGTCGTGACGGCGTCTACGCCATGACCTACGAGGCCTATCGCGATCCCGCGGTCGAACGACTCGGGGAGGTCGCGGCCGAGGCCCGGCGACGATGGCCCGATGTGGAGCGAATTGCGCTCGTGCACCGACTCGGCGAACTGGACCTGTCGGAGGCCAGCGTGGCGGTTGTCGTGAGTTCGCCGCATCGCGATGCTGCATTCGAAGCCGGACGCTTCTGCATCGACACGCTGAAACAGAGCGTGCCGATCTGGAAGAAAGAACATTGGCGCGGTGATGCCGCCGCCGAGGCTGGTTCGGCGTGGGCGCTCGGGGCGAACGACATCGCTCCCGTGCGCGCGTCCGACCCCCCAACTGGTGACGAGTCCCTGGGTCGGACCGCCTGATGGCTCGCGATGTCGCCATCGATCTCGGCACGGCCAACACGCTCGTGTATTCGCGCGGCCAGGGCATCACGCTCAACGAACCGACGGTCATCGCGCTCAACTCCCGCACCCAAGAAGTGCTGGCCATGGGCCACGACGCGTGGCAGATGATCGGCCGCACTCCGGGTTACATCGTCGCGGTACGGCCGCTCCGAGGCGGTGCCATCACCGACTTCGATATCACGCAACGGATGATCCGGTTGCTGTTCCAACGTGCGGGTGTCAATCGTTTCTCGCGCGCACGCGTCTTGATCTGCGTACCGTCGGCGATCACCCACGTCGAACAACGCGCGGTCCTCGACGCGGCACGGCGAGCGGGTGCTGCGCAGACCCATCTCATCGAACAGCCGTTGGCGGCAGCGATCGGCGCGGCGCTACCGATTCACGAACCGCTCGGCAACATGGTGATCGACATCGGCGGCGGTACGACCGAGGTGGCGGTCATTTCGCTCGGCGGGGTTGTCGCGCTCGAAGCCGTCCGAGTCGGCAGCTTCGACATCGACGCGGCAATCCAGACCTACGTGCGCAAGGAATACGGCATCGCTATCGGCGAACGCACCGCCGAGGAGATCAAGCTCGCCATCGGATCGGCCTACCCGGTCGCCGATGAGTGGAAAGCCGAAGTGCGCGGCCGCGACCTCATGAGCGGCCTGCCGAAGAACGTGATGCTCGCGCCCGACGAAGTCCGCGGCGCGATCGAAGAACAGCTCCGCGCGATCTGCGACGCGGTGCGATCGTGTTTGTCGCGCACGCCGCCGGAACTCGCACAAGACCTCATCCTGAACGGCATTCACCTCGTCGGCGGCGGTGGGATGCTGAAAGGGCTCGACTTGCGCATCTCCGACGAGACCCACCTTCCGGTGCACCTCGTCGACGCGCCGCTCGAATGTGTCGCGCTCGGTGCGGGCCGATGCCTCGACAACTTCGACATGGTCAAGGACCTGTTCATGGCGAAGACCGACCTGGGCGGCCGCTGACCAGGTTCGTCGCTGCCGTTACGCACAGGGTCCGAGGGAGAACATTCGACCGCCAGGGTCGGCTGGCCAATGGCCTTCGATATTGAGATCGATGGCGTCGGATTCGGCCATTGGGCGCTCGAGGTCCACGCGCACAAGCGCGGCGCCGTCTTCGTCGACTCGCAGCGCCCAGCTGCGCTTGCCCAAGGACCACGCCGCAGCGAGATAGCGGTCGTTGTCGGTGATTGGTTCGACGCGTGCGGACTCGAACTC
>SXGT01399759.1_pt1 | contig 10685 bp, 10 predicted proteins | sample 3176221 | NCBI WGS metagenome assembly SXGT01 (sample SAMN11356862, study PRJNA531348) | freshwater metagenome | isolation source: freshwater sample F1-120 | place: China: Fuxian Lake, Yuxi | collected 2017-12-25
AGCCAGTCAGCCGCCTCTAGCAGTGCCGACTCGGTCGAGACCGACTCCGGAGCGAGCGTCAACCGGGTCTGGATCACCAATTGGCTAGGTGACATTTCGATGCCCAATGCACGTGCCACGAGCTGGCGCTGCACTTCGAGAGCACTTTGATTGATCTTCTCCAGTTCATGCCCGCGTGAAGTCTGGCTAGCGTGAATGCGATACCCAGCAAGAATTCTTGGAAGGTTGTGGATCCCGAAGAGTTCAGACGCCCGCGCCCAAAGGTCGTAGTCCAAGGCATTACCGAACTCGGGCCGAAAGCGCAGGTGGTTCTCGGCCAACGTGCTAGCCCGCATCATCACGGTATTGCATTTTATGGGGTTCGAGAACAGCAACTGAGCGCGGATATCGGCGTGGGCTACCGGCAACTTCTCCCGCAGTGTGCGTAGGCGACCATCGGTACCGTGGGTGATGAGGTTTGACCAACTGCCGCAGATGCCCACATGGGGGTGCGCCTTGAGGTAGGCAATCTGCGCCCCAAGGCGACCCGGGTAGGAGCGATCGTCTTGATCGAGCCAAGCGATGAAGGAGCCTCGGGCCTCGGCCAGAATCCGGTTGCGGGCTGCAACCAGGCCTTGATTGACGTCGTTTCGCAAAATCCGTATTCGTGGGTCGAAAAAAGATGATGCAATCTCTAGGCTCGCATCCGTGGAGCAGTCGTCAAGGAGGATCAGTTCCCAGTTTTCGTAACCATCCGCGAGGACGTCACTGATGGCATCTCGCAGGTATGCGGCGCCGTTGTAGAGCGGCATACCAACGGTAACGAGGGGTAGGCCGCTCATGTGACCAGCCTACCTAGGTAAGCATCAGGGCAGCGGCTTTTGCTGGTCCGGTAGCGTTCAGGTGTGAGGGTGGATTCGAGCCGAGTTGACGTAGTTCATGTCTGCTACGGCGGCGAGGGCGGCCAACTCGCCGCAGCGCAGACCCTGGCCCATGGATTTGTTTTGGTGGGGCTACGCTCCGGAGCGGTGGCCCTCGGGCCAGCAGAGATCATTGTGACCGATCCTCGTGCATGGGTGGACATGGCAGAGGTCCAGATCGTGCCGCTTAAGCGCCGTGGCGACATCTCATCGATGTTTGGCACAGCCAAAGCCATTAGGGCCATGCGCCCTAGGGTTGTCCTCTGCCATAGCCATCGCCATGCGCCCGCAGCATTCATTGGGCAACTGCTTAGTGGCCGCAGGCCCCGGATGCTGGTGGTCGAACATCACAGCATCCCGCTGCGTTCGCGAATGGATAACTTTCGCTCGGCTATAGCACTGGCACTTAGCCGTGGTGTCGCCTTGTTGTCGCATGAATATCAGGAGGCATACCCACTTCGCCGGGCCTGGCTGCCCGGGGCTCGGCGGCAGTTCATCGTGCCGAACGGGGTCGATCTCACGCTCTTCCCACAAGATGGGGCACAATTGGGCGGGGATAGGAAAAGCGGGCGGATCATCCTCGGCATGGCTTCGCGGTTAGTGCCCTCCAAGCAGCACGATGTACTCATTCGGGCACTTGCGCTGCTCCGTTCGGGTGAGGGTCCACTCGATGCGGAATTGCGGATAGCGGGTGAGGGCCCAACTGCCGATTACTTGCGGAAACTGTCAGGTGACTTGGGAGTCGCAGACCGAGTGACGTTTCTCGGACATGTGGAGGGAGACGATCTCATCTCCTTCTTTCGTGAGTTGGACATCTACACTCACGGCACGCTGGGCGAGGGGCTGAGTATCGCCCTATTGGAGGCTGCGGCGGCCAGCGTGCCAATTGTCGCCAGTGACGTTGTCGGGGTGCGTGGGATCTTCGTGAACGGCAAGACAGCGGTGCTCGTCCCAGACTCAGATGCTGGAGCGATGGCTACGGGGATTGTGAAGGCGGCAGATTCTGACTTTGGCCCGTGTTTGGCCGATGCCGCTCGAAAGATGGTCGCGGAATGCTACTCAGCCGAAGTGGTTGTCCGTGGTTATCTCGAAGCGATGGGTGCTATTGACCGGAGTGGTCCGTGGGCTCATGCTGCAACCGGAAGTGAGAGTATCTAGTTTGGCTATGACGAGCGGGGATCCTTGCCGGGCAGGAACTGTGCCACGAAGCTCATGAGAAGTTCAGCGGAATGGTGCCAGCCCATGGACTCCTCCGCATGCTGGCGAGCACCTGCACTCAAGTGCTGTAGGAGTTGCGGCTCAACGATCAGCTGAGTGAGAGCAGCTGCGAAATCGCAAGGCGTCGTTGAGTCGGCGATTAAGCCGGTTTCAAGGTGAACCACCTGTTCAACCAAGCCCCCAATCGGTGTCGCTACCACGGGTAGGCCGGATCCATATGCGGTCGCCACGATTCCTGATTGGCTTGCCTCGCGATAGGAAAGGGCAAGCACGTCGGCCTGAGAAAGTTGGTACGCGATGTCGTCGTCCGAAAGCCAATCATTTACGATCGTGACACCCTCGAGAGTGGCCAAGGCATTCGCGTAGAGGCCAATGTCGCCAGCGCCGGCAATGGCCAGCGTAATTCCATCACCATGAGTCGCGCGCACGATCCGGTAGGCATCAAGCAGGATGTCGAGTCCTTTGTACTCCAGTATGCGTCCTAGGAAGAGCACTCGAAGAGCCGTCGGCGAATCGCGGTGCTGGGGTGCCTGACCGGAGTAGTCAAATGCCGCGAGTGGAATGACCTTAACCCGGTCAGCTGGAACAGCTCGTCGGGCAACCAATTGGTCCTTGACGTGCGCCGACAAGGTGATGTAGCCGCTGGCATGCTTCTGCTCGAAGGCCTCCAGTCGGTCTTGGAGCCAGTCCGAATCGCCCTTATGTCGGTGCGCATCATGAACCGTCAGCAGGAATGGTAGATCGAGGGATTTAATAACGTTGATCATCGCGGCATTCCATGGATGCCACATCGGGCAGTAGACGATATCTATTCGGTTGGAGACGAGGAATTCTCGAAAGGCGTGTCGTATCCACGGCAGCGCCATACTCCGAAGGATTCCTTCTGGCATTGTTGAGAAGGTCTTGACCTCAAGGCAGGGAAGACTAAGTGCCCGGAAGCCCTCCACTTGCTCGTTAAGAGTCGAATAGGAAACAAAGACTTCAGTATCTGGCTGGTCCATCAGGGCTCGGGCCATGTTGAGGGCGTAGAGAGGCCCTGCGCCTCTGCTCCCCCACTGCCAGACCAAGATTCTCATCGGGTTATCTGCCAATTACATTGCCTCCAAGGGTAATACTGCCAAAGCGCCTCGGGCCTAGGCGCGCTAGCCCGTGTCTAGGTGGTGACCTGAAATATGAACTAGGCGAGAAGTCGCCATTAGGGTGGTGTTATGCGAGTCGTGAATAGGTCCATAGCCATCTATAAGACCTTTGGCCCAGGGGAACTAGCTGCTCGCGTCATGGAGCGGATCAGGCCGCCACACCCGATGAGCATCAGGGACATCTGCGGTTCGAACGCGGTCGTTGTTAGGGAGCCGGAGGAATGCATCAGCGCCCTTGCTGGGGCCCTCGGTCTTGCAGCACCAGCGGATGCTGACATTGCTCAGTGGGAGGGCGAGTGGACTGACCTCGCCGATGCTCTCCAAGTGCCATCGCGTAGCCGATACCTAGTCGAGTACGACGTGGAGAAGAAGACAGCGAGGTCGCTGTATCTGATCACCCGCTGGCGACAACCCAAAGTGATCTTGGAGACTGGCATAGCTCGCGGTGCGTCGTCATATGCGCTCCTCTCGGCGGTCAGTAAGAATGAGTTGGGCGTGGTTTTCTCTCTGGACGTGGACGAGTCAGCGGGTGAACTGGTGCCCCCGGAACTGCGGGTGGTTTGGCAGAAGAGGGTCGTCGATCCCAAGAATCCGAAAACATCCTTTCTGGCCATTATGAAAGATGTGCCATCAATTGACTTCTTCTTTCACGACAGCAATCATCGCGAGCCTTGGATGAAATTCGAATTCGCAAACGTAATTCCAAAGTTGTCGCCCGGGGCGATCATGGGTGGCGATGACGTTGACATGAATGCTGCCTTCATTGAGGCTGCCCTGCCGCGGGCCTTTCGAGTGATACTTCTAGATGGACGCAAGGCTTCTGGATTTGCCGTGTCGACCGCCACGTGAGTGAAACCCCGATGGGTGACGCGGTCGTTCTTGGCGCCAGTAGTCCCTTGGGCAGTTATATAGTTGAGGCACTCGTGGCGGCTGGGTACGGCGTCACTGGTGTTTCAAGGCGGCAATCCGCTCGCGCATTACCCGCGGGCGTGTCATGGGAGATCGCAGATCTGATGCGCCCTGAAGCAGTTGGCATTCTCCCTGCGTCTTCGATCATGGTTTCTGTGCTACCAATTTGGGCGACGGTCGACGTATGCAAAATTGCTTGTGCTCGGGGCCTGTCCCGGCTGGTGGCATTTTCGTCGACCAGTGCGATTACGAAGAAAGACGCGCCCAGCGCGGCGGACCGTGAACTCGCTAGGCGCCTTCTTGACGGTGAAGAGGCGCTAGCGTCGCTGCCACGGAATGTGGCATCGACTGTCCTGAGGCCGACCATGATCTACTCCGACCGCGGCGACAGGAATGTGCAGCAGATTGCTGCGCAGCTTCGGAAGATTTCGGTATTTCCGTTATTGGGCGCGGGGCAGGGACTGCGTCAACCCGTACATGCTCAGGATCTTTCTACCGCGGTTGTTGCTGCTCTCACTACGGACAAGTCGATTGGTCGGACATATGATTTGGGTGGGGGCGAGGTGCTGACATTCCGCGAATTGGTGGCAAGAACTGCCAAGGCCAACGAACTGAAGGTTCACTTCGTGCGTGTACCACGGGTAGTAGCACGTGTTGGCCTCCGTGCGCTAAGGAGGCGTCCCCAATTTCGCGGCATTACGCCGGGGGCACTTGAGCGGATGAGCAAAGATCTGGTCTGCGATATCAGCTTGGCAGGCAAAGACCTCAATTACTCCCCTAGGAGATTTGAGCCGCCTTCTTACTGGATTTGACGGTCACCTAACGGGGATGCGATGAAGAAGAACTCGGACCCCTGTAGGACTGACTCCGTGTAATACTCACGAGACACTGCGGCCAAGGGGCACCTTGGCTTTTGGCCACAAGGGGCAATTACATTGTGCTCGAGAGCAAATATCCGCAAGGAGACTGCGCGGCGGATGGGGCGACTGCGGATCCAACTGCCAAGCAGCCAAGCGGGTGAGGTCAGCAACATTTGTTGATAGACTGCGGGCAGAGGTGGCTCGGGGCGGTTGCAGATTTTGCGGGCTCATTCGATGCGTTTATGGGAGTTATTGTGCGAATTGGACTTGTCGCATCAAAGCCCGTGACCATCGACAGGTTCTTTGAGGATTGGATCCACGCCTGGACGGCCGACGGACATGAAGTGCACGTTGCCCTTGAGCATGGCGAAGTGTCCGAAAGTGACCCGACATCAATGATAGGCATAAAGGGTCTTCGACGACGTCCGTCCGCCGCTGTCATCCGTGCTCGCAGCGAATTACAGGCTTGGTGTCGCGATTGGAATCTGGATATCGTTGTAACGAACGCTGCAACGCCTAGTGCTGTCTCCCGGTTGTCGATTAGCGATACACCCGTCATTTACTTCTGCCATGGCCTGCATTGGCGCAATTCGCGCGACTGGCCCTCGTACTCGTGGAGCGTCATTGAAAAGTATCTTCTATCTCGAACTGCCGGTGTCATCTTCATGAATGGGGCGGACGAGAGGTGGTTCCGCAGGAATTTTCGCGGCCCGATGCTTAATCTGGAGTCAGGGGTCGGGCTAGACCTGCAAGTGTGGAAGCCACCAACTGCAAGTGAATGTCCAAGTTTTATCAGCTTGTTGTGGATCGGCGAATTCACAACACGCAAAAGGCCACAGGATGCGGTCGCGATATTCCGGGAATTACGTGCTCGCGGCAAGGCAACCGAGTTGGTAATGCTCGGCCGAGGCCCCCTGCACACCGAAATTACTACCACTTGTGAGTCCGAAGATGGGATCGTGCTTGCAGGGCATACTGATCCGATCCCATATTTCAATAGGGCGTCCGCTCTGATCCACACCGCAACCTGGGAGGGCTTCACTCGCGTCTTGCTGGAGAGCGTCGCAATGGGTGTTCCTGCATTTGGATACGCCACCAAGGGCGTTCTAGACGTCCCTGGAGTCGCTGTCTCTGGTGAACCGGGTGATGTGCGTGCGCTAACAGATCTCGTTGCGCACTGGGTGGATTCCGGGTGTCCCGCGCCGATAGTGAACCGCGAGGACTTGGACTGGAATCTTGCGTATCGGAAGGTCACGGGCTTTCTTGGCCAGGTGAGTGGTGCTTTCTGGAATAGTCAGTGACTTAGTAGCGTGGCGGAGGTTTTAGTAAGTACCCCAACGTGCGCAGCAGGATGACCATGTCCGCCCTAAATCTTATGTTCGCGGAGTACTGACCGTCGAATCCCACCTTAACTTCATCGGCCATGCCGTCGTAACCATTGATCTGTGCCAGCCCGGTAATTCCTGGCAACGCAGCCATTGCGCCGTTCGCCCGTTTTAATTCGATTAGTGCCACCTGACTGGGTAAAGCTGCTCGGGGGCCAACCAGGCTCATAGTGCCCATCAAGGCGTTGACGAGTTGCGGAATCTCGTCCAGATTAGACCTGCGAAGGAACCAGCCCACCCGGGTGATCGGCAATGCATCAGCGTGCGCGGATGGGACTTACGGATTGCTAACCGGCAGACTGCGGAACGTGTGGATGCGAAAGTGTCGCTCATTGCGGCCAATACGCTCCCGGGTGAAAATCAACGGCCCGCCATCAGCAAGCCGGATTGCCGCAAAGACTACCGCCGCGACGGATGCGGTTATGATTAACCCCAACACAGCAGCGCCAATGTCGAGTAGTCGCTTTCCACGGGCCCGATACACGAGTCCCATAGTTACGCCTACTAGACTCGGGGACCTCTGAACGATGGGTACATATCTCTGCAAGGGTGTGCAAATGTGACGATATTTTTCGGTTAAATCCAATTGGAGGTGCCGTGCAAGTTTCTCCCATCATTGGACCGAGGACGATTTCGAGCGTGCGCGACATAATTTGGTGGACTCTTTGACTTAATCTTGCGAATACTGTAAAGGTTGGTGCTCTCCATGCAGCGTGAAGATAAGGTACCGTCGTTTGGCTCAGCGCACCGAAGTCTACTCAAGGAGCACCTTGACTTCGCAGAACGTTTGGGTCGGCGCTTTCGGAGCCGCCATAGATTCTTCAGCGCTGAAGTAGACCTATTAGTCACCGCCAACATACCGGCTTCCTCATCAGTCTTTGATGTTGGATGCGGCGCTGGCCGCACTCTAGGAATGCTAAACCCAAGATGTGGAGTTGGGTTAGAGCTAGACAAATTTGCAATAGCCGAAGCCGAACTGAAGTATCCAGAATTTACCTTTTTAGAGGGGAGCATTGAGGATATTGACTTGCAATCTCTAACTACTCGCTTCGACTTTATCTGTGCGGTTGGCCTCTTGGAGCAAGTCTACGATGTTCGTGAAGTCCTAGAGAAGATTAGGGACCTATGCGACCAGCACACTCGAGTTTTAGTAGTGACCTATAGCAGACTGTGGCAGCCTATCTTCCGGCTTGCCGAACACTTGCACCTCAAGTTCGCCGCTCCGACTGATAACTGGATCCCGGTGTCGGAGTTGATAAATCTGTGTGAGCAAGTGGACCTAGAAGTGGTAAAATCCCAAGCTGGTATCTTGTTGCCTATCAAAATCCCGTTCATCAGCAGGTGGGTGAATCGCTGGCTGGCGCCGTTGCCAGTACTCAGGCATCTTGGAGTCGTTCACCTGACCGTGTTGCGCCACAAGACCAGAAACTCGCAGGACAAGTCAGTCAGCGTTGTGGTTCCCGCGCGAAACGAGAGTGGAAATATCCAGCAGATCATCAATCGGATGCCGGTTTTTGCAAGCGCACAGGAGATTGTGTTTGTTGAGGGTGGTTCAACCGACGATACCTGGGACGCGATTTGTGCTGCAGCAGTAGCTCACAATTCTGATGAAAGAGGATTCAGTATCAAATGCACCCAACAGGTGGGTATCGGGAAAGGTGATGCCGTGCGCGCAGGATTCGCGATCGCTACGGGTGAACTATTCATCATTTTGGATGCTGACCTGTCGGTTCCACCAGAAGAACTCCCACGTTTTGCATCAGTCTTGGATAGCGGTTCAGCCGAGTTCGTCAATGGATCTCGGTTGGTCTATGCGATGGAAAAGGGTTCAATGCAGTTCCTAAACCTATTTGGGAACAGATTCTTTGGGGTTCTGTTCACTTTCCTTCTCGCGCAGCCGGTCAGAGACACGTTATGTGGGACAAAGGCAATATCCCGTGTCAACTATGAGCGAATCGTTCTGAATAGGGATAGGTTTGGAGATTTTGATCCATTCGGAGACTTTGATCTACTTTTTGGTGCAGCTGCTTTGAATTTGCGAATTCGCGATCAACCTGTGCACTACAAGGCCAGGACTTATGGTTCAACTAATATCTCGCGATTTAGTCATGGTTTGCTACTCCTTCGGATGAGCTGGTTTGCGGCCAGAAAGATAAGATTCATTTAGTATTTTGGGTAGCCGATTCAAGGTGGAGAGACGTGGGATTATGCGACGATTGACGGACCTAGTGCAAATGAGAGTGGCGCTGGTTTTCCTTTGGTTTGGACTATTAGTCACTTGGTGGTCTTCGGAACCAGTGATTTCCAATGACACTGGTGGTTATGCCGCTGCATCTTCGCTTTCAGATATCCCGTGGCTGGGCGCAAGCCAGCGCGCTTGGCCAACAATGCTGGTATATCTAATGACTGACAGTCCTAGGTGGTTGACACTTACCCAGACGGTCCTGTACGCCTGTGCTTGGTCATTTGCGATCTGGGTTTTCTTCAGAAGGTCATCGGGAGTAATTGGGGCAGTAGGGATTTTTAGCACCGTGATACTTGCCCTAACCCCGGCTATGATGCAGTGGAACATGGCGTTGTTGTCTGAGTCGGTAACGATTTCATTCTTGGTGGCCGGTGTCGCAGCAGGCCTACGCGCCATTGATGTCCAGACCGATGCGAAAAGCCTGGATCGGCGAACGATCTTGTGGACCTTTCTGAGTATTTTAATGCTCGGCTTAAGCACACTTAACCGCCCAACATATCTATTTGCACTCCTAGCGGTAGGAGGACTAATTGCGCTAGCGTTGTGGAGACGAAACTCATCTCTAGTCAGTAGTGCACTAGTTATTTCTCTCACGGTGCTGGTTTCACTTTACGCTCTGTTTGTCAATGCCAATATTGATAAGTACTGGGGAGTCTCGCGATCAACTACTCACTATTTATATCTGACTTCTGTCGGAGGCACAAACAAGGACGAATTGACTGATCCGCTTTTTGTGTACGTGTCACAGCGTGGCCCCGCATGTTTGACGTCCTTTCGGGCAAGCAGCGTGGATCCGGAAACCGACCCCTGGCAGATGCGAAGAATTCTCAACGAAGGGTGTCCCGACGGAGTTGCTTGGCTGAATGCGAACTTCATAAAGGTTTATGCGCAGTTCATGATCAGTCACCCTCAATATGTACATTGGTATGTACGCTCCTATGGCCCGTCAATCATGGGACCGGACAACTATGCGGGTGTAGTGACTGTCATCCCGTTTAGCTTAGCGAACCTCTTTCAAACCAGTTCTGTGGGTGACCAGAAGTTTGTCCCCTTTATCGCTTGGCTGGGTATTCTTCTTTGCTGTGTGGGATTTGTTGCCTTGAGATTTCGCAGGCTCACCGATAAATGGGGGTTGGTATATCTTTCGTTGTCTGGAAGCGCTGTGTTGGTGAGTGCACTTGCAACTTTGTTGACCCAAAGTTGGCAGGTCATGAGGATAGCCGTGCCGTCTTCGGGTGCTCTAATTCTGATTTGCTTGGCCTTGGGTGCAAAGCTGCTAAGGCAGGTCACGCATGAGGGAAGGGCGACTTAGTCGAGCAATTTTGGGTGATCGGCAGCACGTACCCGGGACTATTCATAGTCCTCTGCCTCAGGCAGCTGCCTATCTAAGATGGAGCACTATGGGGTCTTTCGAAGGGGGCAAGTTGCGCAGTATGCCGGTTGCAAACTCCATGTCCCATCCGCCCACGCTGATGTATTGCCGATCACCAGGGTGGGCCGGTTTCTTCGCCGCTTTAATCCGGATGAGGGGGAGTGCCCAGAGTTTGGTCAGTCCCGTACTGTCACTCCCACGACAATTCGGGTCTTTGACACGGCTCTACGTTACGCGACGGTGTCAGTATCTGGGAGGCGGGCTGATGAGATAACCGAGAGTACTAAACAAGATGCTGATGTCAGCTTTGAGGCTTACGGTCTCAGCGTACTCACCGTCGAAGCTCGCCTTAACCTCGTCGGCCATGCCGTCGTACCCGTTTACCTGCGCCAGCCCGGTAATTCCTGGCAATACGGCAGCAGCGACACTCATTCGTCGCAATTCGATTAGTTCCACCTGACTGGGTAACGCTGGTCGGGGGCCAACCAGGCTCATAGTGCCCATCAGGACGTTAACGAGTTGCGGAATCTCATCCAGATTAGACCGACGAAGAAACCGGCCCACCCGGGTGATCGGCAATGCATCAGCGTGCGCGGATGGGACCTGGGGATTACCAACCGGCATACTGCGAAACTTGTGGATGCGAAATGGCTTCCCG
>SXGT01173723.1_pt1 | contig 10684 bp, 11 predicted proteins | sample 3176221 | NCBI WGS metagenome assembly SXGT01 (sample SAMN11356862, study PRJNA531348) | freshwater metagenome | isolation source: freshwater sample F1-120 | place: China: Fuxian Lake, Yuxi | collected 2017-12-25
ATGGTTTTTGAGATAGTTGGTAACGGCTTTAATTATCTGCTTATTTTACTAGGCTTTGCAGGTTTTGCCTATTGGATGAATTTTCAGCGAAAAGCGAGCGAGAAAGCCAATGTCTCAACAGAAGCTAATGAAATAGCTGGGTGGTACAAAGAAAATCCAGAATCTAAGATTTTAAAGTAGCATTTTAAACTTATTGCTTAATAAAGCGACTTGAATGGGTTTTTCCACTTTCGTCTTTTATTTCAATAAAATATAAACCCGGCTGAAGCTGTGAAACACCAATTTCGTCGTTGAAATCTATAGTTGATACAACTTCTATTCCATTTAATCCTGTTATTTTAATTTCTCTTTCAAAGTTTATATTTGCCGCTTTTAAAGTCAGTTTGTTAGTCGCAGGATTTGGAAAAATGTTTATTTTATTTTCTTGATTTTCATTTAAACTTAGCTCAGAGGCATCTTTGTAAACGCGAATGTAATCAATTTGTAATTCGGCTGGAAAAGCAGTTGATAAATTTGGTGGTCCAGGCCAATTTCCTCCAACGGCAACATTTAATAATATAAAAAAAGGCAAATGAAACTCTTCTTTTTATGTTTGGGATTGGAAAGAAAATAAGCTGGCAGAGAAAGTGAAGTTTAAACTCACAAAAACTACAGATGGTTATTTTCTTAAGCTTGCTATTCCAATAACAGAATTGTATAAATCTAACTTAGTTTCGGGGTCTTCTTATGGTTTTGAGTTAGCTATAGATTTAAGTGGTCCCGACGGAAAGCGCATTCGTCAAGACAGATGGAATAGCATACACGCAGAGGGATTTAACCTTTCACCAAGCAAATGGGGAAATCTCATCATCAAATAATTTGTAATTTTCTTCCCCTACTTTTTAGTTATAAAATCTGATCTTTTATTTCTTATAAATTAAGTAACTTTCCAAAAAGAATTCAAATAAAGAAAATGCCTAAAATATGATTCTTGTTACTGGAAGTTCGGGCCACATAGGAAATGTTTTGGTAAGAAAATTAGTGGAGAGGAAAGAAAATATCCGTATCATGACCAAAGACGGTCAAATTCCAGCTTGCTTATCGGATTTACCACTTGAGGTTATAAAAGGAGATTTAAAAGATAAGGAAGCTGTTGATAATGCAGTGAAAGGAATGGAATATGTATTTCACTTAGGAGGAATTATTTCAATTTCCACTTACAACTCTTCAGAGTTAACTGCAGTAAATGTAGGTGGCACCCAAAACATCGTTACTTCCTGTATGCTGCACGGCATAAAAAGACTCGTTTATACCAGCTCTGTTCACGCACTTCCCGAGGGAGAATTTGGAGAACCCATTACTGAAGACAATGATTTCGAAAAGCATAAATTGTTTGGAGCTTATGCTAGAACTAAAGCTGCGGCAACATTAAAAGTGCTCGAGGGAATTGTAAATGGACTAGATGCTGTCATCTGCTTTCCTTCTGGAGTTATTGGCCCTTTTGATTTTAGAGGATCTGAAGCAGGAAGATTGATAAGAGATTATGCAAAAAATAAATTGCCTTTTTACATCGATGGAGAATATAATTTTGTTGATGTAAGGGATGTCGCTGATGGCTTAATAAGTGCGCTTTACAAAGGGCGGAAAGGTCAAGGTTATATTTTAGCTGGACATCGCATGTCCCTAGATCAATTTTTTTCTATTCTTTCAGGATTTGAAGCAAAAATGAAGAAGCCAAAGCATAAAATACCAGTTAGTATTGCAATCCCAGTTGCATGGATAGCAGAATCTTTTTGCTTGGTTTTTAGAATAAAGCCATTGTTTACGGTTTATGCAATAAAAGTTTTGCAATCTAATTGTGAAATATCAAGCGAAAAAGCAAAAACAGAATTAAACTTCCAGGCCCGCTCAATAAATGAAAGTATTAGAGACGGACTTTCTTGGCTTAAAGACAATAATAAAATCTGATGAAAGAAAAGGTTTTAGTAATTGGAGGAGCTGGATTTATTGGCTATCACATCGTTCAGGAACTCGGTAAAAACAGCTATGAAGTCTGGTCAAGTACAAGAAATCCTGGTTTTATACAAGATAAAAATACGGTCTATATTCACCTGAAAGATATGTCTGATAGTGAGTTAGCAGCAATTTTAAAGGATTTCGATTTTATTGTTTTTGCAGGGGGAGTTGACGATCGTACAATGCCAACCGAGGAAGTTGCAAAAACTTTTTTCTACAACGGTAATGTACTTCCCTGTGTTCGTTTGGCGACAGTTTGTAAAGATTTAAAACTTCAGAAATTGATTATCCTGGGGTCTTATTTCTCACATTTTAACAGGATAAGGCCAGAATGGAAAATGGCGGAGAGACACCCATATGTTAGAAGTAGAAAATTGCAACAAGAGGAAACTGTAACTGCTTCGGGTGGAAAACCAAAAATCATCACCCTCGACTTGCCCTATATCTTTGGTTCTTGTCCGGATAAAATCCCACTTTGGAAGCCCTTGATTCAATACATTCGGAAATCTCCTATTATTATTTTTACGAAAGGGGGCACTAATATTATTTCTGTAGAACAAGTTGCAAAGGCAACTTTGGGAGCGATCAAAAATGCTGAGCACGATGAAAATTGGCAAGTTGGTGGTCAGAATGTGACTTGGAAAGAATTAATAAGCCTAATAGCAAATGCCCTTGGCAAAAAAAAAGGTGTTGTCAGTATTCCGAATTTTATTGTGCGGTTTTTTGCACTTTTAGCTTGGGCTTACTTTTCATTACGAAAAAAAGAATCTGGGTTAAATCCATTTTACTTTGTCACAACGCAATGTGCTGAGACGTTTTTAGATACAAAAACAGCAATGAAAGAATTAAACTATGCTCCCGTTAACATGCAAGATTCTATCAACGAGACTGTAAAAGCATGTAAATTTTAGAAAAATTAACTCTGCGCCTTAATTTGCAAAAACTACATACGCGTTCAAAGAAATTGCTATGCACAGCCAAAGTAGGTAGGGCGCGATAAGCAAAAAACGTGCTGATTTTTTTTCATGAACTAAATGCTTATTAATTATTAAAAGTGTAGAAAATAGGAATAGCAGTAAGATAAGCCCAATAATTACAAAGTGAAAATTAAAAAAAATAGGATTCCACGCAATATTTAAAACCCATTGAAGTAAAAAAAGCCCTTGTATTTTCCTAGAATTTAGTATTGCTGAAATAGAAAGTGTACAATAAATGGAAAATAAAATCATAATACAGGTCCAAGCAATGCCAAAGACATATCCTGGCGGCGTCCAAGGGGCTTTTTCAAGATTTATGTACCATGTATTTCCTCCGGGACTTCCACCCATTAAAATCCCACCCAAGTACAAACCACCGAAATTTATTAATAAGAAAATAAAAAATACAAGCGCTTTTTTCATCGGAGTAAAATTCCTTTAAGTCCTATAATTTGAATCATTTTCATATTTTTTTCAATAATTGATTGCGCGGCAAATACAAATCGTTTATCATATAGCACCTCATCAGCCCAAAAACTAACCCAATATTCATTTGCTATCTCAAACAATTCCGGTAAAATAGGCTCAATTTTGGCAGCTTCATTTGGCAATAAAACCTCGATCTTGTGTCTGATAGTGCTTGTTTTTATTTTTTCTCCTGTATTGGGATTTTCCCCAAATCCGGAGCAAGCAACAATAATGCCTTCCATTATGTCATCTCGCAGATTGATGAGGTAAACATTGTATTCTTTTTCTCCGTTTTCTAAATCGTTTTGGGTTAGAGCAATTGCAACATTTTCAACTTTAGGGACTAACAATTCTTTTTTCATATTCCTGCATCTTTTATGTTGATGCTACTACTTTTCTCCAATTCATCACTTGGAAGAAAATCAAATAACACAGATAAATGGACTAATAACTTTTGAGCAACTTCGTCGATATTTAGCTTTATGCCCAATTCTTTGCTCATGGAACTAACTGCTTTATCTTGAATTCCACAGGGAATAATATTAGAAAAATAACTTAGATCAGTATTTACATTGAACCCAATGCCGTGCATGGTTACCCATCGAGAACTTTTTACTCCAAAAGCACAAATTTTTCTTGCTTCATTCGTTTCACCATCAATCCAAACACCTGTTAGCCCATTTACTCGTCCTGCAGTAATTCCATATTCTGCAAGTGTTAGAATAACGGCTTCTTCTAAAAATCGAAGGTATTTGTGAATGTCTGTGAAGAATTGTTCTAAATCAAAAATCGGATAAACTACCAATTGTCCTGGACCATGATAAGTGATGTCTCCACCGCGATTTATTTTGTAGAACTTCGCCTCTTTAGCATCTAATTGTTCCTCGTCAAGCAACAAGTTTGTTTGCCTTCCATTTTTCCCAAGCGTATAAACGTGGGGATGTTCACAGAAAATCAAATGATGCTTAGGAATTTCAGTTGTATTTCCATTTCGATGGGCAATTTTGAGATCAATAGCCTCTTTAAAAATAGTTTCCTGAAAATCCCAGGCCTCCTTGTAGTCTATAAGACCTAAGTAACGGCAGTAAACTTTTTGTTTTTCAGGCATTAAAATTTAGCTAATTCCCCTTTTAAATAGTCAATAATTTCAATGTCCATGATATCTGCTTTATTCATTTCACACAAATAATAAGAAGACCAATCTACCAAATGAATTAAATACAAGGAGCGCTCAATAAACGAAGATCCTTTTGCTTGCAGCACATAAATTTTTCCGGCTTTTTTTTCAATGGCCGCCATTGTAATTTCCAAACGTTTCTGATTTCTTGGGAATAAATCACCTGTACTAAAAAAAACAGGAGCGAAACGCTCATCACCGCCAGACCAACCAACTAATTCGTTGTGATTCATTTCTGGAATAGTATGTTGCCATCCCAAATATTTCGCATTTTCATTAAATTGCTGTCGTGCACGAACTATGACACCTTCGTATTTTGTTTCGGAGTAAAAAACTCCAACTTTTCCAAATAAAAATTTTGCAAGATCTTTTCCAATTTCTTGGATTTCTGAAATGCTTGAGCTCAAGTAATTAGCACTTTTCGCCATAGAGTCAAGGTGCACAGGAGAAGTAAATCCTAATTCAGCGAAAATATGAAGTAACTGAACAAGTGAAAAAGCTAAGGCACTTCTTGGGGGATTTCCACCGGGAACGATAATACAATCATAGCCATTTTGCGCGCAGAAAGTTTTTAAATTCCCTCCACTTGTTATACCAATAATTGAACAACCTAATGCATGAGCAGCATTTATGCTCATCGTTGTTTCTTCGGTATTTCCAGAATAGGAAGATCCAATAACCAAGGTATTTTTACTTGCAAATGCTGGCAAAGTGTATTCGTTACTTAAGACAACAGGAATTTTTATTTCATCCTGAATCCAATTTGCAACAATTTTTGCGCCAATTCCAGAGCCACCTAAGCCACAGATAATAATGTTGTGAATTTCAGTTTTTGGTCTATGAATGGTACTTGATTTAGCAATCCCAATTGCGTCGTGAATATTTTGTGGAAAAGCTGCTATTAATGATTTCATAATTTACTATTGATTTTATTACAAAGGGATATTTCCATGTTTCTTTTTTGGTAAACTTTCAGCTTTATTTTCAAGCATTTTAAACCCTAGAATAAGTTTTTTTCTTGTTTCTGAAGGATAAATCACTTCATCTACTATTCCTCTTTCAGCTGCCCGATAGGGGTTTGCGAATAATTCTCCATATTCTGCCTCTTTTTCTGCTAATTTTGCTTGAGAATCGGCAGCTTCTGCAATCTCACGCTTAAAAATAATCTCCGCCGCTCCTTTGGCTCCCATCACAGCAATTTCTGCTGTAGGCCAGGCAAAAACAAGGTCCGCACCAATGCTTTTGGAATTCATTACACAATAAGCTCCGCCATATGCTTTTCTTGTAATTACGGTAATTCTTGGCACTGTTGCCTCTGAAAAAGCATATAATAATTTTGCACCGTGAGTTATAATTCCTCGCCATTCTTGGTCTGTACCAGGCAGAAACCCAGGAACATCCTCAAAAACAAGCAATGGAATATTAAATGAGTCACAAAAACGAACAAAACGAGCACCTTTCCTCGACGAATCAATATCTAATACTCCCGCCATTGCCGAAGGTTGGTTAGCAATTACTCCTATAGTTCTTCCCTCCAAACGAGAAAACCCAACTACAATATTTTTAGCAAAATCTTTTTGGACTTCAAGAAAACTACCATCATCAATTACGCACTCAATTACTTTCCGAATGTCATAAGGTATAGTTGCATTTTCAGGAAGAATTTTTTCTATTTGAGACAATTTAACTTTGGAAAAATTAAATATGGACGTCGTAGGGGCTAATTCAAATGCATTTTGAGGGAAATAACTTATTAAATTCCTTACATTTTTTAGACACTCAACATCATTTGATGCAGTAAAATGATTGACACCTGATTTTTCAGCGTGTGTTTTAGCACCTCCCAAATCTTCAGAGGAAACCTCTTCATGGGTAACAGTTTTCACAACATTTGGACCGGTTACAAACATGTAGGATGTTTCTTCAACCATAAAAATAAAATCTGTTAAGGCAGGAGAATAAACAGCACCACCAGCGGAAGGCCCCATTATTACTGAAATCTGAGGAATTACTCCCGAAGCTCTTGTATTTCGAAAGAAAATATCAGCATATCCTGCTAAAGAAACCACACCCTCTTGAATTCGTGCCCCTCCAGAGTCATTTAGACCAATAAGAGGTGCTCCATTTTTCATTGCTAAATCCATGATTCGGCAAATCTTTGCAGCGTGTGTTTCCGAAAGCGATCCTCCTAGAACAGTAAAGTCCTGAGAAAAAACATAAATTAAACGTCCGTGAATTGTTCCAAAGCCTGTGATTACTCCATCTCCAGGGATCCGCTGATCTTCTAAACCAAAGGTCGAAGCTCTGTGTTCAACAAATGCACCAATTTCTTGAAAGGAACCTTCATCCATTAGTAAAGTAAGTCGCTCGCTCGCCGTTAACTTGCCTTGCTGATGTTGTTTTTCTATTCTATTTTTACCACCACCTAGTTTTGCTTCCTCGCGTCTCTTTTCTAACTCTTGGTTTTTATCCATGTTTTTTATCTGTTTACAAAAATAAGCGAAAATTGAGTTATATCAACTATTTGGGCTTCAGGTTTTTGGTGTTGCCGAATTTATTTTTTTAGGCATTAAGACTAATAAAGAAATAAAAAGGAAAAAACAGATGGCCATTATTCTTTCATTTAGCGGCAACCAAAATAACAATCCTAGAAAAAAGGCGAAAAATGAAATTCTAAAAAAACTTAATTTTTTATTCCGTTGTAGAATTACTATTTGGCGTACTCCAACAATTCCCATTCTTAAATCTTGTTTCAGGCGCAACCATTCCCCTAAAACTAACAAAGGGAGCAAAATATATCCTTGCTCAATGCCCATGTCGCTGTAATGAAAAAAGCTAGAAATTTCTTTTTGAAATTGAATTGAAGGCAAGAGCGTTTTTATGAAAATGTGAACTAAAAAAACCTCAACAAAAAAAAGCAAAAAAGAACGGATAATTATTTTACGTTTTTCAAAGGGGTTAAGATTAGTCAATTTCAAGCGCCAAGGCAAAAAAACCGTTCTTGAAAGTTGATCCAACATAAAATAAATCAAGATAAAATAAAGGCCCCAATTCCACAGAAAAAACCCCATAAGAGGAAGTGCAACATCGCCAATTAGGTCGCGTATTTTCTCTGCTCTACTCAAAGTCTTTTTTTAAGAATCGCAACACGCTCCAAGCTTAAATCAAATTCCGGATTGTATTTAAGTGCTTTGCCATAGGACAACAAAGCATTTGTAATGTCTTTTTTATCTTCGTAAATTAAACCGATATTGTGGTAAGATTCAAAGTGTTTTTCATTAATTTCTAAGGTTTTATCGTAGTAGAAAAGAGCGCTGTCCAAGTCGTTTTCCGAAAACTGCTTGATGTAAGCAATCTGAAAATACGCCACATAATATAAACTATCCAAACGGATCATTTTTCTGTAGAGACCTTTTGCAGCAGTTTCTTTACCGAACATTTGTTTTGCATACGCCAGTGAATAAATAACATCTGGATTCTTTGGTTGTAATTGATAAGCAGTGGTATAATATTCAATACACAATGGGTCTTGTTTCGACTCGTAAAGCGCACCAAGCATAAGGTATCCAACATAAAACTCTGGATCTTGTTGTACAGCAGTTTCATATGAAGATACTGCCAATTTGAAATCCCCTTGCAGTCTATAGATACTACCTTTTAGAACATATGCATCTCGAAAACGCGGATTAATTTTTAATGCTATATTGATGTATTTAAAAGCAGCGTCATAATCTTCAAGAATACAATATACATTTGCTAACCCTACAAATGCTTTTGGATTTTTGGAGTCTTTTTTTGTAATAATTAGATAATGTCGTTGAGCATCAAAAATATCGGCAACAGTCCTATTGGATTTATTAATAAGTGCCTCAGCGTAAAGTAGCCGACAATCAATTCGCGTGCTATCTAAACGAAATGCTTTTGCCCCATCTGCTAAAGCTGTTGGAAAATCTCTTTTTTCCATAGCTTGATTGCCATGTCGTATTATTAATTCAAGACTATCAGGGTAGCGTAGCAGAAGACGGTCTAAACTTAATTTGCTCTCATCTTTTCTGTTTTTTGGTTTATCGTTACATGATTGAAGTGCTAAAAAAAGAAGAGCAACAAAAAAGACAATTAATTTCATAGCACAAAAATAATGATTTTGAATTGGTTTAAATGTTCAGTAATTTTGTAAAGTGAATTTTCATTTTATGAATCAAAAAATATATCTTCTTATCTTATTGTTTGTTTTAAGTTCCTCGCGCTTATTTTCTCAAGGATGTTCACAATGTAAGTTATTAGCCGAGCAGGGCAGCCAACTGGATGAGAGCTCGTTTGGTTCAAATATAAACTTTGGGATACTTTATTTGATGATAATTCCATATTTACTTCTTTTATTTTTGTTTAGGAAGCAAATTTCAACCTTTGCCAAGAATTTATTCTTCAATAAATAACTAGAATTTTATCAGAATCGTGCTGTAACACCTGCCATTATCTGGATTGGCTGAACAGGATAATTGTACCAACGATAATATTGTTGTGAAGCTAAATTATTGATTTGTAAAAATGCACTTACTCGTGTATTATAGCGGTACTCAAATCCTAAATTTATGTCTACAATGGCTCCAAGCGGTTTCGCATATTGACCATTTTTTTCTTCAACATCTTCGCCAGGCGAATAAACTTTTGCTTTTCTTCCTGTTTCTACTTTTGCACTTAAATTAACGAGAAACTTATCGTAAAGATTGTAAGATCCACGAACAAGTAACTCAAATCGCGGTAAATTCCATGCAAAAGCCTCATTTTTTGTCTGATATGAAAAGAGGTGAGCAAGGGCATCAATTTTAAATTTTTCATTTTGTTGATATGAAGCTGAGCCCTCAATTTTTGTTAAATTAAGTGTATCGTAAACAACATTGAACTTATTTGATTGAGAAAACAAGATATCAGAAACAAAAAAAGCCTTATTTAAAATTCTTGCAGAACTTAAGTTGATATTAAAGCTCAATTTATTACTCAAAGTACCTTTAAATCCTCCATAAATATCATATGGATTGTGCTCATTTTGAATGGATATATTTGAGATTAAAAAGAGATTATCAGAGGTTAAAGAGCGAAATGAATTTTGCTTTAAGCCTCCTCGAATACCGGCAAATGGAATAAAAATATCATTAAATAGAGAATACTTTATTTCAACTTGTGGGTAAGCATACATTTTTGTTTTTTCATGAATATCTATACTCAATAAAAGTCCTACTTCAACTTTAAAGCGATTTTTATAAAGCTGTGTCAAAATACCGGGATTAAAATCAATGATTGTATTTTTTGAAACTAAACCAGAATCGCTTGGCATGATTGATGTATCAGCAATACCATACAGATATGAATTGTAGCGCACTCCTAAATTAGCGTAAAAGGTCTCACTTTTATATTTATACCAACCACGTGTATTTACATAAAATTGCTGTTCTCTAGCTCTCCAATCGACTAATGTGTCAACAACTGGTTTTTTTGTTGTCAGGAAATTAAATCCACTCGTAATTTTATAATTTAAAATAGACGTATCACCTCTATTACCAATAAATTCTAAGTCGGCCCCACTATTTTGATACCGCTGTGCAATGGTTTTTGAATCAGTAATTACGGAATCTGGAAGACCATAATAGTGAAAACCGTTGTTTAGGTAATGAATCTTAGCGCCTATTGTATAAAATTGTTGATTTATTTTTCCAAAAAGTGAGAGATCTGTATTATCAAACTGCCCAATTGGAAATTGTGTATCACCTCTTTTAATTGATCCAAAAGAGCTCAAATGTTTGATGTGTGCGCCGTATTGATATGTTCGAGAGCGGGTAGAATTAAAATATAATTCTCCCAAAGGCATTAATTTTGATCCTAAACCAACTTTTGAGTAGAAAGGATAAATTTGTTTAATTTTTTCAGTAGTCTCAACAGTTGCAATATCTATCGTGTCTAAAATGATTTTTGTAGGTTGTTGAAAAACTAAAAGGGGATATAAAGGTACAGCGACAGCCTTAACAGTATCTATAATTCTAGGGGCCTCTAAAATACGAAAAGAGGGCTC
>SXGT01474928.1_pt1 | contig 10683 bp, 10 predicted proteins | sample 3176221 | NCBI WGS metagenome assembly SXGT01 (sample SAMN11356862, study PRJNA531348) | freshwater metagenome | isolation source: freshwater sample F1-120 | place: China: Fuxian Lake, Yuxi | collected 2017-12-25
GGAGCCGGCGCAGGTGGAGTCCACCACGGCGCGGATGTCGAAGCGGGTGGTGCCACGCACCAGGCCGTGTGCGACCTTGCCACGCGGGGTCTGGAAGGCGCCCTCGCCGAGGACAACCGCGGGCTGCGGGGCGACAGTGACGGGCTTGCCGAAGGCCTTCGCGAGCGAAGGAATCTGTTCGAACAGCGTGGACATGTCGGGGGTTTCCTCTCGGGTTTTCCGTTGTCCCCCAACGGTGCCGCGCGCAGGGCGAGACGGGCGTCGGCGGGAAACCCCTACCGGTTGATGATTCGCTGTCCTCGTATTGAGGGACATTCACGTCGAGCGGCGGGTGCCGAGGCGGGCCCCCGTTGCGTCGGGCCGCCCGCGCCGACTTGCGCGCGCCGAGCAACCCCCGCGCCGAGCTGCCCCGCGCCAAGCTACCCCGCGCCGACTTGCGCGCGCCGAGTGTGAAGTCAGTGCGGAAAAAGGGGCTGAAAATCGCAGAGGATTCACGCTCGGCGTGGACGGGGGGCGGGCCAGCGGAGGGGCGGACGGAGGGGCGGCCGGGTGAGCGGTCCGGCGGACGGGCTCCCGCTCAGGCGGCCAGCCAGGCCAGTGCCGCGGTGACCAGCGCGGCGGTGCCGGTGTCCAGGGTCGGCTGGATCAGCGGGGCGAAGTGGGGGGAGTGGTTGACCGGGTTGTCGGTGGGCATCGCGCCGTCGGCGGTCTGGAAGAGACGGGGATCGGCCCCGCCGAACAGCCAGAAGCTGTACGGCGCCCCGACGCCGCGGGCGAGGTCGCTGAAGTCCTCGCTGCCGGTGATCAACGGCGCGGTGATCAGTGTGTCGGCGCCCAGGGCCGTGCTGAACGCCGTGTCGAGGCGGGCGGTGACGTGCGCGTCGTTGTCGGTCAGCGGTGCGTTCTCGAAGATGTCGAACTCGGGGTCGCGTGGGGAACCCGACGCGGCACACTCCGCGGTGACGATCCGGCGGATCGCCGCCAGCAGCGTCGAGCGCACCGCCTCGCTGTAGAACCGGATGTTGACCAGCAGTTCGGCACGGTCGGCGATGATGTTGGCCTTCGATCCGGCGTGCAGACTGCCCACAGTCAGCACGGCCGGCTGGCCCGGTTCGATCTCCCGGGCGACGACACCCTGCAGACGCAGCACGATCGCCGCTGCGAGCAGCACCGGATCCACCGTGCTCTGCGGCATCGAGGCGTGCCCGCCGCGGCCGTGCACCGTGATCCGGATCGAGGCGGCCCCGGCGAAGGCCGGCCCCGCAACGGTGGCCAGTCGCCCGGCCGGCAGCGGCGCCACATGCTGACCCAGCGCGACGTCGACCGGGCCGATCAGAGCCGCCAGGCCGTCCTCCACCATCCCCTGGGCGCCGTTGATGGTCTCCTCGGCTGGCTGAAATACGGTGACCAGCGTTCCGCGCCAATGCTTTTCGCCCTCGGCGAGCAGTTGGGCGGCCCCCAGCAGGCAGGCGGTGTGCATATCGTGGCCGCAGGCATGCATCACCGGTACCTCGGTGTCCTCGCCCACCGGGGTGGCCAGCACCGTGCTGGCGTAGGGCAGCCCAGTCTCTTCGCGCACCGGCAGCGCGTCCATATCGGCGCGCAGCAACACCGTCGGACCCTCGCCGTTGCGCAGCATCCCCACCACGCCGGTCCCTCCGACCCCGGTGGTCACCTCGAAGCCGACCTCGGCCAGGCGCTTCGCCACTGCCGCTGCGGTGCGGTGCTCCTGATGGGACAGCTCCGGGTTCTGGTGGAGATCGCGATAGAGATTCTCCTGCCAGGGCCGAACTCGTTCGGCGGCAGCCAGGACAGCGCGCAGGGAGTCGGTGAGCATCGGATCAGTCGATCACGGACCTCTGTCTGCTGTCCGGCAATTCCCCCCGTCGACCGATGGGGTCGGCCATGATGGGAGGCGATGGTGTGCTGCATTGTGGGACTCGGAATCCTCATGGTCGTCGGGCGGCTTCGGCGCCTGCTCGGCCTGGGCCCGTCCGGGGAGACGGCGGTGCTGTTCGCGCCGGTCGCCCGGCGCCCCGCCCCCGGTCAGACGCTGCTCTGCGAGCCCTCGCCGGTGATCGAGAGCCGGTCCGAGCCGGTGAGTGTGCTGCGCTACTGCGCCCTTGCGGTGGCCGTGTGCCTGATCGGCGTGCCGGTGCTGGCGCTCAGCGGCGTCGTGCAGAACACCGGCTCGGCGACGGCGTGGTCGGTGCGCAGCGCCTGCTATCTCGCGGTGATCGTCGTCGCGCTGGCGCTGAGCCGCTCGATACCCCTCTGGCGGGCACCCCGCGGGGTGGGCACGCTGCTGATCGTGCTGGGCGCGGTGATCTTCGAACTCGGGGTGCTCGATATGCACGCCTTCGGGCTGTTCGACTTCGCGGGCCCGAACATGATGGGCGACATGGTGTTCCACAACCTCGGACCGGTCATCGCGATGGCCGGCGGGCTGGCGTTGCTCTATGGATCGAGCGGGCGCAACGCCACCTCGTGGCGGTCGCCGAGGTCGACCGACACCGTCGCGCGGCCCGAGCCGTCGGCGGTCACGGTGTCCTCGACGCCGCCGATCACCGCGTAACCGTGCCCGGGGGCGAGGCGCTCGACGCCCAGAACCGTTCGTCCGCCGCCGTTTCCGGGCCGTAGCGTCATGTCGAGGGCGCGCCCGTCGCTCACCGCCCGCGTCACCAGAACGTCCGGATAGGCGGCCTGGGCGAGCACCGGCCCGGTCCGCCACTCGGCGGGAACCTCCCCGGAGAGCAGGTCGCGCATCGCGTTGGCGGTGGTGAACCGGGCCAGCACATGCCCGGCGTTGCCCCAGCTGGAGATGCCCGTGTAGGCGCGAGCCCCGTCCTTGCGCACGGTCTGGTAACGCTTGTCCAGTGACCCTTCGAGCGCGTGGGCCAACTCGTCGTCGCCGTGCTCCTTGGCGGCGGCCATCACCGAGACCCGGCTCATCCCGGTGCCGCGGCTGTAGTTGCCCGGATCCAGGGTCTCCCAGCTGGTCGCCTCGATCGTGACATCGTCCTCGGTGATGCGAACCAGGTTCTCCCGCAGATTCTCCCAGGTCTTCTTGGCCTGATCGGGCATGGCGAAGTGCAACCAGTACGACATCACGCCGTCGTTGCCCACCGACGGGCCCATGAAGAACTTCAGCGGACCGCGGGCGGCCATGAACCGGTTGTCGCGCCGCAGATATTTGTGCGTGCGGTAGGCCTGCGCCATCTGCTCGACCCGGTCGGCGCCGAAGTCGGTGCCATACAACCTGTCGTGCATGAGCAGGGTGGACAGCGAGAAGGCGTTGCACATCGGGTAGATCAGCCGGGGCTCGCACGGGTAGAGCGGTCCGTGGCTGCTGATGTCCATGTTGTGCACGATCGCCTCGCACAGCGAGGCGAACTCGTAGACGTACTCGGTGTCGTCGTTCCAGCGCAGAGTGAACGCCCCCGGCTCAGAGAACCGGGCGTCGTTGAGGGTCTCGAACATCCCGATCATGACCCCGAGGAAGCCGGTGTACATGACGTTGGCGAAGACGATCGGATCGGGATTCCAGCGTTGGTAGCCGACCAGGCACTCGTGCGCCCAATACCCCCACACCCGCTTGTCGCGCATCTTCTCGATGGTGTTGGCCTGAGCTTCGGTGAGGTAGCCGGTGAACGCCGGGGTGTAGCTGTACTGGGCCAGGGCCAGCGCGTAGCAGGTGTAGTTGAGCTGGTAGCGCAACGCCGAGAGCAGGTACTGCTCGATATGGGAGAAGCCGTCGAAGCGGTCCAGCGGCTGCAGGGACAGGTCCAGCAGATAGCGCTGCAGTTCCAGGTCGTCGGGGGTCAGCTCGCCGACCCGGCGGCTCCCGGACTCCAGGAAGTGTTCTGCCGTCGACATCGTGTGCTCCTCAAACCTCCCAGATGGACCGGTGCGGCACTGCTCGCCGGGTCAGCTGAGTATGCCTCCGGGCGGGACCCCCGGGGCAGGAAACCACCGAACGGCAGGCGCTCGGAGAGGATTCGGCGGTAGCCTCATCACGCAGCCCGCAACCAGCGCCAGCAAGGAATACCCATGGCCAGTCCCGCGCCCGCTCCCCGTCGTCATCGCGTCGTCATCATCGGCTCCGGATTCGGCGGGCTGACCGCGGCCAAGTCCCTGCGCCGCGCCGACGTCGACATCACCTTGGTGGCCAAGACCACCAGCCACCTGTTCCAGCCGTTGCTCTACCAGTTGGCCACCGGCATCCTGTCGGCCGGAGACATCGCGCCGACCACCCGACTGGTACTCAAGCGCAACAAGAACTGCAAGGTGCTGCTCGGCGATGTCGAGGAGGTCGACCTGACGAACCGGACCATCACCTCCAAGCTGATGTCCATGGAGACGGTGATCCCCTTCGACAGCCTGATCGTGGCGGCCGGCGCGCAGCAGAACTACTTCGGTAACGATCATTTCGCCACCTACGCCCCCGGGATGAAAACCATCGACGACGCCTTGGAGTTGCGCGGACGCATCATGGGTGCCTTCGAGGCCGCCGAGGTCACCACCGACCCCGAGGAACGCAAGCGGCGGCTGACGTTCGTGGTGGTCGGTGGCGGGCCGACCGGAGTCGAACTGGCGGGCCAGATCGCCGAGCTCGCCCGGCGGACACTACCGGGCTCCTTCCGCACCATCGACCCGACCGAGTGCAGGGTGATGCTGTTCGACGGATCGCCGTTCGTGCTTTCGCCGATGGGGGAGAACCTCGGCCGCAAGGCCGAGCGCCGGCTGGAGAAGATGGGCGTCGAGGTGTGCGGTAACTCAGTGGTCACCGACGTCGACTACATGGGGATCACCGTCAAGGACAAGGAATCCGGCGAGGAACGCCGAGTCAACTGCGCCTGCAAGGTGTGGGCGGCCGGTGTTCAGGCCAGCCCGCTGGGCGAGGTCCTCGCCGAACAGTGCGATGGCACCGAGGTCGACCGGTCCGGGCGGGTGGTCGTTGAGCCCGACCTCAGCATCAAGGGGCACCCCAATGTCTTCGTCGTCGGCGATATGGCCGCGGTGCCCGGGGTGCCGGGGGTGGCGCAGGGCGCCATCCAGGGGGCCAAGTACGCCACCAAGCACATCAAGCGTGCGCTCAAGGGCCTCGACGACCCAGCGACCCGTGCCCCGTTCAAGTATTTCGACAAGGGCTCGATGGCGACGATCTCGCGGCACCACGCGGTCGCCAAGATCGGCAAGCTGGAGTTCGGTGGCTATTTCGCCTGGCTGGCCTGGCTGTTCCTGCATCTGCTGTATCTGGTCGGGTTCAAGAACCGGATCTCCACCCTGATGAGCTGGATGATCACCTTCACCTCCAACAGCCGCGGGCAGCTGGCCACCACCAGCCAGTGGGTGTACGCCCGGCTGGCGATGGAGGCCGTGGAGAAGAAGCTGCAGCAGTCGGTGCACGAGGTGCACCGCAGCGTCGACGAGATCGAGCTGGCCGAGGAGTTCGACCGGGCTTAGGCGATGGGCTCAGGCGAGGGGCGCCGGGTAACGACCGGAGAACCTGGCGCGATAGCTTGAGTAGCCCCGCATACCGCTGTGGTTCTCGGTGACTGAAAGCTGCACACATGACCTCCCTGACCAACGCCACTCGCCGTCTGCTCCTGGCGGGTGGGTTCGCCCTCGTCGTCGCCGCACCGATCGGCGCCAGCGCCGCCACCGATCACGGGTCGGCGCTGCCGGCCGTGGCGAGCTGCCCGCAGGGCGAGATTGTCGACCCCGACACCGGTCGATGCATGCCCGGCGAGGGAGTGTCCCCGGTCACCCTCGACCCGATCAATCCCGAAGGCGCGCCGCTGCAGCCCGGTTCGATCACTTCCGCAGAACCCGGCGAGGTGGGCAGGCTGCCGGAGGTCGACGGCATTCCGTGCAGCGGTGCGAACACCGGCCAGTGCATCGGCCTGATCGAGAGTCAGGGACCGGGATTCCAGCAGCCGCAAAGCACGATCTCCTCGAGCCCGTAGCACGCTTCGTCGTTGCGCGTGCGGCGTGCGCTCACCAGGTGAGCACCTGGAAGCCCACCGTGCCCAGACAGAGTGCGACGCCGAGGTAGGGGACCGCTGTCGGGACGTCGATGTATCCGCCGTGCTCGGGGTGCCGGCGTTTGATGACGATCAGCGACGCGTTCACCAGCGTGAAGACGATGAGGACCAGCAGGCTGGTGAGTTGGGCCAGCGACACCAGGGGCAGTAGAACTGTGCCGGCGACCATCGCCGCGAGCACGGCCAGCGTGGCTCTCACCGGCGTCCGCAGGGATCGGTGAACGCGCCCGAATCCGCGGTGGATCCAGCCCTCCTGGGCCAGCCCGTAGAGGATCCTCGAGCCCATGACGATCTGGACGATGACGCCGTTCATCGCGGCGATCAGGCCGATCACGCTCAGCACCTGCCCGTGGTGCGCTCCGCTGCGCTCGAACACCAGCGTGAGAGGCGCCTCGCTGGCGGCAAGGTCGGCCGGTGGCACCAGGGCGGTGGCCACCACCACCACGAGCAGGTAGAGCACGGTCGAGGCCAGTAGCGCGAAGAGGATGGCCAGTGGCATGGTCCGGCTGGGGTTTTTGACCTCCTCGGCCACATTGACCATGTCCTCGAAGCCGATGAAGGCGTAGAACGCCAGGAATGCCCCGGCGACGAGGCCGCCGACACCGACGGCCGGGTCGATGGCCAGCACGGTGGCGGGCTCCACCTCGCCGAACGCCCTGCGGCCGAACCAGATCACCAGCACCAGGCCCAGCACCTCCAGGCCGGTGAGCGCCGCCGCTGCCGTCGCGGATTCGCCGATGCCCTTGATCGCGATCGCGCCGAGCAGCATCAGCAGGCCGACGCTGCTCACGAGAGTGGGAACCGGGACGAATGCCCGCAGGTAGCCGGCGAACCCCTGGGCCAGCGCCGCCGCCGAAGCGACGCCGCCGCCGACCATCGCCAGCCCGATCACCGTTGAGAGCCAACGCTTTCCGAAGGCGCGGTGCAGATATACCGACACGCTCGCGCTCACCGGGTAACGGCCGGCGAGTTCCATGTAGGAGAACGCGGTGACCGCCGCGGTGACCATGGCGACGACGAAGGCCAGGGTGGTGCTGGTGCCGGCGAACCCGGCCACCTTCCCGATCAGGACATAGATGCCGGCGCCGAGGATGTTGCCCAGTCCGTAGAGGGTGAGCAGTGGCAGCCCGAGAGTTCTGCGCAGCCCGGCGCCGTCGCCCACGCGGGGCTACCGCCCCCGCGGCGTCGTCGCCTGCAGCACCGCCTCGATGAGCGCTCCGGTCCGCAGAGGTGAGATGGCCTGATAATCCGGGTCGGCCACCATCGCGCTGAACGCCTCTCGGCTGGGGTAACGCACGAGCGCGACGGCCTCCCACTCCTGACCGGGCTCGGCCACCAGGGCAGTGGATCCCTCGCCGTAGTAGATGAGCTCGCCGCCGTAGCGTTCGGCGAACTCCCCTGCCCGCGCGATGTACTCGTCGTACTGCTCACGCTTGCCGTCGGCGAAACGCAGCAGGTTGAGCATCACGAACGGGCCGCCGTCATCCTCGGCGAGGAAGCGTTTGAGGTCCGCTCCTCGGGGGTCGATCGCCATGTCAGGACTCCTGTTCGTAGAGGGCGGGAAGGAAGGTGGCCAAATGGGTCATCTCTTGCGAACAGTGCACGAGCAGCGCCCGGGCATCGAGTTCGCTGAGTCTGACGACGCGGCGGATTCCCGGCAGTGCGGCTCGCAGAGCGGCCGAGCGTGCGGCGAGATAAGGGCCGCCGGCCCAGAAACGGGAGCGCATGACGCTCCCGCCGGGAACGGCCGCGACGTGGTGGGCGAGGTAGCCGATGTCGACGGGAAGATCCACCAGTCCGATACGCGCGCACACCGCGGTGGCCTCGACGCCGGCGGCGACGGCGGGGTCGACGAGACCGAGTTCCTCGGGCCGGCGGAACTGGATGGCCCCCCGGATCATCGTGGCGCCCAGATACTCGTCGACCTGGGAGGTGTGCCCGACGTAGCGGGTCCGCCCGGTGCTGTCGGCCGGCGGCGCGGCGGCCCACTGCGCGTGCACGTGGGCCAGTGGGTGCCAGAGCCGGTAGCGCTCGGGGCTGTCGCTGTGCCAGCCGAACCACCAGTCGATCATCGCCGGCGTCACCGCGGGCATCTCGGTGAGCAGGTTGACGTGGATCGCGCCGCCGGAGGTGACGGTGAAACCGTCCTGCACCTCGGCCTCGGCGATGGTGCCGATCGCCCGGTCCATCGGGGGCAACAGCGCCTCGGCCACCGGGCTGTTGGCCACCGCCCGGCGGGCGCCGGCGGACCCCCCGGGCATCTCCGGATTCCAGAACCGGGCAAAGGGCAGGGTGGCGAGATCGTGGGCGGACCAGCCGAGCCGGCGGCCCGGCACCGGCCTGGGAGCGGGCATCCTCACGATGCCCCGATCCAGCGGTGGAAGCGACCCTCGGGGTCGTGGACCGCGCGCAGCGCCTCCAGTCGTGACCTCGCGGCCTCGGAGATCCCCAGCGACGGCCGTCCGGGGTCGTCAGCGAACTGGACCCCGGTCGACAACGGCTCCATGGCGGCGACGTTGTCGCGCGCCCACCGCGCGGCGGCGGTCCCGTCGCCGCCGTCCATCCACCCGCCGTAGAGCGCCAGGTAGGTACGGTCCTCCACCGTGTAGGCCATGTCGGGGCGCGCGGCCGGCGGTGCCCAGTTCAACCAGAGCAGATGTGCCGGCGGAGCCGGCATCGTGTCGGCGATACGGCGGATATGCGGCAGCAGTTCGTCCGCGCCGGCCCGGGTCCACAGGTTGTCGGTCTCCCAGTGCGCCCTTGGATAGTGCTGCATCACTCCCGAGTACATCATGGCCACCGGAACGGCCAGCAGCGGTGTGCGCAGCCGTGCCCCCCGCGGCCGGCCGGCCGCGAACGCGATGGCAGCCCTGGCCTTCGAACGGGACTCGGCGAAGACGGGCAGGGCCAGTTCGATGCGCAACGGGGACGTGCGGGTGCGCGCCCGCATCGGCGGCGGCAGCGACGGGCTGCGCGAGACGATGAACTGCATCTCGACTTCCGGTGGCACCTCCGCGCCCACCTCACACACCCAGCGGACGAGCTCGTCGAGCCGCTCGGGGCCGTACTGGATGTTGGCCACCCCGATGAATCCCGGCCTGGGATAGAGACGCAGGTGGAATCGTACGACGACGCCGAAGAAGTCCGGGCCCGAACCCCTTGCCGCCCAGAGCATGTCGGTGTTCTCTGTCTCACTGGCGTGTTTCAGCTCACCCTCGGCGTCGACGTAGTCGATTCCAATGACACTGGCGCAGGCCGGGCCCAGCGCACGTCCGTTCCAGCCGAAGCCGCCCTGCAGCAGATACCCGCCGATGCACACCCCCCGACAATGGCCGACCGGGAAGAACAGGTTGCGCTTGAGCAACTCCGCGATGAGCACGCTGCCGCCCAACCCGGGCTCGGCCGTGGCGGTCATCGCGGCGGGATCGACGCTGAACGCCGTCAGCTGAGACACGTCGATGAGCACCCCGCCGTCGCGGATGTGGTTTCCCGACCAGCTGTGTCCCCCGGAGCGCACACTCACGCGCAGGCCGGCGGATTTCGCCGCCCGGACCGCTGCCCTGACCTCATCGACGGATGTCGCCTGCACGATGCGGTCCGGGAACCGATCGGGCACGTTCATTCTCCACAGCGCTCCGCGGCGCGCGGATTCGTAGCCGACATCGTCGCGGGCCACGGTGTGGGCGGCGGGAGGTGTCGATCGGTTCATCGTCGATGGCCTCCCGAGCCTGAGCGGCAGCGGACCTCCGGTGACATCGGAGCAACGCTCCCGGCCAGACTTCCCGACTCACCGAGGGGCTGTCAATCAGCGGCTTCGGGCCGCTTCCCGGACCACCTCGTGCACGAAGGCCAGCTTGTGAGCCACCGGCGCACTGATCTCGAAGGGATACAGCGGGCTCTTGCCCATCGCGGCGTTGACCCGGTTGAAGAACAACGAGATCCACGTCCAGTCGGTGAGCAATCGCTCGATCGGAGAGTCGCAGTAGGACTCCAGCGGGGTGATGTCGCCTGGGGCGGCGAAGCGCACCCGGTCGGCCTGCAAGACCATCCCCGCTTCCCGAGTGGTGTCAATGGTGTCGGTGATGTGCAGGTAGTGGGCGAGGCATTCGGCGAAGTCCTCCCACGGGTGCATGGTGGCGTACTCGGAGATGAACGTCTCCCGCCAGTTCGTCGGCGCCCCGTACCGGTAGTGGCGCGCCAATGCCTCGGAGTAGCTGGACCGTTCGTCGCCGAACAACGCCCGGCACCGGTCCAGGTACCGAGCCGCGCCCGGCCCGGTCTCGACGAGGATGTGTGCCCACCATTGCCAGCTTGCGCTTATGCTTCGCCGCTGCGTTAAGCACCTGCTGCGTGCGCGAGATCAAAGATGCGAAGGTTGCCACCAGCACGCGCCCCTGCGCCTTTGTGAAAATCTCATCCAGCGCGCCGTCAATGATGGCTTCGGAAGGCGTGCGGCCGGGCTGCTCGGCATTGGTGGAGTCTGAAAACAACGCCAGCACGCCGCGCTCGCCAAACTCCGCCAATTTTTCCAAATCCATGGGCCAGCCGTCCACCGGCGTGGGGTCCAGCTTGAAGTCACCCGTGTGCACCACCAAGCCCACCGGAGTGGTGATGGCTAATCCCACTGCATCCGGAA
>SXGT01603412.1_pt1 | contig 10683 bp, 11 predicted proteins | sample 3176221 | NCBI WGS metagenome assembly SXGT01 (sample SAMN11356862, study PRJNA531348) | freshwater metagenome | isolation source: freshwater sample F1-120 | place: China: Fuxian Lake, Yuxi | collected 2017-12-25
CTGCATAATCTCAGAAATCCGTTTCGATTTTTTAGTTACAGCCTGATTCTGGTTTTGGTGATTTATATTTCAATCAAATGGGTGCTCGAATTAGGCTTTTAAAACCTGTTTGCACTTAAGGTTTGAAATTAATGTCAACCTGATCCATTGTATTTGTGCAAGACGATGTTGAAACCCTATGCAGTGCTCTGCTTTGATCTGTGCAATCCTGAGGTGAAAAGTACAGTGAGGGCTTCCAGGGTAACGCTCACTAACTTACAAGTCACCCTGACACTTGGATGATATCCATGATGAATACGCCGGATTCCGATCAAACTGATTCTATAGTGCTAACTGTCCGTAGCGCCGATCACACCCTACGACTGCCACTATCAGCCGATACTTCAGTGCGACAGGCACTGGATACCACTGAATTGAGAGTGCGTGCAGCCTGTGGTGGCATGGGTAGCTGCGGAGCTTGTCTGATTCAAATTGTCAGCGGTGAATTCAATCCTCCCACGTTGGCGGAACGACAAAAACTGCTACCCGAAGATCTGGCGATCGGTATGCGACTGGCCTGTCAACTGCATGGGCGCGGTGCCGGTGAACTCTATCTTGACAATCCGGCACCCCATTCGGAATGGAAAAGTCTGGATACCAGCCAGTTATACCGTGCCGGCACTAACAACACTATCGACCAATATATTTACGGGATTGCCGTCGACCTAGGCACCACGCATATTCGGCTGTCACTGTGGAATCGGCAAACCGGTCGACGTATCGGCACACGATATAGTATCAACCCGCAAGTAGCGCATGGCGCCGATGTATTGACTCGACTGAGTGTCGAGCAGCAGGCCGCTGATGAGAATAAACTCATCGGCGAGGAGGCACGCAAAGCCATCATTGCTGGCATTCGGGATATTTTGAGTCGTGACATGGGTGAAGTGTCCACCATACTGGCTGAAATCGGCTCCGTACTGATAGTCGGCAACACAGCCATGCTGATGCTGATCTGCGGCAATGACACCGCCAGCCTCCATCAACCTGAAAATTGGCAACTCCCGATCCCTTGCCAACCCAACGACATTGATGCCTGGCGTAAGCATTGGCGTATGCCCCATGCCGAAATCACCATCGTCCAACCCCTGGCCGGTTTCATCGGTTCAGATTTACTTGCTGATCTAATCGCAACCAACATCATCGATCAACCTCTGCCAGTCGTATTGGCGGACTTCGGCACCAATACCGAAATAGCGATTTGGGACGGACAAACTTTGTGGACAACTTCAGTACCTGGCGGCCCGGCTTTCGAAGGCGTCGGTATGCGTAACGGTTTAACTGCCGAAAACGGCGCCATTTGCAAAGTCAGCAAATCGGATAACAACTGGCATTTGCAAACTATCGGTGGAACCATTGCTCGTGGTTTTTGCGCCAGCGGCTTTATTGACGCAATGGCCTTACTCGTCGAAGCCAAGCTGTTGAAGCCATCCGGACGCTTTGCCGAGCCGCAACCGCCTAATGGTTATTTACTCGATTCCGGCAATCTACATAGTGCTATTTTTGCGAGCGATGTCGATATTTTTCAGCGCGCCAAAGGATCAACCGCCGCAGCCATGGCACAATTACTGACCTTGGCCGGATTGACTTTAAGCCATATTGACACATTGTGGATTTGTGGCAGTTTCGGTCAGCATCTCGATTTGCATAGCGCTTTCAAGGTCGGATTGCTTCCAAGCATCGATCCGGATCGGATACGTATTTTGGCCAACGCCAGTCTGGCAGGCTGTGAAAAGATGCTATTAACGACGGATCGGGACTTTCAGCTGAATACCATTCTCGAGCGAGCCCGGACAATTAATCTCGGCGGACTTTTGGACTACGAAAATCGCTTTGTCGACAACCTACGATTACAACCCTGGAGTACGGATAATGCTTGATGCCTATATTCAATCCTACAACGAGGCAGTTTTCGAGACCGATAAACAGGCCGCGCTGGATGTCGTCAACCTGGCCCTCAGCGACGGTTACAGTCCGGAAGACGTGGTGTTCAAACTGGTGATTCCGGCAGTCGAAGCAATGATGTCCCGCATAGAAAAAGATCCGGATTCCAACCTGGCTCAACATTTCATGACCGCGCAAATTGCCGCCGATGTTACCGAACGCATGCTGGAAAAATTCAGCAACCCGCCGCAAGTAATAGGCCGTGTGGTGATAGGCACTGCCTACGGTGACCTGCATTCGCTGGGCAAGCGTATTGTCATTGGTTGTTTGAAATCACTGATGGTCGATGTCATCGATTTAGGCACCAATATCAGCGCCGAACAATTTGTCGATGCTGCAGTCACTCAGGACGCACAGGTGATTGCCGTTTCAGCGATGATGGTACATACCGCCACCAGCGAAAAAGGCAGCCTGAGAGTTCGCGCGTTACTAAAAGAACAGGGTCTGGAAGATAAAATCAAACTGGTAGTTGGTGGAGCACCCTATCGTTTCGATCCGGAGTTATACTCCAAAGTGGGTGCCGATGGCTGGGCACCTGACGGGGTGACCGCCGCCAAGATCATCACTCAACTGATACGCGAGGTCAAACCATGACCGCTCTGGAAATTCTCGCTGCCGCCGTCAATGGTACTCCTGCGCCCAGGATACCAGTGTTCTGTAATTTGCTGGATCAGGGTGCCAGGGAGTTGGGCATGTCACAACAGCATTATTTTGCCAATGGCGAGTTTGTCGCCGAAGCCCAATTGCGGATGCTGAAACGTTACGGCCATGACAATGTCTGGAGCCTGCATTATGTCGGCAAGGAAGCGGAAATACTGGGTTGCCAGGAAATTCTGTTCGCCAATGACGGCACTCCCAATGTCGCCGATTTCGTCGTCAAAAATCTGGACGACATTGCCAAATTCGAGATTCCCGCCGACATTACCACGACCCAAGCTTGGCAATCCGTTGCCGATTGCCTCAGTATTTTACGCAGTGAAGTTGGTTCCACACATCCAATCTGCGCTTATGTCACCGCTTCGACTACCTTGCCAGCCATTTTGATGGGCATGGACAAATGGATGGAACTATTCCTGCTCGGCCCCTTTGATCTGCGCGACGAATTAATCCGCAAATGTTCGGATTTTTTTCAACGCCATATCGCTGCACTGCGTGCTGCAGGCGCCAATGTGCTTATTTATTCCTCACCATTCGGCTCGCCGTATTTTGTTGGCAAAGACATGGTCCGCAACACCGTGTTGCCCTGGATGCATCGCGACTTGGCACCGGGAGGCGTCGCCGATGTGGTGTATTACTGCGGCATGGCGCCTTTTAACGATGTCATCGATCTGGTTTTTGACGAACTGGCTATCAAAACCCATTACATAAGCCCGCTGGCAGATCTCGACGAAGCCAAACGTTTGATCAACACGCGCGGTTTAACTTGCGGTGTTATCGATGATATAAAAATGATTCATTGGTCGGAAGCGCAAACCCGCACTGAAGTTAAACGTATCATCGACATCGGCAAACCCGGTGGACATTTTTTATTTGGGAATGGTGTCATGCCGTTGGCAGTACCTGAAGCCAACATCCAGGCCATGCTGTCTGCTGCTTTCGAATATGGGACGCTATCATGAAAACCTTTATCCTCCACGAAGAAAGCCAGCAGCCGTTAACCATGATCGGATGCGGTATTCTGCGCAAGGAAGTCGATCGACTCATAGAAAAAAATCATTGGAATGTCCATACCCACTACCTGGATTCGGCCCTGCATAATTACCTAAATCGCCTGTCAACCGAACTGAATCAGGCTTTGGAAGAACGCGAAAAACTCGGTGAAAAAACCCTGGTGTTTTATGGTGGTTGCCATCCGCTGATGGAAAAATATCTGGAAGGTCATCATACCTGCCGCACCGAAGGCCAGAACTGCATTGTCATGTTGCTCGGTTATGAGTTGTTCATGCAGGAACTGGAAAAAGGTGCCTACTTTCTGCTCGAAGACTGGGCGCTGACCTGGGAACCCATGATAACTGCCTGCTTCGGCATGAACACGACAGTCATTCGCGAGATCTTTCATAGCAGCCACAAATATATACTCGCGCTCAGAACACCCTGTAACAGTGACTTTACCGCTGCCGCCGAAGCGGCTGCACGTTTTGTCGATTTGCCTTTGCAATGGAAGGATGTAGGTCTTGAACATCTGGAAACAGTCTTAGCCGATGCGATTCAACGTCGGCTTAGCCAAGAGTCATGACCGAACAAAACCCATCTTATCAAGCCTTGAAAGAGCGCGTCGCACATCTGGAAAGCCGTGTCTGCAAGCTCTCCGAAGAAAAAGCAAATCTTTATCTGGTTTTACATATGGTGGAATTACTAAATCCGATTGCTGGTGTTGAAAGTTTATTGGATAGTCTGATGTCTGCCCTATGCGGCAGTCTGGGTGGCACGAATGTTGAAATTTATTATTTCGACGAGGGCGAGATTCAATATGCCAATTTATTCGGCGAACGCCGTATTGTGGTTTCTTTAGAGGACCCACTGGTAGCCGAAGTTTTCCAAACCCATAAATTCATAGAACAAGCAACCGATATTAGTCATACTTTGCTGGCTAACGATGCCAAACCGATAGCCTGTAGCTGGGTGATGCCTTTATTAGTCGGCAATGAGTTGCTTGGTGTCATCAAAATGTCCGATTTGCTGGGTTCGGCACAGATGCGCAATTATCTGGCGCCGTTTTTTTCGCACATGGCGCTGATTTTAAGCAATGAGATCAAGACGCGCATCGCAGAAACCGCCAATAAAGCTAAAAGCAACTTTCTAGCCACGATGTCCCACGAAATCCGCACCCCACTGAATGGCATTCTTGGCATGGCACAACTTCTAAGCAGCCCTGATTGTCCGGCAGACAAACACCGTGAATGCGCCCGAACCATTTTATCGTCGGGACAAACCCTGATGACACTGTTAAACGATGTCCTGGATTTATCTAAAATTGAAGCCAATAAACTGGAACTGACATACTTAGCTGTGAAACCAAGACAAATCAATGATCAGGTTATGTCGCTATTCGCTGAAAGCGCACATCAAAAAAACCTGCAATTAACTGCGACTTGGAAGGGTCCGGCCGAACAATGCTATCAAATCGATCAGACTCGGGTCAGGCAAATGCTGGCCAATTTAGTGAGCAACGCCATCAAATTTACCGATCGAGGCCAGATCCTTATTGAAGCCTGCGAGATCAGTTGCACCGATCAACTGGCCGAACTGGAATTTTCAGTGCTCGATAACGGCATTGGCATATCCGCAGAAGACCAGCGCCAGCTGTTTAAACCCTTTACTCAGATTGACGCTAGTTCGACCCGACGTTATGCCGGAACCGGTTTGGGTTTATCAATTGTGCAACGTCTTGCCGAATTAATGCAGGGTAAAACCGGCGTTGATAGTACACCGGGACAAGGCGCGCGTTTCTGGTTCCGCATTCCTTGCAACATCATCCAGAGCAAGCCTGAAGAGAAAACCATAGCGCCCAACATCCAGAACCAGGACATTGATAGCCCATCGCTATATTCTTCAGTTCCTGCTATGCTGGGAGAAAATCTTAACGATGAACAAAACATCGAACCGCCAATCTCCTCACTACCGCAAAAATCACTCTCTATTCTGGCTAAGCCCGAGATTATGCAGGCCCTAGACGAACTTGACCAGTTGCTAGCGAAAAACATGTTTGCAGCCATTAACCAATATCAAGTACTGGAAAATCTGCTCAAAGGCAGCGACATAGCCGCACGAATTTTTGTCATTGGTCAACTGATCAACGATATGAAATTTGAGCTGGCCCATAAGCAATTGCAACAACTGCGCTCCAGTTTTGGCCAGCCTGAGTGAGCTGAATAAATGACTAGCAAAACTCTGAAAATACTGGCTATCGACGACATGCCAGCCAATTTGGCCTTGCTGGGCATGGCGTTACAAAATGATTACCAGATTCAAATTGCCAGTTCGGCTAGCAAAGGCCTGGAATTGGCCCATGACGATCCACCGGCACTAATCCTGCTCGATATCATGATGCCTGACATGGACGGTTACGAAGCTTGCCGACGTATCAAAGCCGATGCAGTCTTAAAAGACATTCCGGTGATTTTCGTCACCGCATTGACTGAAATCGACGCAGAAACCCAAGGCTTTGCTCTGGGTGCTGCCGACTATTTGACCAAACCGATCAATATTGAAATCGCCCGTTTACGCATCCGCAATTTGCTGGAACGCGAACAATTGCGCCGAGAATTACAACGTCGTGAAGCTGAGCAACGTCTCGCCGCCAGCGTATTTGCCCATACCCACGACAGCGTCGTTATCACCGACGCCGACAATCACATCATTGATGTCAACGCCGCCTTTACCCGCATCAGCGGTTATTCTCGCGAGGATGTGTTGGGTAAGACCCCGCGTATCCTCAAGTCAGGCCGACAATCTGCGGAGTTTTATGAAGCCATGTGGCAATCGTTGCTCGCTAATGATCATTGGAATGGCGAACTCTGGAACCGCAACAAAAATGGCGAGGTGTATGCAGCCTTAACCTCCATCTCCGTGGTTCGCGATGAACAGGGCGACATTCATCACTTTATCGGCCTATCCGCAGATATCACACCACTGAAAATTCACGAATACGATCTGGAACGGATTGCCCACTACGACCCCTTAACCGGTATTCCCAACCGCTTGCTGCTTGCCGACCGCCTGGCACAGGCCATTACCCATACCCGCCGTGCAGGGTGCTATATGGCGGTTTGCTATCTGGATCTGGACGGTTTCAAACCGGTTAACGACCAGTACGGTCACGATGTCGGCGATCTGCTACTTATTGAAATCACACAACGCATCAAGGATTGTCTGCGTGCCGGCGACACAGTGGCACGCATCGGCGGCGACGAATTCGTCTTGTTGTTACTGGATTTGAATGATCCGCGTGAATGTCATATAGTTTTGGGGAGGATGTTAGCCAGGGTAGCGGAACCAATCGAATTCGGAGAAATTTCTGTTGCAGTCTCTGCCAGTTTAGGTTTTACGCTGTTTCCAAATGATGATGCCGATGCCGATACCTTATTGCGGCATGCCGATCAGGCTATGTATGTTGCCAAACAAACCGGCAAAAACCGCTACCACTTCTTCGTTGAGGAGCGTTTTCCAAAAGATTGATTTGCAAAGATCATGATCGCCCCCCTAGCTGAAACAATGTCTCGACCAATTTGGCAAAACCTTGTTTAGACATCACGCCGTTACAAATCCAGATTTAAATCAAACGAAACAGTAGACTTATATAACCCTGAGACTGAAAAAATTCGAGCATGCTTTACAAGTCATCAATACAAATTCATATCGATTCCAACCAAGCATGCCTTCAAAACAATGCATGTTTTTAATCGGGTTGGTAGATCACTTCCAACCCTCATATCCACACAACTTAGAAAAAAGTACTTAGTTTTAATCTTATGCCAATATGGTCAACATGCGTTGGGCATGCTCGGCGGCTTCAATGCCTAAATCAGTCAAATAGCCACCGTCGTTTTGCGTGGTAATACCTTTAGCACACAAGCGTTTGGCTGCTTCGATCAACTGTGGATCAGCGTCGCCATGCACCTTCACACCTTCCTGATGTGAAGCCATGTTAAATAATGATAACAAATGAATTTCTGCGGCAATTTCGTTGGTGATACGCATCTTAATGCTCCTGTGTTTGTTGTTGTATTAATGAGTCAAAATAAAAGTCAACCAGCTATAGACTTGCTTGACCAGCAAAGCCGGGTCCTGCTGAAAATGATGATCTTCGCCACTGAGTAGCGTTTGCCGATAGCCGGGATTGTCTTTTGCCAACATCCGGCGTTGACGGGCAGTATCAACCACTTCCGGCAAATCGAATTCGGCATAGATATCCAGCACCGGCAAGGCTATTTTGCGGATAAACTCGCCGGTTTGGGCCTGGGGTAACGGGCTATCGGCCATGGGCAAACTAATCGCCGCCAAACCTAACAAGTCCTCTGATTTAAGACTCAAGGAATAAGCCGCCATTGCTGCGCCCGTGCCATAACCGATCAAAGCAATCTGCTTGGCACCTTGATCCTGCAAATACTTAACTGCAGCCAGAATTCGGCTATGGGCTTCATCAAATAAGCCGTAGTATTCATTAGCAACCGCCCCGACTTCCCGCAAAGGTAATTGAATCGACAAGGTTGCCCAGTTATGCCTTGGCATTTCCGTGCGCAAACCATGCACAACGGCCTGATTATCGGGGTGTTCGCCCTGATCGTGCAAGATGATCGCTGCCTGTTGGTTGCGGGTTTTTTCAGAATCGGTAAATAAACCTAAAAACTTCTTTTGATTAGCTTCCAACCAAACCACACGCCCAACGGGCGAACTACTTTCAATGCTGGCGGCATAATCCAGTTCGCGTTGTAGATCGCTCGCATACACTGCACTGCTGATCAGCCAAAAACTCCACACTAAAACCCATCGCACGATCACAGATAGTGTCCGCCACCATAAAACTGACTCACTGTGTAGCGTTCGTGAATGTGCCGCAGCAATACCATGATGACTGAGGCTACTGGCAAAGCCAGTAAAATCCCCAAGAAGCCAAATAGCTGTCCACCAGCCAGCACCGCAAATATAACCGCCACCGGATGCAGACCGATTTTATTGCCTACCAGCCAGGGCGTCAGCAACATCCCTTCTATGCTATGGCCGATACCGAAAACCAACAGTACGGATACCAGATGCATGGCATCCTGAAACTGCAGCAGAGCGGCAATACACGCCATACCAACACCAACGATAGTCCCCATGTAAGGCACAAAACTAATCAAACCGGCGATCATGCCGATCAGCAACGCCAAGTCCAGATCGATAATCAGCAAGCCTGCACTGTAAATCAGCCCTACTGCCAACATCACATAAAACTGACCGCGTAAAAAAGCCCCCAACACCATATCAACCTCCGTCGCTAATTTACCAACTGTTTTAGCCACAGTCCGCGGAAATAAGTTATGGACTTTAACCACCAGATCATCCCAGTCACGCAACAAATAGAAGCTGATGACCGGAATCAATACCAGATTCATCACCCAGCCTAAAATCACAGCGCCGGAATGCGATACGGATTGCAGCAGATTATCCGAAACGGTAGCACCATCCTGCCAATAAGCCTGAATCATGCCGATCAGTTGCTCGGTTTTTAACGGCCTGATGCCTTTACCAAAATAAGTCTGCAACTTTGGCACTACCGACTTATTAAACCAATGCAGATAAGATGGCAGTTTTTCGATGAATTCACTAATTTGATACTCAATGGTGGGAATCACTACCAACAAGATCCCCGTCGCTATTAGAATGATCCCCAAAAACACCACCAAGACGGCAAAGGTCCGATTCAATCGCCAGGATCTATAATGTAAGGTTTCCAGTTTATCAACCAGGGGATCTCCGAGATAAGCCAGAATAGCAGCCATCACAAAAGGCATCAGCATGGGCGCCAGACAATAAAGCAAGACACCCAGCCCGGCTACAAACGCCAGTGCTAACCATTTTTGTGAATCATTCATGTTGCAAAAACTGCGAGAATTATAATGTGATACTAACGCGGATTATCCTGCAGTTGTCTGCAAATAGGCATAAGCTGCAACAGCTGCACTGACCAATCCCAAAGCAATTGCCACGAATAACAACCATTTTTTGGCCGCTCTGGCCGGAGCTTTCAACACTTCCACTCCCTCGATACGGGCATTGACTGCCTTGAATTTACCGCCAGCATCCCGACCTATTTCGTAATAAATGATATCGCCACGTACCGGACGTCTTGCCATCCCTTTTAACGCTGATATATGTACAAAAACGTCTTTATCGTCTGCATCGGGTTGAATAAAGCCAAAACCTCTGTCGTCTTTCCAGGTTTTTAAAACCCCTTTATGAAAAGTGTCTGTCATGATTTACCTCTGTCTTACTCTATCGTTGTCATAAAACTTTTATTTGCTTACAGCCAAAACACGTCTACCCATTGGCTGCAAAACTGTTCGTATTCCTTGAAAAAGAATCAACACAAACAGCAAAGCATAGCCCTTAAAACTGCTCTACCAAGTCAACACCTGAGAATTAATACTGAAAATTGGGCGCCAAACAGCGCCTTATCAAGACTGGCTGATGCCAGCACAAAATGAATCGGGCGCTTCCGAAAGAAATGGGAAACGCCGATAACAGCTAGATTTTCTTGTCAATCAAGACCTTGTCATCAATGACAAGTTTGGAAACACCGCCCAAAACCTGATGCAAGGTGCACGAGGCGGTTTTAAAATTATCACCCGGCTCGCCAATCCACTCCATAGTGACATAGGTTTCTTTATCGGTATCGGTTTTGGATGGAAAAAACACCTGGGAACCGGTTTTGCTTTGAATCAATTTAGGGCATTTCTGGGTGGCCATTTCCTGCATCGCCACCAAGGTACGAATTTGTGATGCGGCTTCTTTTTGCTCGTTGGTTTGCTCTTTATTGGCACCAACCATAATAAAACCCACAACAAACACGCCAATAACCGCAATCATTAATTTCTGTGCTTCACTCATACTTGCTCTCCTCTGTTATTAATTATTTTTTCGGCAAATCCGAAGTGTCACGCTTCGGATTCTATGCCAAGTCATTTACATCGGCAATCGGTAATTAGGAAGCAGACC
>SXGT01786153.1_pt1 | contig 10683 bp, 7 predicted proteins | sample 3176221 | NCBI WGS metagenome assembly SXGT01 (sample SAMN11356862, study PRJNA531348) | freshwater metagenome | isolation source: freshwater sample F1-120 | place: China: Fuxian Lake, Yuxi | collected 2017-12-25
CCCACTGCGTGAGGCGTTGATGAATCACCCGTGGCGGCTGAAGAAGGCCGTCACCTACCTGTTCGACTGGATCGCCACCATGCTCCGCAAACTCCTCCACCCACACCCCAAAGTGACAAACCACACTGGGTGAACTCCAGACGGCTTAACGCCAGCGGTCAAGGTCTGGGTCGTCTTCTTCGTTATCGTCGTCGAAGACCAAGATTTCGTTGTCCTCAGCCGACTTCGCGAACTCTGCATCCCTCTGCCGCTTGACCGAATGGAACTCGTCCTCCGTCGCGGGTAGCCACCCTGCTTCCGTTAAGTATGGGGCGAACTCGGTCGTGTTTTCCGTGAGCCAGTCAACGAGCGGTCGGCCTTCGTTCGTTTCGACGCACCCGCGGAGAAGAGGGATCAGGTCGGCCGGACGAAACGACAATCCGTTTGTCACGGATTCGGCTGATGTCCACACATAGCTCCAAGTCGTGGAGGTCGTGCAGGTGGTACGAGCCGAGTAGATCGTGACCTTCTCAGTTGTCTGTGGCCGGTCGAGGAGTTTCCTTCGCAGGCCGTTCGGCGTGCGGATGACGGGTGAAGTGAATCGCTTGATCGTTGCGAGTCGGCCGCTTCTGTCGCCAGTGAGCAGAGCGTTCGTGAACGTGATCTTCGTGATCCAGCCGACATTAGGCTGACTCGCCTCGGCACGAAGCGGTGTTCGGAGGGTGATGCGGTCGTCACCGGAATCGAGCTTCTCGACCGCAGTGTGGAACTCACGAATGCTCGGCATTGGAATACCCCTCACCGAATCAATTTGGGCTGTTGGCGATCCGCGAGAACACGCGAAGCGCCATCAGCAATCGGTTGGTGAGGGTACTCCGCGACACTACTGGGCGCAATCACAGTAGTGATGTGCGGGTGATGTGTGGGAAGGAGAAATCGGGCACGATGAGGCAAATGACGCAACGCACGTTTCCGCACGATACGAGACGCGCTAGAATGACGGCGTCCCCAGCAGCCCACGGACTGGGATGCCGTCGGTGGGCTGCTGGGGACGCTGATAATCATGCGGAAATAGCGGGGCGTGCGCCGGCGACCCGGTGATAAGTCGGGCTTCCGCGTCGCGGAGGACGCCCGCCGGTGAGCGACCGGCAAACGCCCCAGGGATGGACAGGTTTTCACCGCCCAACCCCTTCGGCAACCAGGCGACCTGTAGTCGTGTTAGGTGGGGTAACTACAGGCCCGTGGCTTTGCGCCCTCACCTCGCGGTGAGTTTGCCCTTTCGAGGATGAAAGGTGTGGCGCGCGGAACGCGCCGACGCACGCCCCCGGCCGGGCGACCAATACTCGCCCGGCCGTTCGCTACCGGAACAGTAGGTCAGGTTCGCCCCGAACGCAAATCCGATACGACCAGAAGCCCCGGCCGCGGGTCCCCAGCTTTGGCAGGCGTTAAGGTGGCGCGCTGCCCTCCGCGGACTCCGGGGCGCGGCAAAATGTGTGGTTGGGCTACGCCACCACGTCCTTCACCACGTTGCCCTTCACGTCGGTCAGGCGCATGTCGCGGCCGGCGTGCCGGTAGGTCAGCTTCGTGTGTTCCAGGCCGAGCAGGTGCAGCACGGTCGCGTGCCAGTCGTGGACGTGCATCTTGCCGTCTACCGCTTCAAAGCCGTAGTCGTCCGTCTTACCGTAGGCGAAGCCGCCCTTCGTGCCGCCGCCGGCCATCCACATGCTGTAGCCGCGCGAGTTGTGGTCGCGGCCGTCGCCTTGACCGGTTGGGGTGCGACCGAACTCGCCGCCCCAGATCACGAGCGTGTCCTTCAGCATGTCGCGGTTCTTCAGGTCTTGCAGCAGCCCGGCGATGGGCTGGTCGATAGCGGAGCAACTGTTGGTGAGCGAGTCCTTGAGCGTCCGGTGGTGGTCCCAGCCGCCCATCGTCACCTCGACGAACCGGACGCCGGCTTCGAGGAACCGCCGCGCGAGCAGACACTGCTGGCCGAAGCCGCTGCCGCGCCCGCCGCCCGGCCCGCCCGCGCCGCCCCCACCGCCCCCGATGCCGTAGAGCCGCTGCGTCGCGGCGGATTCCTTTGACACGTCCATCAGCTTGGGCATCTCGGCCTGCATCCGGAACGCGAGTTCGTAAGAGCCGATCAGCCCCTCAATGCCGGGGTTCTCGCCCACCTGTTCGAGCGCGTTCTGGTTGAGCGACTGGAGGAAGTCGAGTTCGACGCGCTGCTGCCCGGCGGTCTGCTTCGGGTTCTTCAGGTTGGCGACCTGGGCCGCGCCGCCCACGCCGCCGCCGAACCCGCCGCGGCCGATCTTCGTGCCCTGGTACACGGCCGGGAGGAACGAGCTGCCGTAGTTCACCGGGCCGCCGTTGCCGCCGGACGGCGACAGCGTGATGAAGCCGGGCAGGTTCGCGTTCTCGGTGCCCAGCCCGTACACGACCCACGCCCCCATGCTGGGCCGCGGGAACTGGAACACGCCGCAGTGCATCTGGATGAACGCCTGCGGGTGGTTCGGCAGGTCGCAGTACATGCCGTTCAGCAGGCACAGATTGTCGGCCTGCTTGCTCAGTTCGGGGAACACCTCGGAGATGTACAGCCCACTCTTGCCGCTCTGCTTGAACTTGAACGGCGAGCCGAGGAGCTTGCCACCGCCGAACCGACCCGGGCGCGCCGGCGGCGACTTACCGTCGTCAGCGGTGAGCTTGGGCTTGTAGTCGAAGGTGTCAACGTGGCTCGGTCCGCCGTCCATGCAGAGGAAGATGACCCGCTTGGCCTTCGCCGGGAAGTGCGCCTTCTTGGGCGCGAGCGGGTTGGTGCTGGCGGCGGTGCCGTCCGCGGCGCGGGCTGCTTGCTCGTTGGCGAGCGCCGCGAACGCGAGGTAGCCGAAGCCGGCGGAGGTGCCCTTCAGCATCGTGCGACGTGACAGCATGGGAAGGTTCCTGTGTTTGGTGTATTTCGTTCCTGGGACCGCGGGCATCTTGCCCGCAGGCAGCCCCACCAAGTTGCTGAACGGATCTGCGCGAAGCATCCCTTCGCGCGTGAGCTTGGCGGGCAAGATGCCCGCAATCCCAGGGAAAACCAACTATTTGCGATACTGGAACTCGGCGCTCGCAAACAATGCCTGTGCGAAGGCGGCCCAGGTCTCGCGCTCGCGCTTCGCGGCGGGCACCCGGTCCTTCGCCAGTTGAGCCTGATACGCCGTCAGGAACTTCTCGGCGTTCACCAGTTCTTTCTCGTTCGGCGGGCGGCCGTAGAAGCTCAGGTACGCCTGCCGGATGCGCTCGGTGTCCGTCGTCGTGCCCTTCAGGAGCTTGTCCGCCGCGGCTTCCGAGGCGCGGATCACGAACGGGTTGTTCAGCAGGAACAATCCCTGTGCCGGAACGGTCGTCGTCGGCCGGTCGGCGACGATCAGGCTCGGGTCGGGCGCGTCGAAGAGCGCCAGCGCTTCGGGCAGGTTGTCTCGCACGATGGGCAGATACACGGAGCGGTTGGCGTTGCGCGGGTCGTTCGCACCGCCGCCACCACCGCCGGGGCCGAAGCCGCCGCCGCGGTTGTTGGCCGGGCCTTCGCCGGCGCGGGCCACCGTCGAGCCGGTCGGTCGCTTCTCGTTCAACTGACCGCTAACCGCGAGCATCGAGTCGCGCATCGCCTCGGCGTCGAGGCGGCGCGGCGACATCCGCCACACGTACGCGTTGTCGGGATCGACCTCGTAGCTCTTGGGGTCGTTCTTCGAGTCGAGCTGGTAGGCGCACGTCATCACCACGCTCTTGATGAGCTTCTTCACGCTCCAGCCGTTGTCCATGAAGTTGAGGGCCATGTGGTCGAGCAGTTCGGGGTGCGTCGGGGTCTGCCCGCCGGAGCCGAAGTTGTCGGCGGTCGGCACCAGCCCGCGGCCGAACAGGTGCAGCCCCACGCGGTTGACCATCACGCGCGCCGTCAGCGGGTTGTCCTTCGTGGCGATCCAGTTCGCGAGGTCGAGCCGGCCGCTCTGCCCGCTGGTGATCTTCAGTGGCGTCCTGGACAGCACTTGCAGCGTGCCCCGCGCGACGCGAGTTGTGGAGGGTTTGTCCGGCTCGCCGCGGTCGTACACCGGGCTGTCACCGATGCTGGCCGTTCCGCCACGGCCGAAGCCGCCCTTCGGCCCGAACCCGCCGGGGCCGAAGCCCCCGCCGCCCTTCGGGGCCGGTTTGTCGCGCACGCCCATCGCCAACAACTTCGGGTCGCCGTTGTCGTCGTAGGCCGCGATCCGGGCGCGCAGCAGCGAGACTTGCCCGCGCGGGAAGATGGTGCGGATCGGGTCGGTGGCCTCCGCGATCTGCTTGTTCAGGTCTTCGATCTGCTTCTCGACACGGGCCTTCTCGTCGGCGCTCATCTTCCCGTCGAGGCCCGCGGGCAGGCCGCAGTCCTTCGGCAGCGCCAGCGTGGGCGACGGCCGGTTGCTCTGGATGAACCGCACCGTGCCGTAGCAGGTTTCCGTGCTGCGGAAGATGCCCGCGAGGGCGTAATAGTCCTTCTGCGGGATCGGGTCGAACTTGTGGTCGTGGCACCGCGCGCACGCGGCCGTGATGCCGAGGAACGCTTGCGTGGTCACGTCGATCTGCTCGTCGGCCACGTCCAGTTCGAACTGCGTGCCGTTATTCTCGTTCAGGGTCTTCGCGCCGATGGCGAGGAACCCGGTGGCGATCATCCGCTCGGCCTTCAACTTGGAATCGCTCGTCGTCATCAGATCGCCGGCGAGCTGTTCCCTGATGAACTGGTCGTAGGGCTTGTCCTTGTTGAAGGCGTCGATGACGTAGTCGCGGTAACGCCAGGCGTGCGGGTAGTTCATGTTCACGGTCTTGCCGCTGCTCTCGGCGTACCGGGCCACGTCGAGCCAGTGCCGGCCCCAGCGCTCGCCGAAGTGCGGCGACGCGAGCAGCTTGTCAACGACCTTCTCGTAAGTGTTGGCGTCGCGGTCCGAGAGGAACGCTTCCACTTCGTCGGACGTGGGCGGCAGGCCGGTCATGTCGAGGTACACGCGGCGAACGAGCGTCCGCTTGTCGGCGTCCGCGCCCGGCTTCAGTCCCTTCTTGTCCAGTTCGGCGATGATGAACGAGTCGATGGGCGTCTTCGCCCAGTCCTTCGTCTTCGCGACCGGAGCCGCGACCTTCTTGGGCGGCTGGAACGACCAGAACTCGCGGCCCTTCACGAGGTCGATCTCGTACTTCTTGGGCGCGACGGCGGCCTTGCCCTCGCGCGGGTCCGGCGCGCCCATCTTCACCCACGCCTCGAAGTCGGCAATCACGCTGTCGGGCAGCTTGCCCTTCGGCGGCATCGCGAGGTCCGGGTTCTTGGTCTTGAGCGACAGGATGAGCTTGCTGCGGTCCGGCGTGCCGGGCTGGATGATCGGCCCGCTGTCGCCGCCGCGCCGGGTGCCCTCGCGCGTGTCGAGCACCAACCCGCCCTTGATCTTGTCCGCTTCGGCGGAGTGGCACTTGTAGCAGTGATCGACGAGTACCGGACGGATCTTCTTCTCGAAGAACGCGACCTGTTCTTGTGTGGGCTTATCGGCGTACCCGCCGCCCTTCGTGGGCTGCGCCGCGCCCGGTTGCGCGAACGCGAACGCGCCGGCGAGGAGAGCGACAGCGGTCCAGAGACGTGACATCGCGGCGACTCCGTGTGACTTGGTTCGGCGAGTATGGCAGACCGCCTGCACCAATTGAACACGAAGTCGGTCACGAAGTCCGGCCTCTCATCAATTTTTCCCAAACGAGGAGGCGAATGTGAGAAGCCGCGCCTGCGCCTGCGGACTAATTCAGCCCGGCCCCGCGCTGCCGCCAGCGGAGCAGCGCGTCGGCGTGCGTCTTCGCGTCGAGTGCGTTCCAGGCGTCTTCGGCCAGCTTCAGCGCCGCGGCCGGCGACGACTTGCCCGCGGTCAACAGGCCCAGCGGCTTTGCGACCTCTCCCACCACCGCGGCGCGGTCCGGTCCGCGCGGGCCGACGGTCGGGTTTTTTACCGACTGCCGGACGTACTGGTCGAGCGCCTGTCGCAACTGTTCCGAGCGCTTGCCATCGAACCCGTAGCCGAGCCAGAGCAGCAGCCGCTCGCTGTTGAGGTGCGAGCCGCGCAGCGGGCCGGCACCGAGGTCGGGCGTGCCGACCAGTTCGGCCCCGCGAGCCGGGCCGCCGAGGTCGCTCAACAGGTCGAACGCGGCCTCTTGGTGCGGGCACCGCGCGCGCACCACGCCGAGCCGCCCGCCGGCGAAGTACGGGACGTAGTTGAGCTGCTTGCTCGTGACGAGCTTCTGGCCGTCCGGGTCGAAGTCGGTGAGCGCGCCGGGCACCGGGGCGATGGCGAACCGGCCCGGCGCGGCTTTGTCGCGGCCCAGACGGGCCAGTTGGTCGAGCGAGACCAGAGCGAGCACCGGGCCGTTGGGTGCAGTGAGTACCGCCACCGGGTCACCCGGCGGCGCGCAAAGCGGGCGCACCCGGTCGAGCCACTGCGCGGCCCGTTGGAACCCGGGCGATTGGACCCGCGGCTTGCCGGACACAACGGAGAACTGGAACGCGAGCGAGTCCGGGTCGCGCGCGATGCGGGCCGCGAGTTCCACGTCGTTGAGAGCGCGCCGGTCGGCCGAGGCCGCGATCCGAGCGAACAGGTCGAACAGCTTGTCCGCATCGGCGGGCAGCGGCGGCAGGCTGGGCCGCTTGTCGAGTTCGGCGAACACGGTGGCAACGTCAGTCACGTCGTCCCAGGTGGCGGGCGCGACCAGCGGCCGGTTGTAGCGCTGCTGGAACGCGGCCCGCGCGGTCGGCTCGGCGAACCGCTTCTCGTCGTACACGAGCACGTGCCCGTCGCCGGTGAGAGGGACCGCGAGCACCTGCCCGCCCCAGGCGCACAGGCGCTCGCCGTAGATCGGCAGCAGCCCCTGCCACTGGAGCTGTTCGCTCGAGCGCACTTTCGCGGGCACGGGGGCGAGCGCGCCGTCCTCGGCCCACTTGCCCAGTTCGCCGGTCGGAATCACGACCACGTCGGCGGCGTCGGTCGCGCTCGTCGGCGTGCGCGTCACGGTGACGGTCGCGCCGGTCCGCGCGGCCCAGGCCTTCGCCATCGGGGTGATGGCGTCGGCGAACGAGGCGTCCGGGCAGTTGAGTGTGAGGGCCTGCCCGTCGAACGGTTTCGTCTGCGCGCCGGGCGGGGCCACCGGGTCGCACCCGGTCGGCGCGAGGGCGGCGATTCCCAGGACGAGCACCGCGGCACCGAGCGCGGCCCGTTTGTGACGGTTGTGCGGAATTGAGTGGACGGAGTGTTGCATCGAGATCGGTCCGTGACATACAATAACGAGCGCGGGCAACTGGGTTAACCGATTAACTCACACTCGCTGCTCGCACTCCAGAGCGTACCCCCACACGGGGCGGCGGCAAGTCGGTTGCACTCTCGGTCTGGTCGGGAGCGGGCGACCCTTTCCGCGGCTCTTCGTTTCGTCCGGCGCACCGGACGGTTATTCGCCCAAGGCGGACACCCCATGAAGGTGAGTTTGGTCGTCGCGACGGGGGCACACGAGGGCCGCGTCATTCCGCTGACCGGTCCGCAGTTCCTCATCGGCCGCGACGAGCAGTGCCACCTGCGCCCCGCGAGTCAGGCGATCAGCAAGCTCCACTGCGCCGTGCTGGTGCGCGACGGGAAGGTCTACGTCAAAGACTTCGGCAGCACCAACGGCACGCTCGTCAACGACGCGCTGATTCAGAACGTCGAGGTCGCGATCGAGAACGGTGCTACGCTGCGGGTCGGCCCACTCGACTTCCGCATTCAGGTCGAAAAACCGGTCACGAGGCAGGACGGCACCCCGCTGCCCGGCGACTCCGCCGAGACCGCGGCGGCGCTGGCGGCGGTCTCGGCCGCGGCCGCAAAAGCCGCCGGTGCGAAGGCCCCCGCTCGCGACACCACCCCGAACCCGGTCAAGCCGTCCGCGCGGCCGAACCCGGCCAAGACCTCCGGGACCGCGCCCGCTCCCAAGCCGACCACCCCGACCAAGCCGGGCGGCACGAAGGATCCCGCCAAGTCCGGTACCGGCGAAGGCCCGGCCCTCACGTCCGAGTCCGTCAGCGACGAGGACCACGACCGCATCGCCGCGATGCTGCTCGGAATGGACGACGACGGCAACGCCCCGGTGCCCGACGGCAGCACGGTCATGGACATCCCCACGCCTCTGGCCGAAGGCGCGAACGCCGCCGCTGCCGCCAAGAAGGACGACGGCAAGCCCAAGCAGGCTCAAACCCGCGAGGAGATGAGTACCGCCGCCAACGACCTGCTCCGCCAGTACATGCGCCGGCCCAAATAGCCGGCCGGTTCGCCGCACAGAGCCAGGGGTTGAAAACCCCTGGCGCGAGCCACCATGCTCTTCTCATTTCCTCCCAACTGGCCCCCGCGTGCGCTCGCCGGGCTGCGCGTCCGACTCCTCAACTGGTTCGACAAACACCAGCGCGACCTGCCGTGGCGAGCCGCCACCGACGGTAAACGCGACCCGTACCGCGTCTGGGTCAGTGAGGTCATGCTCCAACAAACAACGGTCGCAGCGGTGGTGCCGTTCTTCGAGCGGTTCGTCGCCGCGCTGCCGGACGTTCGCGCGCTGGCCGCGGCCGACGAGCAGCGGGTGCTGAAGCTCTGGGAAGGGCTGGGCTATTACCGCCGCGCCCGACACCTGTACGCCGCGGCGCGGGACCTGGTTCGGTCGCACGCGGGCGAACTGCCCGACGACCCGGCGGTGTGGGCCGCGCTCCCCGGTGTCGGCCGCTACATCATGGGCGCGGTGCTGTCGCAGGCGTTCGACCGGCGACTGCCCATCGTCGAGGCGAACAGTCTGCGCGTCCTCGCGCGGCTGTTCGCCTACCGCAACGACCCGCGCGACGGTGAGGGCAAGGCGTGGGTGTGGTCCGCGGCCGAAGCGGTGCTGCCCGCGAAGCGGTGCGGCGACTTCAACCAGGCGCTGATGGAACTCGGCGCGCTGGTCTGCAAGCCGGCCGCGCCCGACTGCGGCAACTGCCCGCTCGCGGGCCACTGCGAAGCGAACCGGCTCGGTCTACAGGACCAGATTCCACCCAAGAAGAAGCCGCTGGCGATCACCGCGGTGAACGAGGTCGGTGTGGTGATTCGGGACGGCGGCACGGTGCTGCTGTGCCAGCGGCCGGCGGACGCGGGGCGGTGGCAGAACATGTGGGAGGTGCCGCACGCTCCGCGCGCCGACGGCGAAGACGTGAGCGCCGCGGCGCGGCGCGTGGCCCAAGAGCTGACCGGGCTTGAAGTCGAACCCGGCACCGAGGTGCTGACCGTGAAGCACGGCGTCACGCGCTACGCGATCGCGCTCGTGTGCGTCGAAGCAGAGCGAGTGGGCGGGGCGTTCGCGCCGGGGGCGTACGCCGCCGCGAAGTGGGTAACGCCGGCGGAACTCGCGGAGTACCCCGTAAGCGCGCCGCAGCGCAAGCTGATGGCCGCCCTGACCGACTCGAACCACCAGGGCCGCTTGTTCTGACGGAGCCCTCAGCGCCGCACGAACTCGTAGGCCCCGGCCGGGTACGCGCCGTAGGCGGTCGAGTTCACGTTGTTGCGGAAGGTCGAGACGAACTGCTGCGGCGGCTGAACCACGCGCACCTTCACCACGACCGTTTCGCCCGGCTTCGCCAGGCCCGCGTGAACCACGGCCGAGGCCAGGTTCGAGTCGAGCGTGTACACGTCGGTGCCCCACAGGTTCGGGTTCGCGCCCGGCGTCGGGGTGAACCCGGTCACCGCGTAGGTCGCCTCTTTGCCGAACTGCTGCCCGAACGCGGACATGTTCCCCGGGGCCGGCGGCGCGGCGGCGGCGGCCTCCTCGACCGGCACGCCCGCGGCCGTCGCGCGCAGCACACGCAGGTCGGCCAGCTTCAGCGCCTGCTCGCCGAACTGGAACGTGCGGACCCGCAGCACCTCGGCCGTGAGCCGCCCGGTGATCTTCGAGTCGTCCGTCTGCACCACGTCGAACTCGCGCGTCTCGAGGTTGGCCGTCGGCGTCTTCGCGCGAATGAACGTGGCGATCTCGTCAGCCCGGCGGCCGACCTCCGGGTCGTCGCTCTTGATCGCCTTCAGCACGAGCGGGTACGCCCGTTCGCGCAGCTCTTTCAACTCCTCCGTGGCGGCCTCGCGGGTCTTGAAGTCCGAGTGGTTGAGCTTCGCGAGCGCGTGCAGCACCTTTTCCGTGACTTCGACCGGGACGCGGGTGGCGAACTCGATCCGCCGCACGTCCGCGACCGGCACCTGAATGACGCCGTACTTCGTCGTCATCTCCAGCTTCGCGTCGAGCAGTTTCAGCTTCATGCTGCTGTCGTCGATGTAAGTGACCGCGGCCTCGGTGGTCGGGCGCGGCTTGCCCGATTCGGCCAGCGACGCGGGGACGGGCTGCGGGCCGGCGACTCCGAGCGGCGCGGTCAGAAGCACAGTCGTGAGCGCGACGGGAGCGACCCAGCGGAACGTGTTTAAGAGGGGCATGTGATTGCCCTCCAGAAGAGTGGGGGTCCGTCCCCGGATAGGAAGTGACCGCCTTCCAATGCGGTGAGAGGACAACTGAACGATAGCCCGGCCGAAAAAAATACACAAGATCAGTTGCCAAATTAGCCGGCGTGTTAATGGGACAGAGGGGTAGGCATCGTTTAGCGTTCATCCCGAAGGGACAAGACGGCCCTGTGCGCGTCTC
>SXGT01899926.1_pt1 | contig 10683 bp, 8 predicted proteins | sample 3176221 | NCBI WGS metagenome assembly SXGT01 (sample SAMN11356862, study PRJNA531348) | freshwater metagenome | isolation source: freshwater sample F1-120 | place: China: Fuxian Lake, Yuxi | collected 2017-12-25
CTGAGCTTCGTCGTGGCGAGCGTGGCGACCGGCGGCCACCCGGAAAGCCCCTCCGCCGGCACGATTCTGCGCTCCGTCTTCTGGCACAGTGTCGCCCTCGCCCTCCTCGTCGGTGTGCTCGTGATGTTCCAAGCCTACGTCTGGACGAGCGTGGTGCCGAAATGATTTGAAGGGGCATCGGTGACCGACGCCGCAACCCATCATCGCGGCACAACGCTGTTCCCCGCCGGCCGCATCGACTGCCACGCGAACATCCGCCATGTGCCGCCTTCGTTGCGCCACACCGCGAGGTAACGCAGTTTGACGCCGGACCAGGTCGCGCCGAGGCGCTTGCGCATCTCCTGCGCGCCAATCAGCACGACCACGCCGGGCGCGGGCTCGAGGGCCTGCACGTCCAAAGTCTTCACGCCGGCGTACTCCGTGTCGCCGGCCAGCATGTTTTTCACATAGTCGGCTTTCAATTCCACCCGTCCGTCGGAATGTACAAAGCGCAACCCGTCCGACATCAGGGCCGCCAGGGCCGGCCCATCGCCCTTCATCATCGCTTCGCAACGAGCCGCGTCCGCCCGCAACACGGCGGCGACGGGCGACTCCACCGCGCCCAGCCCACCCACCGTCAGCCCGATCACGGTCATCCAGCGTAGAATTTGTTTCATGGCATTCCGAGGGTTGATCCGTTGGTTCCGGTATTATCCGCATCGTCCGCGGAACCCGCGGCACAAAAATCTCGCCTCATCGCCCGCGCCCGCCGCCACTCTCACTTTCCCCTTCGCTCGCCGCATAGGCGTCGCGCAACACCTGCATCGTGTGCCGCACGCGAATGGGTGAATGCGATTTTGCGAGGTGCGTCTTCAGCTGAGTGAGACAGCCGATGTTGCCCGTCGCCACCGTGGTCGCACCGGTCGCCACGACCGCCAGGGACTTTTGCGCGCCCAGCGAGTGCGCGATCTCCGGCTGATCGAGATTGTACGTGCCCGCGCTGCCGCAGCAGAGATGGGCGTTGGCGATCTCGCGCACCTCGACTCCCGGAATCGCCCGCAGCAACCCGCGTGGTTCCGCCCGCACGCCCTGCGCATTCGCGAGGTGACACGCATCGTGGTACGCCACGGGGTGCGGTTCGCGCCAGCCGACCGGCTTTTCGCGCAACCCCAGCCGCGCGAGAAACACGCTGACGTCGACCACGCGTTTGCAAAAATTCGCCGCCCGTGGCTCGTCCGGCGTGCCGCGCAAGATGAGATGATACTCGTGCATCGCCGAGCCGCAGCCGGCGGCGTTCGTGAGAATCGCGTCCGCGTCGGCGGGAAAGGCGTCGAGGTTTCTCCGCGCGAAGGCCTGCGCCGCCCGCAAATCGCCGGTGTGCCAGGCCAGCCCGCCACAACAACCCTGCGCCTCCGGTACGACGACCTCCACGCCGTTGCGCGCGAGGACATCGATCGTCGCGACATTGATATCCGGATCGAGCACCTGCTGCGCACAGCCGGCCAGCAGCGCGACGCGCGCCCGGCGTTCGCCCCGCGCCGGTGTCACGCGCGGCAACATCACCATGGGTGGAATCTCCTTGGGCGCGAGTTCGAGCATCGGCCGCAACACCTTTGGCACGAGCGCGCCCAGCGCCCGACCGATCGCCGCTCCGCGCAGCGCCAGCCGGAATCGCGCCGGATAGGGGATCGTCTGCGCCGCGAGCCAACGGCGCAGTTTTTCGCCCGGAGTGCGCGTGGCGCTTTCCTCCACCGCTGCGCGATACGGACTGATCAAATCGCGATAGGGCACGCCGCTGGGGCACGCCGGCTCGCACGCCAGGCAGCCGAGACAGCGATCAATGTGCGGCTGGGCCTCGCCCGCCGACAGCGTGCCCTCGAGCACCTGTTTCATTAGAATGATGCGACCGCGTGGCGAATCCATCTCCTGCCCGAGTTCTTGGTAGGTCGGGCACGCCGCGAGGCAAAACCCGCAATGCACACACGCCTGCACCGCGTGCGCCATCGGATCCCCAAGCGGGCCGTGTTCGTGGGGTTTGATCGCGTGGAGCATGGGTTCAGCGGAGTGGGATCAATTTAGACCGGCGCTCGCGCATCATGCGCATGGTCGTGCTTCATCCAAATCGGGAAACCGATTCTGCGGATCGAGCGCCGCCTTCACCGCGCGCATCACGGCGAAATCGCGACGCGGCCCCAGCCACAACCCGCCGTCGCCGCGCAAGGTCATCCCCGGCCATTTCGCCGCCGCCAGCGTCGCGCCCGGCTGCAGCGCGACATACCCGGTGTTTCCACCCGTGCTCACCCAGCCGCACGCACCGGCCTGCGCCCGCACCCATGCCGCAAATTCCGGCACCTGCAGCGGCAGGATCGCCAGCTTCGCGAGCGTGCCATGCGCCGGCGCCCAACCAAACTCCGCAATCGTCCGCCAGAAACTCCGCGCCGCTTCGTCCGCGAGGATCGCGCCGGGGAAGCGCGCCAGAATTTCAGCACCGAGCGCCTCCAGGGCCGGCACCGGCCCGCCCAGCCGCGCATAAACCGCGGGCTCCGCCACCGCCGCATCGAGCGCATCGAGCTCCCACCGCGACCCCGCACACTCCGTCAGAATCTTCGCCTTGGTCGCGTCGTCGTTCGCGTCCAGGCGGAGCGTCCGCGTCGACGTCGGCCGCGGAAAAACCTTGAAGGACAGCTCGGCCAGCCCGCCAAAGCGCCCCGCGCTCCCCACGAAAAACTTCGGCAGATCGAAACCGGCGGCGTTCTTCACGACCTTGCCGCCCAGACGCAGCAGCCGGCCTTCCCCGTCGACAAAGCGCACGCCGAGGATGAAGTCGCGCAACCCGCCGAATCGCCACCGGCCCGGTCCGCCCAGGCCCGCCGCCACGGTGCCGCCGAGTGTCGCCCCCGCTTCCGCGAGCATCGGATCGAACGGCAGGTACTGCCCCTTCTCCGCGAGCGCCGCCGCAATCTCGCGCACCGGCGTGCCGGCCAGCGCCGTAAACGTGAACTCGCTCGGCTCGTATTCAATCAGGCCGGTCAGCTTCGCGGTGGAGATGCGCGTGAACTCGTCGGACACCCGCGCGAGCCGCGATTTCGTGCCCGCGCCGACCACCAGCGCGCGCGGCGCCGAACGCACGGCGTCGACCAGTTCGGCGGGAGTGGCGGGAGCAAACACGTGTTTCATTCGCCCGGCCTCCGCGTGGTGACCAGGGGCGGCCCTGGAGGCGGGGTGCCCCCACCCCGCGAGATATGATCGTCGCGCCCGCCCAAACGCGGGGTGAGGGCACCCCGCCTCCATGGGGATACACCGGCGAGGACGATCGCTGGCGGCGCGTTGTTCGAGCAAGATGTCCTGGCGCTCTTCATTCGCGTGAAATCACTCCCGCCTTCTCCAGCGGATGCAGCCCGTGTTGCGCCAGCGCCGGCGCATTCTTTTCGGGAAACATCTTTCCCGGATTGGCGATCCCCAGCGGATCGAACGCCGCCCGCAACCGCTTGAGGCACGCCACCTCTTCCGGGTTGAACATCACCTCGAGGTAGTCGCGTTTCTCCACTCCCACGCCATGTTCGCCAGTGATGGATCCGCCCATCGCAATGCACATGTGCAGGATTTTTCCCGCCAGCTCCTCCGCCCGCTGCAACGCCCCGGCTTCGCGGCCGTCGTAGAGAATCAGCGGGTGCAGATTGCCGTCGCCGGCGTGAAACACATTCGCGCAACGAATGCCCATTTCCTGCGACCACGCATTGATTTTCCGCAGGGCCTCTCCGAGCCGGCGGCGCGGCACCACGCCATCCTGCACGATGAAATCCGGCGACAACCGGCCCACCGCGCTGAACGCGCTCTTCCGCCCCTTCCAAATCGCCAGCCGCTCCGCCGCATCCCGCGCCGGCCGCACTTCCACCGGCCGGCTCGCCGCGATGATCGCATCGAGCCGCCCGCGGTCCGCCGCCACCACTTCCCGCGGCCCCTCGAGCTCCACGATCAACACCGCCGCGCAGCCCGGCGGATAGTCCGCGTGCACCGCCGCCGTCGCCGCCTCGAGCGCCAGCGCATCCATGATCTCGATCGCCCCCGGCAGCAGCCCGCTCGCCACCACCGCGGTGACGGCGTCCCCCGCCTCCTCCAGGGTGCGATAGCCCGCCAGCACCGTGTGAAAACACTCCGCCCGCGGCAGCAACTGCAACGTGATCTCCAGCGCCACGCCAAAAAGCCCCTCGTTGCCGACGAACAACCCCGTCCAATCCGGACCGATCTGCTCCCGGCTCGCCCCGCCAAACTCGACCACCTCGCCGGTGGCGAGCACGGCCTTCAGCCCGAGCACGTGGTTCGAGGTCATGCCGTATTTCAGGCACTGCGCCCCGCCCGCGTTGAACGCCACGTTGCCCCCGATGGTGCAGATCGACTGGCTCGATGGATCGGGCGCATAGTGCAGCCCGTACGGCTGCGCCGCCGCCGTCACGGCGAGATTCACGATCCCCGGTTCGACCACCGCGAGGCGCTGCGCCGGATCCAGGCGCACCAGGCGGTTGAGCCGGTTCAAGGCGATGACAATCCCCCCGGCAATCGGCAGCGATCCGCCCGACAAGCTGGTGCCGCTGCCCCGCGCGACGAACGGCAGTTTCTCGGCGTGGCAAAACCGCACGACCGCGATCACCTCGTCCTGCGTCTCCGGCACGGCCACCGCGAGCGGCGTGGCCTGGAACGCGGTGAGCCCGTCGCTCGCATACGCCGCGAGCTGCGCCGGCCCCGCCATCACGCGCCCCGGCGGCAGCAACGCCGTCAGCCGGCGAAGCGCGGCGGCGGCGTGCGGGGAAGCGGCGGGTGTGACCATGCGAACCACCACAATGGAACGTGCGCCGGGAGTCTGACGAGCGCGGAGTTTGGCGCGCTATCTCGCGTACACCACAAACCACTTGTCGTCGTAAAATTTGTGCTCCGCCACCGGCTTGAATCCGGCGGCCGCCATCCACGCCTTGTTCTGGTCCTTGGTGGTCTGCAGCGTCGGATCGTTCTTGTGCGGTCCCAGTTCCGGGTAGAAGTCGATCACGGCGATCCGCCCGGCCGGCTTCACATACGGCGCGAGATTTTTGAGATACTCCGCGCGATTCTCGATGTGATGCAGCACGTCGTAAATGAACGCCAGGTCCACGTCGCGCGCCGGCAGGTTCGGATCGGTGAACTTGCCCAGCACCGCCTGCACATTGGTCACTTTCTGATCCTTCGCTTTCTTCGCGATGTGATCGACCAACCCCTGGTCGATGTCCACCGCATAGACCTTGCCCGATCCCGCCACGGCTTTTGCCAGTGACAACGTAAACACCCCGGAGCCCGCACCGATGTCGGCCACGACGCCATTCGGTCGGAGCTTCAGGGCCGCGACCGCCTCATCGACTCTCAGCTTCACCACGCGCGCCTGTGCATCCAGCGTCTTCAGCCATTGCTCCGTGGTACGGGCCCCCAGCTGAGCCCGAGCCGCGGGCGTGACGCAGAGCGCCGCCGCGACGAAGCCGGCCATCGTCAAACCGCGAAACGGGAAGAGGGCGACACAAAGGGCAACGGTGGAGCGCATCCCCTAGAATCCGCTCCCAACGCCGCCCTTTGACAACTCGAATCTCGCGAAGGCACGCGCCGGGGGCGCATTTCCCGATTGTCGGTCAGGCGCGTCGCCCACTACTTCACTCGATTCCGAAGGGCTGCGCTTCGTCGCAGCCGTGCCCCGAACGGCAGCAGCGGCGCCGACGAAGCCCGTTCGACAAGCTCAGGGTCCCGAGCGGGGTCGAGGGACGGCGCCCTCCGAGACGCACCCACTACCGTCAAACCGCCGACGGACCCACGCGCCGGTCCCCGCCCACGTTCGCGGCTTCGCGGCTTCGCCTGAGCCTACTCCGAAGCGCGCCCGAAAACCCGGTAGAGCACCAGTCCCGCCACCAGCGGCGCCAACCCCACGAGCGAGAGCTTCCCCGCGTAGGCGATCGCCGCCTGGAGCATGTAGGCGCACATGCCACAAAACACGAGCGGCAGCAGCGGGAAAAACGGCACGGTGAACGGACGTTCGATGCCGCGGTCCTTCACCCGCAACACAAACAGGGAAAGCCCGGTCATCAGGAAAAACATCCAGAAGACCGGCGCCGTGCATTTCAGCAGAGTGTCAAAGCCGCCGTGCCCCTCCCATGCCAAGGTTCCAAAACCGGCCCCCGCCATCACCGCGGTCAGCAGCGCCCGCCCGGAGTCGTGGCCCACCAGCAGCACCAAGGCGAGGGTGATGACCATCTGGATCAGAATCGCCGGCACCGGCGTACCCCAGCGCGAAGGCCAGCGCGCCAGAAAGGCAAACGCCGGAAAGTCGGCACCCGCCGCCGCGTAGATGCGCGCGCCGGTGAGGACCAGGCCGTTGAGGGCACCAAGTGCGGAGACCATCACGAGCGCCGCCATCATGCCCGCCCCCGCGGAGCCGAGGGGACCTTGCAACACATCCGCGGCGATCGCCTTGGAACTGCGCGCGGCGGCGAAGCCCAGCCCGTTGAGATAGGCCGCGTTCACGATGAGGTAAATCACCGCCACACCGCCGGTGCCCAGCAGCAACGCACGCGGGATGTTGCGCCGCTTGTCCTTCATTTCCGCCACAATGAAGGCCGCGTCGTTCCAGCCACCGTAAGTGTACAACACGAGAATCAGGGCCAGGCCGAATCCCGGCCCGCTGCTCAGGCCCGCGTCGGCGACCGGAGTCGCCGCCGCGGTCTGCGGCCAAAAAAAGCCGGCCAGCACAATCGCGATCAGGCCGAGCGCCTTCAGCGCCGTCAGCACGTTTTGGGTTCGCCGGCCAAACCGGAGGCCGGCGAGGTTGGCCAGGGAAAGCACCACGACCGACGCCACCGCCAGCCACGGTGCATCCTTCGCGCCCCACCCAAACAACCGCACCGCATAGTCCGCAAAAACAAAGGCCATCAGGCCGATGCTTCCACTCATGATCACCGTGAGCTGCGACCAGCTGAAGAGAAACCCCGCCCAGGGCCCGAACGCCCGCCGCTGGAAAAAATAATCGCCGCCCACGCGCGGATACGTCGTGGCCAGCTCCGCATAACACAGCGCGCCTATCACCGACAAGACGCCCCCGAGCGTCCAGACCAGCATCGCCTGCCCCGGGCTCGCAACGCAGCTCAAGATGAACGGCGCTGTCTCGTAGATCCCCGCGCCGATCACAATTCCGACGATGACGGAAACCGAATCCGTCAGGCTGAGATGACTTTGGCCGGGATCATCCGGCGTTTCGGGTGGGAGCATAGGCGCGAAAGCGGCGGAACGACGCCGAAATCGTCCGGCAAAGTTCTCGGGATGCGCCGGTCACGTCAATCCTGCGGCCACCGCAACCGGAGGATCGGCCTGGCAGGAGCAGGATTGCCTCCGTCTTCCCGCGCGGACACAGACAGCCCTTCCCTTTATGATCCGCGCCTTCATCTTCGACTTCGACGGGCTCATCCTCGACACCGAAACACCACTCATCGACGCCTATGGCAACGTTCACGCCGCCCACAGCGTGCCCTTCGACCGCCCGCTGTTCCTGCGCAGCGTCGGCCACGCCGACTATGCGTTTGACCCTTGGCACGGTTTCAGTCCGCACGCCGATCGCGCGGCGCTCGAGCTGGAACGTCGCACCTGCAAGGACGCGCTGATGCTGCGCCTCGCCATCCTTCCCGGCGTCGTCGCGCTGCTCGATGCGGCGCGGGAGCACGACCTGCGCGTCGGCCTCGCCTCGAACTCGCCTCACTCGTGGGTCGACGCCCATCTCACGCGGCTCGGCCTCTTCGAACGCTTCGACTTCGTCGCCTGCCGCGAGGATGTGCCCTCCCCCAAGCCCGAACCCGACATGTACAAACTTGTCCTCAACCGCTTCGGCCTGCGCGGCCTCGAGGCGGTCGCCTTCGAGGATTCGCACACCGGCTCCCTCGCGGCCAAACGCGCCCACCTCTGGACCGTCGCCGCACCCAACGAGTCGACCGCCCATCACGATTTCACGCACGTCGACTGGCTGGTCGCATCCCTCGCGGAGGTGACGTTCGCGGAGCTTGTTCGCCGCTTCGGCCAATAGCCGCGAGCGTCAGCGCGTGGGACGACTGCCTCGACGGGGTAGGCGGCGGCCGAAAACTCAAAAGGTGAAATCGGCCTCGTCAGTAGTATTTCCGGAAAACCACGTTGTCCGCGTTGGTGAAGAGCACCGCGTTTTCCTTCACATCCACGCCCATGAATCTCAGCCCAAGATCTTTGTCGATGATCTCCCCGTAGGTCACGATTCGATCGTTTAGGTAAATCCGCGGCACCGCACCCTCCAAAACGCCCCCGACCTTCAATCGCGCCACCGCCTCCTGAAACAGTATCAGGTCAACCTTGCCGGCAGAGGCCACCGGTGCCCTCTTCGGTTTCACCGGCGGCGGGGGAGGTGGAGGTGGCGCGGCCACGACTTTGGGCGACTCAATGATCCCCAGCACCTCGTTGAGATGGGAGACGTTCGCATCGCTCTTCGCGACCACCGCGCGGGTCTGCTGAAGGGCCTGCACCGCCACCGATGCCTTCTTGTCGACCGTGCCCGACTTGGTCGGACTGCGCATTTCCTGCAGGATCGGGATCAGATAGCGGATGGCCATGAATCCACCGCCAATGAACACCGCCAGCATAAAGCCCCATTTGAAGAACATCCCTGCCGCGCGGATTAGCGCCGGAGAGCTCGAGTGATTCATCAACCCCCCGGACAGCGGGACATCCGCCTCCACCACACCTTCCCGCACTACGCCATCGCCGGCCATCGGACTCTCTCCTGCCGATCGCTGTTCTGCGTTCTCTGCGGTGTCCCCGGTCTTGAGCACGTCCTCCGACTCCGGGGTCCCGGGAGGCGGCATCGCATCCCCCGGGGTGGCCGCGCGGGGCTCCACCCTGAGATTGTCCAAAGCCGCTGCCCCTGAAATCCTCGCCGGCGCATTCGGCAATGGCGGCCGGGACGACACCGACGCAATTGGCATTGGCGGCCGAGATGAAACCTGGGCGATCGGCATTGGTGGCCGAGACGACACCGGGGCGACTGGCATTGGCGGGCGCGACGACGCCGGGGCAGACGGCGGAGCCACGGGCACTGGACCCGGCTTGGCCAGGCGCGCCACGGCGTCGGCCCGATCTCCGCTGAAATTTCGGTCAACCTGGATCGGAGGTTTCTTGGAATTCGGAAGATTGACGCGAATGGCCATGGCGCGACGCAGGAAAAGAAGAGTCCAGACAACACACGAAACTAACGTGGACGCATCAAAAAAAGTTGATGCCCCTCCCAGCGGTCTTTGCGTAGGCGAGGCCGACCGGCTACCCTTCCAGTTCCGCCCACCGCGCATAGGCCGCCGCGAGTTCGGCCTCCAGTTCGTGCAACCGCACCGTGGCCCGGGTCACCTCAATCGCGGGCTTCTTGAAAAACAGGGGGTCGGCCAGTTTCGCCGTCAAGATCACCTGCTCCGCTTCCTTCGCCTCGATTTGTTTCGGCAATGCCTCCATTTCCGCGCGCTCTTTGTTGTTGAGCTTGCGCGCCTTCTTCGGCGCCACACCTGCCGCCTCCCTGGCCGCCGCGTCTCTCGCATCGCGCTTCGCCTTCTCCTCTGTCGCCGCAACCGCCGCGGCCCTCGCCGCCCGCTCCCGCTGCCAGTCATCGTAGCCGCCAATGTAGTCGGCAAACTTTCCGTCGCCTTCAAACACCAGCAGACTCGTGCAGACTTCGTTCAAGAACGCCCGATCGTGGCTCACGAGCAGCACCGTGCCGCCAAACTCCACCAGCAGGTCCTCCAGCAACTCGAGTGTCTCCGCGTCTAGATCGTTCTTCGGCTCGTCGAGCACGAGCACATTGCACGGCTTCGTGAACAGCCGCGCCAGCAACAACCGGTTCCGCTCCCCTCCCGACAGCGCCTTGATCGGCGTGCGCGCCCGCGTCGGCTCGAACAGAAAATCTTCCAAATAGGAAATCACGTGCCGGTTCCGGCCATTGATCGTCACGGTCGCGTTCCCATCCGCAACCGCGTCCTGCACCCGCATCGTGTCGTCCAGCTGGGCGCGCAACTGATCGAAGTAGACAATCTCGAGTCGCGTGCCCTGTTCAACCGTGCCCTGCTGCGGGGCCAACTGGCCGAGCAGCAGCCGCAGTAGCGTGGTCTTGCCCGCGCCATTGGGCCCCACGATCCCGATCTTGTCGCCCCGCTCGATCCGCGTCGTCAGGTCCCGCACAATCCAGCGATCCTGGTAGCGAAAGCCCGCACCCTCGCAGGCGATCACCTTGAAACCACTGCGGTCCGCCTCCTGCGCCGTCAGCTTCGCCTGGCCCGCGCGATCGCGCCGGGCGACGCGCTCCGCCCGCATTTTCTCCAGCGCGTGAATGCGATTGTTGGCCCGCGACCGCTGCGCCTTTACACCGCGCCGGATCCAGACTTCCTCCTGCGCGAGCTTCTTGTCGAACTGCGCCCGCTCCACCTCCTCGGCCTCGAGCACCGCCTCCTTGCGCGCCAAAAACGTGTCGTAGTCGCACTGCCAGCCGATCAGCTGGCCGCGATCGATCTCGATGATGCGCGTGGAGATCTTGCGCAGAAACGCACGGTCATGCGTCACGAACAACAGCGCCCCGCCCCATTCGAGCAAGAATTCCTCCAACCACTGGATGGACTCGAGATCGAGATGGTTCGTCGGCTCGTC
>SXGT01689556.1_pt1 | contig 10681 bp, 13 predicted proteins | sample 3176221 | NCBI WGS metagenome assembly SXGT01 (sample SAMN11356862, study PRJNA531348) | freshwater metagenome | isolation source: freshwater sample F1-120 | place: China: Fuxian Lake, Yuxi | collected 2017-12-25
CGCGATGATGGAGAAGTTGCGGACGTAAGGCTGCGTCATGACTTCCGTTCGGGGGGCGCAGGGGAGGGCGGTGCGGAGCGATCGCGGATCGCGTCAGCTACCGAGCTCGCCCTTGAGGTAGGCGTGGGTGGCGCGGAGGCCGAACTCGAGCGAGGTCTTCGGCACCCAGTCGAGCAGGGTCTTTGCGAGCGTCGTGTCTGGGCGGCGCTGCTGGGGGTCGTTCTCGTCCTGGCGGGGCAGGGGGGGGCCGAAGCTCTCGGGGACGCCGAAGATCTGGCAGACCCGCTCGCCGAGCGCGCGGATCGTCATCTCGTTGTCCGGGTTGCCGAGGTTGACGGGACCCGCGTGGTCGGTGGCAGCGAACCGCGTGATGCCGTCCACCAGGTCTGCGATGTAGCAGAAAGACCGGGTCTGTTGCCCGCTGCCGTGCAGGGTGAGCGGCTCGCCCTTGATTACCTGTACGAGGAAGCTCGTGACCACGCGGCCGTCGTCCCAGCGCATGCGCGGGCCATAGGTGTTGAAGATGCGGACAATGCCGGTGTTGACGCCGCGAGTGGCGCGGAACGCCGTGAGTAGCGCCTCACCGTAACGCTTGGACTCGTCGTACATGCTCCGGGGCCCAACCGGGTTGACGTTGCCCCAATACGACTCGGGCTGCGGCGACACGGAGGGGTCGCCGTACACCTCGCTGGTGGAGGCGAACACGACGCGCGCGCCCGTCTTCGCGGCGAGCTCGAGGCACCGCTGCGTGCCGAGGGAGCCGACCTCGAGCGTCTCCACCTGGAAGCGCTTGTAGAACGGCGGGCTGGCGAGGGACGCCATGTGGAGGATGAGGTCGACGTGTCCCACGTCGTCCGGGATGCCGGCGACGACGTCGGCCCGTACGAACCGGAAGCGTGGGTTCTCCGCGAGGTGGGCGAGGTTCTGCGCGCGCCCCGTGACCTCGTTGTCGAGGGCGACGACCTCGGCGCCTTCGCTGAGATAGTGGTCGCAGAGGTGCGAGCCGACGAAGCCGGCGCCCCCGGTGATGAGCACTCGGCGTGTCACGTGTCGTCTCCAAACAACGAGGACTGGCTGGCGTCCATGAGGGTGAGCTGCTCAGGCAGCTGAGACCGGTGGACGTTGAGCGCGAGGTCGATCCCCTCGCGGATGTATTGAGCGACCGACACGCCCGTTCGTTCCGCCAGGACCTTCAGGGCCTGGTCCTGGTCTTCGCGGATGTAGACGGTGGTGGCGACCTTGCGGCGTTTCATGGCGTCCCTGTGAGCCTCGGCAGGCCCGTCTGCGGGCCTATCGGAGGGGCCCCTGCACTAGGGGCCGGCCGAAGGCGGCCGCGCGCGGCGGGCGGAACGTATGGTACCATAGGCCCGAAGTCAATCACGGCGCTCGGTTGTGCCCGCTGCCACCCTCCCGGGCAAGTTGACATCGCCGGGTGGCAGTGGAATCTTCTCGGAGTTCCGTGTGGGGTCGCGCCCCGCACCAGCCGGTGCGCCGGCAAAGTAGCTCCGCTTGCAGTCGCTGTGGGTGGGGCACGCCGCGCGCGAAGCGTCTCGGAGGGGGTTCGGCATGGCTCAGGGCAACTCGCGACTCGGAGACAAGTCACAGGTCCCAGCCGATGGTCACGGGTGCCCCGCCTGCGCCCACTCCTGCGTCGGCCCTGCCGTCGCGGGCTCGCCGAACGTCTTTGTGAACTCGAAGCCGGCGTTACGGGTGGACGATCCTGGGATTCACGCTGCGTGCTGCGGCCCGAACACCTGGAAGGCCACTGCGGGCTCGGGCACCGTCATCATCAACGGCAAGAAGGCGCATCGCCTGAACGACGCCGACGCTCACTGTGGCGGCAACGGCAAGATGATCGAGGCCAGCACGAACGTGTTCAGCGGGGGCTGACGCACCGCGTGACGCTCTCAGCTTCCGAGGCGACCGATCGCCATCGCGACGCGATTCGCGAGGCGACCGAGGCGATCGCGCTGGTGCCTGCGCCAGATGATCCGCGCCTCTACGACGTCTATCTCCAGCGGGCCCGGGCGCGCTACGCCCTTGGCGTCGACGCCGAGCTGGTGCGGCGCGACCTAGAGGCCACCGGCCGCTGCGCCGCGTCCCAGGGCGGCGTGCGCCTGCTGAAGTTCGAGGCGAACCGGGTCAAGGTGCGGCGCCTGGAGCCGCTCCACCTCGCGCTCCTCGTGCCCGAGCCGCCGCTCGTGGAGCGCTGCGGCGAGGCCTTCGGGCTGCCGCTCCTCGCCTACTTCGCGCGCACCGCGTCGAACGACGTTGTCACTGAGGTCCGCGCGCTGTCTTCCGCGTTTCGCGGGCCCTCCGTCGACACCCCCGCGGACCTCCTCGGCCTCGCGGTGGGCACCTACTCCGCGGTTCTCGGACAGCTCGCTGCCGGCGACAAGAAGGCCGCGAGCGCCTTGCTCACCCGGTACGACCGCGCCGTGGACTCGTGCGAGCTCACGCCGCCGGCGCCCGCGCTGAGGTACCTCTACGGTGTCGAGTGCCTCGCCGCCATCGCGCGCCGCGACAGCCCGGGCGTCGCGCTGGCGTTAGGCCGGGTGGCGGCCCGCGCCACCGCAGACGACGCGCCCGACCTCATGGCCCTGGGTCTCCTGGGCCTCTCCACGCTCGAGACCCTCGACGTCTCCCCGGAGGCGTTCGGCGCCCACGCGGGTCCGCTGGCGAGCGCGGTCCTTCGTGCCTGGGCCGAGGTGGATTGAGCGTCGAGGACCAGGCGCTCGTGCTGCTCGAGACCTTGAGCGCCCGCGTGGACCAGCACGCCGCACGGGCTGCGGAGACGCTTGGCGCCAAGCTCAGCTGTCACCGCGGGTGCACGGGCTGCTGCCAGCGCGAGGTCACGGTGTTTCCGGTCGAGGCCGAGCGGCTCCGGCGACATGTCGCGGAGCACGGTGCGCCGGGGGCCGCCGCGGGCGTCGGCTGCCCGATGTTGGGCGCCGACGGTGGCTGTCGAGTCTACGAAGTGCGGCCCATGATCTGCCGCTCCCACGGGCTGCCGATCCGCTTCGCGTCCACCGGCGCGCCCGAAGACCCGGCCCGTAGAACGCCCGGCACGACGTCGCCAGCCACAGAGGCTCGGGACGTGTGCCCGCTGAATGCAGACGCGGGGCTAGACGTCTGGGCGGTGGACGCAGGCGCGCTGCTCAACATCGACGTGCTCAACGCGCAGCTCTTCGCGATCAACCGCCTCTTCGGCCGAGGGGACGAGCGGGTGCCGGTGGGTCGCCTGCTGCCGCCGGCGGCGGAGGCGCCCCGATGAGCCGCGAGGGCGTCGTGTGGCTCGCGGTGGCGTGCGTGCTGTTCTTCGCGGGGCGCGCGACGGTGCGCGCCGTGCTCGGCGAGCCGCCGCCCGCGGGACCGCCGGGCGACGAGCGCGCACCGGGAGAGCCGGAGCCGCCCGGGATCGGCGCCTCCGGCGCGCCGTCGCGTGCCGTCGCCTCGCCGCTGGTGCAGCCAGGCGAGCCGCGTGAGCTCGAGGTCCAGGAGAGCTGGGAGGCGCGCTACTTTCCGCCGATTCCGTACGAGCCCGAGGTCGAGCGCGCCAGCCTCATCAAGGGGCGTCGGCTCGCGGGGAAGAGCCCCGCTGGGGTGGCCGACATGGTCGTGATCCCGGCGGGCGAGGCGCCCCTGGGCGACGACGCCCTCCGAGGGGCGCGCCCGCAACGTCAGGTACGCGTGGCCGCCTTCCGGATCGATAAGACCGAGGTGACCATGGCCGCGTTTGCTGCCTACGTCAGCGCTGAGCGCGCGCAGGCCCCCTTTGCCCCGGATCCCTGGGCCGCACCGTACCGATTCGTGGGCAACGAGCCCCCTCCAGGCCACCACGACCATCCGGTGGTTCTGGTGACGCGGGACGAAGCGAGGAGCTACTGCGGACACCTCGGCAAGCGGCTGCCAACGGAGGAGGAGTGGGAGCGCGCCGCTCGGGGCGATCGCGGCGGGCGCTATCCCTGGGGGAATCGCTGGGACTCGCTCAAGACCAACGTCGTCACCCGGCTCTCGGGCCCGCTCCGGCGGGCGTCAGAGTGGGAGGCGTTCGCGGCCTCGTTCGCGGGGGATCGGATCGAGACGGCGGCCGTGGGCACCCACCCGGAGGATGCGTCGCCCTTCGGGGTGCTCGACATGGCCGGAAACGTCTCGGAGTGGGTCGAGGGCACCTTCGGGGCCCCGGAGGGCGCGGACCCGGCAGATCACCCGGCGTTCGGGCGCAACTTTGCGGTGGTGAGGGGCAATGCCTGGGGGAATCGGGACTACTCCGCCCCGCTGGCGGTCCGGTACCCGTACGAGGCGGCTCGGAAGGACATCATGATCGGCTTCCGGTGCGCCGCGTCCCTGTGAGTGCCGGCGTCGCGCTTGCGCCCAGCGCGGTCATCCGTAGCGAACGCGCAGCAGCGTGGGTCCGGGGCTCAGCACGCCGAAGCCAAACTTCGCAGACGCCAGCCCGTAGTCCCGCACGTTGTAGGTGACCAGCAGCTCGGCGGCCCCGTTGATGGCGGCCTCGAGCACCATCTCGTCGTTCGGGTCGCGCACCTGGGGGCGCCACTTGAAGTGCGTGTGGACACGCCGGGCGAGGCCGGCTACCCCGTCCACGAAGCTGCGGGCGTCTTCTTGGCTGAGGCCCGCTGCTCCGTGGTGCTCGGGCCGCGTCAACACCGCCTCGTACTCGAAGACCAGGGCAGCGGACGCCAGCACGCTGAGTCGCCCTGAATACGCAGCCCGTAGGAGCGCGGCGGAGGCCCCCGAGGGGCTCCGCATCGCGGCGAGCACGACGTCCGTATCCAGCACGACTCGAAGCATGGGCGCTGACTAACACCTGCGGCTCGCCGGTCAAGCCGTGATTCCCGGCGGAGTCGGAGAGGCTCAGTCTGCTGCGGGCCTCGCGTCGAACTCGATGTCGAGTTTGGCGTCGCTGGGACCGTCCAGCCCTGTACCGAAGAAGGGGATGGCCCCCGTGAGGTCCAGTTCCAGCGTCCCCTTGAGGTGCGGGCCGTCCGCGGCCTCGAGCGTGAGGCTGCCCGACAGCGTCTGTGACAGCGCCCCGTACCGCGTGCAGTAGCACCAATTGCGGACCCAGATCCGCGCGATGGCTGGCGAGCCGGCGGCGCTGGGCGTGTGAGCGATCTGCTCCTCTGGCAGCCCGTCGCTGTAGCTGGACGGACCTTCGCCCGGCGCGGGGAAGGAGCTGGTCCCGGCGACTACGAAGGTGGCTCCTGGCGCCGCCGCCGCCACAGCGCCGGCGTCGAGCTCCACCGTGACCTCGAGGGTGGTCTCGTCGTCGGCGGCGTAGGGGCTCTGGTCCGCAGCGCCGGCGATCCGGAGGCGAAGCGTGTCACCCTGCGTCGTTGTGGTTGCCGTGACCGAGTCGAACGCCAGCTCGGCGCCCCGGACGACCGCGTCGAAGCGATTCCCGGCCACGAGGTCTCCCGAATCGCCGGCCCCACAAGCTAGCGTCGAGCCCACCGCCATCACGAAGATCCACTTGCCACCCAGTCCGCGCACAGGACACCTCCAATGAGCCGCGAGCCAGCTCCGCCTCAATCGCAACTAGGCAAGGGGTGTGCCGGTCGTGGGGTATTGACGGGCAGAGCGGCCCGAACAGCGTCCCTCGGCCAAAAGGAGCGCGAGCACGCCGAACCGGGCCCTCAGCGGGGGGTGTAGAGAAACGCCACACGGAGTGGTGTTCTTCTCCAGGGACGGGCGCTCGAACTCCCGCCCCTACGCCGGCCCGGGCGGTTGCCAGGTGGGCGGGACGAGGCGATGGCCCTCGTCGTCCACCTCGCCGGGTCTCCCTGGCGCCAGGCTGTCGGGCGGCAACCGATCCCAGAGCTTGCACGTGACCGCCTTGTGCGCCTGGTCCAGGCCCTCGCAGTAGTTCGTGAAGGTGCAGCGGCGGATGGCCGAGCCGTGTCCCCGCCGCAGCTTCTCGAACCAGTCGGGGTCCGCGAGGCTCTGCCGCGCCGAGCCGACGAGGTCGGCAGCGCCGCTGGCAAGCAGGTGTTCAGCGTCCTCGAAGGTGGCGATCCCTCCCGCGACCACGATCGGCGTGCCGAGGCCCTTGGCGCGAAGCGCGGCGCGAAGCGCGCGGGCGGGCTCCAGGTTGCGCCCAAAGGGGCCCCGCGCGTCTCCGTTGACCGTGGGCATGCACTCCCAGCCGCTGCGTCCGGTGTACGGGTAGAGCGCCGCGCCCACCTTGGGCTGCTTCGCGTCGTCGAACTTCCCGCCCCGGGACAGCGAGAGCACGTCGAGGCCGGGTGCCAGAGCGGCGGCCAACGAGGGCGACTCCGAGGCGTCGGTGCCGCCGCGGATGCACTCGTCGGCCAGGATGCGCGCCGCCACCGCCATTCGGGAGGTGACCGCCGAGCGGGTGGCGTGGATCACCTCCAGGGGGAGGCGCAGGCGCCCCGCGAGGTCTCCGCCATAGCCGTCGGTGCGCGTATTCGTGGCAGAGAGGAACGACGCCAGGGTGTATGCGTGGGCCATGTGGAGCTCCACGCCGTCAAAGCCAGCGGCCTCCGCCCGGCGCGCCGCGGCGCCGAACAGCTCGGGCAGCTGGCGCGGCAGCGCGGCCGCGCTGGGATCCGTGATGCGCTCGCGGGCTCCGAGGTCGAGCGCCTCGAGCTCACGGGCCGTGAGGATCTCGGCGAGGGCAGGGCGCGGCAAGGCGGCGAGGGCCTCGCGGCGCGCGGCGTCGCCCTCTGCGGTCACGCCTAGGCGTCGCAGCGCGATCCGGTGGTCGTCCGTGAGGCGCAGGAACTCGCGAAAGAAGCGCCCCGGCTCGGGCCGACGCTTGAGCGGGAGGAAGTCGATGAGCTGGATGAGCAGCCGCGTGGCGCCGCCCGAGGCCTCACGGACCGCGGCGGCGAGGCGCTCGAGCCCGGGGACGAAGCGGTCGTGGCCGATCCGGAGGAGCGGGCCGGACGGCACGTCGCGCACCCCGGTCGCCTCCACCACCAGGGCCGCGGGCCGGCCGACGGCAAAGCGTCGATACCAAGCGATCACGCGCTCGGAGACCTCCCCGTCGGGGGTGGCCCGCCACGGGACCATGGCCGGGATCCAAGTGCGATCCCTGAGCTCCAGGGGGCCGGCCACCAGCGGCTGAAACAAGAGCGCCTGTGACACGTCCGCTGGAGGCGCCGTAGGCGGCAGCGGGTGCTTCACCAGGGGGACGTGTCGGTACACGCAGGGGCCCGCCGCGCTACAGCGGGGTGTCTTGGAGGAGGTGCCGAGCAATGACGAGGTGCTGCACTTCGGTGGTCCCCTCGTAGATACGCAGGGCGCGCACGGAGCGGTAGAGGAGGTCTACCGTGGAGTCTGCCAACACGCCGAGGCCGCCGTGGATCTGAACCGCCGCGTCGATGACGCGCTGCGCCACCTCCGTGGCGTGCGCCTTGGCCATGGCCGACTCGAGGGAGATGCGCGCCTGGCCCTGGTCGCCGGCCCACGCAGCCCGGTACAGCAGGAGGCGCGCTGCGGTGAGCTCGGTGGCCATGACCGCGAGCTTGTCTTGGATGAGCTGGGTGTCCGCGATCGGGCGGCCGAACTGCACGCGCCGCTTCGCGTAGGCCAGGGCCTCGTCCAGGGCGCGAGCCGCGAGGCCGGTGGCCGCCGCGGCGACGGTGGGTCGCAGGCGGTCCAGCGTGGCCATGCCCAGCTTGAAGCCGTCCCCCTCGGCCCCGAGGCGCGCCGACTCTGGCACACGACAGTCCGTGAACCGGAGGACCCCCAGCGGGTGCGGCGCGCTCATCACCAGCGCGCGCTCGAAGTGGCAGCCAGGGTTCTTGGCGTCCACGACGAAAGCCGTCAGGCCGCGGTTCTGGCGCTCGGGCGCCGTCGCGGCGAAGACGACGTACTGGTCGGCGATCCCGGCGTTCGAGATGAACGTCTTCACCCCGTTCAGCACGTAGTCCGTCTGATCCGGGACCCGGACCGCGCGTGTCGCCAGGCCCGAGACGTCCGAGCCCGCGTTGGGCTCGGTCATGGCGAACCCACCCATCCGCGTGCCGGCCGCCAGCGGCGCCGCCCAACGCTCGCGCTGCTCCTCCGTCCCGGCCAGCAGCACCGGTACGGCCCCCAGCGCCTGCAGGGCGAAGACGGCGTCCGCCAGTGGCGAGGCCCAGGCGATCGCTTCTCGTGCGATGCACAGCGCGCGCAGATCCAGCGGGAGCCCGACCCCTGCCGTGAGCGGGGCCAGCACGGGGAGAAGCGTGCGCGCCTCGACCCGGGCGGCGTCGTCGTCGCTGGGGTGCTCCCGCTTTGCGAGCTGTGAAGCGAGCGCGCGTGCCTCGAGCGCGAAAGCGACGTGTCGATCATCGAGGAAGGCGCGGATCGGCTCCGTGCCTCCCGTGCGGGAGCGGTCCGGCGGAGTCATGGCGCCCCGAGGAAGCGGGCGGGGCGCTTGTTCATGAAGGCCTCGTAGGCCTCCTTGAAGTCGGGGTGCTGCATGCAGACCGCCTGGGCCTGCGCCTCCGTCTCCAGGGCGGCCACGAGATCCAGGCTGGCCTCTCGGTTCAGCAGGTCTTTGGTCATCGCGAGCCCGAAGGCCGGCCCGCGCGCGAGGCGCTCTGCGAGGCCGCCCGCGGTAGGCATGAGCTGCTCGAGCGGGACCACCTGATTGTAGAGGCCGATCCGCTCGGCTTCGCGGGCGTCGATGAAGTCGCCGGTCAGGAGGAGCTGGGTGGCGCGGCCGGCGCCGATGAGGCGTGGGAGCAGCCACGCCGAGCCCATGTCGGCGCCGCAGAGCCCCACCTTCGTGAAGAGGAACGCGATCTTGGCCGACTCGGCCGCCACCCGGAGGTCGGCGGCCGCCGCGATCACCGCGCCCGCGCCCGCGACCGTGCCGTTGAGCGCGGCGATCACGGGCCGCCGGCACTGGCGGATCGCCAGGATCAGGTCGCAGGTGAGCCGGGTGAAGTCGAGCAGCCGCTCGTAGTCCCGGGCGAACAGCTCACCGATGATGTGCTCTACGTCACCGCCGGAGCAGAACGCGCGGCCCGAGCCCGTGATGACCACGGCGCGTACGCCGGGCGCCTGGTCGAGGGCCCGGAAGGTGTCGCGCAGCTCTGCATAGATCTCGAACGTGAGCGCGTTCAGGCGCTCGGGGCGGTTGAGCGTGATCGTCGCGACTTGTGTCGTCGCCTCGACCTCGAGCTTGAAACCGGTCGGGCTCTTCATCGATCTCTCCAAGGGGTGTGGGCGGCCGGGCGGTGCGTACGCCGGCCGGGCTCGTCCGGCGTGCGGCTGCGCTGGGGCGACGATTAGGGGATGACCGCGGTTGCTTCGATCTCGACCCGCGCGTCTGGCTCGAGCAGCGCCTTGACCTCGAGCAGGGCCATCGCCGGGAAGTGGCGGCCCATCACCCGTCGATACGCCGCGCCCACGGCGGCGAGGTCTCGTGTGTATTCCTCGCGGCTCACCACATAGAGCGTGAGGCGACCGATGTCCGCAGCGGTCCCGCCGGCGGCCTGGACCACCGCGACGGCGTTCTCGAGCGCGCGCTCGAACTGCGGCACGAAGTCCGGGGACACGAAGCGCTGGTCGGCGTCCCAGCCGATCTGGCCGGCGACGAAGAGGAGGCGGCCACCCGCAGGGGCGAGCATGCCGTTCGAGTAGCCCCTCGGCGCGCCGAGCGAGGCAGGGTTGATCGGCGTCACGCGCCACCTCCATCCAGCACGATGAGCTGGCCGTTCATTCCTCGTGAGGCCGGACCGGCGAGGTGGAGGACCCAGTCCGCCACCTCGTTCGCGGTCAGGATGCGGCGCTGCCCGCCGGTGGCGAGCACCTTGCGGATCGCGTCGTCCTCCGGGATGCCGCGCGCGACCAGGCGGTCGATGCCTTGACGGGCCATGGGCGTGTCGATGTAACCCGGGCAGACGGCGTTGACGTGGATGCCCTTGTCGCCCAGCTCGGCGGCGGCCGCCCGCGTGAGGCCGATCAGCGCGTGCTTGGACGCGGTGTAGGCCGCGAGCATCGGGGCTCCGTGGAGCCCCGCGACCGACGCCACGTTGACCACGCGCCCGAAGCCGCGCTCGAGCATCCCCGGCAGGCACGCCTTCATGCAGAGGAAGGGGCCGGTGGCGTTGACCCGAAGGGTGTGCTCCCAAGAGGCCAGGTCCAGCCTGTGGAACGGCGCCGTGGGCGCGATCCCCGCGTTGTTCACGAGGATGTCGATTCCGCCGAGCGCGGCGCAGGTGTCAGCGACCGCCGCGTTGACGGAGGCCTCGTCGGAGACGTCGCACTCCACGGCCAGGGCCTCGCAGCCCAGCGAGAGTAGCGCCGTAGCGGTCTCTTCGAGCGGTTGGCGCGACCTGCCAGCTACGGCGATCGCTGCGCCCTCGAGCGCGAGGCGTTCGGCGATCGCTCGGCCGAGGCCGTGGCCTCCACCGGTGATGAAGACACGCTGGTTGGCGAGGAGATTCGACATGAGGCGGAGGCGTACCGGGATCGCCGCCTCGGGTCAACGGGCGCGGGCCTGTGGGCCAGCGTGGACCCTCAGGTACCTGGCTGCTTCACGACGCGAAGGTAGGGCCTCTTCTCGTCCCAGCCGCCCGGAAACAAAGCTGCGGCGTCGGCGTTGGAGAGCGACGGCACGATGATGCAGTCGTCACCCGACTTCCAATTCACGGGCGTGGCTACCTTGTGGCGGTCAGTGAGCTGGAGCGAGTCGATC
>SXGT01909744.1_pt1 | contig 10681 bp, 10 predicted proteins | sample 3176221 | NCBI WGS metagenome assembly SXGT01 (sample SAMN11356862, study PRJNA531348) | freshwater metagenome | isolation source: freshwater sample F1-120 | place: China: Fuxian Lake, Yuxi | collected 2017-12-25
CCCCCACACCGTCACCGCAGTCAGTGCCGCGGCAAGTGGCGCGCCAGGGCGACGAGCGACTTCGCGGTTCACCGGTCGAGCCTATGCATGAGATCGGCTCCTGCTCGTGCCGTAGACGCCCTTCACGCACTCGCGGGCTTCACGACGGAGCGTGACCGAATCGTCTTCAGAGCACCACGTGGCGCGTCGTTGCGTGATCGGTTGCTGGGAGGCGACCACCAGGAGTCCACGGAAGCGGACTCCCCGACGAAGGGAAGCGCAGGATGCGCATCAACCAGAACATCATGGCGTTCAACGCCTACCGCAGTCTGAACACCACCAACACGCAAATGGGCAAGAGCCTCGAGAAGTTGTCGTCGGGATTCCGGATCAACCGGGCGTCCGACGACGCGGCCGGACTCGTCATCAGCCAAGCGCTGCGCGCCCAGGTCAGTGGCTTGCGAGTCGCGACGCGCAATGCCCAAGACGGCGTCAGCGTCGTGCAAACCGCCGAAGGTGCACTCAACGAAGTCCACTCGATGCTCAACCGCATGCGCGACCTCGCAGTCCAGGCCGCCAACAGCGGATCGAACGACACGACCGCGACGAACGCGGCGCAAGCCGAGATCGACGCGCTCGCGTCCGAGATCACCCGGATCAGCCAGCAGACCAAGTTCGGGAACACCACGCTGCTCGACGGCGCGTTCAACCGTGTCTTCCAGGTCGGCGCCAACGCGGGCGAAAAGGTGACCGTCAGCCTCGCTACGTCGATGAACGCGTCGGTCCTCGGCGTCGTGGCGCTCTCGGTCGGCTCCGCCGGCGTCGCGAGTTCGGCGATTCTCGCGGTCGACGCGGCGATCGCGACCGTGTCGAACACTCGAGCCACGCTCGGCGCGTTCCAGAACCGGTTCGAGTCGGTGATCAACAACCTCCAGGTCGCGTCCGAGAACCTCGCCGCGTCGGAGAGCCGGATCCGCGACACGGACATGGCCCTCGAAATGGTCGCGTTCACGCGCCACCAGATCCTCGTCCAAGCGGGAACCTCGATGCTGGGTCAGGCGAACGCCACCCCCCAGACGGTCCTGCGCCTGCTCCAGTAGCCGACATCTCGACCCGACTCTGCGCGATCCCCGGCCGTCGGCCGGGGATCGCTCGCGCTTGACGTCAACAGGTGAAAACGCTATTTTCATTTTCGCGTATGGCGATCGCAGCGAGGGTCTCGGAACGGTCTGTAGCCGGGGCTCGATCGCGAGCGGAGCGCGAAGTCCGCATGCTGCTCGACGCCGCACTGGCCGTCCTCGGCCGAGCAGGCATCGACGGACTCACGGTTGCCGAGGTGTTGAGCGAGGCCGGTTTGTCGACCCGGGCGTTCTATCGCCACTTTCCGTCGAAGGACGATCTCGTCCTCGCCCTGTTCGCCAGCGAGTCCGAACGCGCCGCAGCCCGCCACGGCGCCGCGCTCGCCGACCTCGACGACCCGGGGCGCGCCCTCGACTCGTGGATCGACGGCGTGCTCGCACTTGCCTATGAGCCGCGTCGAGCGCGTCGCACTCGCGTCTTGCGAGCCGAGGGCGCGAGGCTGCGACGCGACCATCCCACGGAGTTCGCTCGCATTCTCGACGACGAACTCGCACCGTTGGTCACGATCCTGCGCGCCGGGTCCGAACGCGGTGACTTCACCGTCGACTTCGACACCGACCCGGCGATGATTCACACGACGGTGTGGTCGCTGGCCGAATCTCGACTCGATGGCGGAAAGCTCGACCGCGCCACCGCGCTCGCGACCGCACGACGGTGGGTGTTCGGCGCGATCACACGCGGACGCGAACGTTGACGAACATCCCGCCGCTCGACTCGTCGTACTGGGACACCGAGTACGAGACGATGCCGCGCGACCAACTGCGCGATCTCCAATTCGAGTTGCTGACCGAAACGATCGCGTTCGCGTACGAGAACTCCGCCCTCACTCGGGAGACGTGGGACGCAACCAAGCTCCGGCCGGGCGACATCCGTACGTGGGATGACTTCGCCGAAAAGGTTCCGTTCCTCGACAAGGACGCCCAGCGTCGCTTCCGCGACGAACGCAACGACCCGTACGGCGGCGTGCTCTGTCGCGACCCTGCGGAGCTGACGGCGATCAACAGCACGTCGGGCACCACCGGCGATCCGACGCTCGTCCCGGAGCTGTGGGGCGGTGGCTTCGTGGGGCGTCCCGCGATCATGTATCGGGATTTCTGGGGCATGGGCGTTCGTCCCGGCGATCGGTTCGCCCTGTTCCTGTTCACCTTTCGCGGCCCGACCTACGGGTTCGTCCAGCAGCTCGGCGCCGTTCCGATGCTGTTCGACTACGACGTGAGCGAGATCGAACGTCTGCTGCGAGCATCGCTCGAGTACCGACCGACCGCGCTGTACAACTTCGGTGGCACGATGATCAACGCGACCGAAGAGATCGCCGCTCGCGCCGGCGTCGACCCACGCGACGCGTTCTCGTCGTATCGCGCGATCGTGTTCGCGGGCGAGCCGCTCGGCGTTCGAGCTCGCGCCCTCGCCGACGAATGGGGAATGCGCCTGTTCGAGCACAGCAACGTCGGCGACGTCACTGCCTGCTTCGAATGCACAGCGCACGACGGGATGCACTTCTGGGAGGACATGGCCTACGTCGAAGGCATCGATCCATTGGCGCTCGATCATCACGACGCGCAGCCGATCGATGAGGACCGCGTCCGGTGCGAACTCGTTGCCACCGCGCTGTCGAACCGGTTGGCGCCGTTGGTTCGTTTTCGGAGCGATGATCTGGTCGAGATCGACCGTTCACCGTGCGCGTGTGGGCGTACCCACGCGCGCATCTGGACGATCGGCCGCAAGGGAGACGAGGTCGTCGTCGACGGCGTATCGGTGTTGCCAGTCGATGTGTGGGGCGCGGTCGAAAGCATCGCCGCGTGTCGATTGGGGTTGTTCCAGATCGTGCGCCCGCAGCGTGAGATCGACATCTTGCAAGTACGGGTCGGCTACCAGGACACGCCCGCCAGTCGTCTGGCGTCTCTGCGCGACGAGGTCGTCGGCGCCATCACCGCGGCGACGGGCGTGCAACCCGAGGTCGAACTCGTCCCGAACGAGGCGCTGTTGCGACTCGGGCCACCGCACAAGATTCCACGGGTGGCGAAGCGATGAACCTGTGGGGAATCGGTCAATGGATCGACGATTTGGGCGCCCGGCGCTGTTGGGAGGTCGGCTCCGATGAGATCAACCGCGCGATCGGCGCCGCGCCCGGCGTCCTGCGCGGCATCGGCGTCGAGCGCGGCGACCGAGTGCTGTTCTGCTCGATGTTGTCGGAGGCCGCGCAGTTCTGGCCGCTGATCCTCGGCGCAATGCTGAGCGGCGCGCAGCTGTCGTGTGCCGACGCCACCGCGGCCGAGGCGCCGCGCGTCGCGATGTTCACGCGCCAACTCGAGTATCGGGCGGTGCTCGGGGTCACGCCCGAGTTGCTCGACGGTCTCGACGAGCTGCAGCGCCCCTACGCCGAGGTCTTCGGACGCGTGCCGGTGATCGGCGCTCGCCCGAGCGCCTACGAACGACTCGTCGATGCCGGGCTGACCCCACACCACTTCGTGCTCGTCGGACCCGCCGTCGCGCTTGCGACCGAACCCGGCGCTCCCGCCGCCGTCGATGCAACCGAGTGGCGGCTCGACGCCGGGCCCGACGACGTCGTCGCGGTCACCTCGCTCCTCGATCGCGCGACAACGTTCGACCGCACCCGCACCGCCATCACCGCCACCGTCCCCGCCCCCGACCGTCTCACACCCCAATGTGCGTCATGAAGCGACCACGCTTCGCCATTCATGACGCACATCGGGTTGAAGGAGTGCCATGCGCAAGTTGATCAGTGCCGACAATCACGTGTTCGAACCCGTGACGCTCTGGCAGGAACGACTACCCGAAGCGATGCGCGAGCGCGGGCCCCGTCTCGTCGTCGACGGCGAGTGGTATGTCATGGCGGTCGAAGGGATGCCGAACCGCAAACTCACCCGTGTCACGCCGAGGTCGGATGCCGAGCTCGCATCCGCGGGTGACGCCGAGCGAAACGCCGAGAAGCAGCGGCGCCGCGCCGTGCTCGGGAAGGGTGGCGGTGCCGATCCGGCCGACCGTCGCCGCGACATGGCCGACGACGGTGTCGTCGCCGAGGTGATCTACCCGACGTTCGGGTTGTTCATCGACATGATCGACGATCCGCAACTCGCGCTCGCGTGCGCCCGGGTGTACAACGATTGGCTGGCCGAGACGTTCTTCGACGCGGGCAGGGTTCACGTCCCGTCTGCGGTCGTGCCGATTCGCGACGTCGAGAGCGCCACCGCCGAGATGGCTCGCGTCGCCGGGCTCGGCTTTCGGTCCGCGATGATCCCGACCACGCCGCCCGCGGGCGTCCCGTACAACCGGCCCGACTACGACCCGATCTGGTCGGTCGCGGCCGATGCGGGGATCCCGCTGTCGTTGCACACCGGCACGGGCGCGCTGCCGAGCCAGGAGAAGGGTCCCGGCGGCGCGATCATCAACTACGCGAAGGTCGGGCTGTTGTCGGCCGAAACGCTGTGCTACTTCGCCGCCTCGGGGGTACTCGAACGCCATCCGGGGCTGAAGTTGGTGTTCGTCGAAAGCGGCGCGGGCTGGTACGCGTACTGCTGCGAGCGAATGGACGAAGCCTTCGAGGACCACGATCAGTGGGTGAACCCGAAGCTCGCGGCGCCGCCGAGTCACTACGCGACGACGCAGTGCTGGGTGACGCTCGGAGCCGATCGCGCGCCGTTGCTCGCTCGCGGCGTGACGGGAATCGGGCCACTGTTGTGGGCGAGCGACTATCCCCACCCAGAAGGCACGTATCCCCACAGCCAGGCGACCGTCGAACGGATCTTCGCCGGCTTGTCGGAAGCCGAACTCGAAGCGGTCGTCCACGACAACGCCGCCGCCCTCTACGGAATCCCCGCATGAGTTCGCACGTACTGACGCTGCGCGACAAGACGGCCATCGCCGGCGTGGGGGCGACGCCGTATTACAAACGCGGCGAGTCGGTGCCGCAGTTGCCGATGGAACTCGCAGCCAAGGCGCTGCTCGCGGCATGTGACGACGCCGGGCTCGGGATCCACGACGTCGACGGGTTCGCGCTCTACTCGATGGGGTTCGACACGAGCTTGTTCGCGCAGTGGCTCGGGATCGACGTGCGTTTCACCGGGCTACTCAGTGGTGGGGGTGGCGGCGCGGCGGGCTCGGTGGGGCTCGCTGCGGCCGCCATTGTCAGCGGTCAGGCCGACTGCGTCGCGTCGATCATGACGCTGCAACAGGCGTCGTCGCGCTTCGGTGCGAGTTACGCGCCGCGCGGCAAACCCGGCGCGACCTACAGCGCGCCGCCTTCGCCCGAAGGTTCGTTCATCCAACCGTCGGGGCTGATGGGTCCGGGACAGATGTTCGCGGTGCTCGCGCAGCGCCACATGTACCAATACGGCACGACGCGCGAGCACTTCGCCGAGGTCGCGATCAGCACCCGCACCAATGCGATGAACCGCGAGACCGCGCTCATGCGCAAGCCGATGACGCTCGACGACTACTTCGACGCGCGCATGATCGCCGATCCGTTGTGCTTGTTCGACTTCTGTCTCGAGTGTGACGGCGCGGTCGCGGTGATCACGGTCAGCGCCGAGCGCGCCAAGGACTTGCGCCACGCGCCGATCTTCGTCGCAGGCTCTGCAAACGGTGGTGCAGGGCGCTGGGGCCAGGCCATCACCTGGTTCGGGATGCCCGACGAGTACTTCGCGTCGAGCGGTCATCGCACTGTCGCGGCCGACGTGTACCGCATGGCGGGTGTCGGCCCGAGCGACATCGACGTCGCGTTGCTGTACGACCACTTCTCGCCCATGGTGATCATGCAGCTCGAGGACTATGGCTTCTGCCCGATCGGTGAGGGCGGGCGCTTCGTGGCCGACGGCAATATCCGGTTCGGCACCGGGACCCTTCCGGTCAACACCCACGGCGGCAATCTTTCCGAGGCGTACATCATCGGCATGACGCACGTGAAGGAGGCCGTCGAACAGCTGCGCGGCAGCGCCGTGAACCAGGTCGACGGCGCCGAGGTGGCGCTCGTCACCGGCGGGCCTGCGTCGATTCCGGTCAGCAACCTGATCCTGCACAACTGAGTGAGGTACGCGTGACGCAAGGCGTATTGCCCCCCGAGATCATCTCGATCATGAGCACGGTGTGGACGGAGCCGTTCTGGCAGGCCGCGAGTGAGCACCGGCTCGTATTACCTCGCTGTGGGGCGTGCGGTGAGTTCCGCTTTCCCCCCACGCCGTTCTGCCCGTCGTGTTCGTCCCAAGAAGTCGAGTGGATCGAACACAACGGAGCCGGCACGATCTACAGCTTCACCGTGATTCGCCACGCCGTGATTCCCGATGTCGCGTCGGCACTCCCCTTGATCGCGGCAGTCGTCGAGCTTCCCGACACCAACGGCTGTCGCATCATCGGCAACGTCGTCGACGTCGACCCATCAGACGTCGCGATCGGACACTCGGTCACCCTCGACTGGTACGACGTGGGCGACGCGAGCTCGGTCCCGATCTTCCGACTGGTGTGAAGCCGTCGGCGTCTTGCTGAGACCTGACATGATTCGATCGTGAGCACCGGTCGTTTGCGGTTACACGACGTCGTCGCGCAGCACGCTCGGTCGCGACCGACCGCGCTGGCGATCGGCGACGGCGACGTGCGTCTGAATTGGCGTACCCATCACGACCGGTCGCTGCGGTGTGCGGGCGCGCTCGCAGCCGCGGGAGTCGGCCGTGGGGATCGCGTGTTGTGGCTCGGGCAGAACAGCTTTCGAGTCCAGGAGCTGTTGATCGCGTGTTCGCACCTCGGCGCGATGATGTGCCCGGCGAACTGGCGTCTCTCGGTCGACGAATTGGCGTTCGTGATCGATGACCTCGCACCGCGCGTCGTGTTCACCCAGGCCGCGGAGGTCGGCGACACCGTGGCCGACGCGCTGGCGTCGGCGACGCATCGCGCGGCGACGGTCATCGCACACGACGTCGACGACGGGTACGAACGGTGGCTCGCCGACGCGTCCGACGACGTCGTCGCCGACCCGGCCAGTGACGACGATCCGGTGTTGCTCATCGGCACCGCGGCGTTCGAAGGTCGCCCGAACTTCGCGATGCTCCCCCATCGCGCGATCGTCTCGCAGGCCGAGGTGATGGCGCCGTTGATGGGCGTGACCGACGCGAGCCGTTACCTGAATGCCGGACCGCTGTTTCACGTCGGCGTGTTCATGGAGAACTTCGCCACCATGATCGCCGGGGGCGCGAACATCTTCGTCCGCCGGGTCGACGGCGAAGACCTGTGTCGTGCCATCGCCGACTTCGCGTGCACCAGTGGCTACGTGATGGGCCCGATGGTCGACGCGATTGTCGCGGCGAACCGCGGCGGTCGCTTCGACCTCTCGTCCATGCGAGGTCGGCGGGGCAACGTCGACTACGACGCGTGGGTGCACCCGGACACCTCACCGTGGGGACTCCAGCCCGGCGGGTACGGCCAGACCGAGACCATGGGGATGCAGACGTTCAACGCCCTCGCACCGCCCGACGCAGTCGGTTCCCACGGTCGCGTGTCGCCGTTGGTCGAACTCCGAGTCGTCGATCCCGACGGTCGCGACGTCGCGGTCGGCGACACCGGCGAGATCGTCGTCCGCGGCACCACCGTGATGAACGGGTACTGGAACCGCCCAGAGTTGAACGCATTGCGGTCGCGCGACGGTTGGCATCACACGAACGATCTCGGCCGCTACGAGGCCGACGGCAGCTTCACGTTCGTCGGTCCGAAGGGTCGCATGCTGAAGAGCGCGGCGGAGAACATCTATCCGATCGAGGTCGAGCAGGCGTTGCGAGCGCATCCCGCGGTCGTCGACGCGGCCGTGATCGGCGTGCCCGACGACGTCTGGGTCCAGAGCGTCAAGGCGATCGTCGTGTTGCGCGAGGGCGTATCGGCCGCGGCGGACGATCTCATCGAGCACTGCCGGTCGCGCATCGCGTCTTACAAGAAGCCGCGCACCATCGAGTTCGTCGACGCTCTCCCTCGCGTCGGATACGCCATCGACTACGACACCCTCGACGCCCAATTCGGCGGCGGCAACTACCCCGGCGGCACCACCCGGAGTACATAGGCGCGTCGATAGACCCTAATTTTTGGGACTTATCGACGCCCTGGCTGGTACCGTGCCGTGATGGCCACGCGGTTCGGATCGATCAACATCGTCGTCGAAGATGTCGTCGGCCTGACCGAGTTTCTCGAGGCGCTCGGGGTCGACCTCGACGCCATCGCGCCGGGGTGGGAGTCGTGGGTCGCCCACCACCGCAGCTTCGGCGCGGCGAGCGACGTCGATGCCGATCTCGACAGCAGCCGGTTCGCGTCCGAGTGGGGCGGAACACCCGCCGATTTCCAGGGTGTCGTCGTGAACCTGACGACCGACGACCGCGACGCGGTCGACCGTGGCCATGCCGTCGCGATCGAGCGCGGCGCGGTGTCACGCAAAGCTCCCCACGACGCGTTCTGGGGCGCTCGCTACGCCGTCGTCGATTCGCCGTTCGGCATCACATTCGGCTTGATGAGCCCCAGCGACCCGGCGCGCCGCGGCGCGCCGACGTTCACGCCCTGACGGCTCGACTCGGATGAGTCCATCGGCCGAATCGAGTTCCGCCGTGGCCGTCGCGCAACGCTTCTGGTCGGCGCATCTCGGCGTGCCGGCCTCGGGTGGAGTCGTCGTCACCGACGACGCGACATCGGTTCAGGCGGTTCGCATCGGCGACCGCTCGTTCGTGCGTATTCCGTCGGCGGTCGCATCAGCGACGGCGCAACTGCGCATGGATGCATGGTTCGATCCGAACGTCGTCAGCGACCTGCCGTTCGACCGACGCGCGCACGCTCGGCTCGCCTACGCGGATCGCAGCGACGTCGACCCGACGTCCGATCCGACCGTCGTCACCCTTCGCCATGACGACTCTCGAGTGCGCTCACTCGCCCGCGACCTGTCGGATGCCGAGTGGGAGGAATCAGGTCTCGGTCGGGGCGCCGAACTGACCGGTTGGCACGGCATCGAACTCGCCGGGCGACTTGTCGCGATCGCGGCGTACGAGAACTGGGACGACCTGCTCGCGCACGTGTGCGTCGCAACCGCGACCGACCACCGCGGGCGGGGCCACGCGACGAATGCGGCGCGCGCCACGGTCGCTCACGCGTTCGACGCGGGACTCGTCGCGCAGTGGCGTTCGTCGGTGGACAACCCGGCATCGCACGCGGTCGGCGCGCGCCTCGGCTTCGTCGACGTCGGCGAACAATTGGTGTACCGCCCGACATCCTGACGCAACCCAGCGAACTCGTCACGACCACGCCCCGCAAACGACGCGCACACGTGACAAGAACGATCAACAGCCCCACCCCCCAGCGAACTCGTCACGACCACGCCCCGAAACCCGCGCGCACACGTGACAAGAACGGGCCGGTGCCAGCGGTTCAGGTCGCGAAGCTGGCGGTGTCGCGGGTGGTCGGGTGCAGGTACTCCATGGGGTCTTGGACGTCGCCGAAGTAGCCGAGCGCGTACGCACCGCGGCGATAACCCATGAGCTTCGCCAACTCCGGGTCGAGCGTTCGGGCGACTTCGGCCGGGCACGCGAGGTACTGATTCTCTTCCTGACGCAACCAACTGAGCGTGTACCCGACGTTGATGCCGAGCCGAACCGCCTCGGTCGTGTTCGCGCCGCCGCCGTGGTACAGCGAGCCGAGGTAGAGCATCACCGACCCGGCGCGCATTTCGGCGGGCACCGTCTCGTCGACGCTCGGCCGCAGTTTGTCGTCCCAGTGGTTACTGCCGGGGATGACCCGGGTCGCGCCGTTCGCCTCGGTGAAGTCGGTGAGCGCCCACATCGTGTGGCACTCGACCTCGAAGCCAGCCGGGAACGAGAAGAAGTCGAACGCCCACTGATCGCGATGCACCATCTGCGCGGGTTCTCCGGCACCGATCGCGATCACCTGGGTCAGGTGGAGTTGATAGGAGGTTGCATGGTCGCCGAGCACTCCGTCGAGCGCGCCGATGACGATCGGATGATTGGCCAGCGGTCGGAACGCCGTCGACCGCGCGATCAACGAACCGGTGCGGCGCGTGCTGAAGCCGGTGAACGCGTCCCCACCGGCCGGGGTCGCGTCGAGATGCGGTTGGAGTTCGCGGCCCAAGCGGTCGAGGTGACCGCGATCGAGTACGTCCTCGACGACAACGCAACCGGAGTCACGCAGCGCCGCCTCGATGTCGTCGCTCGACGCCGACGCCGTCACCCGGGGTACCTTCGCACTCGCCATCCCGCCATTTTGCAGCATCCTCGAAGGAAGTGCACCGTGAGCATTCTCGACCAGTTTCGACTCGACGATCGTGTCGCCCTCGTGACCGGCGCCGGCAAGGGAATCGGACGCGGTACCGCGATCGCGCTCGCCGAGGCTGGTGCCGATGTCGTCGTCGCGGCGCGAACCCTCGAGGATCTCGACGCGACCGCCAAGGAAATCGAAGCGCGTGGTCGTCGTGCGCTCGCAGTACCCACCGACGTCACCGATACCGAACAGCTCGGCGCGCTCGTGCAGCGAAGCGTCGAGCACTTCGGCCGGCTCGACGTCCTCGTCAACA
>SXGT01447882.1_pt1 | contig 10680 bp, 7 predicted proteins | sample 3176221 | NCBI WGS metagenome assembly SXGT01 (sample SAMN11356862, study PRJNA531348) | freshwater metagenome | isolation source: freshwater sample F1-120 | place: China: Fuxian Lake, Yuxi | collected 2017-12-25
GACGCCATCGTCGTGCTCGAGAACATCTTCCGCTTCATGGAAGAACGCCATCTGCCTCCCGTCCAGGCGGCGATCATGGGAACGCGCGATATCGGACTCGCGGTCATGGCCACCACGCTTTCGCTGGTGATCATCTTCCTTCCCGTGGCCTTCATGCCGGGCATTGTCGGCCGCTTCATGTCCTCGTTCGGATTCACCGCGGCATTCGCGATCATGGTGTCGCTGCTGGTCAGCTTCACGCTGACTCCCATGCTATGCAGCCGCTTCCTGAAAATCGGCCACACGGGCGAGACCAAGGATACCTGGCTGTTCCGCGCCATGGCGCTGCCGTATCGCTCCATGTTGCTCTGGTCGCTCCGGCATCGCTGGGTGGTCGCGCTCGGATGCCTGCTCGTGATGGCCAGCTCCGCTCCGCTGTTCATGAAGATCGGCAAGTCGTTCCTGCCCACCGACGATCAGAGCGAGTTCGAGATCCTGGTCAAGCTCCCGGTCGGCGCTTCCCTCGAGGGCACCGACGCGACGCTGCGCCAGATCGAGGACGAGGTTCGCAAGCTGCCGGGTATTCGCAACGTCCTGACCATCATCGGCGGGGATGTGCGCCGCGCGGTGGACCGGGGCTCGATCCTCGTCGAACTCGTGCATCCCACCCGCCGCAAGGAGACTCAGGACGAACTGATGGGGATGACCCGCGCCAATTTGAAGAAGTTTCGCGACGTCAACATCGCCGTTCAATTGCCAGCCCTCATCTCCGGCGCCGACAACCGCGAACTGATGTTCTACATTCAGGGACCGGACTTGGCCCAGTTGGACCGCTATGCACGCTCCATCAAGGCTAAGTTGGCGGAGGTCCCCGGTCTGGTCGACTTCGATACCAACTACGAGCCCGGCAAGCCGGAACTGCGCGTCGTCATCAACCGCGACCGGGCCTCCGACGTCAACGTCAGCGTCGCCTCGATCGCCACCGCCGTGCGCACCCTCGTGGCCGGCGACACCCAAGCGACCACCTACCGCGAAGGCGACGACCGCTACGACGTCCAGCTCCGCGTCAAGGAAGAGTACCGCCGCGACGCTCACATGTTGTCGCGGCTCTTCGTGCCTTCATCGACCATCGGCAACGTGCCGCTCGCCAACGTCGCGCGCTTCGAGGCTTCCACCGGCCCCGCGCAGATCTCGCGCTACAACCGCCAGCGGCAGGTGCTCATGCTGGCCAACATCGCGCCCGGGCAGTCTCTGTCCAATGTGCTCGACATCCTCAACAAGACAGTCGAGGATCTCAAGATGCCGCCGGAATACCGCACCGGCACGCTCGGCCGCACCAAGGAGTTCGGCAGGGCGGGGAAGGCCTACATGTTCGCCTTCCTGCTCTCCATCGTTCTGATGTACATGATTCTCGCCGCGCAATTCGAGAGCTTCATCGATCCGGTCACCATCCTGCTTTCGCTCCCCTTGGCGGTTCCGTTCGCGCTGATCTCGCTGATGGCGGCCAAGGAGAACTTCAGCATCATCTACAGTTCCGTCGGCATTCTGGTGCTGTTCGGAATCGTGAAGAAGAACTCGATTCTTCAGATCGACCATATCAAGTCGTTGCGCGCCGAGGGCGTGGAACGCGGTCTGGCGATCCTGCGAGGCTGCGAGGACCGCTTGCGCCCCATCCTGATGACCACTGCCGCTCTGGTCGCCGGCATGATTCCGCTGGCGCTCGGAGGAGGTGCGGGCTCGGGCAGCCGCCGCACGGTCGCCATCGCCGTCATCGGCGGCCAAAGCCTCTGCCTGTTGCTCACGCTGCTGGTCACGCCAGTGGCGTATTCGATGTTCGACGACTTGCAACTCGCCATCCGCCGCATTCCTTCGCGGCTCGGATTCGGCCCCGCGCCGGCCACGGCGCCCGGAGATTGACCGATGAGACTCGCACTGATCCTACTGCCTCTGGCCGCGATGGCGCAGACCGCGCGCGTCGGCGTTTCGGTGACCGAGCGCAAGCTTGCTCTCGCCGACGCCATCGAGACCGCGCTGCGGTCGAACCTCGATCTCGAGATCGAACGCACCAATCTCGCGGCCGCCCAATCCTCGTTGAAGGGTTCGTACGGCGTGTTCGACGGGCTGTTCCGCTACGCGCCGGGTTACGAGAATCGCAACACGCCGACTTCGTCGATCCTGTTCGGGGCCGATGGCAAGTTGAAGGAGACCTTCAATAATCACACCCTCTCCTATCTGCGGAAGCTCGACTGGAACGGCGCGAGTGTGCAGGCGCTGTTCGACAACTCGCGCCAGTCGACCACCAATCCGTTCGTCGGCCTCAATCCGTACACCAATTCGAGGCTCGGCATCGGAGTCTCGTTGCCGTTGTGGCGCAACCGCTTGATCGATCCCGACCGCGCCGGGATCCGTGTGCGCTCCAAGAACGTCGAGATCTCGCAGGTGGATCTCGAGCTGCGCGTCATCGACGTGGTGACGCGCGTCGAACTTGCCTACTGGGATCTGGTCGCCGCGCGCCAGAACGTAACGGTGACGGCGGACGGCGTCAACTGGGCGCAAGAGCAACTCGCCCGCACCAAGCGCGCGATCGATGCCGGCACGGTGGCGCGAGTCGAAATCGCGGCGGCCGAAGCCGAACTCGAACGCCGCAAGGACACTTACTTTTCCACGCTCGCCGCCGTCACCGAGGCCGAGAACGCGATCAAGACTCTGATCGCTTCCGGCCGCGCCGAGGACATCTGGAACGATCAGTTGATCCCCACCGATGACCGCATGGTCGACATGGCCGCCTCGAACGACTTGCCCCAGGCGGTCAAGCTCGCCGTCGAGAAACGGCCCGAACTCCGCCAGATCTCGTTGCGCGAGGAGAACAACCGCACGCAGCGCGATCTCGCGACGGACCAGATCAAGCCTCGCATCGACCTCAACACGAATTACTCGGTCGCCGGGCTCGCCGGAACGCAGCCCACCAGCGCCGGCGCGAATCCGTTTAGCGAGGCCAATACGATCACGTTCCGCCGCCTCAACGAACTCTCGGCGCGCGTGGGACTGCCTCCGGTCGCGCCTCCGTCGTTCTCCGGCGGCATTCCTCCCTCGCTGGTCGGAGGCTACGGCAGCACGCTCTCGAACCTGTTCGGTTGGAATTACCAGACCGTGCAGGCCGGACTGTCGATGGACTTCAACACGCGCAACCGCGCCGCTCACGCCGCGGTCGAGCAGACGGTGATCGCCGAAAAGCGGTTGAAGCTCGAACGCGAGCGAGCCGCGCAGGCGATCGCCGCGCAAGTGCGCAACGCCATGCAGGCGCTCGATTCCGCGCGGCATAGGATTCTGGCGGCCGACGCGTCGGCGCGTGCGGCCAAGGAAAAACTCGACTCCGAGACCCGCCTCTTTCAGACGGGCGAGTCCACCAACTTCCTCGTGCTGACGCGCCAGAACGAGCACCTGGACAGCATGAGGCGCGCCGTGATCGCGCGGCTGGACTTCAACCGCGCGGCGGCGCGCCTGCAACAAGCCACCGGAACTACTCTCGAGAACCGGAAGCTGACCGTCAAATGATCAGCCGGCGAGCGACTTCACCGCCGCGAGCGCGGTTTCGTAGTTCGGGTGATCGGCCACTTCCTTGACGTACTCGGCATGCGCGATCTTGTTGTCTGGGCCGACCACGAAGATCGCCCGCGAGTGGATGCGCAACTCCTTGATCAGCGTGCCGTAGGCCGCGCCGAAGCTGCCTTCGCGGTGATCGGACACCATCTTCACTTTGTCGACTCCGAACGCTCCGCACCAGCGCTTCTGCGCGAACGGGAGGTCCATGCTGAAGGTGTAGATGTCGACGCCGGACAGGCTGGCCGCCTCCTCGTTGAAGCGCTTGGTCTGCGCGTCGCAAACCGGCGTGTCGAGCGACGGGATCACGCTGAAGATGCGGACGCCGTGGCCGGTCGATTCGAGATTGACTTCGGCGAGGCCGTTGTCGACCGCCTTGAAATCGGGCGCCGCGTCGCCGGCCTGCAATTCGGGGCCGATCAACGTCTTCGGGTTACCACGTAGGGTGGTTGCTCCTGGTCTTTCCATGAATGCTCCTATCTTAGCAATGGGATGAGTTCTTCCGGCGTCGAAACCGGCGCCTGGCAAGTGAAATTCTCGCAAACGAAGGCCGCCGCGCCTTCGTGCTCGCGCATCGCGGCGATCTCGGGGTGACGCGCCGCCAGCCATTCGGTCCCGGCGTGCAGGATCGTGCGGTGCGGGGCGAACGAGGCAAGCGCGGCGCGATGCAGCGCCTGGAAAGCGGGATCGGCGGGCGAGCCCGTCAGCACGATTTGCTTCGTCTTTCCTTGCGACGCCGCGAATGCCGAGACCATGCGGGGCGTCGCGTGCGGAGCCGTTCGCAGCCGGGGCGCGAACGCCTTGAACGTACGCTCCGCCGCTTCGGCGAGCGGGCGATGGCCGGTCATCGCGGCGAGCTTCACCAAGGCGGCTGCCGCGATCGAGTTGCCGGAGGGTTCCGCGCCGTCGTAGTCGTCTTTCATGCGCAGCACCAGGCTCGGATCGTCTCCGGTGGTGGAGAAGAAGCCGCCGCGCTTCTTGTCCTCGAACCGCTCGAGCAGAGCCTCGGCCAGCGCGAAAGCGGTCTCGAGATAGCGCGGCTCGAACGTAGCCTCATACAGATCGGCGAGACCGAGCGCGAGGGACGCGTAGTCGTCGAGGAAGCCCGGAATCGCGGCGTCACCGTCGCGGAAGCGCCGCGACGGTGTGCGCGACGACGGGTCGTACATGCGCGACAGAATGAAATCGGCCGCGCGGCGGGCGGCCTCGAGGTAGCGCGGTTCGGCCAGCGCTCCGGTGGCGAGCGCGAACGCCGAAATGGTCATGCCGTTCCAGCATGCCAAGACCTTGTCGTCCAGGTGCGGCCGGACGCGCAGCGCGCGGGCTCGCAGCAGTTTCTCGCGGGCCGAAGCGAAACGGAGCCGCTCGTCTTCGGTCAGCGGCGAGCGGAGGAACAGGATGTTGCGGCCGGTGAACTCGCCATGCGGGTCGTGGGCGACATTGCCGTTCTCCTCGATGCCGAAGCGCGAGCCGAACCACTGTGCTTCCTCGCCGAGAACCGCGGCTGCTTCCTGGTTCGACCAGACGTAGAACGCGCCTTCGCCTTTCTCGTGAGGATGCCCGGGGTCGATCACCGAGTCGGCATCCTCGGCGGAGTAGAAGCCGCCTTCCGGATGGGTCATGTCGCGAAGCACGTAATCCAGCGTTTCGCGCGCGACGCCCGCCCAATAGGCGTCTCCGGTAATCTGATGCGCTTCGACGTAGGCTTCGGCCAACTGCGCCTGATCGTACAGCATCTTCTCGAAGTGCGGCACGAACCAGCGCTCGTCCACCGAGTAACGGTGGAAGCCGCCTCCGAGCAGATCGTTCATGCCTCCGAGGGCCATCTCCCGCAGCGTGTGCAGCGACATCTCGAGCGCCTCGCGATTGCCGGAAGACGCGTGGTGGCGATGCAGAAAGTGGAACGACACCGGGCGCGGGAACTTGGGCGCGTGGCCCCAGCCTCCATGAGCCGGGTCGTACGTGCGGCGGTAGACCTGGAAGCACGAGTCGAGAATCCCGGAGTCGACCCAGTTCGACGAGCCGGACTCGACCGCCGTATTGCGGCGGAGCTCCTCGAGGATGTCGCGGCTCGACTGGGCGATCTTGGCGCGATCGGAGATCCAAGCCTGCGCGATGTACTCGAGCACCTGCTTGAAACCGGGCCGCCCGTAGGCGCCGTTCGGCGGGAAGTAGGTGCCTCCGTAAAAGGGCTTCAGATCCGGCGTCAGCCACACCGACATCGGCCAGCCGCCGCTTCCGGTGGTTGCCTGCACGAAGGCCATGTAGATCCGGTCGATGTCGGGCCGCTCTTCGCGATCCACTTTGATGGGTACGAAGAAGCGGTTCAGCACCGAGGCGGCATCCTCGGATTCGAACGACTCGCGCTCCATCACGTGACACCAATGGCACGTCGAATAGCCGATCGACAGGAAGATGGGCCGGTCTTCCCGGCGCGCCTTGTCGAACGCCGCTTCACCCCATGCGTACCAGTCAACGGGATTGTGCGCGTGCTGAAGAAGGTAGGGCGACTTCTCGTCGATCAGCCGGTTGGTGTACATGAAATGGGGGGACGCAAGGGGTAAAGACATCGGATGAACGGGGGCGCCGCCCGGATTCAACTTTCGGCCCGATTCAGGAGCGAGAAAACCTCGATGTCGGTCCAGCCGGACGCCAGCTTCTGCGCGTGCCGCATCGTTCCTTCGCGATGGAAGCCGAGCCTCCCCGGAATGGCGCAACTGCGCGTGTTCATCGAACTGCAACGGATCTCGACGCGATGGAGCCCGTAGGTTTCGAAGCACTCGCGGATCACCGCCCGGCACGCCGCGGTGACCAGGCCTTTGCCCTGGTGTTCCTCTCCGATCCAGTAGCCGAGCGACACGCCGCGGTTGTTCCAATCGATGGGGTGCATGCCGATGCAGCCGGCCGCGCGCCCGCCGGTCCAGATGCCGGCGTGAAAACCGAGCCGCCCGGCGTACTGCTCGAGCGCCTTGCCGATGAAGGCTCGAACGTCCTCGGGTCCCCGAGTGCCATCCACCCAAGGCAGGAAAGCGCGCAGACGCGCGCGGTTGGCATCCACCAGGGCGTAGAACTCTTCGGCTTGGTGCGGCTCGAGAAGGCGGAGTTCGGCGGAACCGCCGAGCGCGTAGGTGAACATCGTGGAGTACTCCGCATGATAGCGGATCGCCTTCAGGTCTTCACCCGGTTCACGGTGGAGGGCTCGTAGGCCGATCATCATTCAAGCCCCCTTATGTCGCTTTCCGCCCTAGCCAACCATGTCGAGTCCGATTCCGACGCCGATGAGCGTGGAGTACCAACGCCTCCCGTCCCCGATACGGTCGCCGAACTCGGAATCCCGGAGGCCATGGTCGAACAACTGATCCTCAAGACGTTGTACTTCCGCAGCGAGACGAGCGGCCGCGAATTGGCCGATTCTCTCGGCGTGCAGTTCAGCGTGATCGAAGGCATCATGGACTTCATCAAGCGCCAGCACATGATCGCCGTCAGGCGCTCGCTCGGCTTGGGCAACATCTCCTCGGTCTACGCGCTATCGGAGAACGGCCGCTCGCTCGCCCGCGAATACCTCGAACAGTGCCAATACGCGGGCAAGATCCCGGTGCCGCTCGAACAGTACAAGACGCTGGTGCAGTACCAAAAGCCGCCGGACGGCTGGTTGACCATGGAGATGCTGGTGGAATGCTACCGGCACATGGTGGTGACTCCGGAACTGTTGTCGCAGATCGGCCCCGCCGTCAGTTCGGGCAAAAGCTTTCTGATCTACGGCCAGCCCGGCAACGGCAAAACGTATCTGGTGGAGGCGCTCTTCAACCTCGACCCCGAGCCGATCTTCATCCCCTATGCGATCGAGTCGCAGGGAATGATCATCCAGATGTTCGATCCTATCTATCACGTTTCGGTCGACGATCCGGTCGGGCACAATAACGGCTTCGCGGTGAACCAGATGGTGGCGTTCGATGGACGCTGGGTGCGGACGCGGCGGCCCTTCATCGTGTCGGGCGGCGAACTCGATCTCAAGATGCTCGACCTGAGCTACAACGAAGTCGCCAAGTTCTACGACGCTCCGCTCCAATTGAAGGCCAACAACGGCATCTATCTGATCGACGACTTCGGCCGCCAGAAGGTGACGCCCGCCGAAGTGCTCAACCGCTGGATCGTGCCGATGGAGCGCAAGATCGACTTCCTCACGTTCAAGAACGGCACCAAGATGAACGTTCCCTTCGACACGTTCCTGATTTTTTCGAGCAACCTCCGGCCCGACCAACTGGGCGACGAAGCGTTTCTGCGCCGTATCCAATACAAGATGCTGCTGCGGAACCCCGACGAGGAGGAGTTCAAGCAGATCTTCCGGCGCTTCTGTTTCAAGAACGAACTGCCGTTCGACGAGGACCTGCTCGAGGCGTTCCTGCAAGAGTATTATCGCGAAACGGGCAAGCCTCGCCGCAGGTGCCAGCCGCGCGACGTGCTGACCCACGTAATGGACCTGCTTCGGTTCGAGCGCCGCGATTGGGAGCTCTCTGAGGACGTGCTCTACCACGCCTTCCAGAGTTGCTTCGCGAGCAACGTGGAAGACTAGCAGCCCGCGGTGCAAGTAGCATGAGTCGCGTTGCGAGCGCCGCCGGGCCGAATCCGAGGCGCGGCGTCGTAGTCGATGCGGGACATCTCCGAGGAGCCGCACCGAAGGAAGCGGCCCGGCGCCGCCGCAACCCACTGGGCGCATTGGACTTGCGACGCAGGCTCCGCGCATTGGCGTTTGCTGTCCATGGCCGCTGCCGCAGCTACTTGCACCACGGGCTGCTAGCCCCGCCTCAGGGCGCGACTTGCCATTCGATCACGGCGGCCGAGACCGGCCGGTCGCCGGATCGCAATTGAATGAACTGCGGGTTGCCCGCGCCGGGAGCTTGACCGAGTTGAATGTCGCGCGCCCGGTCGGCGTCGAACACGAAGGTCGTGTTCATCCAGCCGTTGCGGGCTCCGCGCCCTTCCGTCGTGTTGTTGCGGCTCGCGTTAGAGGTAAACACCGACAAGCCGCCTCCCGATATCTCGGCTGGATAGACGGCCACGCGGGCCTGCGCGGTGGGCAGCGCGCCGGTGACGCTCCCCGTGGATGCGCGGCGCCCCTCGATCGTCAGCGAGGAGTTGGGAGCGAGGTAGCCGGTCCAGATGATCCGCCCTGAGGTGGGTCCGGTGTACCGCAGGGGCTCGGTGGCCGCCGGCGAGGGAGTGGCGGGGGGCTGGGTCACCACCGGCGGCGCGGGTTCGGACGCCTCGGGCTTGGGTGCAACCACCGCAGCGGGAGGCGGAGCGACCGGTGTGACGGTGGGAGCCGTGTTGTTGGGAGTTGGCGGCGGCTCCGGAGCGGCGGCTTTCACTGCCAACCTCGTTTCCAACAGCCGCTTCGACAGATCCAGACGGGTCTCGAGCCGCCTGTTTTCGGCCATTTGCCGGCCCAGGTCGGATTCGAGTCCCGAGACTTCGGTCCGTAGCGCCAAGGCGCCGGGAGCCGGCAAGGCCGTCCGCGTTTCGACCGGAGCGTCGGTACCGATGAACCGCGCCGCCTCGAGCACCACCGGAGCTTCATTCGCTCCGCGGGCGACCAGCCGGACGCGCACGTCCCGTGTCAGGTGCGCCGTGGTCCACTCACCCGAGTTGACCGTGGCCGGCGTCAGATTGAGAGAGTCCTGACGCGCTCCATCGGTGATCTCGAGGCGGGGAGCCGACACCGCTCGCAATAGCGGTGACGACGGATCCCAATGCGCGGTGATCATGCCGGCCTTTTCGGTCAGCCGCAGCCCCACCGAACTCTGGAGCACCGCCGGTTCGGGACCCCGGCCGCCGGTTTGGCCGGTGTACCAACCCGCCGCCACCGCCGCTACCGCCGCTCCGCCCGCGGCCAGCGTGTACCACATCCAGCGGCGCGATCCTCGCTCGCCCGGGGCCTCGAACAAGTCCGCCGGAGGCTGGGGCGCGGAGGCCGGCTCGTCGAGCGGATCGGCGGCCATCCGCGACTTCGGAGCGGGCGGCAGAACGTCGAACTCCTTCAGGCTCGCGTCGGTGCGGGTCTGGCCCTTCTCCGGGCGAAAGAAGAATCCCGCGCGGATGACTCCGTCGGCTTGCGGACGCATCACGAGAGCCACCTGCCAGCGGAAGGCGAAGTACTGATCCCAGACGCGGACATCGTCCTCCGAGAGCGCCACCTGTTCCTCGATGTGGGAATGGTACCAGCCGACGCAGACCAGCTTGCGAAGCTCGGGATCGTTGCCGGAGGTCTGCAGCATGTGCCGCAGGATGGTCTCGTCGTCCTCGCTCAATTGGAACGCGGCGGCGCGGCGCTTGCGGGGCAGGGACCGGTAGGCGAGGATCTTCACTTCCTCGTCGTCGGCGCTGCCGAACAGCATTCCGCCCGTCTCCTCGCCGGTTCCGCGGCGCGCCGCCGCCATCACGTCCTCGGCGATCTGGTCCATCACAGGCTGCGAATACGCGACGAGCGGGCTCCGGCCGGGTAGGTGCCAAGTGCCGAACTCTCTGTTGTTCACGTTAGCCATGACGGAGAATTCCGATGATACGGGAAGCGAGCCGGGGGTTGCAAGCTCCGGCTCGCGGGATTAGAGCAGTTCGGACGCCGCGAAGAAGAACGGGATCTCGGCCGCGGCCGTCTCCGGCGCGTCGCTGCCGTGAACGCAGTTGCGTTCGACGTTCTCGGCGAACTTCTTGCGGATGGTGCCTTCGGCGGCGTTGGCGGGATTGGTGGCTCCCATCAGCGCGCGCCACGCGGCGATCGCGCCTTCCTTTTCCAGAACCATCACCACCACCGGGCCTTCCGTCATGAAGGTCACCAGCCCGGCGTAGAACGGCCGTTCGGCATGGACGGCGTAGAAGGCCTTGGCTTGCGCCTCGCTCAAACGGGTCTTGCGCAGACCCACGACGCGGAAGCCCGCGCCTTCCACCATCGCCAGGATCTGGCCCGTGTAGCTCTGGGCCACGGCGTCCGGCTTGATAATCGCGAAAGTACGTTCCATAAGTTCCTTACCGGAGGCAGGCCTTTACCTTCTCCCCCATTTCGGCCGGCGATTCGCACACGTGGATGCCCGCCGCCGCCATCGC
>SXGT01488135.1_pt1 | contig 10680 bp, 5 predicted proteins | sample 3176221 | NCBI WGS metagenome assembly SXGT01 (sample SAMN11356862, study PRJNA531348) | freshwater metagenome | isolation source: freshwater sample F1-120 | place: China: Fuxian Lake, Yuxi | collected 2017-12-25
ACCAGGAACACCCCAAGGTCAGGCATGCGCCTGACCCTTTTCGGTGGGGCGGCGGATTGCTCCCGCTGATCGGTGTTTAGCAATGCCGACACGATCCGGTCTCGCCCCCTCGGCTTTTCCGCTTCCGTGATCACCGTCCATCGCGCGCCAGCCGCCAGGGTCACGTGAGCGCTCCGCAGCCCCTCGAGTTCGGTCCTTTCCGTCTGTTGAGCCCGCAGGGGCCGCTGGTGCGCGGGTCCGAGGAACTCAAGTTGCAGCCGAAGGCGCTGAGCTTGCTGTGGCTGCTCGCCGAGCACCCGCGGGAGGTGCTCTCGAAGCAGACCTTGCTCGACGCGCTCTGGCCGGGGCTGCCGACGGGAGATGAGGCACTTTCGTACCAGATCAACGCGCTGCGCAAGGCGCTGGGCGAGGACGCAAAGCAGCCACGGTATATCGAAACCGTCCACCGGATTGGATTGCGTTTTCTCGGCGAGTCGAGGGGCGCGGGATCCGGCCCGGCGTCTCCCGTGGCGCCTGTTTTTGTGGGCCGGGATCGCGAGCTGGACCGTCTGCGCGCCGCGTGGGTCCGCGCGCAGCAAGGCGGCGGCGCGGCAACCTTCCTGGTCGGCGAGGCCGGCATCGGCAAGACCGCGCTGATCGAGCAGTTCCTGCGCGCCGAGAGCCTGGATCCCCAGACCATCGCCTGGGGATGCTGCCTGGAGTCGTACGGCAACAGCCAAGCCTATCTTCCGATCATCGAGGCGCTGTTTGACTGGGTCCGCAGCGATTCCGGCGGCAATACTCTCGATCTGGTGGAACAGTTGGCGCCGAGCTGGTTGCGCCTGATGCCAAGCCTGCTGCAGCCGGGCCAGCGTGAGGCACTGGACCGCGAGCTGGCCAGCGCGTCGCCGGACCGCATCCAGCGCGAGTTCCTGGATCTGATGGATGCCCTGAGCCGGGACCGCCCACGAATACTGTGCCTGGAGGACTTGCACTGGAGTGATCCGGCCACCGTGGCCTTGCTGCAGCGTCTGGGCCGTCGCCGCCGCACGAGCCGATTGCTGCTGCTGTGCAGCCTGCGCCCCGTGGAAGCGATCCTCGCGGATCACCCGGTGAGGCTGCTGCAGCGTCATCTGATTGCCAGCGGCGAGGCGGAACAGGTGTTGCTCCAGGTGTTGGAACCGGTCGAAGCAACGAGGCTGATCGGCCAACGATGGCCCCGCTCCGCGCTGGACGTCGGGATCGCGCAGGCGATTGCCAGCAAGAGCGGCGGGCACCCGCTGTTTCTGGTGCAGATGCTGGAGTATCTGTCGCGGCTGCCGCCCGACCAGAGATTGGGTGTCGATGATCTCGATCAGATGCTTCCCGAGCGACTCACCGAGCTGGTCGATCTGCAGCTCGGCCAGCTCAGCCTTACCGAACAGTTGCTGCTCGAGTCGGCAAGTCTCGTCGGCGTCGATTTTTCGGTCGCCGCCGTCGCCGCCGTGACCCAGCTCGGCGAAGAAGCCGTGGAGCAGGGTCTGGATCGGCTGCTGGCGCAGGGGCAGTTCATCCGGGCGGCCGGGCTCGAGGTGTGGCCGGACGGCACAACGTCGACCGCGTACCGCTTCCGCCACGCACTGTACGAGCGCATCCTGCGTCAGAAGCTTGGCCCCTCGCGCCGCCGGCGCATGCACCAGGCACTGGCCGAGCGATTGAGCCAGGCCTATGGTCCCCGCAGCGCCGAGATCGCCAGCAGCCTCACGCTCCACTTCGAACACGCCGGGCAGTTGCGCGCTGCGGTGCGGGCGGGCATCCACGTTGCCCAGGCGGCGCTGCTCACGGCTTCGACGGCCGCGGTCCTGGCGCAGCGGGATCGGGGCCTCGCGCTGCTGGCCCGGCTCAACCTGGAGGCCGAGGACCATCACCTGGAAATGGCTTTGCGGCTGACTGCGGCCGCTGCGCTGCAGATGGAACGCGGCTACTGGACCCCCGAAGCGACGCCGGATCTCGCGCGCATCCAGGTGCTGCTGCCCGATGTGCGCGACCCGGTGTTGCTGGAGAAGAGCCTTCACCAGCTCTGGGTGCATGCCTATTCGGGCCTGAGGTACGCCGAAACCGAGCACCTCTGCGACCGCATCCATGCACTCAGCGAGCAGTACAACATTCCGCGGCTTGCCGCGGCGGCACATGCCTGGCGCAGCCATCTGTTCCTCGCCACCGGGCGTACCCGCGAGGCCTGCGAGCAGGCCGAACGCGCATTGCAGGTCGCCGCGCAACATGGTGCCGGCACCGAGGCCCAACAGCCGTGGTATTGCGTGATCGGGGCGCACCTCGGCAGCGCATCCGCACGGTGGGCCCTCGGCCACCCCGATCAGTCCTTGCGGGCGGCACGGCAGTCTGTGGAAGTCGCCGAGCGCTGTGGCGCGGCCGTCGACGTGGCGATCGCGTACGGCATGGGCCCGCTGCTTGTCCACCTGCACCGAGGTGAATGGCATGCGGTGCTTGAAGCCGGCGAGAGGCCCCTGCAGGTGGCGCGGCGCTACGGCTTTCTCGACGCCGGGCTCTGGATCGAGCGCCATATGGCCCTCGCTGCTTTCCACCTGCGGCCAGGACGGGAGGCGTTGCAGGCGATTCAGCAAACCCTGGACGCCCAGCGACGTCGCGGCGGCGAGATGTCGATCGTGATGAGCGATTGCCATTACGCCGAATGTTGTTTGCTGGTGGACGAGCCAGAGCTGGCACAGGTAGCGCTGCAGACGGCGCGCGCGCTGGCCGAAAAGGTCGGGATGGTCGGCTGGCGGTCGGAAATTCTCCGGCTGGAGGCCCTGGTATTGCGCCGACGGCGCGGATCGACGGCGGCCATCGAGCAGGGCCTGCGCGCAGCCCTTGATCTGGCCGACTCGCGCGACGCGAAATCCCTCGCGCTGCGGGCCGCACTGGACCTGCAGGCGCTGCTCGCGGAAGACGGTCGCGAAAAAGAAGGCCGCGCGCTGCTGCAGGTGCGCTACGACGCCTTCACCGAAGGTTTCGAGGCGATCGACCTGCGTCGCGCCGCGCAACGGCTGGCGGCTGTTGCTGCAGATCGCGATCCTTGACCGGTTCGCCGCCGCGGCCACCCCGCGGCGGCTTGGTGCGGCAAGCAGCCTGCCCGTATCATCGCGCGCCGCGCCTTGACGCGGCGCTCACGCATACGGACCTGCCCTTGAAGACCCAGAGCCCCCGCCTGGCCATTCGTCGTGCCAGCGCCAACTCCCGGACGAAGTTCGCCCGGGCCGTTGGCGTGCTGCTGGCGTTCACCACCAGCGTCGTTTCCGCCGAAGAGTTGCCCAGCATTGAGGTGAGCCCGCTGCGCGAGGCCGCGCCGCCGGCCGATGCCCTGGAGCCCACCGTCAGCAGCCTGCCGACGATCGAAGTGTTCGCCCGGCTGAAGCCCGAGGACGCACAGCGCGCGCCGCTCGCGATTTCCGTGCTGGGCGGCGAACGCTTCAAGGCTTCCGGAATGCGGACCACTCAGGATTTCCAGGGTCACTTCCCTGGCCTCACGGTTGCGACCCCGAACCCACGCCAGACCGCCTACACGATCCGCGGCCTCGGCTCCTCCGGCGCCAACGAAGGCCTGGAAGGCAGCGTCGGCGTCCTGATCGATGGCGTCTACCTGGGACGGCAGGGGCTTACTAGTTTCGATCTGTTCGATCTCGACCAGGTCGAAGTGCTGCGCGGGCCGCAGGGCACCTATTTCGGCAAGAACACCACCGCCGGCGTCATCCACGTGCGCACGCGCGCGCCCAGCGTTGAGCCCGGCGCCGAGCTGACCCTGGGGCTCGGTAGCGAGAACCTGCGCACCCTGCAGGGCTTCGTCACCGGCGGCCTGGATCGTGATGGCGACTGGAGCGCGCGCGTGTCCGGCTATGCGACCGCGCGCGACGGCACCATCGACAACCGCTTCGACGAGCGCGAATTCCTCGGCCAGTCCCGGCAGGGCCTGCGCGGACAACTGCTGTACGCACCGGCGAGCGGCATCCGCAACCGCAGCATCGTCGAGTGGGGCCGCGTGCGGGACGACTGCTGCGTGTTCCAGCTCAGCATCTACCGCCCGGCGATCCAGTCGAGAGACGACTACATGGAGTACCAGCGCGAGCCGGTGGACCCGTTCGCGCGCCAGGTGCAGCTCGACAGCCGCATCGCGCTGGAGCAGGACCAGCTCGGCCTCACCAACGAACTGACGCTGCCGCTGGATGGCGCGTGGAGCCTCACCAGCACCAGTGCCTACCGAAGCTGGGAGTTCGAGCCCTTCAACGACGACGGTGCGAGCCTCAACATCTCGCCGCTGAACGGCACGCTCAATGACTACCGGCAGCTGAGTCAGGAGCTGCGGCTCGAAGGGCAGTGGGGCGCCACGCGGCTGCTCGGCGGGCTCTACGCCCTCGATCAGGATCTCGACGCGCGCGATCGCTTCATCATCGGCGACGAGTTCATTCCCTGGGTGCTCGGTGGCGCCGTGCGCAGCGCCTCGGGCCAGGACCTGACCCGCTCCAACGCCGACTTCGGCCTGGGCGCGGCCGGTCGCGCCGCCGAAGGCTCGGACAATCAGACGCTGATCGACCAGCGCACCCGCAGCCAGTCGGTCTTTGCGTCCATCGATCACGACTTCAATCCGCGCTGGTCCGCCGGTGCCGGCGTGCGCTACACGCAGGAGCGCAAGACCGCGAGCGTGGTTCGCCGCCGCCTGCCGCCGCCCGGCGGTGATCCCGGCGCGCTCGACGATCCGCTCGCGCTGGATGATCAGTTCTTCGAGGCCTTCGGCACCACCGATCCCGGCACCTTGACCGTGAACGTCCTGCTCGACCAGATCGTCGGCGGCGCCTCGCAGCGCGAGAACCGCTACCGCGAGGGTGCGTGGTCTGGGCAGGCGCACCTGCAGCGAAACCTCGGCGACTCGGCGACCGCCTACCTGCGGCTGGCGCGCGGCGCCAAGGCTGGCGGCATCAACCTCGCGCCGGTCAGCGGCATGGTCAATCCCACCTTCAAACCGGAAACCATCAACAGTGCCGAACTGGGCTTCAAGGGCGGCGCGTTCTCGGACCGGGTGCGCATCGACCTCGCCGTGTATCACGCCCAGGTCCGCGACTATCAGGCGCTGACCTTCGATCGCGAACCCTCGGCCTTTCCCAATCCGCGACCGGTAAACCTGATCAACGTCGGCGCCGTGCGCTTGCAGGGCGCCGAAGTGGACCTGGCCCTGGCCCCGCTGCCCTCGTTGCGCCTCTTCGTCGGCGCCGCGTACACCCGCGCGATCACCGAAGACTTCACCAACGCGCCCGACGAGGCCACCAGCACCAACACCAAGGATCTCAGCGGCCAGCCGCTCTACAACGCCCCGCGCTGGACCACGCGGCTCGGTGTGGAAGGCGATCTCCCGTTCTGGTCCGCCGGCAATCCGACGGCCGGCATCGAGTGGAGCTATCGCAGCGACACCTTCGGTACCGTCGAGCGCGGTGTCGGCTCCGAAATCGACGGCTACAGCCTCGTCAACCTGCGCCTCGGCTTTGCCGACAACGCCCGCGACTGGCGCGTGGAAGCACTGCTGCGCAACGCCCTGGACGAGGACTATCTGGTCGCCGTGGGCTCGCTCTACGGCATCGGCAACTACGGCGCCACGGTCGGCGAGCCGCGCCGCTTCGAACTCAGCCTCGTGCGGTCGTTCTGATGGCCCTGCTGCCCGAGGCCGTGGCGCCGGCAGGCGCCGGCACGCCGCCGGGCACGGGCGCCTACCCGTGGTTCGTGGTCGGCATCCTGATGCTGTTCTCGCTGCTGGCCTTCGTAGATCGGCAGGACCTCAACCTCATGGTCGGGCCCATCCGCGCCGATCTGGGCATCAGCGATACACAGGTCAGCTTGCTGCTCGGCATGGCCTTCGCGCTGTTCTACACGCTGGCCAGCTTTCCGCTGGGGCGACTGGCCGACCAGACCAGCCGCCGCGGCCTGATCGCCGCCGGTGTCGTGGTCTGGAGCCTCGCCACGGCCGCCTTCGGCATTGCGCGCCAGTACAGCCACCTGGTGCTCGCCCGGATCGGCGTCGGCATCGGCGAGGCGGTGCTGGCACCCAGCGCCTATTCGATGATCGCCGATACCTTTCCCCGCGAGCGGCTCGGCCGCGCCATGGGCGTCTACGCCACCGGCGTCTACCTCGGCTCGGGCCTCGCCTTCGTGCTGGGCGGTGCGGTGATCCTGTTCGCGCTGCGCCAGGAGTCCTGGGCGGTGCCGCTGATCGGCATGGTGCGGTCCTGGCAACTGGTGTTCCTGATCCTCGGGGCGGCCGGCCTCGCGATGGTGCTGCTGCTGGCGACCGTGCGCGAACCGCCGCGCCACCCCAGCCACGCACCGGCCCACTTTCCCGCGCTGCGCGCCGCCTTCCTCGCGCGCCGCTCGGTGCTGTTGCGCCACAACCTCGGCTTCGCCTTCCTGTCGATGTCCGCCTACAGCTCGGCGGCCTGGCTGCCCTCGTACTTCGTGCGCGTGCACGGCTGGGAGGTCAGCCGCTTCGCGCTGATCTACGGCCTGATCATCCTCACCTGCTGCACGGCCGGCGCCCTGCTGGGTGGCCTGTACTCGGATCGGCTGTATCGCCGCGGTGTCGCCGACGCGCCGATGCGCATCGCCGCCTGGGCGGCGGGTCTCAGCCTGCCGTTCGGGCTGCTGTTCGTGTTTCCCGACAACCCGGTCTGGGCCGCCGCGCTGATCGTGCCCGCCGCCGTGCTGGCCGACGTGCCCACGGGCGTCGCGCCCGCCGCGCTGCAGCAGCTCGCGCCGGCGAACATGCGCGGGCAGGCGACCGCTCTGTATCTGTTCTTCAACAACATGATCGGCCTCGGCCTCGGCCCCACGCTGGTGGCCTTGTGTACCGATTACCTGTTTCGCGACGACCACGCCGTCGGCTGGTCGATGCTGATCGTCTGCGGGCTCGCGCAGCTGGCCGGCTGGCTGCTGCTGATGGGCGCGCTCGGCCCGTACCGCCAGGCGCTCAAGGCCGTCTAGGGACGCTCTGCATCGGTCGTCGTTCCCGACGGACTTGATAGAACGTGTGCAGAGTTTCCCTGGCGGCGATTCGCGCGGAGCCGGTGCCATCCCTTGATCCCGGGTGACAGCCGGCCCGGGACTCGCGCATCCTCGCGGTGCAGCGGCCACGTACTGTGACAACAAGCCGCTAGACAAAAGTGAGCGCAGTGAGTTCTGCCAGCGGCATCCAGTTTGGTCCTTTCCGTCTGTCCGGCCCTAACGGACCGCTGCTGCGTGGCGACGAGGAGATCAAGCTGCAGGCCAAGGCGCTCGCGGTACTCTGGCTGCTCGCGCAGCAGGCCGGCGAAGTGGTGGCGAAGCGCGCACTGCTGGACGCCGTCTGGCCCGGGGCGACGGTCGGCGAGGACGTGCTGAGCTATCAGGTTCTCGCGCTGCGCAAGGCGCTCGGTGAAGACGCGCGCAATCCGCAGTACATCGGCACCGCCCACCGGGTCGGGTTCCGGCTCCTGGTGCCGGTCAGCAAAGGCGAGGGCAGTCCCGCGGCGGGTTCCGCGCGTCCGGGTTTCGTGGGCCGGGCGCCCGAACTGCAACGACTGCAACAGGCCTGGGACGCTGCACAACGCGGTCAGCGCCAGCTGGTCTTTGTCAGCGGCGAGGCTGGCATCGGCAAGACCGCGCTGATCGAGCACTTTCTCGACCGCAGCGGCGTCGAGCGCGCACGCATCGGCACCGGCCGTTGCACGACCGAGGCCCATGGGGCTGGCGAAGCCTTCCGCCCGGTGATCGACGCGCTGTCGGAGTGGGTGCGCAACTACCCCGACGGCAGCATCATTGACCTGCTGCGGCGGCTCGCGCCGACCTGGCTGCGGCAGATACCCGGCCTGCTGCGGCCCGAAGAGCGCGTGCAGCTCGACCGCGAACTCGCGGGCGCGCCCCCTGAGCGCATCCAGCGCGAATTCGTTGATCTGCTGGATGCCCTGGGCAGCGAATCGGCCTGGGTGCTGTGTCTCGAAGACCTGCACTGGGCCGACGCCGCCACCGTGGGGCTGCTGTCCCTGATCGCAAGCCGGCGTCGCCCCAATCGTCTGCTGATTCTGGGCAGCGTCAGACCCGCCGACGCGATCCTGTCCGAGCATCCCATCCGGTCCGTGCAGCGCAGCCTGCTGGTCCGCGGCGAGGCCGAGGAGTTGCTGCTGGACGTGCTCAGCGCTCCCGAGATCAGCGACTACCTCGACCGCAACTGGCAGCGCTCGCGCCTCAGCGCCGAGACCGGGCAGGCCGTCGCCGGCAAGAGTGGCGGACACCCGCTGTTCCTGGCCCAGATCATCGCCTGGCTCGCACGCCTCCCGGACGACCAGGCACCGACCGCCGAGCAACTCGATGCGGCAGTGCCCGAGCAACTCATTGACATGGTCGGGCTGCAACTCAACCACCTTCCCCTGGGCGAACAGCTCCTGCTGGAAGTGGCGAGCCTGATCGGCGCGGAGTTCTCGGCCGCGGCGGTCGCCGCCGCCGCCCAACTGGAGATCGAGGATGTCGAGGTCACGCTGGACCGGCTGCTCGCGCAGGGCCAGTTCATCCAGCACGGCGGCCTCGACGTCTGGCCCGATGGCACCGTCAGCACGCTCTACCGCTTCCGCCATGCGCTGTACGCGCGCGTGATGACACAGCGCATCAGTCCATCGCGTAAACGGCGGATGCACGGCTTGCTCGCCGAGCGTCTGAGCACCGCCTATGGCGCGCGCAGCGCCGAGATCGCCGCCGCGTTGACGCAGCATTTCGAGGCGGCCGGGCAGTACCGGGCCGCCGTGGAGTACGGCATCCATGTTGCCCGCGCTGCCCAGGTCGGTGCCGTCACGCGTGCGGTGCTGGAGCAGAAGACGCGCTGCCTGCGCCTGCTCGAAAAGCTCGCACCGCTGCCCGAGGACCAGTTGACGGAATTCACGCTGCGCCTGCTGGCCGCCAGCGCCCTGCAGCTCGAGCAGGGGTACTGGAGTACGGAAGCGATCCCCGACCTGGTGCGCGTACGCGAACTGTTGCCGATGATCGAGTCCCCGCAGATGGCCCCCATGGCCGTCGCGGCCCTGACACAGCGCTGGGCCCATGCGATGTGGAGCGGCAACAGCTTGGAAGCTGCTCGCGTCTCCGACGAGGCCGCGCAGCTCGGCGAGACCCGCGATCTGCCGGAACTGCGGTGCGCCGCCCACGCGTGGCGCTGCCATGCCCTGATTCCGGCCGGCCGCTCGCGCGAAGCGCGGGATGCCGCCCTGCGCGCGCTGGAGATCGCCGAAGCCGCGGGTGCCGGGCCGCGCTCGGCGCGGCCGTACTTCGCGCTCGGCGCGGCGCTGTCCGGCCTTGGACCCATGCAGTGGATGCTCGGCTTTCCGGATCGGGGCCTCGAAGAGGCGAGGCTGGCCGTGGAGGTCTACCAGAAGGTCGGCAGTCAGGTCGATGTCGCGGCGGCGACCTGCGGCGGCGTGCTGCTGCTGCTGGGCTACCGGGGCGAGTGGCAGGCGCTGGCGACCGCGGCGGAGGAAGTGCACCGGCTGTCGCTGAAGCACCATCATCTCGACGGCCAGCTCTGGTCCGAGCGTGCGCGCGCGCTGGCGAGCTATCACCTGGAGTCGAACGGGGAGAACCTGGCGCGCATCGGGGCCTCGATCGAGGCACAACTGCGGCGCGGCGGCCCGATGAACCTCGTGATCAACTACTGCCAGTACGCCGAATGCTGCCTGCAGCAGGACCAGCCCGAGCGGGCCGCAACCGCATTGCGCGACGCGCGCGTGCTGGTTGATCGGTACGGCATGGTGGGCTGGCTGCCGGAACTGTTGCGGCTGGAAGCCCTGCTGCTCGCGCGCACGCCCGGCCGCGAGGCCGAGGCCGAGGCGGGGCTGCGCGCGGCGCTGGCGCTGGCCGATGCGCGTGGCGTGATTTCGCTTTCGCTGCGCGCGGCTATGGCCTTGCATGGCTTGCTCTCGGCGCTGGGGCGCCGCGCGGAAGGCGTGGCGGAGCTGCGCGGCTGCTACGACCGGTTCACCGAAGGTTTCGACACCGCCGATCTGCGCGCCGCCGCCCGCCGGCTCGGCCTGCCGCCACCGGGCGGTTGAGCGTTCCGCCCCCTTTTCCGGCGCGCAAAATTCATCCCCTGCCGGCCCCCAACCCCGGCTATTTTCAAGAAAAGACCCACTATCTTCTCTTTATAAACAGCGGCTTAAAGCCAACAAAGAACTTCCTAGGAACTTCCTAGGGACTTTCCCTCAGTCGCTGCCCAGCATCGGCGCCAGACCTACTGGAGCCCCCGATGGCTGTGGATCACCTGCCCACGAGTTATCAGCCGCTACGCGCGGAGTACGCCTACGTGGTCCAGCTCCGCAAGCCGGCCGCGCATGGCGCGGTGTCCGGCCGCATCGAGCACATGGCCTCCGGCAGCGCTGCGCGGTTCGAGTCGGCCGAAGAGCTCCTGAAGTTCCTGGGCCAATGCCCCCCCCCGACGGCGGCCTGACGCGCCCGCTGACGCCCATGAAAGCCCCCTCAATGACTCAGTTCCCCCCCCTGCGCCGGATCGCGCTAGCCACCACCCTGATGCTGGGCCTGATGCCGTCTGCGCTGGCCAACGACATCGGCGGCCAGCAGAGCTACCGCCTCTCGGACCCCAGCGAGCGGCTGGTGAAGCTCAACACGCTGGACCTGCGCGAGCGCCGA
>SXGT01534616.1_pt1 | contig 10680 bp, 6 predicted proteins | sample 3176221 | NCBI WGS metagenome assembly SXGT01 (sample SAMN11356862, study PRJNA531348) | freshwater metagenome | isolation source: freshwater sample F1-120 | place: China: Fuxian Lake, Yuxi | collected 2017-12-25
AGGAATCTCTGCTCTGTGGGAGGTCTCAGCGGTCCGGGGCGGGCTGGCGGCGGGGGTTCGGGGGCGACTGGGCGGACCCCGGTCTCGATGCCGACGCCGCCGGGGAAACCGGGGCGGGGTCGCGGGAGGTTGTCCTGCACTTCCACGAAGCGGAAGATGGATTGTCCCGGCACCGCGTTCGGCGCGGATTCGAGCGAATGGCCCGGGCCTGCCCTCGCGGAGGGACGGTTCCAATCCAAGCCGGTTCAGGCCAGTATCTTCTCGATCACTTCGCCGTGCACGTCGGTGAGGCGGCGCTCGATGCCGTTGTGATAATAGGCGAGGCGTTCGTGGTCGAGCCCGAGCAGGTGGAGGAGGGTGGCGTGGAGGTCGTAGATGGTCGCGACGTCTTTCACGGCGCGGTGGCCGAAGTCGTCCGTGGCGCCGTGGCTGTAGGCCGGTTTCACGCCCGCGCCGGCCAGCCAGACGGTGAAGCCGTGCGGGTTGTGGTCGCGGCCGTTCGCGCCTTTCTGAAATGTGGGCATCCGACCGAACTCGGTGACGAAGGCGACGAGGGTGTCGCGCAACAGGCCGCGCGTTTTCAGGTCCTTCAGCAGTGCGGCGGCGGGTTGGTCGAGGATCTGGGCGTGTCCGTCGTATTGGGTCTTGATGGTCTTGTGGCCGTCCCAATTGCCCACGCCCTCGCCCATCGCGTAGGCGCCGTTGAAAAGCTGGACGAACCGCACGCCGCGCTCGAGCAGGCGGCGGGCGAGGATGCAGTTCTTGGCGAAGCGCGCCTTGGTCAGATTCTTCGTGTCGTCGGCGCCGTAGAGCGCGAGGGTGGCGGCGGTCTCTTTGGAGAAGTCCGAGACCTCGGCGGCGGCGAGCTGCATCTTCCCAGCCATCTCGTAACTCGCGAGGCGCGCGGCCAATTCGGTGTCGCCGGGATGGCGCGCGAGATGCCGCTCGTTTAGTAATTGGAGGAAACCGCGCGTCGCCGTGTCGGTCTTTTCGCTCAACGCTGCGGGCCGAGACAGATGCGGGATCGGCTTATCGGCGTTGAACGCTGTGCCTTGGAACACGGCGGGGAGGAAGGCGGAGTTCCAATTGTTCGAGGCGGACTGCGGCACGCCGCGGGGATCGGGGATGGCGACGAACGCGGGCAGATCCTGGCTGGCCGAACCGAGCGCGTAGCTCGCCCAGCAGCCCATGGCGGGAAAACCGTCGAGCGTGAAGCCGGTGCTCATCTGATTCTCGGCCGGCCCGTGCGTGTTCGACTTCGCCGTCATCGAATGGATGAAACACATCTCGTCCGACAACCCTGCGAGATGCGGCAGCAGGTCGGAGATCATCTTGCCGCTCTGGCCGCGCGGGCGGAATTCCCAGAGCGGCTTGATGAGGTTTCCGTTCTCGCCCTGGAAGGTGACGAGCTTGCCCGAGCCGGGCATCGGCGTGTCATGTCGTTTCACCAGCTCCGGCTTGAAGTCGAACGTGTCCACATGGCTCAACGCGCCGGAGCAGAAGATCACCAGCACGCGTTTAGCCCTCGGCGGGAAGTGCGGCGACCTCGGCGCGTGCGGGCGCGTGGGGTCGATCGCGGGGCGGATGGGGGATCTATCGGCGGCCAGCAGCCCTTGCTCCGCCAGCAACGAGGTGAGCGCGATGGCCTCGAGGCCGTGAGCTGCCGAGCGCAGGAACCTCCGGCGATCCAGCAGCCCTTGTCCGGTGAAAGAGGGATTCATGACATGAAGGAACGTGGGATTATTTCTCCACCGCGGTCACCGCGGTCACTTTCGCGAGCCATTCACGTGCAGTCCGGCGCAATGGAATCTCGCGGAGTAACCATTGGTCGTTGTGATTGCGGAACGGAACGGTCGCGAACGTGAACGCGCCCTCGACCCCGGTGGATGCCAGATAGCGTTCGAGAAAGCGGACATCCTGCTCGTGGCTGATGAATTGGGGGCGCCCGTTGAGCCGCCGCAAGCGCGTCAATGCGGAGATGCGATCCGCGCCGGGATGGCCCCAATTACGCTCACCATCGTAGTGGCTGTAACAGAAGAAGGCGCGCCACGTGCCCGCGATCGCATCATCGTGCAAACCGATGAAATTGGCGGCGATGCTGCCGCGCGAAAAACCGGCCAGCACCACCCGCTGCTGATCGCCGCCGTAGCGTTCGCAGAGCAGGCGCACCGTGTTCGTGCAGTAACGCTTCGTCTCGGCCACGTCGCCCCACCAGGTGAGGGCGTTGCTTTTATTCGTGCCGTCGACCTTCACGAACGGCAGGCAGACCCAGATGAAGTTCGTCCCCGCGCTCAGTCCGTATCCGAGTCGGCTGCCCTCCACCGTGCCGTGCGATTCGTCCCCGAACGCATTCCGGTAGTTCCCGTTGCCGGCGTATTCCACGATCACGGGGAAACGTCCGCCGGGTTTCCAATCACGCGGCAGATAGAGCGCGTGGTGGACCGCCGTGCCTTCCCAGCCGGGGGTGGTTTGGCGGACCCGTTTTCCGGCGGCCGGGACCCCGGTGGTCATGGTCGGAACTTCGAGGTCCGCCGGCACGGAGCGCAAGTCGGGCGGCTCGGCGGCGCACAGCAGCCAGGGGAGCAACATTGCGCTGACGAACCCGTGTTTCATCGCGTGAAGAGGAATTCGTTCGCGTTGAACAGCGCGCGGCAAAGCGCGGCGAGGCCGTGTTCGCGAACCAGATCCATTCCTGCGGACGCCTCCTCCGGAGAGGGTTCGCGGCTGAAGGCGAGCTGGAACGCGCGGCGGATTTGAGCGGGCGCACCGGCGTTCGCTTCTGTCTTCACGCGTTCGGCAAAGAACTCCGATTGTTCGAGCAGGAAGGGGCTGTTGAGCAGGTTGAGCGCCTGCAGCGGCGTGGTGGAGCGCGTGCGGCGCGGGGCGATCTGGCCGGCGTCGGGGCAGTCGAACGCTCCGAAGGTGTCGTCGAGCTGCATCCGCGGCTTCTGCTGGTAAACCATCCGACGGAAACTCTCGGCACTGAACTCGCGGCGCGAATTGTAAACCTTCACGTAATTTGCGTTCGGCTCAAAGAGGTCGAAACCCGGGCCGCCCATCGTGAGATCAAGCCGGCCGCTGACGGCGAGGAGGGTGTCGCGGAGCGCCTCGGCCTCGAGCCGCCGCGCGGGGAATTGCCAGAGCAGGCGATTGTCCGCATCCGTCTGCGCGGACTTCGCGTCGTGCGCGTTCGCCTGTCGGTACGCCGCACTGGTGACGATGATCCGGTGAAGAGATTTGAGACTCCACTTCTGCGCGATGAGTTCGCTCGCCAGCCAGTCGAGCAATTCAGGATGTGAAGGCCGGCCGCCGTTGAGACCGAAGTCGCTCGGCGTGTCCACGATGCCGCGGCCGAAATGATAATGCCACAGACGGTTTGCGATCACGCGCGCGGTGAGCGGATTTTCCGGGCTGGCAATCCACTTCGATAATGCGAGCCGCCGTTCGGCCTCGGTCGCGTTGGCGGGCAGAGTGACGCGTGCGCCCAGTTCCGTCAGGCCGCCGGGTGCGACCACTTCGCGCGGTTGCATCGGATCCCCGCGGTGCAGGCGGAACGTATCGGATGGGGCCGTGAACTTCCCCGAATAGACCATCGGGAGCGCCGTCGTTACGGTGATCTCCGCTTCCAGTTTTTTGCGCGCGGCGAGCAGGCCCGCGAGTTGTCCGGCTTCGGCGGGTGTCATGCCATCGGTCGAGTAGATGACGCCGCCGGGCACTTTTGTGCCGAAGGCGAGGCGGTCATCCGCGGTCGCGATGGTCTGCCACGTTGCGCCGTCGCGTGAGATTTCGATCCGGTAACGCGTCGCGAGTCGGTCGTTGTAGCGAGGCACGTTGTCGCGGTCGCGGCTCCAGATGACGCGATCAATCGTCTCGGGCTTGGCGAACTCAATCTGCACCCAGCCTTTGCCGCGCTCGTTGGAGATCCAGCTCCGTTCGTTGCCGTAGCGGCCGTCGTTGAGATGCTCTAGTTTGTGAAGCGGATTGTCCGGATAATTGCCGGACGAAGTGGCCTTCGCGCCGGCGCTGGCGAGCGCGATGTTCCGCGAGGTTTCTCCGGCGGTGAAGACCTCCAACTCGTCAATGCACGGCTCCAGTTGGGTCGTCGCGGCGATGGTGAGGCGGACGAACTTGGCTTCAACCGGGCCGAACCGCTCGGTGTTCTTGCCGCGCGTGACCGGCAACCGGATGCGGGGATCGCGTCCGGTGGATCGCGTCGTCTCTTCCTGAAACACCGCAACGTCCGCGCTCACGTATTGTTCATTTGCGCCACCGCGTAGGATGACTTTGCTGGTAGGCGTCAATTCGTGGACGCCCGCATTGAGAAAGCCGCTCCACTGGCGTGTTTCCGGCACGGTGCCGGAGCCGTCGGCGAATTTCCGATGATTAGCACGTGCGATTTCGGATTGATCATTCGTCGTGGCGAGGTCGCCGTCACGGTCGAGAAAATAACGCGCATCCTCGGCGTGCGTCTTGTGTCCGCCGCCCCACGAGAGCCACACGCGGAAACGTCCTTTCACTCGCGGCGCCCACGCGAAGACATCTTTGCCCGGCACTTGATTCCAATAGAGATAGCCTTTACCCAGCGTCGGCAACCGCGCGGCGTCGCCCGTATCACCAGCCTGTCCGCGCGCAAAGCCGTCGGGATATTTCGCCGCCGCCCCTTTTGATGGCAGAAGCTGCGTGGTGCGATTGGTGTCGTCGGTGTGGAGGATGATTGTCTGCGCCGTCTGCGCGGGCGGATCGAACTGCGCGAGCTTGCGCTCGAACGGAATGAGTTCGCGCCGGCGTGCGTCGGCTTTGGCTTGGATCTCCGCAAAGTTCGCGGGTTTGATGGCGCGATCCCCGTGCTGCACACCGGCGAAGACGGCCTTGATCGCGAAGTAATCCGTCTGCGGGATGGGATCGAATTTATGATTATGGCAGCGGGCACAGCCGATGGTGAGGCCGAGGAACGCGCTGCCGGTGGTGCTCACCAAGTCGTGCAACTCGTCGGCGCGCTGGTTCGCGGTGAGCACGGGATCGGGGCTTTTCACCCGATCCCACGGGCCGGCGACCAAGAAGCCCGTGGCGGTGTCAGCCTCGAATTGGTCGCCGGCGAGTTGTTCGAGGATGAAGCGGTCGTACGGCTTATCGTCGTGGAAAGCGCGGATCACATAATCGCGATAATGCCATGCATTTGGTCGCGGTTGGTTGGTCTCGAAGCCGTCGCTTTCGGCGAAGCGCACGACATCCAACCAATGCCGCGCCCAGCGCTCGCCGTGGCGCGGGCTGCCGAGCAGTTTGTCCACGAGCTTCACGTAAGCCTGCGGATGTGTGTCCGCCGCGAACGCCGCCACTTCCTCCGGTGTCGGGGGCAGGCCGATCAGATCGAAGTACAGCCGGCGGATGAGTGTGCGCCGATCCGCTTCTGGCGATTGCGCGAGCTGTTTCTCTCTCAACTTCGCCGCGATGAACGCATCCACCGGATTATGGATTTTGAATCCCGTGCTCCGTATGTCCGGCACGGTCGGCCGCGCGAGTGGTTTGAACGGCCACCCCTCCGAGGGTTTGCGATCTGTGGCGCTAACCGTCTCCGGCCAGCGGGCGCCTTGATCGATCCACGCCCGCAAGAGGCCGATTTGCTCCCGCGTGAGGCGCTCGCCTTTCGGCGGCATCACGAGGTCTTTGTCGAGACCGGCGACGAGGTGGATGAGGCGGCTTTCAGCACTCTTGCCGGGGAGAATGACTGGGCCGTTTTCGCCGCCTTTGAGCGCGGATTCCTTCACGTCCAGCCGCAGGTCGTTTTTTTGTTTTTTTGGCCCGTGGCATTCGTGGCAATGCTGGGCGAGGAGCGGCTGGATTTCCTTCGAGAAATCAACCTTGTGCGTCGCCGCTGGCGGAAGCGTGGCGGCAGAGCCCGCTGCTGTCGCACTCAAGCCCAGCAAAGTGAGGGCGACGCGCAACGCCATGAATTGGGGCGCGAACGGATTCACAAAAGGAGACTACTCGGCGGCGCGGATCTTCGCCATCAAAGATTCCATCTCCTTCAGCTTGGAAGGTTCGAAGGCGGCGAGGTTCTTTTCCTCAGCGAGATCGGAAGCGAGATTGTAGAGCTGCGGTTGACCGGCGGCTTTGGGTTTCCCTTCGCCCTTCGGGGCTTTGCCGTAACCGCCGCCACCCGGCGAGATGTATTTCCACTGACCATCGCGCACTCCGAAGGGGCCTTTCGTTCCGCCGACGTGCGCGATGAAATTCTGGCGCGCTGAGTGTTTTGTTTCGCCCAGCAGCGCGGGCAGGATGTTGATGCTGTCCCCACACTGGCCGGCGGGAATCTTGGTGCCCACCAGCGCCGCGAAAGTCGCGGGCATATCGAGGTGCGCCATCAACGCCGCCGATTCGGAACCGGCTTTGATTTTGCCCGGCCAGCGCGCGATGAACGGGACGCGATGGCCGCCCTCGAAGACTGTGCCTTTGGTGCCGCGCAGCACGCCGTTCGGGCGATAATCGAACTTGCCCACATCCTCATAGCCGTCGTCCATCACGCCGCCGTTGTCGCTCGTGAAGATGATGAGGGTGTGTTCGGTGAGCTTGAGCCGATCGAGCACGGCGAGCACACGGCCTACCGCGTCATCAAGTTCATGGATCGCATCGCCACGGGTGCCGACGGGGCTTGTGCCTTTGAAACGCGGATGCGGTACGCGCGGGACATGAATGCCGTGCGGCGCGAAATAGAGGAAGAACGGCTCGCCTTTGACTCCTTCGATGAACTTCACCGCTTTGCCTGTGAAGGTGTCCGACATATCTTCGTCCTTCCAGCGCGCCGATTTGCCGCCGGTCATCCAACCGATCCGCCCGACGCCATTGACGATGGTCATATCGTGCCCGTGTGTGTGCTTGAGTTTGAGCAATTCGGGATTCTCTTTGCCTGTCGGTTCGGTGCCGACTTTCGCCTTGTAGCTCACCGTGATTGGATCCTTCGGATCAAGCCCGACGATGCGGCGGTTTTCCACATACACCGTCGGCACGCGATCGCCCGTCGCGGCCATGATGAAGGAATAATCAAAGCCGAGATCGAGCGGGCCGGGCTTGATGTCACCGTTCCAATCGGGGCCATTTTCAGGCCCGAGGCCGAGATGCCACTTGCCCACGATGCCCGTGCGATAACCGGCCGATTTGAGGAGCGATGCGGCCGTGCTGGTGCCCGGCGAGATCGTCATTGCCGCATCGCCCGGCGCGATGGTGGATCCGGCTTGCTGTCTCCACGAATAGACGGCGGTGAGAAAGGCCCGGCGCGTGGGCGTGCAGGTGGACGCCGGCGAATGCGCATCGGTAAAACGACAGCCCTGCGCGGCGAGCCGGTCGTGGTTCGGCGTCTTCGCGTGCTTCGCGCCGTAGCACGAGAGGTCCGCGTCGCCGATGTCGTCGGCGAGGATGAAGACGATGTTCGGTTTGCGGGCCATCTCCGCAGCGGATGCGGGGAAGGCGCCGAGGATGAGGGCGCTCAGCAGAAGCCGGATATATGCGGTCATGGATTGTGAAGTGTTGATGCTAAAACGTTATTCCTCGTCAGAACGCCGAGGCAAAATGGGAGACGATCCGATCGGGCACCCCAGTTTATTTCTTCACCGTGATGAGCCAGCGCGCCGCAGCGGCGGCGGTGTCGGCGGCGGGGCCGCTGTAGGTGGTGAGGTTCGCGGCGGCGTTCTGCGCTTGATAAAAACCCTTCACCACGCCGCCGTCGCCTTCGCCGGCGAGCCAGAGTTTCTCCGGTGCATTCAGCGCGAGCAGGCCGGGGAGATCATCGTACTTCGCGCCGCCGGGGAGGAAGTTCACATCGTGAAAATCGGTGAGCTTGCCGAAGCGGAATCCGCCGGTGTCAATCGCGACGCGATACAGCGCGTCGCCAGAGAGCGCGCGGGTGGCGGTGGCTACGGGGGCCATCGCGCCGAGGCCGACGAGTTCGACGGCGGTGGACTGCTGCTGGTGCTCTTGCGTGAGTCGCACGAGGGTGAGCACGTCGTGAACGCGTTGGGCGAGGAGGGCGTGGTTGTAGCCGAAGGTGTAGCCGGCGAACTCGCGCGGGTTTTTCACCTTGCCCGTGTGCGTGAGGGGCTTGCCGTCGGCGAGGAATTCGCCCTGATGCAGTAGGTCCACGCCGCAGACGGTCGCGCCGCTGTCGAGCAGGGTTTGGATTTCCGGCTTTGGTTTGCCATCGGCGAACAGACCGGCTTTGCCCTGTTCGTGAAGCCAGAGGATCGTGCGGCCATTCCACTCTTTCGGATAAAGGTAAACCGCGGGCAATTCCTCGTTGTGCGTGGTGTTGCGCACGAGGCCGTCCATCTCGAAATAACGGCCGTGGTCGAGCTTGTGTTTGAGCGTCCACTGGGTGTTGCCGGCGCTGGCGAGTGTGCGGCCGATCATCACCTCGAGCGCGCCGCGGACGGTCTCGCGATATTTCGCGGGCGTGGCGCGGAGGGCGGCGAGTTGTTTCTGCGAGTCCTCGTGCAGCCAGCGCAGCAGCTTGCGTTCGAAGTCGGCGTCGTCGGCTTTGGGTGCGGGATGTTTGGCGTCCCACACGGTGAGGTCGGCGCGCTTGAGCCGCTCGTAGTCGCGCTCGACGACCGGTTCCTTGAGGCCGAGTTTGAAGTGGCGATTGAGCCATGTGTAGAAGGCCGCGCGCGCGACGGCGTTGTAGTTATGCGGGAAATGCTCGCCGCGATGGAGCATCACGTTGGCCGGTGCGCCGGCGAGTTTGTAGAGCGCTTGCAGATCCGGAAAACCGTTGGTGGACATGCCGCGCGTCCAGTCATTCGCGGTGGTCATGCCCTGCGGTTTGGGCGCGAAGAGGGCGGCGAACTCGACGTTGCCGGTGTTCACGCGGAGCAGGGAGGAGCTTTCGCAGGTGCAGCCGCCCTGCATCGCGGTGCTGACCATCACGGCGGGAAAGGAGAGCTTCACGCGTGAATCGAGCGCGGAGAGGATCATCGTCTGCGTGCCGCCGCCCGAGGCGCCGGTCACCGCGATGCGCTCGGGATCCACGTCGGGCAGGCCGAGGACGAAGTCGAGCGAACGGATGGCGTTGAGCGTTTGAAGATTCATGACGCCCTGCAAGTGCGCCTCCGCTTGCGTGCTGTAGAGGCCCCAATTCTCGGTGGTGTTCATCTCGGGCCGCTGCTTGGCGAAGCGATGAACGACCTGTGCGGAAAGCTGGAGCGCATCCGAATCGCTCATCATGTCCCATTGCCAGACCACGCAACCCATCCGCGCGAGTTGCACGCACATGGATTGGAAGATGCTGCGGCCGCCCTCCTCGAATCGTTCTGCGCCGCTGGCGATTTCCTTCCGCACCACCTCTACGCTCGCCTCGGCGAGCCGCGCGTCTTTCCAGTGGCCGTGCGCGAAAAGAACGGCGGGCGCCTTGCCAGTTTTAGCTTTCGGCCGGTAGAGATTGCCGGTGACGAAGAAGCCCGGTGCGCTTTCGAAATAGACTTTCTCGATGGTGTACTCGGGCTTCTCGATCTTGCCGTGGATCACCGCGTTGAGCGGCGTCTTCGTCGGCATCGGCCAAAGCCCCTGCGCGACCTGCAACTGGCGGCGGACTTGCCCTGCGCGCTTCTCCCAGTCCGCCTTGGTGGCGGGTGGCGTGAAGGGGAAATAACCGTCGTAATCTTTGAGCGGCAGGAGGCGCGTGTCGTTGGGCCTCTGGCCCGCCGGCAGCACCCGCGACTCGGCGTGAACGGCCGCGACGAGCAGAGCGGTCAGGAAAACGGAGAGGATACGATGGCACATGGGCCGCAGTGTAACGAGACCGCCCGCCGTGGCAATCCCTTCCTGAAACCCGCTAGTGGGCGGGCGCGTTGATGGCGTGAGCGGGCGCCCAATTGCCATTTATTGCGTCAGGGTCCGCGACAACCTCCGCAGATTGATCCTGTAGTAACCGCGCGCGACAGTGTTTGTGCTCGCGATGCGCGGGGCGGGTTTCGGAGCTGGCGTGACGGCCGGCGTCGGGGCCGGCGCAGTTGTGCTGGTCGTCTGGTCCACATTCCGAATTGACATCACGGTTGCCCCCTTCGAATCCTTCACGGCACCGCTATAAGACCAAACATTGCTGGGGTCGCCGACGGTGCCTTCGTTGACGACAATCTCAAAGAGGGTGCTGGTACCGCTGAAGGTCGCGATCAGGGGATTTTGCACCGTGGCATTCACCACCGGGCCGCCTGTGGTGTAAATCTGTTTCCCGCCCTTCGCGCGGGGCGGATAATAAATCACCAACGAGTCGGGTTTGTTTTGGGGAGTGAAGTTTATTTCGATGACGCCGGACTTGACGGTGGCATCGAATGTGTTGGCTTGCGCGCCGCTCCCGCCAGCTCCCGCGGCCGACACCGTGCCAGTCATTATTCCACTCAATAGAATTCCGACGCTGAGCGCCAGGGTGGGAAAATTCAGAGAGCGCCCGGCACGGCTTTGAGAGGGCGCATTCATTTTAGTAATAAACATCTTCATAATAACTCGCGAGGGGTCTGACGGCGATGCCCCCCCCGCATTCGGTTTATTTTTCGGCTGTGGCCTGTGCGAGGGCCTCGTCATTGGATTGTGGCTTGACCTTTTATTTGCTTCAGGCAGACTGAGCGGCTCGTTTTTTCGAGTTAGTTTTGAGTTAGGTTGAAATATGCAGCACATCCGAAATATCGCGATCATCGC
>SXGT01648066.1_pt1 | contig 10677 bp, 9 predicted proteins | sample 3176221 | NCBI WGS metagenome assembly SXGT01 (sample SAMN11356862, study PRJNA531348) | freshwater metagenome | isolation source: freshwater sample F1-120 | place: China: Fuxian Lake, Yuxi | collected 2017-12-25
TTCTTCGGGGATTTAAGGTGAAGGGTAGGAGAGATTGGGGGGGGGGGTGGGGGAGATTAGGAGAGATTAGATGATGGTAAAAATAAATAAAAATTGAATAGAGAAACGACGTATAATTTATAACATACTACATAACTCATAATTCCATATAAATGTTTTATACACATTCTAAATATTCATTGACTTTTTGTGAAATTCATCACCCATATTACCACGGTAAAGACATAAACAGTGCCCCAAATATAGAAACCCACTTTCTTTGTATTGTATCATATTCTTACAATAACTATTTTGAGGCGGCGACAAATCAAGAGCAAGAATATGTGCCAGAAACCCCGACGGATTTCATCCAATCCTATAATGTTATGCAAAGCGAATTTAGAAACCGGTTTAGTTTTCAGGTTTTAAGACGCCACCGTATTTCAACCTGGCCGCCAGTTACGTATATGGTTCCCACTATTATTTATCGCGTACGTCCCCATCCCGTCATTCGCAATTATAAAAAAATTGCCCGGCTTCAATTAGAAATTGCGGACGTTGTGGTGTTAGAGGGCGGCGAATCTGTGTGTATTTTGAAAACATTTTGGATTCGCATATTTCAAAGAAAGTGGAAGAAATATTGTGCGGTTAAAAAACAACGGCTACAATTTGCGAGAAACCCGTGGTCTTTTATATATATGGAAATAATGGGTGTAAAAAATAGTACTGCTGCTACCGCTGCTGCTGCTGTAAAAAAAACTGTATTTCATTAGTCTCTAATCATCGTTGTCGTCTTCATTTTCGCTGCTACTTGTTTCACTACTGCTACTGCTACTATTACTGCTACTGTTACTGTTACTGCTATTACCGGTTTCAGTTTCGCTATCATTATCAACCGGAATATTGTCACTATCACTATCACTGTCACTATCACTATCACTACTAGAACTAGAAGACGGTGGGTCATTATCACCCCCGCCCCCTTTTTTTATATCATACCTTTTGCCCGCGTCTATCTTCATAAATATGTTCAAATCGTGTTTTATTCGCCGAATCTCTCTTAATATTTCTTTTTTATCCTTTTGAATGTTGTCGTTACCCAGTTTATTTGTATGTTTTTTCAAGTTTTCAATCATTATATTATTCAAGTGCGTGTATATGGCTTCCAGGGTTTTGATTTGTGCGCGTTTTTCTTCCACCAATCGGTCAAAATATGTTTTGTAGTCATTGTACACTATTTTTAAATATTTGTTGTGTGTCATTGAATTTCGTGTTTCAACCATTTTTTGAATAATTTGTCGTTCTGTTTGGTCTTTTAACTTACTTAAACTCCGTATATATCTATCGTGTTCTACAAGAGATGGCCCCGTTTCTGACATGTTTTATTCTTCTTGTTTTTATTTTTCTTGTTTTATTCTTATTTTATTCTTATTTTATTTTTACCGGTACTTGGTCGTTCGTCCGTCGGATAGGTATATAATGTGTAAAGATACAATTTTACATCATTCGCACATTTATATCATCCAACGAATATTTGAAAACTCAGCCCTACGGGGCGCTCTATTTCAATTAGTTATTGGTATCTCTCTTGTCTTGAATTTTCTAAATTTAAAATCGTAACCACATAACTGGAAAAATATATCTACAACATCTATACTACACTAAACCTAGTACACAACCCATATAAAGATAAGTCGTTTAGATTTAAAAAATTGATTTGATTCTTTAATGAATGTTTAAAATATATACAATTATATTAAATAGCACATCTGCCCAAGGTGCTTGAAAAACCGAAAGGAATTAAATTCAAGATAAAGCAACAAACCGAAGGATTGATTTTAGAAGGACAACAACAGCCATCCTCTTTCATAAAACCACAAACGATGAGTGCGCAAGAGGCATACCAGTCTATAACAGCACCCGCACAGAAGACAACAAAAGAAGTTAAAGAAAGTATTGATGAATTAGTTATACGAGCAACAGAAAATTTTACAAAAATAGTATCAACAAATGAAATAAAAGAAAAACATCCGGAACTATATTGGGGTGGTAATGGTGTTGGTGATAGATGGGCAAATAAAAAATTTAATTATAGTGTTATATATTCAAAAAAACAACCGACCATGTATAGTGAAAACGATGATGATAAAATACCAAACGAACTTCTTAACCAATTTTTAGATACAAATAAAGGCGTTGGTATAATTGGAATATTTGTACATTCAAGAAGAACAACTATACAACAAAGACCAATAAGTAAAAATATACATAAAAAAATTACAAGTTTATCGTGTGTTGTATGTGGAACAACAAATACAATATGCGACCACAAAAACGACTTATATAATGATATTCGTGTATTAAACTTAGAAACACAATTAATTAGTGATTTTCAACCATTATGTAATCATTGTAATTTACAAAAAAGACAAATTTGTAAAATGGAAGAAGAAAACAAAAAAATATATTCGGCAAAAAATATACAGAGATATAATGTTTATCCGTTTGAGTTTCCTTGGGAAAAAAAAGTATTTGATAAAAACGATATTAATTGTAAAAATGGGACATACTGGTTTGACCCAATAGAATTTGATAAGAATATTTATTATTATTCAAGTTATGTTATTCCTATTATCAACGAGATAAAATATAAAATCAAAACCAATAAACTTAAACTAATTGAATAACTTTACCAAAATATTCACTTGATATTTCACATCCTTTAAATTTTCGTTTTGTGTTTTTACACGCGATTGCAGTTGTTCCTCCACCCAAAAATGTATCTAATACTACATCATTTTCATTTGAATGTTTTGTAATTAATTCTTCAAATAAACTTAAACTTTTTTGGGTTGGGTGAAACCTATTTTTTCCACCTTGTAGCGGGAACATATATATTCCATTATCATACTTACTATTAAATGTTGGTTTTGTTCCTTTTATTCCCAATAAAGCAACTTCACGACAATTTGTTAAATAATTTACGCTTGAATTTAATGGTTGAGGGTTTGTTTTTATCCATTCAATAAACCGAATTTGTTTGAAGTTATATTTTTCCATAATTTCTTTTAAGAATGAAATTTTCCATAAATCAAAGAATATAATTACAGTCCCTCCATTTTTTAATTTTTTATAATATTCACATATAAACTTTTCTAATGTTTCAATAGTAAACTCACTATCCCAATCTCCATAGTCAGTTTTCACACAATATTTTTTTCCATATATAGTACCGTATTTCATATAATTATTTTTCTTGTCGTCATCCAAAATGTTATTTTCTGTTTTGTATTTTATCCATTCTTCTTCTGTTTTTACAAACTCTATGTTATGTTCTTCGTTATGCTTAACCTTGTTATAATGTATATTCATTCCGGTGTCTTTTGAAATAATGTAAGGAGGGTCTGTTAGTATCAAATCTACCGAACCATCTGGAATAGTTGATAAATATTCTAGACCATCAACATTTTTAATCTCAATATCATTAACTTCCGATTTTGTAACTGTACTTGTCATTTTAGTAGTACTATAACTACTATCACTATTGTTCATAATCAATTTTTTATCGGCAGTCGTGTCTGTCGTCATTGTAGTATCAACAATCAGTTTTTTATTTAATTCATTGATTTTATCATCAACAGATTTATTTATTAATTCTTGTAGTTTGTCTGTTTGAATATTACACATTTTTTTACGATTTATATGTTGATTGTAATGTGATTTTTGTGAAAAAGTTTTAAAACATTTATCGCAACTATATTTAACTAAATTAGACATTTTATATATTAAACTAACATTTTAGTTTTATATCATAAATTAACTAAAAATACCTAAAATAGTTTTTACTAAAATGTGCAATGTGTAGAAGAATATGTAGAATAAAAAATCAAAACTGATGTTCGGTATTTAATTCATATGCGTTCGGCAATGTTTTATCGTGGCGTTCCGATGTAAGACGGCCAATATGGCGGTTTGTAATGCGATTAAAAAACCCCGTAGTGTATCCCGCTGCCGTCCATTTGTTCGCATAATCCATTTCAAAGAATTGGTTTGGACTGTCGTAATTTCCTAATGCCAGCAGCGCTTCAACGTCAATGACCCCTGGCCTAAAACTGTAATGCGGCCAATAATGGCAGTTGTTATACGGCAGTCCTTCGGAATTCGCGCGATGGTCGTGTAGGCAATAACCCGAAACCAACGGTATCGGCGTATGTCCCTTAATTTTATAATCACGAATGGTCTCGCTGTAATTCCGATTATACAACACCTGTTTTACATTGTGCGCGCGCGTGGTGTTCATTTGGAGCATCGCAATTGGTTCATTCACATATGACCCGCGCCAATAAAACAGAAAATCATCTTCCATATGAATCCAATATTTGGGTTTCATTTCATTCAATTTATCCCATATCATATTCATACTGGCACGGTGCCCCTTTTCATCCACGGTTTTCCATTTAAAATCAATCCACGGAAATTCGGACTGCATTGCGGCGCGGTCCTCGTCGCTTGAATTATCATCAACACAATACCAGTAATCTATCGCGTCCAAATCAACCCAGGTATTGACAATGGACCACACCGTTTGACGAAACAAATCAAGGCGCTTACACGTTGTGAAAGTCAGGACAACCCGCGGGCAGTGTCTGGCGGATACAAGCAGTTTGGGTTTTCGGTCGCTGGGATTATGTACTTGCCACGATTTTTGCGGTTGTTGTGTTTGTTCTTGCGATTGCTGTTGTTGTTGCGGTTGCTGTTGTTGTTGCGATTGTTCTTGCGATTGTTCATGCACCGGAACCAACCGCAGTTTCTTTGTAATAAATGGACGACACCGGTTAAATAAAATTTCCCATATTTCGTAATGCGACTGCGGAATATCGTCGTCCTTTTCATACACCAAGACATTATCCACGCTTTCAAACAACGCCATTGCGTTCATAATGTCATCTTGGAGTATATAATCCCGATAAAACCCCAGGTTTGAAAGCGTGTTCAGCAATAAATGCGGCGGCATCACGGCGTTTTTCAATATGGATTTACAGCATTCATACCCGCTTTTTTTGTCGGAGATGTAAAATGCGGATATGGAATTTGCGTATTCAATCACGTCTTTGTAGCGGTCTTCCGAGAGAAACAATTTACCTGCCGGCGCTTTATTGTAATTCTTGTATTTGTGATACAGCGCATTCACCATGATGTGGTAATCCATATTTCGCAGCAGTTCCATTGCCGACGCAATCCCTTCAATGCGTTCTTCGTCGTATTCCGCTGTTTTTATCCAGTATTTAATTGCTTCCATGCGGTCGTTTTTACGGCTGTTGTACATGTTGCCGATACACAGCGCACTGTAATATTTTTCTTGATACCAATTGTTTTGCGAGAGAACGCGCTTGTACCATTCTATGGCTTTGTCGGTGTGTTCATCGCCTGCGTCCATATAACTTTGGGCACAATAAAATGAATACCGCATTGCCAGTCCTTTATCGCCGGTTGGTGACTCCATTTCAGCGTTGTATGCGTTTTCCAGTATGGTTGCGTCTTTGATGTATTTTAACGGGTCATTGTTACGCGCACCGCTGCGTCCAGAATCCACAAAGTAGTCACCGCCAATCTCCACAAATTCGCCTTCGGGGTCCAAACACGTTATGTATTCGTGTAATACGCCGCGATACACCCAGCGCTTCCGGTTATTTACCAGTAAGGTGCGAACATACACAAATCCTTGTCCGAATTTAAGTTGGTAAGCGTCGGCAGAGAGATGGGGCGGCAACACAAACTTCCCGTGTATGCAGTCATCCGCATCAAATATAAAGACGTAGTCGGTCATATTGTACGCCTTTTCCAATGCCCGGGTGCGGTTGTAGCCAAAATCACGCCATTCGGCATTATCAATAAACCCTGGGATGTTTCTCGCCCGGAAAAATGATTCAATTAATTCCACGGTGTTGTCGGTGGAACCGGTGTCGGATATAACCCAGTAGTCTAACGGCACATACTCGCATATGTTTGCCAGTGTTTTTTCAATAACGTGTGCCTCGTTTTTTACAATCATATTTAAGCATATCGTTTTTCTCTCTGGTTTTCCGTATTCTTCGGTAATTATCATCGTGTTCGTATATGTTTTGTGTGTGTATTTCTTGTGTATTTTGTATTGTTTCTATTGTTTCTATTGTTTCTATTCTATTTTCTTGTCTTGTCAGTGTATAAGAATACATAAAACAATATTTTTATATATTATACTTGATTTCATTTTTATACCATAAAATATAAAATGTCATTTACACGATTTCGCGACGACCCAGACCGAATTAAGAAAGAATTACAGCAAGCGACCGGCACGGGACGGTATGTGCTGAATGTTCCCGGCCCCGGCGATAAGCCGTGTTATATGGTAGACCCGTATATGCGGGCCCAAAAATGGGGTGGCAACATTATGACAAACACCGTGGACATAGAAGCCGAATTGTTTGGGCTGTCCCGTAAATTAAACCGCGACGCGGCACACAACAACTACAAAGCCTACGGCGCCACCAATGCCAGCAGAGAGAACAGCCGAATTGAATACCCGAATTGTGCGCCATTCATAGACCAAACCCGGGCAACACACCCCGCATTTGAACTCCGTGATTTAGAACAAGACAATTGGAAAATGTTGCATTTTGACCCACAAGCCAATGTTTTTATGCCGTTTCAAAACAATTTAAGCACTCGTATTTTAGAAAAAGATCATTTTGTTCCAAGCATCCCGGAAACAACTGTGGAGGCAATCTATGGCGGCGGAGGTGCGCCGAACGGTGTCGGTGATTTTCGGCAATTCAGCGGAAATGCCCTGTTTTCATCCGAACGTGGAAAATGAATGAATGTAGGATGGATAGGTGGGTATGTGGATAAGTGGGAATGTATGTGGGTATGTGTGTGAATAAATAGGAATAAATTATATACTAATAGTAGTAAATAGTAGTATAATAGTATATAATAATATTTATATAGTGTAATAGTGTATTATGGAAATCGCATTACCAATTATAGCATTGGGAACAATGTATGTTGCTTCCAATCAAAAAAAAACAAATAATGCTCCGAAAATAAACCAAGAAACATTTGAAAATATGGGAAAGGCAATAAATTATTTGCCAAATACTAGAATCCCGGTTAGCAACTATCCTTCCGTTATTTCTGGAACAGATTCCAATGTAAATAAATATTTGAATCCAAATGCGGCGACTGACCGATATTTTGCCAAAAATGTGGATTTTTCAAAAATGGAAAACGGCGTGGTGGGCGGAGTAGCCGGTGCCGGGTTTCAGGGCGGAGGCGGCATTGCGATGGGTAATTCCGAATTACAGACCCAGTTTGGCGATTCATACGGCTCTTCGCCATTTTTGTCATTAGCGGGCGACGTGATTGAACCAGACAACTTTAAGCATAATAATATGGTTCCGTTTTTTGGCGCCAAAATTCGGGGTCGCTCTGCCGGCTCTAATGTGAATGAAATATTGCTGGACAACAAGGGCGGCAGCGGTTCGCAGTTTATTACAAAAGGCGAACTGGCGCCGCTGTTTGCGCCCCACGAAAACTTGCACGTCCCCAACGGAATGCAGAACCACAGCGACTTTTATCAATCTCGTATGACCCCCTCTATGAACATGGCAAATGTTAAGCCGTGGGAAGAAATCCGGGTTGCGCCGGGTTTAGACAAAGGGTATACCACGGACGGAAGCCTGGGATTTAATTCCGGCATGGATGCCCGCGACAAGTGGGTGGACCGCGGCGTGGATGAATTGCGTGTTAAGACCAATCCCAAATTGTCGTATTCTCTCCAAGACCATCAAGGCCCGGCGGGTTTCTTCAACAAGGCGGCGGGAACGGTGGAAACATTTGGCCGGGTTGAAAAGCACTTGCCTGACAAATTTTTCGTGAATTCGTCGGACCGCTGGCTCACCACGACGGGTTTAGAAAAGGGGCAAACTCTGCGTGCGATTGAAGTGGAAAAAGACGGCAATCGTTCAACTACGTCTGCCGAATATTACGGCGCCACAATGAACGCCGACGGGTCGGCGATGTATGCCCCCGAAAATTATGAAGAAAGCCGGCGTGTGGAGTTGGATACCAACCCGATGATTAACCCGTATGCCGCCAACAAGGTCACGCCCACAGAAGCCGACTTTGGCCGCGACAGTTATACATTTACCAACAATAACCGCAATACGGTGCGGGTTCCCGAAATGGGCGGCATTCACGGCGCGTTGCGGGCGGTAGTTGCGCCGTTGTTGGACGTACTTCGTCCATCCCGCAAAGAAAATGCGGTGGGCAATTTGCGCTTGTATGAGAACGCAAAGACCACCGTTCCGGCGGCGATGATTTTCAATCCGGCGGATAAACTGCCGACCACAATCAAGGAAACCACGGTGGGATTGGCCGGCTACGATCATATGAATGTAGAAAGACAAGGCGCATCCGGGTATTTGATTGCGCCAAACGACCAAGTAGAAACGGAGAGACAAACCACGTCGGTGGATTACATGGGCGGTGTTGGTGGGTCTTCCACGCACTTTGGTAACCAGGTGTATGACGCCGCGTACGCGCAACGAAACAACGTTAATAAGACATATAAAAGCCGCATGAACCCGGGATCCATGTCTTTGTTAAACTCTAACACCAATGTACAAGTGAATCGTTTGGATAGCGACCGAAACAACAATCGGTGGTGGGTGCCCAGCGCCGGACCGTCTGTCATCCCCAGCGTTGAACTCCACGGCAAAATGACCATGCCTCAAAGTTATGACAACAGCATCAACACCGAGAGAATAAACCCCGACTTGCTGAACGCATTTAGACAAAATCCATACACACACAGTTTGACGACTTATTAGACAACAACAACACCAATCAAAACAATCAAAACAATCGCAACAATCAAAACATTCGCAACAACAACAACAACAACATAATTATTTTCAATATTTTATTATGATATATATAATAAATATATCACAATGCCAAAGGCAATCATAATATTTTTATGTATAATTTTATTTGTGGTAATTGGATGGAATTATTTTAGGACCAAAAATGGCGGAATGATTGAAGGGCTGGACGCAAGTGCGAATACGACGGCGCCTTCGTCAAGTGGCACCACTACTACCGCCGGAACTGCAACAGGTTCAGGAACAGGAACTGCAACGGGAACTACAACGGGAACTGCAACAGGTTCAGGAACAGGGGCTACAACACAATCACAATCACAACAAGCACCACAATCTAATTCCATTACAAACCCCACCATTACTTTAACAAATTATACGCTTGGCTCGGTTTCAAATATAAATGCCCGATTTACGATATCAACCCACCTTAGCGAAGGATACATCATTCGTATGCCAATTCCCGGGTTATCGCCAACATCTGGCCCCCCCACCATAATATTTACGCCCACCATAATTAACACCGCCAGTGTCACAGGAACCGGGTCTAACTCCATTTTGAATATTACCCTTGGTTCCGGCGCCTCCATTGCGGAAAACACCACGGTTATATTTTCCACATCCAGCATGGTAAATCCACGCACTGCCCAAGACGCGCTTCCCATCACCATCAGCACTCACGCCCCCAATTCCCAAGTCATTGACCGGGGGCCAGCATTGTTTCCGCCAGTTGTAACGCCCGCGACCGGACCCAACCCCAGCAGCGTGAATGTTCCCAACGTATCCTACATTACCCGAGACAACGTGGTTGAACAGCGCAACTTATCGCTCACCGCATATAAAAACTACATAGACGCCATTCAAAGATACAACTATTTTGCCAAGGCGAGCCCCACCAGTGCCGTGGATGTTCAAAATGCGTTGGAAAAAGTGAAACAAGCCAAGGCAATTTGGGATTCGTTTATCAGCACCCACCCGGATACGTGGTATGACGGCGCAAAATGGCAATACGGGAATGACGAATATGTGAATAAATGTGTTCCGCCCAAATCTACTGGTAGCACTTATTGCCAAAAAGTGTATAAAAAAGACGCATCCGGCAACATTGTAAAAGACGTCAGCGGGAATGATATATTGTTGATGTATAAATGCCCGTGGACGTGCGACAATTCTGGCGGAAACACCAACGCTTGTAAGTTTGATACGGATTGTCGCAAGGTTGCGTCATGGGGGCAGTTTTTGCCGGATGGTACCGCTATGCCGTTCAACGGGCAAAAATACAATACTGGGGACTTGGTTACGGTGTCTCGTAATGAACCGGCGTCGTGGGCACCCGGCACTGGCGCACAATCCGCATATGGGTACGGCAATAACAACCCGGCAAATGGCGGCGTGTATGCCAGTCAAAACCCCGCAAATCCAAATGCGAAAAATGGTGCAGAATATAGAAAATATTACGGCAGTTGGATAGACCCGGAAGACGAGCCGGCCAAAATTGTGTCGCAATTAGAACAGCCCAATTATATGAATCCCGGGCCTTCCCCCGTGAAATATAAGAGCGATGTTGCGTCGGGAACGTTGGTAGGCGGCAGTTATGGCGACGTGCCTCGCAGTTATTATTACACCACGAATTATTATTATACAAGTTCGCCGTCTCAAATCCCATCGGCAACCGAGACAGTAAAACCGCGTGAAGAAAGCATCAAAGTTTAAGACACATTTACGAGAGAGACGACAATTGATATTGATGTAAATAAAACTGTAAAAATAAAAA
>SXGT01474077.1_pt1 | contig 10675 bp, 8 predicted proteins | sample 3176221 | NCBI WGS metagenome assembly SXGT01 (sample SAMN11356862, study PRJNA531348) | freshwater metagenome | isolation source: freshwater sample F1-120 | place: China: Fuxian Lake, Yuxi | collected 2017-12-25
AAAATTGGCGTTGGCTACTTCATTGCTGTTAGGCGCAAACTCTGCACAGGCTTTAACGCCGTGGACGGATGGCGCACCTGATTTGATTATTTACACCTCGGGCGGTGCGGCTCAAGACCGCGCGATTTCATTGGCTGTGGAAAATGCCTTGGCAGAGCCGGGCACATTGGATACTTTTAACGACTTGCAAGGTACGACAGTAGGCGGGCGCTGGCAGGCTTTTTACTTTACCGGCAAGACCGGATTGCCCGGCTCGCTGGCCGGTAAAAAAATCGTTTTTGAAAAACGTTCTTATGGCGCTGCTGGCTATGGGGTGGTGCCTTTATTTGCCAACGAGGGCGCGGGGTTGGCGCTTGAGCATCTAAAAATCGATGGTTTGGCTCAGGACAAATGGGTTGCAGGTTCCACGGCCAAAACCTGGAATGCCAGCATCACATCAGCTAATGCGACGACCTATTTGACAAAAACCCTGTCGGACGGTGGCTTCCTGGGTGTGGATCCGGATATCTTGTTAAAACCCAATACCGAAAACTACCCCGAGCAAGTCAATGAGTTAACCACCGGTGCGCCGGAAGCCAATTGGCCGGCCACGCTGAATAAAGTCCCGGATGGTTTTACGATTATTCCAACCGGCGGATTGGTCTACGGGGTTGCAGTGACTGCCGACTTGTATAAGGTATTGCAAGCAGCGCAAAAAAGAGCAGGCACTTTGCCTGCGACTGCGGAAATCGGCCACTACGAAGCCAAAGACCTGCCTAACCTGAACCGCAATTTTGTAGCTTCAGTGCTATCCGGAAAAATCCCTTCCTGGGAACAGGTCAAAATCGTCGATAAAACTGATGGCAATCAGGCTAAAAGTCTAACTCATCCAGATATTTTGGCGGATGCCGGTGTCTCGGCTCCATATAAAAATGTCGATAACAAAACCCCTGTCGGTGTGGGCCGCCGGAATAAAGGCGCTGCGATTGGCGCCGTGGCTTATGCCAAATTTTTGAATTACCCCGGGACAGCCAATGCGAATAAGCCAGCCAGTAACACCCCGGCCGGTGATGAGGACATCGCCGCACCGATTGTTAAATCACCCGGTGGTGTGCGTGCTACCAACAATCTGTTAATTGATTGGAACAATGGCACCAACACCAGTAGTTTAAATCCCAAGATCAACGAAGCAGATGCGGCATCCCCCAAAGTTTGGGGCTTGGCCGTCAATGGGGGTGATGGCAATCCGGGTACCAGCGCAGCCGGTGTAGGTGGGAATAATTGGCGCTATGTAAAAATCGACGGCTATGCACCCACCATCGAAAACGTAGCCGCTGGCGCCTATCCGCATTGGGCTGAAGGCGTGGTGCTTTATCCAACCAATAGAGCCAGCGATGCTGCATGGGCTGATAAAAAAGCCTTGTTGAAAGCTTTTGCTGATGATTTGGGTAGCCCGACTGTCGCGGCGGCCGTCAAAACCACGTTACCTTATGGGGTCAGCGGCATCTTTGCTACCACCAAAGACCCGAGAAACTTCACCGCTGAAATTCCTTTCAATGTCAACAATCTGGTTGTGCCTTTAACCCATTATTGCGATGTCACCGGTTCCACACACACGGCTATCGTGCCGGTTTTGGACGATAAGGCGACTATCGAAATCGAGTTGAAATAACCCTCAAGTGCTGTTTGGTCTGATCGCGAAAAGCTTCAGAACCCTTTGGTTTTCAGATCGGCAGAGCGATTCATAAAACAGCTTGATTCCCAAGTCTGTTTTAAATCAAAGTTTAAGGAATTTATGATGTTTTCATTTAGTCAGCATTCGGGGCGACTCAAGCAGTCTCCCACTCAAGCATTGCCAGCTGTGACTCAAGGTCCAGGCGCATTGATTTTATCGCTGTTGGTTTTGGCATTTTCAGTAAGCGCCATGCCCGCTGAAGCAGCCAACAAAAAACCCAAGTTGACCATCACAAAAGTGGCGCCGGTTAATGAGGGTTCCCCGGTGACGTTGTCCGGCTCGGCAACTGACAGTGATGGTCAAGTCGCCATTTACCAATGGACGCAAACCAAAGGCTCACCTACTGTGGCCCTCACAAACGCCAATGCGGCTACAGCCAGTTTTACTGCACCCACGCTACCAAGATTAACCAAAAAAACCGCAGCCGCTAATTTAACTTTTAAATTGACAGCGGTTGACAATGGTAATCCTCCGCAATCGGCCAGCAAGACAGTGGTGGTCAAGATTAATCCGATTATCAAAGCCCCAACCGCCAATGCCGGAGCGGATAAAACCGTGGGTTTAAGCAAACCGGTCACACTGGATGGCAGCGCCAGTAACGATAACCAGGATGGCGGTCAAATCGTTAAATGGCAGTGGCGGCAATTGACAACCGGCGCCCCCAAAGCTGCCCGGGTTAAGCTGTCGAATGCCAAAACCGCGACAGCAAGCTTTACCAGTCCGGCTGCCGCCCCCACTGCCCCCTTGCAGTTTGAATTAAAAGTGACGGACAACGACGGTAAAACGCACACGGATACTGTCAGCATCACTGCTTCCAGTGTCCAAGCGCAACCACTAGCGAGCACTTTTGACATCAGCAAATCGACACCGACTGTTGGTGAAGAGATAACCGCTTCCGCAACACCTTCAGGTGGCACCGCACCGTATACAGTGACTTTCGATTGGGGGGATAGCTCATCGCCTAGTACAGGTTCCAACAGCGCAACACACAGCTACGCAACAGCCGGAACCTATACCTTGACGACTACCGTTAAAGACAGCGCAAGTCCTCAAGACACCAAAACCAATACCACCAACATTACGGTCAGTGAAGCGGTACAACCCTTGAGCGGCAGCTTATCTCTGGTTGCATCACAGGTAGAGTTTAATAACCCTATTCAGGCGATTATCACCAATATCGCCGGTGGCACCAAACCCTATCAGGTCAAAATCAGTTGGGGTGACGGGAAACCTGACAGCACCACAACCCTGTCAAGCAACATTAACGGTGTGAATGATGAACACTTTTACGAGTTGGTCGGCAACTACACCATCACGGTGACCATTACCGATACCAACAACCTGACCAAGCAGTACAGCACATCAGCTACAGTGACTGAAGTTCAAGCGCCTTTGGCAGATTGTAACTAAGTCGAGTATCGTTTCTTCTCCCAGCCATTAACCTGAACTTTAATGGCTAAGGAGAAGGCTTGGAGTAGAAATCTTGCCAGTAAAGTAACGAGAAAGGTAACTATTCAGAGAAACGCATGATCCTACAAATCACTAGTAGTGACTACCAAAGTCGTTCAATATCACGCGATCGATGAAGAATACGGATAATTTCAATGCCATCCTCAAGCGGAAAATAGAAAATCAGGTAATTTCCCACCGGATGGCTGCGCAAATTCATCTTTAGTTCGTCTCGGCTGGTTCCCATTTGCGGGTAGTCAGCCAATGCTGAACAGGTTTCCTGAATTCGATCCAGGAAGCTGTCAGCATTGTTTGGACTGTCTTGGGCGATATGCCACCAGATTTCTTCAAGGTCACTTTCGGCTTCAGGCCGTTTCAACAAACGTGACATCAAAATATCAACTTTCTAGTTGTTGGGCTGCAAGTCGAGCTCTGCCTTGCTTCTTGATCTCCGCAATATCTAATGGAGTTGCGGGGCCGCTATTGATTCCTATCTGAATTTCTCGCCTTAATTCCTCAAGTCGTAGTTCACGTAACTGGTCACGCTCTTCCAGCAGGCGCAAAGCCTCGCGCATGACTTCGCTTGCTGAGTTGTAAAGGCCGCTTTCAACTTTACTTTTTACCAATTCTTCAAAATGCGGGTTCAGGGAAATGTTCATGATTCTAATTTCTCCAACAGGGGGATCAATAACCAAGAATAACAACTTTCGTTATTGATAGCTCTGTCTTTTAAGGGCTTACAGTGAACATAGTTGCCATTCTTAGCAAATCACAATTTGCAATCACAGCCAATTATGAGTAGATAGCCAAGGGCTGATAAAGGTAAGGAATAGTCCAGCTATCGCTGAACCGGCAATCACCGGAATCACGCCTATTTTGTAGCGAAACAGCGCCAGTAATGCCAACAGGCTGATGACTGCGGCTACCCAATCAAAACTGCCGTTGAAACCTTGTGGCCACAGAACATGCCAGGCGAAGAATACCGCCAGATTCAGAATCACCCCGACCACAGCAGCGGTAATACCGGTCAGGGGAGCAGTGAATTTCAGATTCCCGTGAGTGGATTCGACCAGCGGGCCACCAGCTAAAATAAACAGAAAACTGGGCAGAAAAGTAAAATAAGTGACCACTATTGCGGCAACCGCTCCGGCTAGAAACAGTTGCTCGATACCCAAAATGGCTTTTACCCAGCCTGCCACGAAACCCACAAAAGTGACCACCATGATCAACGGGCCCGGCGTGGTTTCACCTAACGCCAAGCCATCCATCATTTGTTGCGGGGTTAACCAGTGAAATTGCTCAACTGCGCCTTGATAAACGTAAGGCAACACCGCATAGGCACCGCCAAAGGTCAGCAAAGCGGCTTTGGTAAAGAACCAGCCCATCTGGGTCAATGCGCCATCCCAACCATAGCGGGCACACAGAACTCCAATCGCTCCACCCCAAAGCAGCAATCCCGCCAAAATCACTTTTGCCAACCCTGACCAGCTGAATAGTGCATGAGGTGGCGTCGGCGTATCGTCGTCAATCAGAGCCGATCCGTAGCCTTTTTGGGTTGCGCCATGCCCGCCGCCCATCGCGAATTTATCAGGCGCCCACTTGCCGCCAACGGCACCGCAGATGGCAGCCAGCAGGACAATCAATGGAAACGGGGTATCGAGTAAGAAAATCGCCAAAAAGGCCAATGCCGCCATGAGCCACAGCAGCCAATTCTTGAGCGCCCTGGAGCCGATTCGATACGCTGCAAACAGTACAATCGCCGTCACCGCAGGCTTGATACCGTAGAGTACCCCGGCAATGGCGGTGATATGCCCATAAGCCATATAAATAAAACCCAAGCCTATCAGTATCACTAAAGAAGGCAGCACGAACAGGGCACCGGCCACCACACCGCCCCAACTGCGGTGCATCAGCCAACCGATGTAAGTCGCTAACTGCTGCGCTTCGGGGCCCGGCAGTAACATACAGTAATTCAGCGCATGTAAAAATCGCTTTTCCGACAGCCAGCGGCGCTTTTCCACTAGCTCCTGATGCATGATGGCAATTTGCCCGGCCGGGCCACCGAAACTGACAAAACCCAGCTTCAACCAAAATCGAAACGCTGCCCAAAAGCTGACGGGATCGGGTTTCGCCAAGGATTGCCGCGCCGCGGACTGTTGCTCAAATTGACTCATGAATAGTTACTCCTTTCTCGAATGTCACCAACAGACTGTCAAACACTGCGCTAGCCGCCAGCAGTAATTGATCATCATCATGAATGCTGTCTCGTAATCCCGCCAGCACACTTTCAATACCCAACGCTTCCGGCGGTTGCACACCCCCCACGTCCAGAAAATGCACCAGCGCACCCAAGCGTTTTAAAGCTGGGGTTTCCAGACTAAAACTCGCCATTAATACTTCAAAGCTGACGCGGCCATCCACATGGCTGAAGGTGGCACCGTCAAAATCAAAACCCAGGGCATCGACAGGACAATCAGCTGGCGAGGCTAACCAGAGCCATTGCGCCTGAGGGTCGATGAAACGGCCAATCAACCAGGCACAGGCCAATCTATCCACCCAGGGACGACTGCGTGTGGCCCAAATGCGGCCTTGATATTCTGAGATCGATAACAACGAAATCGAACCTTGGATTGAATGGGGCTCATTCGGCGACAGCATGCTGCCCACTGAGCGTTCAAGTTCACCGAGCGCTGTTTCAGCCTGCCGTTGCGCTTCGCCTGGAAAGAAATCGATCGCCGACAAACCGGTAAAAGCTTTACGGAGTTTGCGGGTTTGCTTGAGCAGGCTTTGCGCGGTATCCGCAGACAGTTGCATAGACAGCTTGGCGATATCTGCAAGCACGGCGGCATATTCATCGCTTCGCTCAAATAAGCCGATGAAATGACCGTCGTTGGGTTCTTCTATGCGCAAAACTAAAGCACATCCCTCCGACGAGCGTACTTCTGCAGCAAGATTTTCCAAAGTTTCTCGGCAAGACTCTCGTTCCGGCATTAGATAGACCCCATCACGCAGCACAGCGGCTCCCGAAGATTTCAATGATCGCCAAATTCGCATGCGAGCTGTGGCATTTTCGGTGGGAAGACTGGTTATAAGTAGATACCAATTATTCATATAGTAAATTCTACATATTTGTAATTAACTTTACAAAATATTTACAGACAGGAAGGCATGACCTCCGTGCCCAATTCAGCCCATGACAAGCTTGCCTTTAGGATTTGGTTACAAATAACTTCCCTATTTTGCCTGATAAGGATTTTTCCGTTCGTCCTGAGCTTGTCGAAGGATGCACGGAAAAATCCGGCTTCCACCGCGCCAAACCGTCCATGCTTCGACAAGCTCAGCACGAACGGTTTGGCATTTAGGGAAGTTATTTTTAGCGGAATCCTTAGGTGTGATGACAGTCCTCATGCCGGACACCTGAGCACTCATAATTTCTGAAAACGAAACAAGATATTTTTAATTCGTTATTTACTTTAGGTAATAACGAATTATTATAGAGCCTGTCCTTAATTCAGAGACTCGATCATCATGAATAGATTTAGAAAACTCACTGCATTGGCTATTTTATTCAGCACCAGCCAAACTGGTTTTGCCCTGACCCCCTGGAATGACGGCACGCCCGATCTGGTTGTTTATGGCTCGGGCGGTCCGGCTCTGGATACCGCATTCGCAAAAATTGTTGAAAACACGCTGGCTGAACCGAATTCAGTGGATACCTTCAGCGATGTGTCGACAACCGGAACCATAGGCGGTCGCTGGCAGGCGTTTTATTTCACAGGCAAAGCCAATCTTGGTGCATTGCTGGCCGGTAAAAAAATTGTGTTTGAAAAACGTACCTACGGTTCAGGCGGTTACGGTGTGGTGCCACTACTGGCCAATAACGGCGCTGGCTTGCCGATAGAGCATTTGAATATTATTGGTTTGCCAGCAATAGCCTGGGATACCGATGGCAGCAGTGGTAGAAAATGGAAAAAAGTCCTGAATGGCAGCAATGCCAGCACTTATTTGCTCAAAACCGTTTCGGATGTTGGCTTTCTGGCGCTTGATCCCAACGCGCTACTCAAGCCAGCCACCGAAAATTACACCGAACAAGTCAAGGAACTGATCAGTGGTGATTTTGAAGCCGACTGGCCATTAGACCTGAACAAAACCCCGGACACATTTACGATTATCAACACCGGCGGCTATGTTTACGGAATCGAGGTAACCGAAGATTTATATCGGGTATTACAAGCAGCACAGAAAATATCCGGCGCCTTATCCGCCGACATCAGTGTCGGTCACTATACCGATGCGGCTATGCCCAGCTTAAGCCGAAATTTTTTGGCCTCGATATTCGCCGGTAAGGTCAGCAACTGGGAACAAATTAACATAGTGGATAAAACCACAGGCACTGCCCTCCCCCTGACAGACCCCAGCATTTTAAGTGCCGCCGGAGTTTCTGCACCGCCGTTAAATAAAGATGGAATAACCCCGATCGGCATTGGCCGCCGCAATAAAGGTGCTACCAGCGGTGCGGTGGCTTATGCACGACTACTGGGCTATCCGTCCACGCCGCGCTCGCATCCGCCAGCGGCCAACACGGTCAGCGATGATATCGACACACCAATCGTCAAATCCCCCACCAGTCTGACCGCAACCAATAACTTACTAATTGATTGGCAATCAGGCACTAATGTATCCGGCTTGAATCCCACCAACACCAAGCTATGGGGTATTGCCATCAGTGGCGGCGACCGTGATCCCGGCGCATCCGCCCAAGGTATCGGCGGCAAGCCCTGGCGCTATATCAAAATCGATGGCGCAGCGCCCACCATAGAAAATGTGGCAGCGGGAAACTATCCCTTCTGGGCTGAAGGCACGGTGTTGTATCGCACCGAAAATCCTGCCGATGCGTTATGGTCCAGCAAAACTGCACTTTTGAAGACTTTTGCAGAGGACATGGGTAGCCCTTCGTTAGCCAAACAAGTCAACACCACGCTGACATTCGGCGTCAGCGGCATGTTCGCCACCAGCAAAGACCCGCGCGGTTTTCAAGTTAGTGTGCCGTTTGATCCCAACAACCCGGTAGTTGCGCTATCACACGCCTGTGTCGGCACAACGAACATCATTAGTTCCGCGATTGTGCCGGTTGCCGATGACAGCGCCATCGGTGGTCTGCAATTACAGCTGAAGTAGTTCCACACCTTTAGAGAAAGCGACCGTTGTTTGACTGTCGCTGATTGAATCCAATTCTTAGACTTAGGAACACGCTCAATGCTTACTCCTGCACATAAACTCGGGCTACCCTGTCCCATGGTAATCAGGGCAATAATCACCTCGATAGAAGTGACCCGACTGCCGGATTGGTTGGTCGCCCTGTTGACAGTTTCGCTGAGCTTGGTTTTCGCACCACAGGTTGAGGCGGCGAATAAAAAACCTACCGTCAGCATTGCCAAAATCACCGCACTGAGTGAAGGCGGCACAGTCAGTCTCGATGGTAGCGCCAGCACAGACAAAGACGGCTCGATCAGTAGTTTTGTCTGGGTGCAAACCAAAGGGGTGACAGTCAATCTGAACAGCGCCAACTCGGCCATCGCCAACTTTACAGCGCCAGCCATCACTAAAACCCAAAAACCCACCAAACCCATTACGCTCGGCTTTAAATTGACCGTCACCGATAACGTCGGCGCCAGTAAAAGCAAAGTCATCAATGTGTTGGTTAAGCCGGTTAATGCCTCGCCGGTTGCCAATGCCGGAGCGGACTCGACTGTCACGCTGAACACGCCGATTAATTTAAACGCTGGCGGTAGCACGGATGATGGACAAATCGTTCATTATGACTGGAAGCAAATCAATGCCAGCAAAGCCAACAAGGTTAAGCTGACGGGCGCTAAAACCGCACAAGCGACATTTACCAGTCCCAACCAAGCAGTCATATTGGAGTTTCAGCTCAAAGTCACCGACAACGATAAAAAAACTGCCGTGGACACCATTAAAGTCTCAGTTAGCAACCCCAACAGCAACGGCTTGAATGCGACCTTCAACACCAACAAAACCACGCTAAACCAAGGCACCAACCTATTGACCAGTGTGGATTCAATCAGCGGCGGCACCGCACCATATAGCGTTAATTTTGATTGGGGAGATGGAACGACTGCCGATCAAGCTACGCTGGAACCCGGCGTCACCACGAAATCGGCCAGTCACAGCTATGCCACGTCCGGTTCATATACCTTGACCAGCACGGTGACGGACAGTAACGGAGGCAGTAAAACAAATACCCAGTTGATCAGCGTCACTGCTCCCGCCTTGTCGGCAGAATTCACTCTGAACAATACCGTCATTCTGGAAGGCGACACGGTCATAGCCTCCGCCACCCATATCAGTGGCGGCAGTCCAGCCTATCAAGTTAAATTCGAATGGGGCGATGGTGCTACGGCAGAGGAATTGAGCGTTGCCAATGGCGGTACCAGTCAATCCACCAACCATGCTTACGCAGTAGCCGGTGAATACCCGTTAACCATTACCGTAACGGATAGCAACCTTGCGACCAAGACCTTTACCATCAATGTCCGCGTTGAAGTAGCCGATCCTTTGGGCGAGTGTTGAACTTCGTTAGCTTGGATTATCAGCACCCAAGCAACTGTTGATATTTCAGCACCATATCAACAGTTGCTGTTGATCAAACAACAGTTGCGAAATCGCCTATCGAAAAAAATCATAACAAATCAGTCAGATAGATCCTGGCACTAAAAGTGCTTTCCAAGATTTTATAACTGTTGCTGTACACGCATCCCCCGATCCACCTGTCTAATCAGGGGACTCACAGCAAAGCCCTTTTGTGATGAATCAACATTGTAAAAACCAAGTGAAATCGTCTGTTGCCCAGTTTATGACCAAAACTGCCAAACTCATAATGAGGCCGCATAATCCTCTGTTGCTGAGCCTGAGTGCGTTTTTGATCAGCACGACTGTTATGGCTAGCCTCGAAAACGAGGCGACAGGCCAACCTCCTGAATCGGCCAGCGAACCGGCTTTCGACTTATTGCTGTTACAAGTCGACGGCAATACGGTACTTGAGCAAACCTTGGTCGAAAAAACCGTTTATCCGTTTCTGGGGCCGGGAAAATCCATAGCTGACGTGGAAAAAGCCCGGCAAGCCTTGGAAGATGTCTACAAACAAAACGGCTATCCCACCGTGGTGGTGGAAATTCCCGAACAAGACGTGGTCGATAACTCGGTGGTACTGAAAGTCGTTGAAGGCCGGGTTGAACGCTTAAAAATCACCGGTTCGCGTTATTACTCCTTGGGTCAGATTCGGGAAAAGACCCCTGGCTTGGCAGCCGGGCAGGTCCCACACATGTCGGAGGTTCAAGCCCAGCTCGGCATCTTGGCCGAGGAATCGGCTGATCGTCAGGTAACCCCCATTTTTCGGGCAGGCAACACGCCGGGTAAAACCGAAGTCGAACTGCGCGTCAAGGACGAACTGCCGCTGCACGGCAGCGTGGAAATCAACGGTCGCAACAACGA
>SXGT01042463.1_pt1 | contig 10671 bp, 5 predicted proteins | sample 3176221 | NCBI WGS metagenome assembly SXGT01 (sample SAMN11356862, study PRJNA531348) | freshwater metagenome | isolation source: freshwater sample F1-120 | place: China: Fuxian Lake, Yuxi | collected 2017-12-25
CGACACCGGCATCGACGATGACCGGCACCTTGGCGCGTTCCAGAATGATGCGCAGGTTGTTCGGGTTGAGGATGCCTTGCCCGCTGCCGATCGGCGCGCCCGCCGGCATCACCGCGGTGACGCCGGCGTCCTCGAGCCGGCGCGCGAGCACCGGATCGTCGCTGGTGTAGCACAGCACGACGAAGCCTTCCTTGACCAAGACCTTGGCCGCTTCCAGCGTGCCGATCGGATCGGGCAGCAGCGTCTCGTGATCGCCGAGCACCTCGAGTTTGACGAGGTCACCGATGCCGAGTTCGCGGCCGAGTCGCGCGGTGCGGATCGCATGGTCGGCGTCGAAGCAACCGGCGGTGTTGGGCAGCAGCACGTACTTGTCGCGCGGCAGGTAGTCGAGCAGCGACTTGCCCTGTGGCACACCAAGCTGCAGGCGGCGCACGGCGACGGTCACGCACTGGGTGCCCGACACCGCGAGCGAGTCCACCATCGATTCCATCGACGGGTACTTGCCGGTGCCGAGGAACAGGCGCGAATGGAACGTGTGCTGGCCGAGCACCAGCGGTTGGTCTGTCAACGTCACGGTGCCGATCGTGCGCGGCCGGCCGAGCCGTGACAAGAGCGCGTCAGCCGCCGCCGAAGAACGTGACCACTTCGAGGCGGTCACCATCGTGCAGAACGGTCGCCGCATGGTCTCTGCGGCGAACCAGGTCCTTGTTGCGTTCGACCGCGACCTGGGTCGGTTTGAGGCCCAGCGCCGCCACCAGGTCGGCGACGGTGGCCCCGACTGGCAGCTCGCGCGCTTCGCCGTTCACGGTGATGTGGATGGCACTCATGGATCCAGCCGCTGCAGCAGCAGCACCTTCAGGTACTCGCTTTCGGGATGCGTGATCGGCACGGGATGGTCGGGGCCCGCCCCCAACCGCTGGCGCACGACGACGTGGAACGGCAGGCCCGCGGCCGCCTGGCGCACGACCTCTTCGAAACGCACAGCCCCCATGTGGTGGCTGCAGGTGCAGGTGACGAGAAACCCATTCGGAGCGAGCACGCGCAAGGCCTGGCGATTGAGGTCGCGGTAGCCCCGTTCGGCACCTTCGATCTCGCGGCGCGATTTGGCGAACGCGGGCGGGTCGAGCACGACGAGGTCGAACTGGTCGTGGCTCTCGCGTTGGGTGCGCAAGAAGTCGAAGACGCTGCCGCAGTGGCTCTGCAGCGACAAGCCGTCACGGGCGGCATCGGCGGTGGCGAGCGCGAGCGCCGATTCGGACTGGTCGACGGCGAGCGCCGACGTAGCACCGCCGCGCAGGGCATTGCGGGCGAAGGCGCCCTGGTAGCAGAACAGATCGAGGACGCGGCGCCCCTTCGCGAGCGACTGGACGAGAGCGCGGGCGGGTTTCTGGTCGAGGTAGAAGCCGGTCTTGTGGCCTTCGAACGGGCGCACGGTGTGGGTGACGCCGTGTTCGCGGAAGGTCACCTGGTCGATGCGGCGGCCGTGCAGGAGGCGGACTTCTTCGAGCAGGCCTTCGTGCTTGCGGGCGGCGATGTCGTTGCGGGCGACGACGCACTCGGCCTGCAGGCGTTCGGCGAGGAAGGGAACGATGGCGTCGAGGGACTGTTCGACGAACTGGCTGCTCGCTTGGAGAACGAGCACGGCGCCGTAGCGGTCGACGACGAGGCCGGGCAGCCAGTCGCCTTCGCCGTGGACGAGGCGGGCGCCGTCGTCAGGGCCGAGGTTGCCGGCGCGGGCGTCGAGGGCCCGGGTGAGGCGGGTGCGGAAGAAGTCGGTGCGATCGGGAACGGCGTCGCCGGGCCAGGGGCCGCAGGCGCGCAGGGCGAGTTTGCTGCGGGTGGTGATGGCGAGGCCGAGGTCGCGCAGGTTCTCGTCGCGGACGCGGACGAGGCGGCCGGCGGTGGTGTCGCCGCGTTCGATGTCGTCGGCGTAGAACCAGGGTTGGCCGCGGCGCAGGAAGCCGCTGGCGCGGGCGGTCAGTTGCAGGTCGGTTGGGGCGAGTTCGGGAGTGGCGGGCATTCGGGGGAGGCACGCTACGGCGTCTGGAGATGCAGCGCCAACGAGTGCTGACGCCGCGACGCCGCTGCGGCGCGGCAACAACCACCCCGATATCAACCTCACGAAGCCGATTCGAGCATTTGGGCGGCTACTCCAATAGCCAAGGACGCAACCAGCGCGTTCCGCAATGGGCAATTTTTTTCGACACGTTCTACTGCGCCAGACGAACAGCAACTCCCTTATCGTCGATAATGACTACTTTATCACCGAAGTGGCCAACCAAAAAATGGCGGGCAATCGATGAACAGCGCAGGAGTATTTCAACGCCTCTCGGCCGAAACAACGGGCACAGTCAACCTCGAACGCGCCACGATCTCCTCTCTACATCCATCGATTGCAATAGACAAGCTCTGCAACTCCGCGCTTTGGTCACGGGCCAGCATGGACTTGGCGGCATCGGGAGTCGACATCCAGACAGCAGCCCAAGCATACGCAAATCTCGATTCGGCACAATCTACCTCACTCAAGTATTCTCCAATCACACGCATAGCTTGCTCTTCCCTACCCGGGCAGCATGCAAGAAATCTTCCGTACCACATTCGAGAACTCACTGGCGTCGCCCTGCTAGACAACTCGTCAAATATCGCATCCGCAAACTCCAGACCACCTGGCAAACACAAGTTGTTTCCACATATCGCCAATCTTGCGCACAATATCAAATCATCATCACCCAGAGAGCGCACCCCGCCAGTAATCAGACTAATTGCCCTGATTGCGTTCTCGCAATCACGCTCAGCTCGCTTTCGGTCATCAAGCGTCGCGGCACACGGAGGGTTCAGCCCAGCGATCGGCTCTAAGCTCGCGAGCATTCTCGAAACTTCGCTGCGCGACAGACTAACCCGAAGGACCCTACTCCCCGGCTTTTCAGGCTGGCTGACGGTCACCCTGCTGAACGAACTTTTGACGTAGGGTTCTGGCCGACGACCAAGTAACGACCAACTGACTCCATCACGCCCAGCATACTCAGCAATCGCATCGGCTCGCATGTCCAACCGCGCCACCGACTTCCACGCCTTGCGTGCATCATCCCGCATGAACTCCCCAACAACCACCAAATCAGCGCGAGGAACAGACCAGAACTTCCTCCCCCGCAGAGCTACCAGGCAAAAATAGTGACTGCTCTTATCACTCCCGCAGTAATCGACACTGATCAAAGATGGGTCGCGCCTGCCGACTTCAATCTCACGCACAAGATCTTCACGAGACGATGCCCTCCATTCACCGGAGACCACACCCACCTGCGCAACCGAATGCGAGATACAAACTCCACCAAGGACAACAAAAAGGATACTCTGTCGCATGGATGACTCCATATCGATCTGCCCTACTTGTTCATGGAATCTGCTAGATGGCTAGGAAGAGGGGGAAGCGGAACGCCGCAGACGTGGGTAAATACTTTACTACTTGTAAAAGGGGAGAACTGTTGACCGGTAGCCTTGAAAAACGCGACCGCTGCAAATACAGAGCAGTTGTCCCATGGATTCCATATGCGTTTGCTGTTTATGTATATCATCATCTCCAGATATGCCGGATAACTGACGTGCATGGTCAGAGTTGTGTCAAACAGCGCCGGCCTATCCTTCGGATGGTTTTTCCTTACATCCGACTCAAGCAGGGCACCGATAGGGTCGTCAGCGAGCCCGCCGGCAAAATCTGGATGGTAGTCCGGCCAGAATCCATACGTGGTCACCTCTCCCGTCAGTGGGTTCTCGACAACAATCGCTGAATGCTGAGGATTGGCGGGATTGCTCGCGGCACTGTTCGTTACCAAAGTAATGTTCATCCCTGCCGAAAGCTGCGCCCGGTGCGCCAGACCAGCCTGCAATCCGAGCGGATCCCCCATTACCAAGGGACAACATGCAGCATAACAGTATCCGTTACCTTGGGACAACATGTCGCCCCATTCGCCAAGCAAGTCCCTAGTTAGAAATCGCCCCAACTCCACCGAGTAGTACCGATGGCGCATTTGCAGAAGCCCAGTGACTTCATCGAGCCGGATCGCTTTCCAAAGGAACGGCATCCCTACAGTCGAGGCCGCCACCGGGGTCGTGCTCGATCCTGCGAACACCCTCACCCGCCCGTACGGATCGTACTCATAGGTCTCAACAACGGTCCCCGAAGAGTCGACGAGCTTCGCCGCAGTCTCCTGCCCACCGTGTAACACAAAGTAGCTCACCCACCCACCCGCCGTCGCACGTCGGTACGCCACCATCTCGTCCAACCGCGAACCCCACACGAACTGCTTCGTCGGCACTGCCACCCACACCCAGTTGCCACCGACCAAAGCCGGTTCCAACTTGTGCTGCGCACACTGCCGCCACCCATCCCAGGTGTGCAGCTGCGTCTCCCCGACCGACGGATCGACCAGGATCGAAGTCGTCCGCCGATTGAATGCGTCGTAGAGGTACACCGCCACCAGCTCCAACGTCCCGTTGATCGGCACGAACCCCGGCCGCCCACCACCACCCTGCGGCGTCGGCGTGATCCGGATCACCCCACCCGAAATCGTCGCCCGCAACCGCGCCCGGAAGATCGGGTCCGTGTGCTCACGCGCCAGTCGGGAATAGAGGTCCGGCACCTCCATCTTCACCGCTTCCTGCGCATCCTCAAGCGCACCTTCCTGCACGATCCCGTATTTCTCCTTGCCGTCGCCATCGCCGCCGTGGGGGATGACCCGCCAGACCTCCTGCAACCGATTCATGTAGTCGTAGCGGTACTTGAACTTCCCGTCGTACGTCAGGTTGCCCCGGTCGTCGTGCTCCAACGTCGTCGCTGTCGGGGCTCCCGGTGCCCACACCGTGTCATAGCGATTGCTCGGCCCCTGCGCGTTCGCACTGTCCTGGATCGTGTAGTTCGTCACGTCCGGCGTCGTTGCCACGAGCGACGAGCTCGACGTCCGGTTGTTCGCCGCGTCGAGTCCATAAGTCAGGTACTCATGAACCTGGCTCGACGTGAACGTGCCCGGAGGATTCGCCGCGTCCATCGTTGGCTGGTCCACCCCCAACCACGCCTGCGTCAGCCGATGGTGCCCGTCGTAGGCGAACCGATCGCCGACCCGCCCACCGACCTTCGCGTACTTCTCCTTCGTCAGGTTGCTCGCTGCGTCGTACTCGTAGTCGAACTTTGACTTCGTCGTGAACGTGTTCGCCGCCGTGTAGACGTCGTCCTTGATCTGCGTCAACCGACCATAGCGGTCGTAGCTGAACAACGAACGCCCTTCGGCGAACTGCGAGTTGCCGTAGTGCACCGACCGCGTGCGCCGCAGACCGCCAGCCCAGCCGTACTCGGCGAGCGGCTTCATCGTGCCCGAAGAGCCGGCAGCGCGATCCCACTCGACGGACGATAGACGGCCGATCGCATCGCGACCAAAGCCCATCTTCGCTGTCTCCATGCCCGACGCGCCGCCGTTGACGAGACCGGTGTACTCCAGCTCGGCGCGGAACGGGTTGCCGCCCGACCACGTCGACTTCGTCTCCAGAACGTGGTCCGCCGCGAAGGCCGACTGGAACTTCTCTGAGTGCACGCGCCCGAGACTGTCCTGCACGAACGTCTCCGTGCCCATCGGATACTGGTGCGTGTTGCCGCCCAAGTAGTAGTTCTCGACCAAACGCCCGAGCGCGTCGCGGCGCAGCCAATCCAGCGTGTTCCACTGCGAGATGCGGTCGGTGGACGTGCCGCCGTTCACCAGCTTGCGCAGGATCACGCGCCCCGGACCGTCGCGGAGGAACTCCGTCTTGCCAAAGTCGCCGTCGTACAACGCCGACAGGCGCGATGCTCCGTCGTACTCGGCGTAGAGACTCATGCCTTGGTGCTTAGAGGATGCAGTCGGCGCGGTGGTTCCGCCCGGATTCTGCACGATGAACGGTCGCCCCGCAAAGTCCCAGTGCGTGATGGTCGCGTGTAGCTCCTGGCTCGGAGCGGCGGCATGTCCATCGATGCGCGTCTCCTTGGTGCGGCCATCGGCTTCGCCCGAGTCCACGTACGACGCAGTGTTCACGATCGTGCCCGACCCGCCATCGCGCACGTGCTCGACGATGCGACCGAGCGCGTCCGGCAGAAACGCTTGCTTGCCTTGCGCCGAGTCGGTGTAGCGATCGACCTGGCCATGGCTGTTGTAGCCGTAAGTGTGCACGAGTTGCGTTTGGAACGCACTGCTCGCGTCGAACTGGGTGATCGTCGTCACCCGACCGAACGCATCGCGGCCGTACTTCGTGTTTGTATAGCGAACGCCGCCCGCGGCATCGAGATCGACCGTGTCGACATCATCGAGGAACGCCGTGTTCGACTTGTAGATGTAGGTGACGAGGTTGCCGGTCGAGAAGCCATCCTTCACTTGCGCCAGCAGGCCCAGCGAGTTCCACGTGTAGGTGGTCGCCGCGATGCCGGTGCGCTGCACGGTCTGCAGCTGCGATGCCTTGCCCGGCAGGTAGCGCCAGGCGGTGTGGTGGTTGTCACTGGTCCCGACTACTTCGTCACGCTGCCAGATCTGGCGATCGAGCTGGTCGTAGCGCAGCTCGCGCACTTGCAGCGGCGTCGAGGATCCGGCGTTGGCAAACGTCTCCGCTTTGGTCGGCCGCCCAAGGCGATCGACTTCGTAGCGGTGCGAAGCGCCACCGGTGGAGTAGTTGCCGTAGTTCGCGGGCACCGAGCCCAACGGTTCTTCGATGGAAGTAATCGCACCGGCGTCGTTGCGCGCGATCTTCGTCCACAGATGGTCCGTGCCGGTGAACTCGTAGACGCCGGTGAGGTCGAGGAACGGGCCGACGAAGTTCTTCGCCGACATGACCGCAACCGTGGCGCCGGGGTTCTTCGTCACCGTGCGATAGAGCGTGCCGTAGCCGTCGAAGGTGTACTCCGTTGAACTGCCGTTGCTGTTGGTCGTTGATTTCAGGCGACCGTCGGTCTCGTAGTTAAACTGAGTGACCAAGAACTGGCTGCCGCCGCCGGCTTCGTCGAGTGGCTTGCGATCGACATACTTTTCCATCAGCCGGTAGTGGAAGTAGTGCCGCTGCGTCTCCACCCAGTCGCGGGCAGCTCCCGAAGGGGCGCCGTACCGAACCGGCTTGGCGCCGTTGGAAGCCAGGTTGTTGCGGCGCTCGATGACGCGATGGCCGAAGCGGTCGTAGTAGGCCTCGACCATCCGCGCGAGTCCGCCGCTCGTGCTCTGCGCCGACAAGAGTGCCCCCGTGCCAAGATCGTTGGTGATCGTGGTCGTCATCGGCACCGCCGATGTGGCGTTCCCCGTCACTGACGTGACGTTGCCGGCCGCATCCGGCGTGCTGGTCGTTTCGATGCCGCCGACGATCTGCTTCGTCAACTGGCCATCGTTGCCGTACTCGAACACCTGCTCGACGCCGTCGCCGTCGACGACCTTGCGCACTTGTCCATTCGTCGCGCCCAGTTTCGGCAAGCCAGCAGGCAGGTTCGGCAGATTGTGCCAGATCGTCTCCTGGATGGCGCTCGACGACGTTGAGGGCTGGCCAGCCAGCGAGTCCTGGATGCGAACGCCGGCGAGGCTTCGTTCGACCGTGCGGGCCATGCGGCCGTGCCGCGCCGCGTCGGTTCGGTTGAGCCAATCGCTGTAGGTGTAGTTGTAGGTCGCGGTGGCGGTCGAAGACGTCGTGTCCGGTGCGACCTCTGTCGCCAGCAACCACGCGCCCCAGTCCTGACCAGGGACCGGAACCGGCCCGTCGAAGTTGGTGCGGGTGTAGGTGTAGGTCCACTCGACAAACTGCGCGAACGGCCCAGTGCCGGCCTGCGGATTCGGTTCGCGGCGCTTGGTGACAAGTTTCGACTCCAAGTCGTACTCGTACTGCCACGTGCGGGTCGGGAAAGGCTGTCCCCCGCGTTCTGAAATCAGCCGTCGCTCGATCGGCTTCTGGCACGAACAGGTGGCGTCGAAGATGTTGTAGACGGTCAGCGAATCCGGCTCGACATCGCTGCTGGCAGGGCCGCCGATGCCGTTGTTCTCGGTCGCAATGTGCGCGATGCGCGGCTGGCCATACGCGTCCTTGCTCGCCGTCGTCACCACCGAGTAGATGCGGCCCGAGGTAAGGTCGAACTCGTAGCGGCGCTTCGTGTGCGACAGGTTCTCCGCTTCGATCGCGCGCAGGAGCGTACCCGGCAGCAGGTCCTGGGTGCGTTGGGCTTGCGGATACGCAAACGTCAATTCCTCGCCCGTCATCGTGCGCGTCAGCTTCGTGATCTTCTTGTTCGCATTGAAGACCGTCGCTTGCACCTGCTTCGACTGCAAGTCGGTCGACTCGACCAGCGTCGACGCAAACGGCGCCCCGAGGTGGACGCGGTGATGCTGCTGCATCGTGCTGGTCGCGGTGCTGTAGACCAATTCGCGCACGATCTGGCCCGTCTGGATCGAGCCAGAGCCGAGCGCGATCGGGCCGACGCTGGTGTTGTCGATCAAGATGGGGCGTTGCGGCGAGTAGGTGCGGTGCAACTTGGCGCCGAAAAAGCGGCCACCGGTGGTGCCAGTGCTGCCCGAGAACACCATGCCCCAGGTCTTCGCCGCAAGTTCGGCAGGCTGCGTGCTGCCCTGCCAGTAGCTCAGTTCGAGGCAGTCGAAGGCAGCGCCCCAACCCTGGGTCTGCTTCCAGTCGGGCGTGAAGTCGAAAGCCAACGTGATGCCCGACGGAAACTCGATCGACGTCAGTTGGTGCAGCGCGTTGTAGCTGTAGTCCGCCTGGTTGTCGTACGGATCGCGCACCCACGTCACGCGCCACAACTTGGTCGAGGGGCCGGGCGTCCACGCCTGAAGCCAGGGGTTGAACGACTCGAAGTGCGCGACCGAGCCATCGACGTGTTTGATCTCAAGATACTCGTTCGGAGACGTGCCGTAGCGAAACAGCTTCGAGCCAGACAGGTTGTTCGAGAGCGGGTACGGCGACGTGAGCCCCACGCCGCCTGGTTCGACCGGACCGATGAAGATCGCCGTCGTCTGCGGATTGGCGCCCGAATCGACCGGGCTGCCGTACTGGTAGTAGGTGCCGTTGAACTCGAACACGAAGAGGCCCGGGCTCGTGCCGATGCGGGGCTGCAGCGTGAGGTCGCCTTCGATCAGGTGGCTCGCCTGCACATCCGGCACCGGGATAGCCCCGCCCGATCCTTCGATCTTGATGTTGGTGCCTGAGTTGTCCCACGCCGACATGCTGCCATCGACGACCAGCACGGAGTGGTAGAGCTGCGAGAGACCCAGCATTCCCGTGGGAATGCGGGGCATTTCGATGCGCAAGTCGGCGCCGCCGTAGACGTTGAACGTCGTCGCCACCTCGCCCGGGTCACGCACCTCGTCATTGGTGTCGCTGGCGTAGACACCAGTCGTCGTCATCGTCGGGATGCTCGAGTTAGTGACGTGCTGGGCCACCGGCGTCGTCACCGTCGGGTTCGAACTCTTCGCCCAGAAGTGCTCCAGAAGGTCCTGAAAGTCGCGAATCACCACGCTGAGCAGATCGTCGGGCGACGGAGGAGAGCAACACTCGGTAGGGATCTGATCCTGGGCGCGGACGCTGCCGAGGCAGAACGCCAGGCCGACCACGGGCAGCACCAGGGAACGCAGGCGACGCGAGAACGCGAAGGCGGGCAGTGGCTTCTTCATGCTTCTTCTCGGCAATTCCAACCGCCGGCTCCCAGACGCGATCGAGCTGCGCACCCTTGGGACAGAACCGGTAGGAAGATGGAGTCCGTGCGTGGGAAATCGCGCACGGATTACGCGGACTCACTCGGCGCGGTGCCACCGGAACAGCAACTTCGCGAGATCGTTCATCTGCCGGTGCACTTCGCGAACCTGCTGGTTCCAGGCGGCGGCAAGTTCCGTGGCGCTGCGCTGCTCGAGCACGCCGTCACGCAGAGCGACGCGACGGCGGCCACGCAGCGGCGGGAGACGTGGCGATGCCGACTCCGGCAGTGGCGCCTCGGCGCGCGCAGGCTCCTGGTCGAGCCGTTCGGCGTGGCCGGCGCACTCGCGCCTCTCGTGTTTGCGCCATAGGCGCACCTGCGTGTGAACCACGGAGGCGACAAATCCCCGTGCGGAACGCACGCGGCGCTGTGCGGACGCGCAGCGCAGCAGTTCGGCCCAGACCTCGTTCTCGATGTCCTCGCGTTGGCGCACAGCCACGCGGTTCTGCACGACCTCGCGAATCAGTCGAATCCAGCCGTTGGCGTCAAGAAGCGTGAACGGCGGCAATCCTTCGTCACTCGGATGCTCGGAGGCTCGGAGGCTTGGAGGCTCGGAGGCTCGGAGGCTCGGAGGCTCGGTACGATGCGCGGCGCTTCGTCATCTTCCATCTTCCTGGTCCCTGAAAGGACTCGACGCCACTTCTCCGCAGCGTCGCGTGCGGAAGATAGCGGAGCCGCGAAGCAGCGCAAGCCCAGGGAATCCGCAGGGACCTCCTCACGAATCGACGCGGCGCGCACGCCAACCGCCGACCGAACGCGCCGAACTCAGCGACGCCGCGGCGGCGCACTCGCTTCCGCCGGCGCCACCACTTCGATCGGCACCGCACTGCGCGCCACGTTGCTGCCATCGAGCCCCGTCAGCACCTTCTGCATCGTCTGCCGCAGCGTTCGCCCCACCACCAGGTACGAACTCGTCGGGTTGA
>SXGT01450777.1_pt1 | contig 10671 bp, 7 predicted proteins | sample 3176221 | NCBI WGS metagenome assembly SXGT01 (sample SAMN11356862, study PRJNA531348) | freshwater metagenome | isolation source: freshwater sample F1-120 | place: China: Fuxian Lake, Yuxi | collected 2017-12-25
GACCAGGTGGCCTGGTCGGGCGCGACGATGCGGGGGTCGTCCCAGACGCGGCCCCTGGACGAAGGCTTCGAGGGCGGCAAGCTCATCGAACGAGGATACACCCCCCCACCCCGCAGAGAAGAAGCCGCGAAGGCGACGAGGTCAGCGGCTCTCCAGGACTCCCTTCGCTGCGGGATAGGTGTCGACCATCAGGTAGGCCCTCACCCGAGAGGGAAGCTTCTTTCCCGAGAAGGGGACGGTCACGCCGGTGAGCTCTCCGCCAGGACCCGCGGCCCGCGTGGTGTCGAGCCCATAGCCCAGAGTCACCGGATCGCCGGTGAGATCGTCGACGAGCAACACGGTCGTCACATGATCGGCGAGCTTGAGCGCGCTTCCCGTGAGGGTCGCCGTGACCGAGTCTGCGCCCAGGGCAAAGCTCACCTGGCCCAGCCCCGAAGGGGCCTGTTGAACGCCGGTCCCGCTCTTCCTGAAGTTGGCTCCTCCGTAGACGCGTATCGCGTCGCTCTCGGGGTTGCATAGCCCCAGCTGCTGGAGGAAGGGCCCGTAGAAGGGCACCGTGCCGCAGGTCGTTCCCCCGGACATCGACGCCGTGTCCCGGGCGTTGCCGTCGGGCCCCAGGCGGGTCGCGATACGGAATGCCTTGAAAGGAAGGGTGAAATTCATGACCTCGACGCTGAGCCCGTCCTGGTTGGCGAGGGTGAGGAGGCCTCCGTCGTAGCGGAGCGCGAGGGGAAAGAGGCCCCGGGTCCCCGGATCGATCACCGCCGAGACCTCTCCCTCGGCAAGCTTTCCTCCGACCATGAACGCGACGCCCTTTCCGTCCTTCTCCTCGACCAGGCCGACCAGGTAATGGAGCGAGTCAAAGCCTATCTGGTTGTAGCTGGGCATGATGGTGGGCATGGGGATCGCCAGGCGGGACACCTCCCAGATCGCCGTCGGCTCCCCGGGCGCCCTGGCCACAGGTAGCGGGAAGGCCGGGAGATCGGCCCCGTCCACCGTGAACGAGAGCGACGAGGAGACCTCGCCGCCGACCTTTCCGCCCGAGAGGCGGAGGCCCTTGCGCTCCATGTCGACCAGGTACTTCCCCGAGGCCGAGATCGTCACCTTGCCGGCAGGGAACCTCGTTTTGGGCGTGATCGTGACAAACTTTCCATCCCCGGAGATCTCGGTGGACACCTCGGCAGGGGGATCGACCTTGACCGAGAGGCCGGAGGCCAGGAGCGCCTGGACCGTGTCGCCCTTGCCGCGGACGACCAGGGAGAGCGTGACCGGCTGGTTGCCGTCGATCCTGGCAGGCGCCTCCGGGACGAGGGCGCCGAAGCGCGACGTGAAGAGGAGCTCCGCGCCCTGGTCCGGCAGTCCCTCCCCGCCGCCCACCGCGCAGCGCCCGTCCCCCGAGGCCTCGGGACGGAGGCAGTGATCGTAAGGGACGCTGAAGATCTGGCCGCTCTCTCCGGCGATGTAGATCGCGTCCTTGCCCAGCGCGGGGGACGCGTTCAGGTCGTTGCGCTCGTCGTCCACGAGCCTCATCGAGAAGCGCAGCGTCCCGTCCCTGGAGAGGACGAAGAGCCGCCCCTCCCCCGATCCGAAATAGATGTTGCCGTCGCCGTCCACGGCCGGAGAGGAGCGTATGGGCTCCCTCGTATCGAAGGCCCAGCGCTGCCTGCCCGTACCGGGATCGAGCGCATAGATCGTCCCGTCCGCCGAGGCCTGGACCACCGTGCCGTCCGGCAGCCTGGCCGGGCTCGCGTAGATATGATCGCGCGTGGGAAACTCCCAGAGCATGTCGCCGCTCTTCTGGGAGTACGCCCTCACGTAGCCGTCGAACCCGCCCACCACCACCTTGCCGTCCGGGGTCAGCATCGGGCTCGCGGCGATGGTGCCCAGCGTGCTGGCCGCCCACGAGACCTGCCCCGCCTTGTCCAGGCCGAAGGTGTTCTTGCCCAGGGCGGGGAGGAGGTTGTTGTTGCCAATGAACAGATCCTCGGTCGCCACGTCCACGGCCGGGAGCGACCAGGTCTGGTCGGGCATCTTGAAGCGCCAGCGCACCGCCCCGGTATCGCGATCGACCGCGTAGACATTGAAGTTGTCGTTGGGGACGTAGAGGGTCCCGCTCGGGCCTATGGCGACGTTGCCCTCGAACCAGTTGATGAAGGCCTTGTTGTCCCTTGGATCGTCGGCGGTCAGGGTCCAGATCTCGGCGCCGGTGCGGGCGTCTCTGGCCCGGAGCTTACCGTCGCCCGAGCCGAAGTACACCCGACCCCTGTCGTCGAGCAGCGCGGCCGAGTCGATGATCTCGCCGGTCTCCAGCTTCCAGCGGAGCTTGCCGTCGGCCCCTATCGCATAGAAGCTCCGATCCGCGGAGCCGATGTACACGGTGCCGTCGGAGGCCACGACCGGCGAGCTGAAGATCCCCTTCCCTGTCTGGAAGGTCCACAGGGCGCCGCCGGTCCGCGAGGGGCGCACGGAGCTCGCCCCGTCCTGGGCTGCGTTGCCACGGAACTTCGGCCAGGGGCTCCCCTGCTCCAGCGGAGCGCGAGGAGCGCCCGCGACGGGCGCGTCGTCGGCGACGGTCTGGCTGCAGCTCGCCAGGAGGGTCCCCAGGAGAGTCCCGAGGAGAGGGGTGAAGAGAGCAGGGAGGAGCGGAAATTTGCGAGGCATGGGGGCCTACTTGGCCACATGAACCCTGCCCGCGTTACTCGGCTTCAAATATCGTCCAAGGGATGGAGATCACGATAAAATCACACGAGGCGCCCCGCCCTGCTCGATTTCGTGTTCTCTCGGGCGGTGGCCCGCACCAAGACCGCCCCCCGCCGCGCTCCGCGCCAGAAGCGCGCGGAGGACACGGTCACCTTCCTGCTGGACGCGACCGAGCTCGTGCTCGCCCGCCACGGCTTCGCGGCGGCGACGACCAACCGCATCGCCTGCGCCACCGGGGTGAGCATCGGCACGCTGTACCACTATTTCCCGAGCAAGGAGGCGCTGATCGAGGCGGTCGTCCACCGCATGTGGGCGCGAGAGCTGGCGGCCGTCCAGGTCCATGCCCCCCTGCTCTTCGAAGGCCGGCTGGAGGACGCGGTGCGGGCCTTCGTGGGCGCTCTGGTCGGGGTGATGCTCCCCAGGGTGGAGCTCTACCGGCGCTGGTACGCCGAGGCCTCGCACCTGGGGCAGCTCGGTCTCGGCCTGGGCATGAGCAGCCAGGCGATCGAGCTCCTGCGGCGGGCGCTCGAGCATCGAGGGCAGGCCATCCGGCCGAGGAACCTGGAGTTCGCCGCGGATCTGGTGGTCAAGACCGCCCTGGCCGTGGTGAGGACGGGCGCTCGCGACTACGAGCCCCAGGCCAGGAGCGGGGAGCTCGCGGAGGAGCTCACCCAGATGCTCGTCCGGTACCTCCTGGTCGATCCGAAGGCCTGAGCCTCAGAAGCTCACGGTCACGTTGGCCAGGAAGGTGCGCCCGCTCTGGGTGATCACCCTCTGGCGATACTCCCGGCTGGGGACGGTGTCGTAGCGCCAGTCGGCCATGTTGTAGACCCCCACGGCGTAGCGGGCGTTGAAGCGCTCGACCTCCCCGGTGAAGACCAGATCGCCGATGATACCGGTCTCCGAGGTGCCCTGGGCAGGATCGGTGATCGCGGCGTTGTTGTCGAAGCGTGGGCTCTCGATCGACACCCTCAGCATCGCCATGAGCGATCGGCCGATGATGGGGGCGGCCCCCTTGGCGGAGCCCGTCGCGTAGGGCGAGTTGGGCACCTGGCGTAGCTCGGGAGCGCTCAGGTACACAGCCTTCTGGAGGGAGGTCGTCACCCCGAGCATCCACCCCTGCCGCCACTCCCGGCGAAGCTCGAGCTCCCCCCCGCCGACCATGACCGGCGAGGTGGTGTTCTGGTAACGGAGGCGCCCTGACGGGGCGGTCTCCAGCTCGATCAGGTTGGTGACGTAGTTGGTATAGCCGGCGGCCAGGAGGGACAGGGTGTCCGTGAGCTTGTGGGACACCTCGAGCTCCCCCGAGATCACCTGCTCCAGCTTTAGATCGGGCGAGGGCTCGCGCTCGGCGGAGGAGCCGAAGAGCTCGTAGCGGCTGGGCACCCTGAAGGCCTTCCCGCCCATCAGCTTGATCCTGCCGCCCTTCCACGGGCTCACGATGAACACCAGGCGAGGGTTCAGGGCGGCCAGAGGGTCGAACTTGGTATTGGAATAATAGTCCAGGCGGGCGCCCGCCGAGATCTTGAGGACCGGCGCCGGGACGAAGTCGCCCAGGAGGTACCCTGCGCCCAGGGCGAAGGGATCGTTCCGATCCGTGTGGACGCCGGTGCCGTCCGCCGTGAACTGCTTCACCTGGAGGTGGCCCTGCACCTCGCCTCCGAGGGTGATCTTCACGGCGTCCGAGGGGGTGAAGACGAAGCGCTGCTCGCCGCCAATCCAGCGGCCTCGAAAGGTCTCGCTCGCGTAGCCCACAGGCTGGGGGGATCCGTAGCTCCCGTAGAAGTCGTAGAGGTTGGCGTGGGCGCGGGTGAGGCTCTGCACCCTGCTCGAGAGCCTGGGCTCGAAGCGGAGCTCCACGAAGCCCCGGGTGTCTCTTACCTTGGAGCGAGGATCCCCGAAGGTGGAGTCGAAGGGGGCCGCCGGCATGATCTTGGTCCGGTGGTGGTAAAACCACTGGGCCGTGAGCGAGCGCCAGAAGACCCGGCCGCTCACAGTGCCCGCGTCGAAGCCGTCGACCCCGCGGGCGTTGCCGTCGACCGGCCGCCCGTCCGCGCCGAGCTCGACGTCGGGCGAGCGAGGATCGGCCTTGAACTCGGGGAAGAAGAAGTCCCTCCCCGCCCCTCTCGCCACCGAGACCGAGGTCCAGAGGCCCCCCTCGTCCCCCAGGCGGAGCACCCCCGTGGCCCTGGCGCGCCCCACTCCCTCGAGCGCGGCGCCGCCCGAGATCTCCCCGTGGGTGCGGAGCTGGCGGCCGCGGGTGACCAGGTTGATGACACCGAAGAACGCGCCCGTACCGTAGACCACCGAGCCCGCCCCCCTCACCACCTCGATGCGCTCCACGTCGTCCAGATCGACGCGGCCGTCGTATCCGACGTAAGACGATCCAAGGTAGTTGTCGTTGGCGGGGTGGCCGTCGATGGTGACGAGGATCCTGTTGCCATAATCGCCGGGGCGGGAGAACCCCCTCACCCCGACCGACTGGTAGCTCCTGTCGTCCGAGAGGTAGATACCGCGGATCCCTCGCACCGCCTCGGCGATGGTGGGATATCCCATCGCCCTGAGCTCGGCCGACGTGATGACCGAGACCGAGGCCGGCGCGTCCTCCGAAGCCTCGCTGGAGCGGGAGGCCGCGGCGATCTCGCCGGTGGGGATCAGCTCGACGTCGACCTTGGTCTGCTCGTTTCGCCTTATCGTCACCCTGCGGGCCTCCGGTCCGTAGCCCGACTGCGAGACCCGGACCTCGTGCTCCCCCACGGGGACCGTGAGGACCGCCGGGGTGAAGCCGCTGGGCTTGCCGTCCACGGTGATGAGGGCGTCGCGGATGTCCGCGCCCACGACCAGCGCCCCGAAGACCGCGGCGAGCCTGGGGCGGACCGTGACCTTGCCGCTGGCGATCACCTCGGTCACCACCTCTCCGGACTGGTAGCCGGAGCCCGACAGGTGGAGCACGTGGCGCCCCGGCGGGATCTGCGCCGTGCACGGGCTCGCGCAGAGGAGCGGACCGTCCTCGCGATCCAGGCGCACCTGCGCCCCCTCCGGCTCGGCCTCGATCGTGACCGCCCCGAAGATGGGCGTCAGGGGGAGGTGCACCGAGGTGTCGCCCCCCTGTTTGAGCTCGAGCGCCTCGGTCTTGGCCGACTCGTGGTTGGGGAGCTCGGCGAGGAAGGTGAAGCGCCCCGCGGGGAGCGCGAGCAGCAGCGGGGTCTGGCCGCGCGCTCCCAGGTCCTTGCGATCGACGTAGACCGTGGCCCCGGGGGGCGTGCTCTCGATGCGCACCAGGGAGACGAGCGGCTTGATCCGGGTGATCGCCTCCTGGATCTTCAGCCGGGTCGTGGGGTTGGGCTCTCCCTCCAGGGCCCTCGCATAGTAGCGATACGCGTCCGCGGGTTGCCTGAGCTGCTCGAAGGTCCGGGCGATGTTGAAGACCACGTTCTTGTTGGGGACGAGCCGGTTCGAGGCCAAGAAATGCTCGAGGGCGCCGGCGAAGTCCCCGGCCTCGTACCGTGTCGCCGCGACGCGAAAGTGAAAATCGGCCTCGTCGGCCACGCCGTCGGCCGCGGCGGGGAGCGCCCAGACGAGCAGGGCGAGGGCGACGAGCAGCGCGCGAGCGCGAGGAGCCTTTTGCATGGCTCAACGTACCGCAACGCGCATCGGGCAAGGGTGAAGGACGAGCGCCCGCGACGCCGGTCCAGGACATGGACGGCGTCAGCGGTTCAGGATGATGTCGCTCGGGCCAGAGGTGGGAGCGCCGGAGGCCGAGCCGCCTGGCCTCGCGGGGACGCGGGGACGCGGGGCTTCGGTCCGGGGCCCGACCGGCGGAGGGAGCTTGGAGGAAGGCCGAGGAGGGGCGGCCGAGGGCTCGGCGCTCGGCTCGTTGCCCGGGGGGACAGCCAAGGACGGCGACGGCGACACGCCGGAGCTGGCCGCCGCGGGCAGCGCCGGCGCCCCGGGCACCTCCGCGCTGCGGAGCCGCAGCAGGATCACCGCCGCGAGGGTGAGGAGCCCGAGCAGGGCCAGCAGCACCATGTTCCGGAGCAGCATGGATCTGCGAGGAGGAGGGACCGCGGGCGGCGCGGAAGCGTCCCCCCCGAGAGCGAGCATGCCGCTGGTGGTCACCGTGGTCGGCGCGCCCGACTCGGGGCGGGCGATCTCGATCTGGGCGAGGCCGGGAAGCGCGATCTCCATCCAGGGAGCGCCGGGGAGCGGCGAGGGATCCCGCATGGAGGCCCTGGAGGCGGCCGACACCGCGCCTGCGCCGGAGGCCGAGGTGTCGGTCAGGGGGAGCTGGGGGAGCGAGAGACTCTGGTGCTCGGCGCTGGACATGGCGCGGACATGCGACATCTGGGCCTCGATCACCATCCGGATCTTGGTGCGGTTGGAGGCGAAGGCCTCCGCGAGCGCCAGGCCGAAGGCGCGGGCGGTGGAGCGGGACGGGCAAGCCGCGAGGAAGACCTCCAGATCGGCGCGCATCTCGGCGGCGGTCCAGTAACGATCGTCGGGGAGGGGCGCGAGGGCGCGAGCGCAGACGCGGACGAGCGCAGGATCCGCGTCGGGGACGACGTCGGTCAGGCTGGGGATCGCGCCGGTGTCCAGGAAATGGACGATGGTGGCGTCGGGGAGCTCCTTCCACAGCCTGCGGCCGGCGACGGCCTCCCAGAGCATGATCCCCGCCGCGAAGATGTCCGCCCGGCGGTCGACGGTTCGTCCCAGGGCCTGCTCGGGCGACATGTACGCGATCTTGCCCTTGATGATCCCGGTGCCCGTTTGCTGGAGCGAGGTCGCGGCCTTGGCGACCCCGAAATCGACGATCTTGACCTGGCCCTCGTAGGTCACGAAGACGTTGTGTGGGCTCACGTCGCGGTGAACGACCCCGAGCGGACGTCCGTCCCAGTCCTTGGCCTCGTGGGCGGCGTGCAGCCCGTCGAGCATGTCGGCGATGATGCGGACGTGGTCGGCGAGCGTGAGGCGACCGTCCCGGAGCATCCTGGCTCTCACGGTGGAGAGGGGCTGTCCCTCCAGGTACTCCATGACGATGACGAACTGCCCCTGGCCCTCGACGACCTCGTAGGTCTGGACGATGTTGGGGTGGTTGAGGCGCGCCGCCAGCCGGGCCTCGTCGAGGAACATCTCGCAGAACTCGAGCTCGTTGGCCAGCTCGCTCCTGAGCTCCTTCAGGACCACGAGCTTGGCAAAGCCACCCGGCCCCTCGGAGGCCGCGAGGTACACCGTCGCCATTCCGCCCTGACCCAGGACGGCGAGCGGACGGACCTTACCATGAGCGGCTGCGACCATCGCCCATTACCCTACCACCGCCGCCCGAACTTCGTACCGCCGCCCGGCGCGCCTCTCTCTCTCGTCCGACGAAAAAGTCGCCCCGGGTGTCGATTGTTCTTCGCGCCGCCGCGGGTCGATGTCAGATCCCCGGCCATGTTCACGAGCCAGACGCGAAGGGCGATCCTCGACTCCATATGTGACGCGGTCGGCGAGACGCCGATGGTGCGCCTCTCCCGCATCGGCCGGGGGCTCCCCTGCGAGCTCGTCGCCAAGTGCGAGTTCATGAACCCGGGCGGCTCCGTGAAGGACCGCATCGGCGTCCGCATGCTGCTGGACGCCGAGCGCTCGGGGCGCATCAAGCCCGGGGACACCCTGATCGAGCCCACCTCGGGCAACACGGGCATCGGCATGGCGCTCGCGGCGGCCGTCCACGGCTATCGCATGATCATCACGATGCCGGAGAAGATGAGCCAGGAGAAGCAGGTGGTGCTCGAGGCGCTGGGCGCCGAGATCATCCGCACGCCCACGGAGGCCGCGTGGGACTCCCCGGAGAGCCACATCGGCGTCGCCAGGCGCCTGCGCGAGGTCATCCCCAACGCCCATATCCTGGACCAGTACGCCAACCCGTCCAACCCGCTCGCCCACGAGGAGGGCACCGCCGCCGAGATCATCGCCCAGTGCGACGGCAAGCTGGACGCGGTGGTGATGACCGCCGGCACGGGGGGCACGGTGACCGGCGTCGCCAGGGCCATCAAGCGGGCGGTCCCTGCGGCCAAGATCATCGGCGTGGATCCCGAGGGTTCGATCCTGGCCGGCCCCGGCGAGATCAAGAGCTACAAGGTCGAGGGCATAGGGTACGATTTCATCCCTGACGTGCTCGATCGCAGCCTGGTCGATCGCTGGATCAAGACCAACGATCGGGACTCCTTCAGGGTGGCCCGCCAGCTCATTCGCCAGGAGGGGCTGCTGGTCGGGGGCTCGAGCGGCTCGGCCGTGTGGGCGGCGATCCAGGTCGCCAGGGAGATGTCGGCCGGCCAGCGGGTCGTCGTGATCCTCCCCGACTCCATCCGTAATTACCTGTCGAAGTTCGTGAGCGACGCCTGGATGCGCCAGCACGGCTTCCAGCAGTCGGACTGGGAGATAGGCACCCTGGCCGACGTGCTCCGCGCCATGCCCAAGCGCGAGGTCATCGCCACCGGCGTCGACGCTCCCGTGCGCGACGCCATGAGCCTCTTCAAGGAGCACGGCATCTCCCAGGTGCCTGTCCTGGACGACGGCAAGCTCGCCGGCATCCTCACCGAGAACGATCTGCTGCAGCACCTGGTGGGGGGCCACGTCACGCGGGAGACCAAGATCGCCGAGGTCATGGTGAGGCGGGTCTCCTCGGTCGGGATGAACGCCAGCGCCTCCGAGCTGCCTCGCATCTTCGAGCGAGGCGAGGTGGCCATCGTGGTGGACGAGGATCGCTCGGTGCTCGGCATCGTGACCAAGATGGATCTCATCGAGATCCTGGCCAACCGCAGGCCCTCGGTAAAGGCCCCCTCGGCGAGCTGAGCAGGCAGCAGCCCTGGTCTTTCTTCACACCTTCGGCCATGGCACAATCGCCGGATGGACGCCGCGCGCCGGATCACGCATTTCACCGAGGACGAGTACCTCGCCCGGGAGCGCGTCAACGAGACCAGGCACGAGTACGTGAACGGAGAGATCTTCGCCATGGCCGGCGCGAGGCTCCGCCACAACACGATCGCCACGAGCGTCGGCGTGGTCTGCGGCAAGCCGCAATACCATGACAAGGACGGGATGTCGCTCCGGAACCTTCGCTGCTGGTGGAGGTGCTGTCGCGCTCCACGGACGCCTACGATCGCGGCGAGAAGCTCGCCCACTACCGCCGCAACCCGTCCGTCCTGGAGCTCCTCATCGTCTGGCAGTCGGAGATCCGGGTGGAGCATCACCGGCGCCTGAACGGCGAGGAGTGGCTCGTTCGGGAGCACCGTGAGGGCCAGATCGAGCTGCCCGCCCTCGGCGGCTCCATCTCGCTCGAGGACATCTACGCCCAGGTGGACTGGACCGAGGCCGAGGACCCGGCGTAGCCCCTCCCTCCCGGCGACGGGCGGCTACATCACGAAGAGGAGGGAGAACTGGCTGTTGGTCGGGGCCTCGCCCTTGAAGCACGCGACCTGGACGATCTCGTCGGCGCCCGCGGCGTTCCAGCGAACGGCCTTGCAGAACACGTTGCCCGAGCCATACGCGTTGACCTGAGCGTGGCCGCCCGGGGTGGCGATACCTTCGAGCTTCACCTCGTACGTCCCGTTGCCGGTCCTCCTCACGCTGTTCGCCTTGTTCGCCGAGTTGTACGAATACTGCGCGGGGACCGGATTGGTGGCCGCCGCGTCACCGACCCACAGGTACGCGCCGATGCTGCCCTTGGGCGCGGCCGCCTCCGCGGTCGCCGCGAGGCCGAGTCCCTGGAGAGAAACTCACCTGGAGGCGACAGGTCATACTACCGCACCGTCAAGGCTGCACGATAGGCCCGCAGACCTCACCCCCGGCGCGATAAAGCGCACTACGTCGCATCCCCCTCTCCCACGCCCAAGGAGGGCGCGGTAGAGGGGGGGCTGTGAACTCCACGCCAAGGCGAGCCAAGGGGCACCAGACTCGAAACGGGCAGGGCACAGTGGGGCCCCTCTACCGCGC
>SXGT01239404.1_pt1 | contig 10670 bp, 6 predicted proteins | sample 3176221 | NCBI WGS metagenome assembly SXGT01 (sample SAMN11356862, study PRJNA531348) | freshwater metagenome | isolation source: freshwater sample F1-120 | place: China: Fuxian Lake, Yuxi | collected 2017-12-25
GAAGCCGCCCACTTGGGCCTGTGCTTCAATTGCTAGAGCTCGGTTTAATTCACCGCATAGTGCCCCCCTCTTTTGGCGGGGTTGATTTAAGCAATCCAGAGGTATAGATTCTTGCCAGTTTTAAAGTACTAAAATTCTTGGGGATTTGTTTCTTCAGCAGCCATAGCTTCTGGGTTTAAGGGTTCTTAGCTAACGTGATCGGCTCTGATGAAATCCTATCTAATAGATCAATTTTATTTATCCACAGCTAAAGTATAAATCTGGGTCTAGGGTTCGATTTTTGATGTCACGGAGTGGAGGTCATGTGTGCAGCGATGGGCTTATGGGTTGTAAGCAAGTTATTGCGCGCTACCGATGCTGATCTAGAGCCACTCCCGCTGAAATAATAAATATAGGTGTGCAATGAGGGTAAGCCAAGTCATCTATAGATCTGGCTTTGAACCTGTACATCGCCGTTTTAACGGAATCTTTGGCTTAGTATTCCAATGTGATGCGAATCAAAACTATCGGGACGGGAGTCGAGGGCATGCAGACACTAGCGATTGAAGAAGAAATGACCATATTTACTGCCGCTCAGCAAAAATTACGTTTGCTGAGCTTTTTAGAGAGCGGTGATGTACTGGAAATCGATCTGGCTAAAGTTTCGGAATTAGATACCGCCGGGTTGCAGTTGTTGATACTCGTGAAACGTGAAGCGGTCAGACGCGGTAAAGCATTAAATTTTATTCTACACAGTAAAGCAATATTGGAAGTGCTGGAGCTAACTAATTTGACCAATGCTTTTGGCGATCAGGTCATACTGGCTCCAGAAGAGGCCTAAGGCTATGAATTTTGATACTGAAATGCAAGCTGCGTTGCAAACTTTCATCATTGAAAGTCTCGAACTCTTGGAGCAGATTGAAGAAGGGCTGCTGAGTTTAGAGTCGCTTGAGGAGACTTCCGAGCAGATCAATACCATATTTCGTGCGGCACATACGATCAAAGGCTCAGCAGGGTTGTTTGCGCTGGAGCATATTGTTGCTTTTACCCATGTGATCGAAAGCGTTCTGGATAAGTTACGAGCTGGTGAAATTACGGTGTCAGCCGCACTGATTGCTATTTTGTTGCCTTGTTGCGATCACATAACGCTACTGATACGCAATGTCGATAATGGGCACTTCGAAGCAGATAGTGCGTTGACCGCTAAGGGTAATGCGCTGTTGGCGCAAATACAACCTTTCTTAAATGCGGAATTGCCAGTTAAGCCACCGAAGGCGCGAGTAAGTGATGATCCAGGGCGAATTGAAAATCTAGGAAGTCGAGAAATTAATCACGGTAACTGGCATTTATCATTGCGTTTTGCTGAGGATTCTCTGCGTGACGGTATGGATCCGTTAGCATTTATTCGTTATTTGGCCACACTGGGGGATATCGTACACCTCACTACGCTAAGTTCATCCATGCCAGATGCTGAAGCCATGGATGCTGAAAGCTGTTATTTAGGTTTTGAAATCACGTTAAAAAGTGCGGCCAGTAAGGCAGAAATCGAGGGTGTGTTTGAATTTGTACAAGACAATAGCACTATTCATATTTTGCCCATGAATAGTGAAGTTGAAAAATTCATTAATCTGATTAATGCGTTACCTGAAGATGAAAGCTTTTTGGGGCAAATATTAGTGAAAAGTGGCGCTTTAACTCGGCATGAGTTGGACGAAGTTTTGAAACAGCAAGCTAGCGTCTCTCCAGAAGACCATAGCACCAAACGCATGGGTGAAATTTTAGTCGAACAACACACTGTGCAAGAACCCATCGTAACTGCGGCACTCGAAAAACAAAAACAGATTAAAAGTAATAAGGCCCGCGAAAATCAGAGTATTCGTGTCGATGCCGAACGCCTCGATGCCTTGATCGATTTAATTGGCGAATTGGTTATTGCGGGTGCGGGTGTCAATTTGCAGGCCTTAGGCAGTCGCGAAACCAATCTGCAGGAAGCCAGTCATGAAATGATGCGTTTAGTTGAGCAGGTGCGAGACAGTGCTTTACAGCTGCGCATGGTTCCCATCGGAACTACGTTTAATCGTTTTCAGCGTGTGGTTCGCGATGTTAGTAACGAGCTGGGTAAAGATATTGAGTTGCTCATCACGGGTGGAGATACCGAAGTTGACAAGTCGGTCGTCGAGCAGATCAGTGATCCTTTGACCCATCTGGTGCGCAATGCGATGGATCATGGTATCGAAACAGCCGAGCTGCGTTTGGCTCGTGGCAAACCAGCATGTGGCATCTTAAAGCTGAATGCTTACCATGCTTCAAGCACCATTATTATTGAAGTGCAAGATGATGGCGGGGGCTTGGACCGAGATAAGATTTTGGCAAAAGGGATTGAGCGTGGATTGGTGTCACCCGGGGTTGTGATGAGCGATCAAGATGTCTTTGGGCTAATTTTTGAACCCGGTTTTTCGACAGCCGCACACGTATCGAATCTCTCTGGACGCGGCGTAGGGATGGATGTGGTTAAACGCAACGTGGCTGCATTGCGTGGCCGAGTTGACGTGGAAAGTCAGCTGGGAGTTGGCACAACCATACGCATTCACTTGCCGCTCACGCTAGCGATTATTGACGGTTTTATGGTCGGTATCGCTCAATCAACATTTGTCATTCCCTTAGATCACATTTTGGAATGCGTTACTTTGCCCCATGGTAATGAACATCATAATTACATGGATTTACGCGGAGAACTGCTGCCTCTAATTCATTTGCAATCAGTGTTCAACATCCCGGGTGCTGCACTGCCACGTAAAAATGTGGTGGTCGTAGAGTATGCTGAAAATAAAGCGGGTTTGATTGTCGACAGTTTGTTAGGCGAATTTCAAACTGTCATCAAGCCTCTTGGTAAATTATTTGCGCATCTTCAAGGAATTGCGGGTTCAACTATCCTCGGAAACGGCAAAGTCGCCTTGATTATCGATGTTGCCAAACTGCTAAATTTTATACAGCGTAAAAAAACATCAGTGCCGCAATTGCAGAGCTCTCCTGCTAGCTGATTTATTCAATTTTTTCAATTTTGTCTACGGAGAATCTTAATGAGTGTTTTAAATCTATTTAGCAGTCGCAAACTGGTCGCCGCTGCTGAAACTTTTCAGGCGTATTTGGATACAAGTCAAAATGGAACCATATTTTTCGATGAGCACTACGTTATCACCCACACCAGTCAGATGGCGTCACGCTTATTCTCACAATACCGTAGCGCTTTTGCCGTTGCTATGCCAGATTTTGACCCTAATAACGTCATTGGTTCATCCCTCAATCAGTTCACAGTGATACCGCAATCCGCTTTAACAGCCTTACGGCAAAATAAACCTTGGGTGCACGTTGTTAGCATTGCCGAGGAGCAATTTCATTTCACTTTGAGTGCATTTGTAATTCCAGATCAAGGCTTTAAAGGAGGCATGTTAGAGTTTTGGTGGGCAACCGCATATCAAAAATTGGAAATTGAGGCAAATCGTTCGGCGTCTATCGTGAATGCCATGAGCTCTGCAGTAATGACTTGCGATAACGAGCGTAATATCACGTCGTTAAATCCCGCCGCTCGTCGTTTACTGACAGAATATCGCAGCGAGCTGGAAAAAAGCTTTTCGGGCTTTGATCCAGATAAATTGATTGGGACGAACATTGATCTCTTCCACGCCCATCCTGAAACCCAGAAACGCGTATTAGCTAACCCAGCACAAATGCCCTATGTGACGCGCATTAAGCTGTCGAATATGGCTTTCGATTTAACAACTTTTCCGTTGAAAAATAATTCAGGCGAAATCAATGGTTATGCTGTCGAGTGGCGTAATGCTAACGCCGAAGTTGCTGCTAATCTTGAGATTGAGCGGGTTTTACAACGTATTATCAAAGGTCAATTAGACACACGGATTGAGTTGAGTAGTTTAGAAGGCGGGATACGAAATTTGGCGGAAGGCGTCAACCAAATGTTAGATAGTATCACCCAGCCGTTTAATCTTGCTACGGAGTATATCGAGCAAATTTCTAAGGGATTTATCCCACCTAAAATTACCGAGCTCTATGACGGTGAATTCAATGTGATTAAAAACAACCTAAACACCTGTGTTGATACTTTGAACAGCTTGATTAGTGAAATGCGCTTTATGGCGGAACAACACGATTTGGGGGACATTGACGTCACTATCGATGAAAGCCATTTCCAAGGGAGTTATTTGGCGGTTGCCAAAGGGGTAAATGAGATGGTGGCAGGTCATATTGCTGTCAAGAAAAAAGCTATGAGTGTCGTGAAAGCCTTTGGTGAAGGCAATTTTGATACACCGCTCGAACCCCTGCCCGGTAAAAAAGCCTTTATCAACGAAACCATCGAATTGGTACGCAGCAATTTAAAAGGTTTTATTGCGGACATGGCCTACATGAGTCAGCAGCATGATGCAGGCGATATCGATGTATTTATGAATGTTGATAAGTTTCATGGCGATTTTGGAGTAATGGCTAAAGGCGTGAATGACATGGTGGGGGGGCATATTGCCGTTAAGAAAAAAGCCATGGGTGTCGTGCAAGCCTTTGGTGAAGGTAATTTTGACACCCCGTTGGAAGCACTGCCCGGTAAAAAAGCCTTTATCAACGAAACTATAGAATTGGTGCGCAGCAATTTAAAAGGTTTTATTGCAGACATGGCCTACATGAGTCAGCAGCATGATGCGGGCGATATCGATGTGTTTATGAATGTTGACAAGTATCATGGTGATTTTGGGGTGATGGCGAAAGGCGTGAACGATATGGTGGCTGGGCATATCGCGGTTAAGAAAAAAGCGATGAATGTGGTGAAAGCGTTTGGTGAGGGCAATTTCGATGCTCCCTTTGAGCTCTTGCCAGGTAAAAAAGCGTTCATTAACGATATCATAGAGCTAGTGCGAAATAATCTAAAAGCAGTCATCGCCGATACCGACTATTTAGCCAACGCTGCAGTAGCGGGCCAGCTTAATGTGCGTGCTGAAGCCAGCAGGCATCAAGGAGATTTTCGTAAACTTGTAGAAGGTATTAATGCCAGTTTGGACGGTATTGTTTTGCCTGTAAATGAAGCTATTTCGGTGCTAAAACGGGTGGAGCAGGGCGATTTAACTCAAGCTGTCAATGGTCACTATCAAGGTCAGTTGGGGGATTTTAAAGACACTGTTAACAACACTATCAATAAGTTGTCGGAAACGATTTCTGAAGTAGTCAATGCTGCGTATCAGTTAGGTAATGCGTCTGATCAAATCAGTTCGACCTCGCAAGCGTTGTCGCAAGCATCTAGCGAACAAGCCGCGAGTGTTGAACAAACTTCATCCAGTATTGAACAGATGGCTGCGAGTATCAATCAAAATGCTGAGAATGCGAAAATTACCGATAGCATGGCGGGCAATGCTGCAAAAGAAGCTAGTGACGGTGGTGTTGCGGTGAAGCAAACTGTGGATGCCATGAAAAGTATCGCTGGCAAGATTGGCATTATTGACGATATCGCTTATCAAACAAATATGTTGGCGCTGAATGCTGCGATTGAAGCTGCGCGGGCGGGTGACCACGGTAAAGGTTTTGCGGTGGTTGCCGCCGAAGTGCGTAAATTGGCAGAACGCAGTCAGATCGCCGCCCAGGAAATTGTTGATTTGGCCGAAAACAGTGTCAAAACCGCCGAAACGGCTGGAAAATTACTGGATGAAATCGTACCCAGTATCAGCAAAACTTCGGAATTGGTGCAAGAAATCACGGCAGCTTCACAAGAACAATCAATTGGTGTTTCTCAAATTAACACTGCGATGAGTCAAATGAACCAAATTACCCACCAAAATGCCTCTGCCAGTGAGGAGTTGGCGGCAACAGCGGAGGAAATGACCAGTCAGACAGAAAATTTATTGGGTCTAATGAGTTTTTTTAAAATTGATAATGGGCAAGCAGCTCGCCCCAAGCCTTATAAAATGGCTATAGAAAAAACGACTCCCAAAATTCAGCTTAACCGTAATGGCTTCGATGAAAAATACGATATGAGTAAGTTTGAGCGTTTTTGAGGCCTGTCATGAATGCGATTACCCCGGCAACGTCACAGCATTTACCCGTCCCTCAGCTTGCGATGAGTCAATATCTCACTTTTATGTTGGCGGGAGAGGTTTATGCGATCGGTATATTGAATATCAAGGAGATTATTGACTATGACTATTTAACCGATGTGCCCATGATGCCTGAGTTTGTCCGTGGCGTGATTAATCTGCGTGGCAGCGTCGTCCCGGTGATCGACTTGTTGGCGCGCTTTGATCAAGGCCATACCCAAATTGCTAAGCGTACCGGGATCGTTATTGTGGAGACAGATAGGGGCGAGGCTGCGTCGCAACCGCTGATGGGGATAATTGTGGATGCTGTGAATGAGGTGGTGGGTATTGCCGCCGAGGATATTGCCGTTCCACCCAGTTTTGGCGTGGATATTCGTCCCGAGTTTATCAGTGGTATGGTAAAAAGGAACGGTGGCTTTATTGTAGTGTTGAATGTCGAAACGTTGCTATCGATTGAGGAAATGATTAGTCTGAGTATAGCCAAATGACGTGGCTAAAATGATGAATACCGTACAAGCCAATAACCCGTTCACGAATGCAGTTGCTATCAGCGCGGACGAATTTAAATGGATGCAACAGTATCTCTATCGCAATACAGGGATTGTCTTGAGTGATAGCAAACAGTCGCTGGTCTCAGGACGGTTAGATAAGCGTTTACGTTTTTACGGCTTTAACAGTTACACTGAATATTTCCATTTGTTGGGAAAGCCGGGACATGAGCAGGAAACGGTCATGGCCATTGATCTGTTAACCACGAATGAAACCTATTTTTTTCGCGAGCATCAGCATTTTAACTTTTTAAAAGATCAGGTCTTTAAACGATATGCTCCAGGAAAGTCACTACGTATTTGGAGTGCTGCCAGCTCCAGTGGTGAGGAAGCGTATTCGCTGGCAATGCTATTGGCAGAACATGCACCCACTCAACAGTGGGAAGTTCTGGGGACCGATATCTCTGAACGCATTCTTGAAAAAGCACGTAGTGGTTTATATCCCTTGCAAGCGGCTGAAAAAATCCCCAAACCGTTGCTGAAAAAGTATTGTTTAAAAGGCGTTGGGGAGTACGATGGTTTTTTGTTGATTGATCAGGCTTTACGTAAACGCGTGCGCTTTTTGCATCTTAATCTGAATGAGTCCTGGCAGGATATTGGACGTTTCGATGTGATTTTTTTGCGCAACGTGATGATTTACTTTGATACGCCGACTAAGCAGCGATTGATTGATCGCATGCCGCGCTATCTTCATCCCGGTGGATTTTTGATTATCAGTCATGCAGAATCATTGACTAATTTGCGCACAGAGCTAAAAATGTTTGCACCTTCAATTTATCAAAAATCGCTTCATGTTTAAATCTCGAGTACTCAGTTAATCTTATTTTTGTCTTGTTGGTGTCGCTAGCGCGACATTGTTTTAATCGGGTTCTCGCATCCGAGGGCAAAACCCTTTCTTTTGCTCCGCCTCGGCAACTCCTCCTACGTTACTCTACCTCTGTCCATAGACCACCCTTTAGTGGTGGCAGCAGTGCAGTCGAAAAGAAAGGATTCAAAGACAAATCTGTCAAGAACAGATTTGGATGCGTCAGCACACGAAGTGCGAAGCCAGGATGGCATGAGTCATTAGGCGGCCCAGTGACCGCTAATGTCTTGCGCTCCTCGTTGTTATTGGAGGTTGCTGCTTGTGACAATCATGGCGTATAAATGATGTTCTTACCTGACAAATACAGATTGACTAAGTACTAAGTTGCTTTTGTGTACAAATACAATATACGAATTTTATTAAACATAGTTATTTAACATATTAATATTACTGCATATACCTCAAAACACTTAATCTTTACCAAATAATCATACATTATTCAATTACTTAATTACGGCACAGTCATTGCTAAGTTTATTTTATCTTTTAACAAAAATAAAATAAACTTATGACGTATTATGTTCTCCACCCAACCTCGCTCTTCAGACTGACCACCCTCAGCACCGCAATCGGCCTTGCATTCAGCCTGAACTTACCCACTGCCTTTGCAGCCGAACCCACAAAAAAAAGCAACCAAACGTCGACCCCCAAAAAAGTGGCAGAGGCCAACTCGGTCTTCGAATTAGGTGAAATGACGGTAAATGCTAAACCCACGGGTCAGTTAGCGAGCCGCGACATCCTGAGCTCGGTAGACATTATGAATGCCGATAAAATCGCCAATCAAAACGTGCTGACCAGTTTTGACTTATTTCATCGCATGCCCGGCGTACAAATTACCCAATTCAACCAAGGCACTACCACCGGAAAATTTTCTTTCCGCGGCTTTAACGGCGAAGGCAATATCAATGGCGTGAAATTATTAATTGATGGCATTCCCAGCAATACTAACGATGGCAATATGCCGTTTATCGACGCTATTTTTCCATTAGATATTGAATCTATCGAAGTCGTGCGCGGTACCAATGATCCACGCTACGGTTTGCATGCGATTGCGGGTAACGCCAATATCTTTACGTATACCGGGGGCAATTACCTAAAAGGCCGGGTGAGCTATGGCAGCTTTGACAGCTATGATGTGCAAACAGGCGCTGGCTATGAAAAAAATGGCTTTTCACAAAATTACACAGTCAATTATCGTAATACCAGCGGCTATCGCGACCATGCGAATTCCGATAAAAACAGCTTTTCGGGTAAATGGTTTTATACACCTGCGAGTGAAAAATACAAAGTCGGCTTAATTGCCCGCTACAGCGAAGCCGATGCCGATGAGCCGGGATATTTAACCTATGCGGTGTCACGCACAACGCCGACCATCTCTAATAAATGGAACGCAACCGACGGCGGCAAGCGAGAAGTTGGACAATTTAGTGCGCATTTAGATGTCAACCTGACTGATGACTTATTTTGGTCAACCAAAAGCTATGCCAATACCTTTAACGATCAGCGCTGGGTAACCTTTAGCGCCGCAGAATCGCAACAAGAACGCCTAACCAATGAAATTCAATACGGCGCCATTACTTCATTGACTTATCGCCCCACCATCGCATGGTTAGATGATTTTTCCATTGAAACAGGTTTTGATATACAACAGCAAGACAATCAAAGTCGCCGCTATCGCACTGCTGCACGCGCACACACTACCACCACCCGTGATCAAGAGTTTAACTTCCATGTATATGGCGGTTACTTACAAGCCATGATTAAACCCTTTAAATGGTTAAAAATTACCCCAGGTTTTCGCGCGGATGAAATTGGCGGTGATTTTACTAACTTGCAAACCGGCAAATCCTTTGCGGTGAATAATTACGGTACCATTTGGCAACCTAAAATCGGGGTAGTAATCACCCCGATAGAAGGCTACAGCCTTTATGGCAACTGGGGACGCACCTTTCAAGTCGGCGTAGGCGCGGCCACGTTCAAAACCAATCCTAATCCAGTCGACGCGCAACCCTCCATTAACAACGGCTGGGAAATCGGGACCAAAATTCAACCCATTGCCTGGGCAGAAGGTCGCATTGCCTATTGGCAACAATCGGCGACCAACGAATCCAATCGCGCACTCAACAGTGCCGGGAATGATTCCATCTCTATCGGTGCGACTGACCGCCAAGGGGTAGACGTCCAAGTCAAGATCAACCCCATCAAACCTGTCAGTGTCTGGGCGGCATACTCCATTCAGGAAGCCATTGTGGTCACCCCGCCGACCGATCCTAGCTTAAAAGGCACGCAAATTAACACTACCCCCAACTACTTGTTTTCCGGCGGCATTGATTATCAAATCACGCCAGATTTGAAATCCTCATTGTGGACCACTGGACAAGGCGACTACTACATTGATGCAGCCAATAAAAAAGGCAAATTTGGTGAATACGCTTTATTAAATTTAGACCTAGGCTATCGCGTCAATAAAATGGTCGACTTACAATTTCAAGTTAAAAACCTGACCGACACCTACTGGGAATATGTTTGGTACAACTCCACCCCCAATCAATCTATGCATGCTCCCGGAGACAGTCGTGCATTTTACGGTGCCATTAACGTCAAGTACGACCTGTAAAACCACTTAATGCTGTTAAAAGTCATAAAACCCACCTCACACCGCCAGCAATGGCGGTTTTTTTGGTTGCAATGGCATTTATATCTCGGCTTAATTGCGGGTCTCATTTTTATGCTGGCAGGAGTCACGGGCAGCTTACTCGTGTTTTATGTAGAACTAGATGAATTACTCCATCCAGAACTACAGATCAGCACTGCACACGCCTCCAAGCCACTGCCCTACGAACAGATCTTTCAGGCCCTGCAACAGCGTCATCCTGATCGGCACAAAGCTTGGCGCCTGGAAATCCCCCGCCACGCTGAAGCCCCGCTCAGCGCACGCTATTACAAACCCGATGAAACTGAGCACCTACATTTTGCGCCGCTCATGGCGACCGTCAATCCCTATACCGCTGAAGTCACGAGCAGCCGGATTTGGGGGGAATATCTATTCACCTGGATCTACGATTTACATTACACCCTACTGCTGGATCTCACTGGCAAAACCATGATGGGATGCCTGGGCGGCGTTTTACTTATCAGCCTTGGAACGGGGATCTATCTTTGGTGGCCAGCACCTGGAAAATTCAC
>SXGT01735014.1_pt1 | contig 10669 bp, 8 predicted proteins | sample 3176221 | NCBI WGS metagenome assembly SXGT01 (sample SAMN11356862, study PRJNA531348) | freshwater metagenome | isolation source: freshwater sample F1-120 | place: China: Fuxian Lake, Yuxi | collected 2017-12-25
GGGCCGTAGATCTCGATCACCCGCCCTCGAGGATAACCTCCTATCCCGGTGGCCAGATCCAGGGCCAAAGAACCGCTGGAGAACACCTCGATCGGCTCGATCTCGGCGTCGTCCCCCAGGGACATGATGGCGCCTCGGCCAAACTGCTTCTCCACGGCGCTGACGACGGTCTTCAGGGATTTCATCTTTTCTGTGATCTGCTCGAGCATTGGATTACCCTTCTTTCTTGCTATCGGCGCGCGTTGTCCCTGTCCGGTCGTGGGCAGGGGTGTCCGTGGAGAGCCCGAGGCGCGCCGCCGGGACTCCCTCGTTCGGGGACGTATCCAGAGAATCTTTGGGTCAGGACGCGGCGCGGCGCTCGACCCCGCCGCCCGGCGAGGCGCGGTCCAGGGCGCGCGCCGCGATCGCCTCGGCCACGTGGCAGGGCCGGACGGCCGTCGCGCCCTCCAGGTCGGCAAGGGTGCGCGCCACCCTGAGCACCTTCCCGTAGGCTCTCGCGGAGAGCGAGAGCCTGGCGATGGCGTGGGCCAGGAGCCTCCCGCCCGCGTCGTCCAGGGCGCCCACCCGCTCGAGCTCCGAGAGGGGGAGCTCCCCGTTCCTGGCCGCCGAGGTCTCCCCTCGCGCCAGACGCTCCTGCTGGATGGATCGGGCCGCGCAGACGCGCTCGCGAACCTGGGCGCTGCTCTCGCCAGGGGCCTTGCCTCGGAGATCGGCGAGATCCACCGGAGGCAGCACGACGTGGACGTCCAGGCGGTCGAGCAGAGGGCCGGAGAGGCGTGACCTGTAAGAGCGCACCCGCCCCACCGAGCAGCGGCAGCGGTCGGTCCCGTCGCCCAGGTACCCGCATCCGCAGGGGTTGGTCGCCGCGACCACGATGGGCCTCGCCGGGAATGTGGCCTTGCCGTTGGCCCTGGAGACCGTGACCACCCCGTCCTCGAGCGGCTGCCTCAGCGCCTCGAGCGCGGCCCGGCGAAACTCGGACAGCTCATCCAGGAAGAGCACCCCGTGGTGAGCCAGGCTCACCTCGCCAGGGCGAGGCATGTCGCCTCCTCCGACCAGCCCCACCTCGCTCACCGTGTGGTGAGGCGCACGGAAAGGGCGCTCGGTGACCAGGGCAAGGGACTCCCACGCGCTGGCCACGCTTTGGATGGCCGTCACCTCCAGCACTTCCTCCTGGGAGAGCGAGGGCAGGATGCCCCCCAGGCGGCGAGCGAGCATCGTCTTGCCCGCGCCTGGAGGCCCCACCAGGAGCAGGTTGTGGCCCCCCGCGGCGGCGACCTCGAGAGCCCTCCTGGCCGAGGCCTGACCTCGCACCTCCGAGAGATCCGCGAGCGGTTTTGGCCTAGTGCGGGCGGATGGTCCGGGCCTGGTCGCCACCCGGAGCTCGGTCTGCCCCCTCAGCGCCGAGACCAGCTCGGCCAGCGAGTCGACCATGCGCACCTCGATCCCGTCGACCAGCCCGGCCTCCTCGGCGTTGGCCCCTGGCACGATCGCCCGGGTGATGCCGCGGGCCCTCGCGCCCAGGAGGTGAGGGAGCACGCCACGGACCACGTGCACCCCTCCGTCGAGGGACAGCTCGCCCAGGAACAGGACGCCGGCCAGCGCCTCCTCGGGGATCAGGCGCAGCGCCCCCAGCGTGGCGACCGCGATGCCCAGATCGAAGGCGCTGCCGGTCTTCCTGAGATCCGCGGGGGCGAGGTTCACCACGATCCTGCACTCGGACGTGTCCACGCCCACGCCGGCGAGCGCGCTCCTCACCCGCACCCGGCTCTCTCGCACCGAGGCCTCCGCGAGCCCCACGAGTTCGAAGTAGGGGACGTGGCGGGAGGCCTGCACCTCGACGCGCACAGCGTGGGCGTCGAGACCTACCAGGGTGGCGCTATGGGCGGTGGCGAGCATGTCCGCAGGTATTTGCTAGCCCCGTGCCCGGCCTCCGCCCCCGATAATCCCCGAGGAAGGTCATCGTGTCGCCCATCCCGGACGCCCGGACGCCGTCCCGGGACAGGATCGCCCGGTTTCTTGGCCTGAACGCGGCCGTCCTTGATACTCTTTCAGCCCATGGGGAAGGACGCTCTGCGCCTGTCGACGGTACTCGCTGCGACCCCACAGGTCGTCTACCGCGCCTGGCTCGACTCGGGCCAGCATGCTTCGTTCACCGGCGCGTCGGCCAAGATCGAGCCGAGCACCGGGGGCAAGTTCAGCCTGCGCGACGGGACGATCACGGGCAAGAACATCGTCGTCGAGTTCGGGCGGAGGCTCCTCCAGTCCTGGCGAACCGCTGATTTTCCCAAGGGTGCGCCGGACGCGCGTCTCGAGGTGCTCTTCGAATCGGTGGGCGCGGGCACCCGCGTGACCATCATGCACTCCGAGCTCCCCGAGGGCTTCGGGCAGAAGCTCCGGCCCTTCTGGGCCGAGTCGTACTTTGCCCCGATGACCGACTACTTCGGAAAATTCGCCACGATCCTCGCGAATACGCCGCCCAGTCAGCCGCTCGTCCTGCTCGCCGACGACGAGGGGGAAGAGCCCGAGGAGCCCGAGGAGCCCGAGGACGACGATGAGGAGGACGAGGCCCCCGCCAAGAAGAAGCTGGTCAGGCATCGGGACGTCGAGCCAGGCCAGAAGCCGACCTTGATCCCCCTCCTCAAGATCGGGACGACCGAGGCCAGCGAGGAAGGGAGCGCCGAGCCTCCGCCGCCCGGGCCTTCGTCCCCGGCGAGATCCGCTCCGCCCTCCTCCAGGACAACCACCAAGCCTGCACCCGCCAGGAGCGAACCCACCAAGAAATCCACGACCCGGAAGCCCGCACCCTCCAAGAAGAAGGCGCTCAAGCCAGCGAAGGTCAGCAAGAAGGCGGCGCTCAAGCAGAAGGCTGCCGGCAAGAAGAAGCAGCGCTGAGGAGCCGCTAAGCTCTCGAAAACCGAAGGGATTCCACCTGATCGGTGCTCTAGGCTCCAGCGGCCTCGACGCGCTCCCTCAGCTCGGAGTCAAAGGCCTTGAACGCGCTCTCCTCGGGCCACTGGGGCGCGCCCTCGAGCAGCGCCCTGGCGTGGTCCCGGTCCCCGGCGTCGACCGCGACGATGGCCTGCGCATAACGCATCGGCCAGTGCACGAGCGGAGACGAGAGGCCCGCCCGCCGGAGCGTCGATAGATCCTTGGGCGTGGCCTTGCGAGCAAAGGCGCGAGCGAGCGCCGAGAGGCCCTGCCGGAGCAGGGTGACGCGGCGACGGACGAAGAAGCCCGCGCTGCTCGGGTAAGGCAGCGCGCACAGCGCCTCGGCCTTGGCGACCGCCCGCTCTCGCTCCCCCTCGAAGGAGTCGAGGAGGGTCTCGACGAAGAGGCGCTGCTCGATCGCCGCGTCCCAGACGGGTCCCTTGGCAGAGCGAGCGAGCGCGGTGTGCGCGGCCTCCAACCACCCATAGGCCGCGTACGCCGTCGCGGCAAGGAGCGGCGCCATGGTCTCCGGGTGGGCCACCCGCTCGAAGGTGATCTGCCACGCCCCGAGAACCCGGCGGACGTCGCCCGACTGGAGCAACCTCCGCGTCCTGCGACGCAGGAGCCAGGGCGGCGCCAGCACGGCGAAGACCACGAGCGCTAGCGGAAAAAGATAGCGCAGATCGGTCCTGGCGAGCCGCAGCAACCCGAAGACGAGGAGCGTGGTGAGCACGAGCGGGACGTAGCGAAGCCAGCGGTTCACGCGATGGACATCATAGCATGCCCGCCGGCCGTTGGAGCCTTCAGCCGTTGGAGCCTTCAGCCGTTGGAGCCTTCAGCCGTTGGAGCGCGGGTCGCCTATGCCGTGGCGGCGGAGGTAGCCGCGAACGTGGGCCCGCTCCATGGCCGCGCGACGCCCTATCTCGCTGACGTTGCCATTGCACTCGGCGAAGAGGGCGGTGAAGTACTCGCGCTCGAAGCGGGCGAGGACATCGCGCTTGGCGTCCTGGAAGGTGCGGCCCCGGGTGGGGGTGGAGTCGCTCGAGCCCGAGATCATCGGCGCGAGGTGCTGGGCCAGGTCGAGCGGGCCCTCCTTGCCAAAGGCGAGCGCCACCGAGACCACGTTACGGAGCTCCCGGACATTCCCTGGCCAGTCGTGGCGCATGAGCCGCTCGAGGGAGTCGTTGGTGATGCGACCGTAAGCGTCCTTGTCGCCCAGATCGATCATCATCTTGCGGACGAGGTTGGGGATGTCCTCCAGACGCTCGCGGAGCGGAGGGAGCTCCACGCGCAGCTGGGCCACGCGAAAATAGAGGTCGCTCCTGAAGGTGCCGGCGTTGACCTCGCGCACCAGGTCGCGACGGGTGGCCGCGATGACGCGGACGTTCACCGGGCGGTAGTTGTTGGAGCCCACGCTCTTGATGCGCTGCTCGGCCAAAGCCCGGAGCAGCTTGGGCTGCACGTCCACCGGGAGCTCACCCAGCTCGTCGAGGAAAATGGTGCCCCCGTCGGCCTCGGCAAAGGGGGAGATGCGCTTGTCCACCGCTCCAGTGAAGGACCCGCGCTCGTGGCCGAAGAGCGCGCTCTCCGCAAGAGAAGGCGGGATGGCGCCGCAGTCGACCACGACGAAGGGCTTGTTGGCCCGGTTGGAGGCCTGGTGGATGGCCTGGGCCACCAGCTCCTTGCCGCAGCCGGTCTCGCCCAGTATCAGCACGGTCAGCTCGGTGGGAGCCGCCTTGCGGCAGCGCTCGAAGACTGCGCGCATCCCCGCGCTCGAGCCGACGAGCGGGCCGAAGGACGCCACGTCGGGGATGTCGACCGTCTCCGGGGTGGTGGGCGAGAACGAAAGCAGGGACTCGCCCACGGTGATGGTCGTGGGCTTCAGCAGGTACACCTCGCCAAGGCGGGTGTCGCCGAGGAAAGTGCCATTCCTGGAGCCGAGATCGCGGACGCGAACGCCCCTCTCCGTTGCGACGAGCTCGACGTGGACCGCGCTCACGCGCTTGTCGTCCAGGACAAGATCGCAAGCCTCGTTACGGCCGATCACTGTGATCTCGGGGCCGATTTCGAGCTTGGACTTGCTCCCGACGCCCTTCTTGACCGTCAAGGTGCCGCCACGGACCTCCAGGCGTCCCTTTGCGACGATGGTATTTTCCACGGTGGTCCGGTTTTAGCACGGAACCTTCGCGAGCCGGCAAGCACGAAGGGCGGAAAAGCGCGCCCTTTCCTCTGGCTTCTCCTGGCGCCTGGGAGGCGACGTGGCGCCGGGGTGCTCGACCTTGTAGAGTAGTCACCGATCTTGTCTTCGTTCCTTGCCTCCCGCCGCTGCGCGAGCTCGCCGGGCTCGTCCCCCTCCCCACGCCTGCCTCGCCTCGCCGTCGTCGGGGGAGCGTGGCTGCTCGCCAGCCTGGCGTGCGCGTCCGGCGCCTGCTCCACCGAGCGTAGCCTCGCCTCGTTGGATGGGAGCTCCGCCGACGCGGCCCCCCGGGACGCGACGCTCGTCTCTCCACTCCCCTCCCCGCCCGGCGACGCGGAGAGCGGCTCGTGCGAGCGCTACTGCGCTTTGGTGACCGTAGCCTGCACCGGGGCCCTCTCCCAGTACAAGGATAGTGAGCACTGCCTCCGCATATGCAGAGAGCTCCCCCAGGGGGTGGTCGGCGACAGGACCGGCAACACCGTCGCCTGCCGCCAGACCCACGCGGGCAACGTCGCCAGGACCGATCCGGCGCGCTTCTGCCCTGTGGCTGGCCCGTTCGGCGGCGGCGTGTGCGGCGAGCGCTGCGACGCCTTCTGCGCCCTCTCCCTCGCGCTCTGCACCACCAAGGGCGGGCGCCCCTGGGAGACCGCCCCGGAGTGCGTGACCGCGTGCACCGGGCTGCGCTACGTGGACGCTGGCGCGGACGGGGGCAACGAGGGGCTGAACGGCCCCACCACCGGGAACACCCTCAACTGCAGGCTGAGGCAGCTGCTCGAGGCGACCGAAGATCCCTCGGCCTGCCGCGGGCTCGTCGCCGACGGCGGACCCTGCACCGAGCCAGGCAAGTAGCCAGGGCGACCCCCCACCGGAGCGCCCTACCTGCGGCGCGGCGGGGCAACGTAGGGCCCCGCGAAGGTGCCCTGGGTCGCGTCGTCCTCGGCGCGGTCGCTCTCCGCAGCCGGCGGCACGCGACGTCGCACGTCGTCCATGTCGGTGCCGACCCCTCTCCAGGCCTCCAGGGTCTCGCGGGCGCCCCGGAAGCGGTTCTCCCGATCGCGCGCCATGAGCCTCGCCAGGAAGCGCTCGATGGCCTGGGGCCACTCGTCGCCGGTCGTGGCCGCGAGCGAGGCCGGCTCGCGATCGAGCTTGAGCGCGATGAGCGTCAGCGCGTTGGTGCCCTCGAACGGGAGGCGGCCGGTGAGAGCGCGGAAGGCGACCGCGCCGAGGGCGTACAGATCGGCGCGCTCGTCGACCCTGGCCGACCCTCGCACCTGCTCCGGCGCCATGTAGGCGAAGCTCCCGAGCGTGGCGTCGAAGGCGGTGAGCGAAGGCTCGTTGTTGCGCTGCTGGCCCGCTCTGAACTTGGACACTCCGAAATCCAGGATGCGCGTGCGCTCCGCGTTGGCCCCCTCGGCCTCCTCCGGGGCGAGGCTCCGCTTCTCGATGAAGAGGTTCGCGGGCTTGATGTCGCGGTGGATGACGCCCGCCTCGTGGGCGGCGCAGAGGCCCTGGAGCGAGTCGTCGATGATGGGCGCCACGTCCGCGAAGGAGAGGTACTGCTCCCGGCGCAGGCGCTCGTCGAGCCCCTCGCCGACCAGGCGCTCGAAGGCGATCCATAGCCGTCCGTCCCGCTCCTTGCCCGAGTCCACCACGGCCGCCACGTAAGGGGACCGGATCCGCTTGGCGATCTCCGCCTCGCGGTTGAAGCGCGCCACGAGATCCCGGTCCTGGGCCGCGCGATCGTGGAGGACCTTGATGGCGACCTTCTCGCCACGACGCCCCTCCGCAGCATAGACCTCGCCCATGCCTCCCTGTCCGATGAGACGGCGGATGCGGTACATCCCGCCGAAGATGGTCCCAGGTGCAAGCCTGGACTCCGAGGCCATGAGCTCGCGAATCTAGCACGTTCGCGCCGGCAAGGTCCCGCCTCGCCCCTGCCAGGAAGAGAATCTTCCACTTTGCACATTGAAACCAGACATTCTTGCCGCTTACCGTAGGTGGCAACCTCCTCGAGGATCCGGGAGCCGCGCATCCGCTGGTGCTCGCACCCCTGCTGCTCGAGGCGTTCGCCAGGAGTGACGATGCGTACGGAGAACGACGTCGAAGCGTACCTCAACAAGATGAACCGGCGCTTTGTCCCCGACGACGAGAGGCGCGGCACCTACGTGCTCAGGGCCACGAGCGAGGGCATGCCGCCGATCGCGCTCCAGGTCGAGCCGCCCCTGCTCGTGGCCCGGGTAAACGTCGGCCACGCCCCGACCGAGGGGGGGACGCAGTTCTTCCGCCGGCTGCTCACCCTGAACGCCAGCGCCCTGGTCCACACCAGCTTCGGCCTGGAGGACGACAACGTGGTCCTCACGAGCGCCCTCGAGCTGGAGAACCTCGACTACAACGAGCTCGAGGCCCTGCTCGACGAGCTCGACGTCACGCTGGCCCAGCACGTCCCGCAGCTCTCCGAGCTCTCCAAATCTTCGAGCTGAAGATCCCTGCCTCCGCGTATGTCCGCCTAATTTTCCTCGCGCCGAGCCCTCCTCAAGCCCACCCGAGACAAGCACCATGGGAATCTTCAGCCGCCTCGCGCAGCTCATCAAATCCAACCTCAACGATCTCATCAGCAAGTCGGAAGACCCCGAGAAGATGCTGAACCAGATCGTCTTGGACATGACCAACCAGCTCGTCGAGGCGAAGAAGCAGGTCGCCTCCTCCATCGCCGACGAGAAGCGCCTCGCCAAGCAGTTCGAGCAGGAGACCGCAAACGCCGCCGAGTGGGAGCGGCGAGCGATGATGGCCCTCCGGGCCGGCAACGAGGAGCTGGCCAAGGAGGCCCTCAACCGGAAGAAGGAGCACGATCAGCTGGCGCAGACCTTCAACGACCAATGGTCCAAGCAGAAGGCCGCCGTCGACCAGCTGAAGCGCGCGCTCCGGATGCTAAACGACAAGATCGAGGAGGCGAAGCGCAAGAAGAACGTGCTCATCGCGCGGAAGAAGCGCGCGGAGGCCCAGAAGGCCATCCAGGAGACGATGCACGGCCTCAAGGACCAGAGCGCCTTCGAGACCTTCGATCGCATGTCGCAGAAGATCGATCAGCTCGAGGCCGAGGCCGAGGCCGGCGCGGAGCTCCAGGAGGAGTACACGGGCGATGTGCTCGCCTCCAAGTTCCAGAACCTGGAGCGCAACGCAGGCGCGGACGACGAGCTCGCGGCCCTCAAGCGCAAGATGGGCATGATCCCCGCCGAGCCCGCGCCGGCCCCCCAGGAGAAGGTCCAGGCCCGGGTCCAGGCGCCCGCGGCTCCCCCCAGCACCAAGGCCGAGGAGGACGAGCTCGCGGCCGCGCTCGAGGAGATGGAAGCCGAGGCCCAGGGCGCCCAGCGGAGCGGGCGGAGGAGCTGAAACAGCAGGCTTACAAATCATTTCGCTTTTGCGCATGATGCTCGCCTCTGTGAGCACGATGGACGCAACCCCGAAGCCCCCCAGGACCTCGCACTTCCATGTCGGGGCCGCCGAGGTGCTGCTAAAGCACCTCGACTCGGATCCGGCGCACGGCCTCAAGGCCAGGGACGCCTCCGAACGCCTCGCCAGGGGCGGCCCCAACGAGCTGCCCACGCCGCCGCCGCCGAGCGCGCTCAAGCAGTTCTTCAGCCAGTTCGCCAACCCGATCGTGGGGACGCTCCTCGCCGCTGCCGTCGTCGCGCTGGTGAACGGCGCCGGATCGGCGAGCGCGTCGTTCCTCACCCGCTGGGGCGACGCGATCTCGATCGTGCTCATCGTCGTCCTGAACGCGGTGCTCGGCTATGTCCAGGAGCGCCGCGCCGAGGCCGCGCTGGACGCGCTGAAGAAGATGCAGTCCCCCAACGCCCGTGTCCGCAGGGACAACGTGGTGTCGATCATCCCGGCTCGCGAGGTGGTGCCCGGGGACGTGCTGGAGCTCGAGGCAGGCGACGCCATCCCCGCGGACGCGCGGCTCTTGCAGGCCGTCGATCTGGCCGTCCAGGAGGCCGCGCTCACCGGGGAGTCGGTCGCCGCCTCCAAGGACGCGCGCGCCGAGCTCCCCGAGGACGCACCCCTGGGCGACCGAGCCAACATGCTCTTCGTGGGCACCGCGGTGGTGCGAGGGAAGGGTCGCGCGCTGGTCATCGCCACCGCGGGCAAGACCGAGCTCGGCAAGCTGTCCGCGCTCATGAGCGCCCCCAACGAGACGCGCACCCCGCTCGAGGAGAGGCTGGAGGCCTTCGGCAAGCGCATCCTCTGGGTGTGCCTCGTGCTCTCGCTGCTTATCTTTGTGTGGGGCCTCTACCTGGCCAAGGAGACCTGGCAGCAGATCCTCCTCGGCGCCGTCAGCCTTGCCGTCGCGGCCATCCCCGAGGGGCTCCCCGCGATCACCACCATAACGCTCGCCCTCGGCATGCAGCGCATGGCCAAGCGCGGAGCCGTCATCCGCAAGCTCGCCGCCGTGGAGACCCTGGGCGCCGCCACCGTCATCTGCACCGACAAGACGGGCACCCTCACCCAGAACGAGATGACCGTCAGGGAGGTCTTCTGCGGCGGTCGCAGCTACGACGTCACCGGCGTCGGCTACGAGGCCAAGGGCGACATCAAGAACCCGGACGGGACGCTCGCGGACACGGAATTTTTGCCCCTGCGCGAGCTCCTGGCGAGCATCGCGCTCGCCAACAACGCGAAGCTGGAACAGGACGAGAAGGGGGCGTGGCGCACCATGGGGGATCCCACCGAGGGCGCCCTCCTCACGCTCTCGGCCAAGGGCGGGCTCCCCAAGGAGTCGGTGCTCCCCTCTCACCAGATCCTCCGGGAGATCCCGTTCGATAGCGATCGTAAGCGCATGACCGTGGTCACCCTCGACGCCGAGGGGCACGAGGTCGTGCACACCAAGGGCAGCGCCGACGTGTTGCTCCCGCTCTGCGCGAACCACGCGACCGAGCGGGGGGTCGTCCCGCTCGACGACGCGAGCCGGGAGGTGATCCGCACGGAGACGGAGCGTATGAGCTCCCAGGCCCTGCGAGTCCTCGCGGTGGCACGCCGCGAGGTGAGCCGCATCAGCCGCGACGGGACCATGGAGCGCCCCGCGGGGGACCTCGAGCAGCGCCTGACCTTCCTGGGCCTCGTCGCGATGATCGATCCGCCGCGCGAGGGAGTGAAGGAGGCGATCCGCGCCTGCGCCGACGCCCAGGTGCGCGCGGTCATGATCACGGGCGATCACAAGCTCACGGCCGTCGCGATCGCGAGGGAGCTCGGGCTCTGGGACGAGGGGGCGATCGCCTTGACCGGCGGGGAGCTCGACAAGCTCTCGGACGAGGAGCTCGCCTCCCGCATCGACAGCGCCCGCGTCTTCGCCAGGGTGACCGCCGAGCAGAAGCTCCGGATCGTGCGCGCCTTCAAGAGCGCCGGCCACGTCGTCGCGATGACGGGCGACGGAGTGAACGACGCCCCCGCCCTCCGCGAGGCGCACATCGGGATCGCGATGGGCAAGGACGGAACGGACGTCGCCAGGGAGGCCGTTGGTCACCAGGTTGATCCACAGGATCA
>SXGT01746556.1_pt1 | contig 10669 bp, 5 predicted proteins | sample 3176221 | NCBI WGS metagenome assembly SXGT01 (sample SAMN11356862, study PRJNA531348) | freshwater metagenome | isolation source: freshwater sample F1-120 | place: China: Fuxian Lake, Yuxi | collected 2017-12-25
CTTGTCTTCTTTCTTGTCTTCTTTCTTGTCTTCTTTCTTGTCTTCTTTCTTGTCTTCTTTCTTGTCTTCTTTCTTCTCGGAGGGCTTGGCCTCGGCCACCGCGGGGACGGCGATCGCGGGCCGCGTCTCCTGCGCCAGGCTCGCAGCGCTCTCCTTGCCAAAGAGATTGCCGAACTCGGTATATCCGAAGATGAACTCCTTCTGGCCTGCGAGGGTGCGGGGGGTCGCCCCCCAGTTCACCACGTAGAGCCTCCTGGTCTCCGGGCTGTAGAAGTAGTTCTCGGCCCCGTCGGCCTCCAGGGAAGGTACGGTGAAGGCCTCCCGGTAGCGGTGGTAGCCGCTGTCCTCCGAGGCAAAGACCTTGGCGACCCGGTCCAGGCAGGCCCGAAACTCCTCGGTCGCCCTGGCCGTGTCCAGGGGGTGGAGGGCGCGGGCCTCGGAGAGAGGCAGGAGGCCGTCCAGGCTCCAGCGCACAGTGACAGGCAAGCTGTCGGAGCCCTCGGTCTCCGGGACCAGGAGCCGCCCGTCGAAGAATTTCTCCTCGTTGAGATCCGGCGCGAGCTTCCAGATGGAGACGCCGCCCACCAGGTTGGGGAGCCAGGTGGAGTTCTCTCTCGTGGTCATGCTCGCCCCCTCGTGCTCATGTTCGAACCAGCGCCTTCATACGGACCATGTTATTTCCGACGACCCTGACCAGGAAGCTCGCCCTGGCGATCACCCGCGAGGCGTGAGGATCGCTCCCCCGATCGCGCTCGTGGAGCTGGGAGTCGAAGACGGGCACGTGCTCGACGCTCTCGAAGCGAAGGCGCTCGATCTCGTGGCCAAGGAGGGACGCCAGGAGGGGCGCGGCCTGGGCGACCAGGTCCTTCTCGAGCCCCGCGGCCCTGGCGAAGGAGTAATAGAGGCGGCTGGCCTCGAAGCCGATGCGGACATGGGCCTCCTCGTCCAGCTCGGCGCGAAAATAAAGGTTTAGCGCGGAGGCCAGCACGAAGGCCGTGTCGCGGGCCTTCTCGCTCTTGCCGGAGCTCGCCAGGTGCTCGCCCAGCGCGCCGAAGAAGAGGCGGAGCGCAAAGGTCTTGTCGTGGGGCCGGGCGTTGAGGATCCCGTCGTCCAGGATATCGGCCAGGACGATACGGGAGAGGAGCTCGCTGGCCGTGGAGGAGGCCATGGAGGAGGCCGCGGAGGAGGCCGCGGAGGAGGCCGCGGAGGCCGCGGAAGCGGCCGGATCCGAAGGGGAGGCGACCAGGCGGGCGAGGTCGCGCCGCAGCTGGCGCTCGTCCAGGCCTCGCTCGATCGCTTGCAGGATACATTGGACCAGAGGGTCGCTCACGGGTACCTCGAGGCGGTGGCGAAGACGCCGGTGTCCAGCCAGTAGCGATCCTGGGCGATCGTCTTGAGCGCCAGGACGAAATCCGTGCTCTCGAAGGCGTAGGCGCCCCTCTGGGAGGTGACCTTGGCGATGGTGAGATCCCCCTCGCCCCCCAGGGAGAACTCGAGCAACACCCGATCTTCGAGGAGCGCGGCCTCCACGTCCGCGTTGGCGGGGCGCACCTCGAAGAGGGGAGCTCCGTCCATCTCCTGGGAGTCGACGTTCCTGAAGCCTATGCGCATCCCGCTCGTGTAGGCCAGGGGCTTGCTCTTCCGGGTGGCTCGCCCGCCCTCGCCCCGAAAGAGCTCGTTCTCCCTGGCGATATGGGGCTCGGTGTCCTGGTAGAGGCCATAGATGGGGGTCTCCTTGGCCTCCTCGATGGTGTCGATGAGAAAGCCAGGGAGCATGTTGCGGCTGGCCAGGTGGAGCACCGCGGCCCCCGCGGTCACGGTGGACTTGGGATCCTTGATGCGGCCCTGCTCCTTCCACTTGGAGGGGTACCACTCGCCGACCCGGTAATCGGCCATGGTCTTGATACGAGGGGGGGGCACGGGCATCTCGGTCACGAAGAGATCCCGGAGGCAGGGGAGGCGCGCCGAGCGGCCCGCCAGGACCACCAGATCCACGTCGAACTGGGCCAGGATATCGGCGTAGCGGCGGAGGGGCTCCCTGAGCACCCTCACGACGGTCCGCTCCACGTCGTTGCGGTCGAACTTGAAGAACAGGTTGAACAGGCCAGGGAAGCCCTTGACCGCGGCGCCCAGGAAGCGATCGGCCTCGGCCAGGACCTCGGCGGACCAGGCCGGGACCTGGAAGATCTGGAAGATGTCGGCCACCGGGTAGGAGCGGTCGGGGGCGTGCTCGGGGATCTGGAAGCCCTCGGCCAGGGCCCAGTAGCAGCGGGCGAGGGGCAGCCAGAAGTAAGGGACCAGCTTGGAGCGCAGGGTGCGCCACTCGGAGCCATAGCCGGCGTCGCCCTCCCCGAACAGGTGAGCCAGGCGGGAGCGGGCCTCGTGGGAGGGGAGCTGGGCCAGGATCTGGTCGAAGATGATGTCCTCGACGATGGCGCGGCACACCTCGTCCCCTGCCACGTTGATCCCGTCCTGGAACAGCTTCTTGATGCGGAGCGCGGTGCCGGCCCCGGGGAGCCTGTCCTCGTACTCGGCGATCATCACGTCGCTCGTGCCCCCGCCGACGTCCACCGAGGCGATCCGGATATGGCCCTGGCGGTGCCCGTAGATCTGGATGAACTCCTCCATGCTCCCGGCGAACGTCTGGGTGGCCTCCTGGAAGACGTAGACCATCTGGGCCGCGAGGGCCTCGTCCACGTAGAGGAAGCTCTCGAATTTACCGTCGTGGGTGAGGTTGGGGCGCTGCTCGGGGGCGATCCCCAGCAGGTGGCAGGCCAGGACCACCGCGTTGCGGACCAGGGTGTCGTAGATCGAGCGCTCCTCCCGCCTCATGGCCGACGGGTAGGTGAGGACCAGGGAGCGCAGGACCCTGGGGTTTGCCTCCTTTCCCTGGAAATGCCTGTAGGAGGGGGAGGCCATCTGGGCATAGGCCTGGCAGAGGATCTCCACCAGGGCGAAGAGCATCATCGTGCGGGGCGCGTAGCGGGGATCCACCGGGGTGGCCGGGCCGTCCTCCCGCAGGTAGAGCCCCCCGGCCTCCTCCGGTAAGTACTTGAGCAAGCGGCCGAACACGGTTCGAAATTCGCCGTCGCGCTTGTCGGCGAAGAACCAGCGATCCTCGGTCTGCCTGTGATCCCAGAGGTAGCGCTTGGGGCCGGAGAGGGTGCAGGCGTAGCGGTGGGGGGTCTCCAGGGCCCGATCCAGGGCCTCCCTGCCCAGGCGGGCGACCGAGGGCCACACGAAGCCGTCGCCCGTGGCCACGGTCGCGACCGCGCGGTCGAAGGGGCTGGGCATGAAGGTGATGCGGGAGTCGAAGCTCTCCTCGTTGACCGAGAAGGGGTTGGACAGGTTCCTCAGCACCAGCGGGAGCGCGAACATGCCCTTGTCGCGCGCCTCGACCAGCACCGCCGAGGAGCGGGAGTTGCCCAGATCGAGCACCAGGGACACGGGCACGGGGACCCTGGCGTCGATGCGTGTAAAATGCAATTTCGGTAGGAGGGGCGCCAGCACCTCGAGCAGCGCGGCAAACTTGAAGAGGGCCCTCTCCAGGCCCCCTCGCTCCAGGCGGCGGAGGAAATCGCGGATGTCCGGGAGGTCGAAGAAGGAGGCGACCTCGGTCTTGTCCAGGGCGCGGAAGGGGCGGCCCTCGTCGAGCGCCGAGTCCAGCACCCGGCCCTGAGCGCCCCTGCGCTCGAGGGTGTCGATCGCCAGCAGGGCCCTCACCCCCCGGCCCTCCTGGGCCAGGTAGACCTGGACCGCGACGGGGCAGGAGAGCTGGTAGGGCACGGGGAGCCAGCGCCCTCCCAGCTCGCCCAGGTGCTCCACCGCCGAGACCTCGACGTCGGGATCCTCGCCGGGCTGGGCTCGCCTCACCGACCAGGAGTCTCCCCCTGGCTTCTGGGCTGGCTTCTGGGCGGGTCCTTGGGGGCGGGCCGGAGCTCCAGCCTGAGCTCCGGCTTGAGGGGAGGCCCCGGACGGAGTCTGCATGACCATGAAGCTCGACACCACGTCCGGGAGCCCGAAGGGGAGCGGCACCTCGTGGAATACCACGCCCGAGTTGAAGAAGAGCTCGACCACCTCGCTGGAGGGTGGCTGGAGCAGGTTGGGGCTGGAGCTGCGGGCCGAACGCTCCCGGGGATCCGCGGGGGCGCCCGATGAGGGCGTGTCGAGGGAGACCTTGCGCTTTACCATCGGAGCTTAGGTGGTCCACGCTACCATGAAGGCCCGATGGGACTCATGCTCAAGCTCGTTCGCCACGGGCAGTCGCTCGCCAACACAGCCGAGTTCGATCCTCAGCGCCAGGGCGACTACCGGGCTCCTCTCACCGCGATCGGCCGAGCCCAGGCCAGGGCGGCCGGTCACGCCGTGGGCGCCTCCTTCCTGGAGGGGGCGCTCGTCTACGGCTCGCCTTACCTGCGCGCCCAGCAGACCCTCGAGGAGATCCTGGACGCGACGGACGGGCGGCGGCTCGCCCAGGGGGTCTACGAGGATCCTCGCCTGCGCGAGGTCGACCATGGCTACGCCGACGTCAAGGGGCAGGGGGAGCTCAGGGAGCGCCACGGCTGGTTCTATTACCGCTACGACGGAGGGGAGAGCCCGGCCGACTGCTTCGATCGCGTCTCCGGCTTCCTCGAGACCCTGATGCGCCAGGTCGAGCGCCGGCGCGCCGAGCGCGTGGTGGTGGTGACCCATGGCCTGGCGCTCCGTTGCTTCCTGATGCGCTTCTTGCATTTGACCGTGAGCGAGTTCGAGGCCATCGAGAACCCCGGAAACGGCGCGGTGGTGACCGTGGGGCCCAGGGAGACGATCCAGGACCCTGTCCTCGAGAAGGGGCGGTGGAGGGTCCACGGGCTCACCTTCCGGACCTGCTGACAGCGCCCCCAGGGGCGGTTCGAGGATCGCTTCGGGAGGGGGGCGATGCTATGCCAAGGGATCGATGCTGAGATCGAAAAAGCCCCTGCTCGAAGTCCTCGCGACGGGCCTCCTCGGCGTGCTGCTCGTCTCCGCGTGCAGCGCGGAGCAGGACGAGCCCCCCACCGTCGAGACCCTGTGCAGCACCATGCAGTTGGCCCGAGAGAACTGCCAGGGCGACTGCGAGGACATCCTGCTCGCCGACTGCGAGAAGGTCGCAAGGGCTCTCCACCCCGCGGCGCTCGCCACGGCGATGAACTGCTTTGCCTCGGGGGCGTGCTCCGGGGTGTGCCTGGGGAAGGCCCTGGCCAGCCTCCCACCCACGGAGGGCCAGGGGGCGCTGGCACGGACCTACTGCGCGACCTGCGCCCCGGGCCAGGCGGACTGCGCTTCCCGCTTCTACGAGCGCTCGGCGGGATCCAGCTCCGCAGGTCCGGGCACGCAGATCCTCCCCTTTGCCGATGACGTGACCCGGGGCGTGGCTTCGGAGTGCGCGGCCAAGGAGGGCTGCCAGATAGGCTTCTCGAGCTGCGCGCTCGGCATCACCCAGAATCAGCTGGAGCGGACCCTCGGGGCCAGGACCTCGGAGTGCCTTCTGACCGGGTTCAAGGGCGGCGGGCCTCGCGCCACGCCCGACGGGGGCGCGATCATCCTGAAGTGCACGCCCCAGAACTGCCGCGGCTGCTGCCGCGACGATCTGTGCCTCGCCGGCGGCGACAAGGAGGCGTGCGGAAAGGGCGGAAAGAGCTGCGAGACCTGCCCTGGAAGCGCCACGTGCGAGGCGGCCGCCTGCAAGGTGCCCTGCGGCCCCGACAACTGCCCGGGCTGCTGCGAGAGCGGGGTTTGCCAGACCGGCACCACGTCCGCCGCCTGCGGCCAGGGGGGGCGGCCCTGCTCCAAGTGCGGAGTGCAGCTCGCGTGCACCGATCGCAGGTGCGTCGACGTCTCCTGCAAGGCCACCTGCGCAGGCTGCTGCGCCGCCTTCGGGTGTCAGGCAGGTACCCTGGCCACGGCCTGCGGCAAATCGGGCAACGCCTGCGTCGACTGCGGTCGAGGGCGCACCTGCTCGGTCGGAGGTTGCGTGCTCGACGAGGGGGCCCTCTTCGACGTCGAGATGGTGAGCGCGCAGCTCCCCGCCACCAACAAGACCGGCGCCGCCTGGGACCCCTTCTCGGGCCTCCCCGATCCCTGGGTGAGCGGGTTCTCCACGCTGGGCTCCTCGTCGCACTCGGGCTCCACGGACTTCTACCTGGTCGACACGCTCTTCCCGGTGTGGAGCACCGTGGTGCTCACGGGCGTCCCGGCGAGGGAGCTGCTCAGCTCGTTCTCGGTCGAGGTCTGGGACGACGACTACGACTTCGACGACTACGTGGGCGGCTGTGTGATCAAGCTGGACGCCGGTATGTTCGACGGGGCGCTCAAGACCGCGCGCTGCCCCGCCACGCCCAGCGGCGTCGAGTTCACCCTGAACTTCCGGCTCAAGGCCCGCTGAGCCTCACTTCTCCGCGAGCTCCAGGGCGACGAGCTGCTGCGCCTCGGAGCCGCTCGGTACGCTCCCGAGCCCCGGTCACGGCTTCGCGATCGATTTCCACGTGGGATCGAAGAACCCGGCCTCGACGCTGCCGGCCGTGTCCCACACGACGTAGTCCGGGGGCGACGACACGGGGCGGAGCGGCATGAAGCGCGTGAGCAGGCTCTCCGAGCCGGCAGCGGCCATCACGGCGGCGGACAGGCGCTCGCCGTCGGGGAACACGACCGCGATCGCGCCCGTGCTCCGCGCGATCCCGCCCACCTTGATCTCGGTGGGACCGAAGGATACGGGCAGCCCCGCAGCGGCCGAGATCTTCTCGGAGGGGACTCCCAGGTAGATGAGGTTCCTGGTCCGCCGGACCTCGGGGGTGACCTTCGAGAGCGGCAGCGCGCAGCCGTGCCCGTTGCCGTTCACCTGCCAGCTCGAGAGCACGAACGACGCCCAGCGGGCGTACGCGGGGGGCGCGTCGTCGGCCCAGGCGAAGCAGAAGGGCTGGTAGAAGACCTCGTTGAGGGGACCGTGCACGCCGGGGCGCTTGCCGTCCCGCGGCCCGACGGGCATGACCGCGCGCTCGACGGGGAGCGAGCGCCCGTCCACCACCACGGTCTTCACGCCGCGCGCGTCGAGGCCGACGCCGTCGAGCTCCAGGCTGCGCACGTTCCGCGTCGCCAAGGTCACCGTGTCGCCGGCGCGCGACGAGGTGACCACGCTGTCGGCCCAGGGCGTGGCCTGCGACCGCACCGTCGCGTACGAGTGCCGCGGGCTCACCCACGGGCCCGCGGTCGTGAACACGAAGTCCATCTCCAGGGGATCGAGCGTTCGCGCCTTCATCCGCTCGAACAGCGGAGGCCAGTCGACGCAGTCCGCGCCTGGGGTCTTGGAGTCGTCCCACCAGTGATCCGCGCCCTCTTGGAAGTGGTGGGTGACGTCCTGCGAGACGACCTTCACCGCGTCGAGGAGCGCCTGCCCCTCCGTGAGCGGGACGTTCGTGTCGGCGGTGCCGTGGATGACGTAGACGCTGCGCTTCGCGAGGTTCGAGAGGTACGCGAACGTGTCGCTCGACGCCTGCGAGCGAGCGCTCGCGCCCGTGGGCTTCGCGAGGCGCGCGTAGGTGTAGTAGCTCGCCCAGCCCGCGCTCGGCCCGAGCACGGCGAAGCGGCCGGGGAAGGCCACGCCGACGTTCCACGTGCCGTGGCCGCCCATCGAGTGGCCGGTGAGGTAGACCCGAGTGGGGTCGACGGGGAACGCGCTCATCGCGTGGTCCAGCACCTCGAGGGCGTCGCGCCGGCCGAACGACTCCCAGTCGAAGCCGAAGGGGCGGCGGTTCGTGGGTGCGACCACGTACGTCCAGTCCTTCGCCGCGTACGCCTTGGCCTGCCCGATCGCCTCGACCCCCGCGCCGTGGAGGGACAGCGCGAGGCCGTACTTCTTGTCCTTGTCGAAGGGCTTCGGCGGGACGACGCCGAAGTACTGCGCCGAGCCGTCCATCGCCGAGCGGAACGTGCGCTTGTGGGTGCTGCCCGTGGCCACCACCGCGCCGAGGTCGACGTCGCGGCGGTAGGAGAAATCGAGCGAGTCCGACTCGATCCGCACGCCGACCGAGATCTTCGTGCCCGCGGGGGGCATCGCGCGCTTCGGTCGTAGCTCGAACGCCACGTTCGTCACGGCGCCCGCGGCGAGCGCGGGGTACGCGGTGGTCGTGGCCTCGAAGAGAGCGCTCGCCTCGACCCGGGCGCGCGCGTCGAGCGCGGACTTCTCGCCGAGGACGAGCACCGGGACGCCGAGCCACTGGACGCTCGCGTCGCCCTCCTCGGGCTCGGGCGCGGTCAGATCGTCCGTGTTCATGACGAGCTCATCGGGCGTCGTGAAAAGCTCGACCTGCACCTCGCCGCGGCCCCCGTTCCCACGCACGACGAGCGAGTGCGCGCCGTCCGTGCGCACGGCGGGCACGCGGAGCTTGCGGGAGCCGTAGAGATCGCCCGGCTGCACGAGCGCGGCGTCCGTCCAGAGGCTGATGACCGAGTCGGCGCGCGCGAAGGCGCGGCGCCCCGCGGGGATCTCGACGTCCGCGGCGGCGTAGAGGATCGTGCCGCTCGCCGGGCTCGCGATCACCCCCTTGGGCCCCGTCGCCTTGACCGACCAGGTCCCGTCGGCGCGCGCGCCGGGCTCCGGCGTCGTGAAGGTCCCGCGCTCGAGCGCGAGGCGGACCGGGTCGGCGTTCGCGGGATCGCGCGCGGTGGTGACCAGCCACGACGGCACCGTGAGCGGCTCGGGCTGGGACGGGGGCGCGAGCGGGGGCGGGGAGGGCTTGCCCGCCTCGGGCGCGGTCGACGCGTCGGCGCCTTGCACCGGGGCGCCCTCGACGGACGATCCGCAGCCCGCCGCGACGGCCCCGAGACCCGCGCCGACGAGGAAGAGACCCGTGACGAGCGTTGCCCTCATGCCGTCATGGTACCCAGAGGACCGCGCCGGCGTCCCCCTCGATGGAGGGTGCCCGTCACTCGACCCCGGCTGCTTCGTCCACCCGGGCCCCGCCAGCGAGCCGGCCGGAAGAGCTGGAGCGAGCAAGCGGAGGCGGCGGGCAGGCTCGGACAGGGGGTCGGGCGGCGCGGGCCGAGGAACGTTTTCGCTGGCTCCACGTCAAAAGGAACCCCGCCGCGCCCGTACGTTGCTTGTTCCCCGCCGTACGGACGGCTACGCTGCCGCAGAGCCCGCTCCAACTCCCGAGCCTTCCCTGATGAGCAAGACCTTCGAGCTTCCCGTTCCGGGCGATCTCTTCGCGGGCAAGTACCGCATCCAGCGCCTGCTCGGAAGGGGGGGGATGGGCGCCGTCTTTGCGGCCCACCACGAGGGCCTGAACAAGCGCGTGGCCGTGAAATTCCTCCTCGCCGAGGCGGCCTCGAACGAGGAGGCCAAGGCCCGCTTCAAGCAGGAGGCCCAGTCCGCGAGCGGGCTCCGCAACGAGCACGTCGCCCAGGTCTACGACGTGAGCACGGGCGAGGACGGCGGCCTCCCCTTCATGGTCATGGAGTACCTGGACGGGCAGGATCTCTCCCAGCTGCTCGAGACCCAGGGCTGGCTCCCTCCGGAGGTGGCCTGCGACTACCTGATGCAGGCCCTGGACGCGATCCACGCCGCTCACCGCGCCAAGATCGTCCACCGCGATCTCAAGCCCTCGAACCTCTTCCTCGCCCGGCTGGAGGACGGCAGCACCGTCGTCAAGGTGCTCGATTTCGGCATCTCCAAGGCCCAGAACGGCCTTGGCCCCATGAGCGGCGCCCTCACCTCCACCAAGGCCATGCTCGGCTCTCCGCTCTACATGTCGCCCGAGCAGCTCAGGAGCTCCAAGAGCGTCGACGCCCGCGCGGATATCTGGGCGCTCGGGGTCATCTTGTACGAGCTGCTCACGGGCACGGTGCCCTACACGGGCGAGAACCTTGGCGAGCTCTTTGCCGCGATCCTGGAGCAGGAGCCGCTGCCGGTGCGGCAGCGCGCGCCCCACGTCCCGCCCGAGCTCGAGTCGGTCGTCATGCGTTGCCTCCAGCGCCAGGTCCATGCGCGCTTCTCCAGCGTCGCGGAGCTGGCGATGGCGCTCGTTCCCTTCGCTCCTGCCCGCGCGTCCTTGCCCGTCGTGGCGGCGGGGCGCGCGCTCCCTCACGGGGGAGCGCTGCAGTCGCCCCTGTCGTACACGGCGCCCATGCCCAACGCCTCGCAGGCGGGCTTTCCGCACCCTCATCACCTCGCGCCCCTCCGGCCGCCTTCCGCCTCGGCCGGGGGCTTCGCGTCGATCACCGCCAACCCGGTGAACGTGCCCATTCCCAACCTCACCCCGCCTTTGGGCGCGGGAGGGATCGCGCCTCCCCCTCTTCGAAGGTCGGGGGCGGACTGGGAGTCCTCGTCGGCCGCGTCGCTGCCTGTCCAGCGCGGTCCGGGCCTGGTGATCGGCCTCTCGGCCGTCGGTCTTGTCGCCCTCGTGGCGCTCGGCATCGGAGGCTACAAATTCTATGCGACGCGGGCGGTCCATGCAGGCCTGACCCCGGAGCTCGGCTCCTCGTCCCCCGAGCCGGTCCCGGTGGCCGTGAGCTCGGCCAGCGCCCATGGCACCGCGGCCTCCGCCGCACCCGGGACGTCGGGCGCTCCTTCGGCCGACTCGGGCGCCGTGGCTGTCGCGCCCGCCCCGCCTGTACCTCCCGTGCCACCCCGCCCATGCGGCCCTCCCGGGCCAAA
>SXGT01460903.1_pt1 | contig 10668 bp, 8 predicted proteins | sample 3176221 | NCBI WGS metagenome assembly SXGT01 (sample SAMN11356862, study PRJNA531348) | freshwater metagenome | isolation source: freshwater sample F1-120 | place: China: Fuxian Lake, Yuxi | collected 2017-12-25
AAAACCGGCGTGGGTGCAAGCTCACCGGGGGTTCGAATCCCTCCCCATCAGCCACTTCCGCTCCTGAGCACATCAGAACCTGACGGAAAACGTGTGCACTTGGATGCGATCAATTCTCTGTTTTTGCTAGCATATTCCACGCATCAATAGTCGCTGCATTGGCGCGTGCCGCCACTTGACATAACCTACTTGCACACACCACCTGTGGGGTAGAACGTGGGGCTCGAATGGCTCGACCCCACACTCGTGTGGTGCGTGATGCGTAATCCTCAGGGGCTTCATCGGCTGTCGACGACGGGCGTGAAGCATGCCAGCAAGCCGGGCTGGTATAGCGACGGCGGTGGACTCTATCTCGAAGTCGACAAGACCGGTCGTAAGCGTTGGGCGATGCGCCTCGTCGTGGCCGGCAAGCGACGCGACTTCGGTCTCGGTCCGATCCACAAGGTGTCGCTGCTGCAGGCGCGCGAGCGCGCAGCGGACTACCGCGCGAAAGCGTACGCGGGCATCGATCCCGCCGCAGAGCGGCGCGCGCAAACGAAGAAACGCGTCGAGCCGGCGCGCAAGGTTCTCACGTTCGAGGATGCCGCGAACGAGACGCATCAGTCGCGCAAGTTAATGTGGAGCAACGGCAAGCACGTCAGCCAGTGGTTGCACTCGCTGCGCGACTACGCGTACCCGCTGATCGGCGCGAAGCCGGTCAACACGATCGGCACGCCCGACATCATGGCGGTGCTCACCCCGATCTGGACGACGAAGCCGGAGACGGCGCGCCGTGTGCGTCAGCGGCTGAAGGCGGTGCTGGAGTGGGCACGCGCTGCCGGTCATCGCTCCGGCGACAATCCTGTCGACGCGATCGGAGCGGCGTTGCCGAAGCATACGCGCAACCCGTCGCACCATGACGCGCTGCCCTACACCGAGGTGGCGCAGTTCATCTGTGACCTTCTTGCGGGTCACGGTGAGGTGATCACCAAGCTCGCATTCGAGTTCCTGATCCTGACGGCGGTGCGCACATCCGAGGTACGCTTTGCGACGTGGGACGAGATCGACTTCGACACGTCGCTGTGGACGATCCCAGCCGAGCGCATGAAGGCCCGACGGCCGCACATCGTGCCGCTCCCCGCTCGTGCGGTCGCCATCTTGCGGAAGGTGGAAAAGTTGCCGGCCGTGCACAACGTGCGCAACCTCGTGTTCGTCGATCCGAAGAACGGGCAAGCATTGTCGGAGAACCGCTTTCTCGTTGCGCGCGACGCGCTCGACTACCGCAACCGCTGCACACCGCACGGCTTCCGGTCGAGCTTCAGAGATTGGGCGGCCGAGGAGACCACAACACCGAACGAGGTGGTGGAGATGGCGCTCGCTCACGCCATCAAGAGCAAGGCCGAGGCCGCCTACCGGCGCGGCGATCTAATCGCCAAGCGCAGGACGCTGATGGAGGCGTGGGCGGACTACGTGCACAGGTGAGCTACCCGTGTTGCTCTTCCGCCCTTTGCCGTGCCAATGTCCGCACCTCGGATCGTCAGACATGTGGTGTTATTGATACCGCTTGGTTGCTCGCTCTCATCTCTGCACAACTAATGGACCGAAAAACTCCGGTTGCTACCACGGCTGAAATGACGACGGCCAAGACGATGTTGCGAATTTTAGCAACTACCACTGGTCATTTACAGCCAACAGTAGTCCATCCTATTCCTTGGACCCAGCATCTATCTCCCTTGAGCGTCTTGCTCTGGGCTATAACAATCCTAGGCATCGTCTTAGATTGCGATTCTTCAGTGTACGAACCCCTACTACCACCAACACTTCCTGTAGTCGCAGGGGCTAAGAAACTGACGACTCCGGTTGCTACCACGGCTGAAATGACGACGGCCAAGACGATGTTGCGAGGCATGGTTCACATCTCCCTGATCTCAAACAGTGATTTCGAGCGTTCTGCCAAGACTCCTAGCTAGTCTCCGCATTGAAAAGCATAGTACTCGGAAGCGGCAGACGGATAATCTACTCCCAGCTCGTGCCCAAACAGCAGGTGCGCCGTGGACACGCTCAGTGCAGTTGAGCAACTTGTTCAGCTACGCCTCATCATGCCCCGTCAACGGGCTGTCGGCAACTCACGCTGTGCACACGATAGCGGCCATCGGCGGCACGAAGCGCGAACGGCAAGCACTCGCTGCCCCGAAACTCTCCTGCGAAACTCTCCTGCGAGGGAACATTCCATTCGAGCCAGAGTACAATCCGGCCGCCGTCGACGTGGGTGCCGACGCGCCTATACGAACCCATGCAATCGTGCGGGGTTGTCGACCAGTATCTTTGCGATCAGCGCCGGATCGTTGTCGACATAGCGGTAGAGCAGCTCGACCTCCTCCGCGTCGTTCATCATTCGCTTAGTCCACATCGGATGCGGCCAGTCGGTCGACCAGACGATGCGATCTGGGGCTGCCTCGATATATGCCCGGCCGACCGGCACCGCGTCGTCCCAGCCCGCGTCCAGCTCCGAATCGCGATTGCCGTTGGAGACCATCATCCACCAGTTGTCGCGCTGCAGGGTCTCGAGGATCCAGCGCACGACGGGGCCGTCGAGACCCTGCGCCAGGTCGACATGGCCGAGGTGGTCGATCACCATCGGCACATCGCGCACGGCCCGCAGCACATCGGAGAAGTCGATGAGGTCGTTACCGCGGACGTGGACGCGCACGTGCCAGCCGAGCCCGCGGATGCGATCGATCGTGCGGCGCGCTGCATCCTGGCTCGGCGTCACGCCGAACATCTTGGCGATGTTGAGCCGCGCCGCGCATACGCCGGCCGCGTCGAGCCGCTCCAGCTCCTTGTCCGATACGCTATCGTCGATGATTGACGTGGCCTTGTAGCGGCCGCGCAGCTGCGGCGGCAGGCTCTCCAGCGTGTCGAGCAGCAGGCGATGATCGCTGCCGTAGATCGAGGAGTGCACGATCACGCCGCGCGCGAAGCCGAGCCGACGATGCATCTCGACCGCATGCTCGAACGTGGCGTCGATCGGCGGATAGGTGGCGGCCGGACTCGGCGGATAACGCGTCGCATCGCTGTAGATATGGAACTGGCAGTCGATGCTGCCGGGCGGCGGCGCCGGCACCGGCATCCGCGTGTCCCTGTCCCACTCCTTGAACGGGCCCATCCGCATGGCCATGGTAGCACTCGCTTTCGCCTTGGCTCTGCAGACCGGCTTGACCGAAACGGGCCGACCACATGCTCGTCAATCTGTGCGGAAAGTCTCTTGTCGACGTTCTCAAACGCTCACAGGACGGCCCTCGACAGCGGATCTGCCCATCGCCTCCAGCACGGCGACGCCGTGCACCGCGTCCTCGACCCGCACTGGAAACGTAGCCCGGCCCGCGACCGCGTCGGCGAACGCTTCCAACTCGGCGCGCACGGGATCGATTTCGGGAAGCACCAGTTCCTCGCCTTTGCCGTCCGCGGGCTGATGCGTCAGCTGGCGCGCATCGCGGATCTGCAGCCAGCCTTTGGTCCCGAACACCTGGAAGCGATAGTAGTCGGGCGTCACGCCGATCGCAGTCAGCATGCCCGTCGCATTGCCACGGGTACGCAGCAGCACGGCGGCGGTGTCCGCCAACCCGTTGGGCGAGACGTCGTGGTTGCTCATCGTGTGCACCTCCGCGATCGACCCGAGCGTCTCGATCATCAGGTAGAGCATGTGGTCGGCAAGGCTGCCGGCCGTCACGTGCGCGGGATCGGCCTTCCAGTTGCCGGCCTGCAGGCTGCCGTAGCGGTCGACGCAAAAGTTGCCCTCCGCGTGTAGAAGCCGACCGAGCGCGCCTGATCGCAGCCGTGTGCGCATCTCCGCGACATTCGGAAAGAAGCAGCGGTCGAAACCAAGTGCGAGCAGCACGCCTGAGGTCTCGGCGGCGGTTTGCAACGCGCGTGCCTCTTCGGCGGTGCGCGCCATCGGCTTGATCGCCAGCACCGGTTTGCCGGCTTGCAGCGCGGCGAGAGAATGCTGGGCGTGCAGAGGCGCGGGGCCGCACGATACGACTCCCCGCACCGCCGGATCGCGCAATACGCTGGCGTAGTCGCTGCCCACGGAAAGACCGTGCTTCGCCGCGAACTCCTTTGAGCGTTCGGGCCGCGAGACGGCCGCCGCGCGGAATTTCACGCGGTCCGATCTGCCCTGCACCGCCTCCACGCAGCGCCGGCCCCAGCCGCCCAGTCCGACAATGGCAAGCTCGAGCATCGTCTCCCCCTATCGGCTCTTGTTCAGGAACGGCAAACGCTCGGACCACTTCGCCCGCACCGTCTCGGCGTAGTCGCGCGGCACGGCATTGACCGCCGGATACTGGTCCTTCCAGTGCCACGGCCGCGTCGCGTAGACGATGATGCGGCTCATGGTGTTGTCGCGGGCCGCCCGCTTGTCGGGCGGGAGTGCCGGATCGATCCAGCCCGTCCAGCAGCCGTCGATGATGTCAGTGTCGGATTTCGGGTCCCAGCGCGTCGCCATCGCCCACATCACCTCGGCGGGGTTGGTGATGTCGATGTCGTCGTCGACCACCACGATCATCCGCGTCATGTACGAGCCGCCCCAGCCGGCAGCGACAAGCCCCGCCATCTTCGCGTGGCCTGCGTGCAGCTGCTTGATCGAGACGACGATGATGAAGCGGTAGCCGCCGCCCTGCAGGTTCCACACGCCCTGCACACCCGGCACGCCCGCGCCCTCCAACGCGTCCCACAGCGCGGCGAGGCTCGCGATCTTCACTTGCCGTCCCGGCAGATTGGGCTTGGTCGGCGGCTGGCCGATCACGATCGCGTCGTGGCGATGGTAGATCGTCTCGACACGCAGCACCGGCTGCGGGCCCTCCGAGGCATAATAGCCGGGCCACTCGCCGAACGGGCCCTCGTGCCGGCTCTCGACCTCCGGCGGCGGCATGTGGCCCTCGAAAACGAGCTCCGCATCGGCCGGCAGCGGCAGGCCGGTGATGCGCCCGGCGACCACGTCGATCGGCCGACCGAGACGGCCGCCGGCCACGGCGTACTCGGACAAGCCCGCCTGCACCGAGGTTGCAGCGAGCGTGCCGAGGATCGGCGCCTGGCCGACCGAGATCGCCATCGGACAAGGCTCGCCGCGCTGCCAGTACTTGCGCCGGATCACGTCACCCTGCTTGCCGGGCTCGATGAACACGGTCAGCGTGCGCCGGTCCGAGACCATCACGCGATAGGTGCCGAAGTTGACCCAGTCGCTGTCAGGATCCTTGGTGATGACGAGGCACTCGGTGCCGATGTACTGGCCGCCGTCGCCCGCGTGCCAGCGCGGCGCGGGAAAGCGCGTCACGTCGATTGCCTCGCCGGTGATCACGTTGTCGAGCAGCGGCCCGCTCGCGACCTGGCGCGGCGGAATCGGCTCGCGGCGCTCGCGCGGCCGCCGGCGATAGGCCTTCAGCGCCTCGAGATCGAGATCGCCGGTGACGAGATGCGTGTTGCGCACGTTGCACAGGATGCGGAAGGCGGGATCGCAGCCCCCGATGCGCTCGAACAGCAGCGCCGGCGGGTAGGCCTGCTCCTGGCTGAGCTCGTAGATCGCGCCGATCTCGAGCTCCTGATCGGCGCCGGCGATCACGTGCAGCTCGCCGGCCGCACGCGCCTGGCGGATGAACTCGCGCAGGTCGCCCATGACGTTGTTGAGCGAGGCAGTGTCGAGCGAGGGGCGGGGGGCGTCGTCCATCTGCGTTCCTCACTTCTTGGCCGACTGAGCGGCCAGCTGATCGAGCATCTCGCGCGGCGTCGCATAGACGCGCTCCAGCAGCTTGTGCAGCGCCTCGCCGCCGACCGGGTTGATCACCAGTCGCTCGGCGGCGGCGTCCTTGAGCAGCTCCGGCGAGGCGATCGCCGCATCGAACGCCTCACGCAGCGCCTTCACGCGATCGGTCGGCACGTCGGGCGGCGTCACGATCGGCCAAGCCATCGCCTGCTGCGTCAGCACCAGCTCGAGCAGCTGGCGCTCGACCGGCTGGCGCGCGAGATCGAGGATCAGCGGCACCTCGGGATAGTCCGGATCGCGCGCGAGTCCGATCTGCGCCACGATCCTGAGCTTGCCTTCGCTCACGAGCGGCGCAATGCGGTTGCGGATCGCTGCTGACGAGCTCCCCGAGACATGGCCGTCGACCTCGCCGCGCTCCAGTGCCAGCATCGATGTCTGCGAGCTGGCGTAGCCGTCCACAACCTTGAAGCGCGTGCCCAACAGCCGGTTGAACAGTCGCGGATAGTACGATGGCGGGGAGGCCGGCGACGTGCCGCTCACCACCAGCTCGTGGGCGCGCAGGTCCTCCGGCGTGCGAACGGCCGAGGTCGTGCGCGCGACGATCAGGCCGACCTCCTGCTGCGGCGAGCCGATCCAGTTGAAGCGGGTGGCGACGTAGCGCGGGCCGGGGTCGGTGGGATCGAGCAGCGGTTGCGTGGCGACGGCACGGCCGACCATGCCGATCTCCGAGCCGTCGCGAGGGGCGATGTTGTAGAGGTAGTTGGCCGCGATCACGCCGGCGGCTCCCGGCATCACCTGCACGATGAACAGCGGATTGCCCGGCAAGTGGCGGCTCATGTGTCGGCCGAGCAGCCGGCTGTAGAACTCGTAGCCGCCGCCGCCGGCCGACCCGACCACGAGCTTGATCTGGCGGCCGGCATAGAACTCCTTCGCCGGCTGGGCGCCGGCATTCGCTCCGACGAGCGCGGTTGCGATTGCGGTGGAAGCAGCGACCAGCGCCGCACTCGCCCGGGTCAGGATCATGGATCGCGCTCGCCTCGTCAGGCCGCCCGTACCGCGGGTCATCGGAAGATGGTCTTGTAGGCCTGGTGCCAACCCGGCATGGCCGCATCGATCGCCTCCGGCGAGAAGAAGATCGCGCGGAACGTCTTGCCGTCGGGTCGCAGACGCGGCTCGATCGGATCGACCTTGGGGTCGACCGGAATATAGCCGGCGGCGCGGAAGATCTGCTGGCCTTCCTCCGAGATTAGGAACTCGAGCAGCAGGCGTCCCGCGCTCGGATTGTTGGCGCCCTTCACGAGGCCGGCCACCGACATCACGGCCATCGACGGGTTTATTGGGATCCAGTCGACCGGTGCGCCGCGCCGTGCGCTGATCACCGGCTGATGGTTGATCGCCTGTAGCGCGATCGCGAACTCGCCGGCGATCACTTGGTCGACGGCTGCCCGCGCCGAGCCGCCGAGCGGACTGATCTCCTGGCTGGCTAGCCGGCGCAGGTAGGCCGTGCCCTTGTCCTGGCCGAGCTCCGACATCACGATGCCGACGAACCCAGCCCCGCCCGAAGGTGTCCCGTGGCTCGCCCAGGCCATCCGCCCCTTCCACCTGGCATCGAGCAGTTGGTCCCAGGTGCGCGGCTCGCTTCCGCGCGGGACGAGCGAGGTGTTGAAGGCCGGCGCCATGACGAACAGGTTGGTGGCGACCCAATAGCCCTCCGCGTCCCGGCCTTCCGGAGGCAGCCTGTGCGCAGCCTCGGGCAGCCAGCGCTCGACGAGTCCGGCCCGCTTGATGGCCGGCATTGCCGAGGTGGCGTCGAACACATCGGCATGGACACGGCCTGCCTTGCCCTCGTTGGTCAGGCGCAGCGCGATCTCGGTGCTGTCGCCGCGCACGTAGTTGACGCGGACACCGTACCTCGTTCGGAACGCCTCGGTGACCAGACGCACGACTTGGTCGATGATGTGGGTCGTGTACCAGGTGACCTGGCCTTCCTTCTTGGCGGCGGCGATCAGCGCCTCGTCCGCGGCGTCCGCGGCTGACGCCTCGACGACGGCAGCGACCCAGAGGGTCAGCACACCGACGAGCATCGCGCGGCTGCGCGTGACCCTGTCCGACATCATCGCTGTCTCACCTGATTGCGCGGCCATCGCCACCACGGTCGCGACAAGATAGATTCGGCGATCCCTTTCGCGCAACTCGCGATGGCGCCCACTGCCGAGAAACTGCGCGATGCCCGCTTCATCTGCAATCTGAACCAGAGAGGAAGGGCCCACCCTTCGCGAATACCAGGCGAAAGGCGGACGAAAGAGGGCCTGTAATACCGCCGAGCGGAAAGATTGACCCGTGGCCATGTCCGCTCGGCGAGGCCGCGACTGCGGCCCGGCGCGAGCGCCGCAGCGAAAGTTCGGATCCGCACTGCGGGTCAGAACTTTCGCTCATGGGTATAAGCGAGCCAGAGAGATAACACGCCTGCGCCGTTCTCGAGGTCCGCAGTCAGGCTCAACCTACAATCGACGAAGCTATGGCGCGGCTCGCTCAAGTCCGGCAGCCGTCCATGCTGGGCTTGCAGTCGGATCGGCAATAGCCTTCAGGAACGCCAAGGCTGCCGCCGGTGTTGGATTCGTTGCCGGCACAGCGGCGTCGTACGTGATGAAGACTTGTACAGCGGCGGGCACCGGCCCCAGAAGCACAACGCCCTTGGCGCGCGGGGTCTCGCTGACATTGTAGAGGCCGAGGTCGGCCTCGCCCCTGCCGATCAGCCCCTGGCCGTCCACATGCGGCAGCAGCTTGGACTTGATTTCCTCGGCGATGCCGAGGTTCTGCAGCACCTTCTGTGCGTTGATGCCGCTCAGGCCGCCAGTGCTGGCGTCGGATAGGGTCACCTTCTGCTGTGCGAGCAGCGTCGTGCGCAGGGCCTGGGGCGTAGAGATGTCAGGCTTGGGGGTGCCCTCGCGCATGGCGACGCCGATACCCACGCGGACGAGCGGCCTGCGGCTTCCTGCAGCGAGCTTGCCGGCGCTATCGAGCGCGGCCAGCGCCGGCGTCGGCATGATCAGCAGATCGTACGTCTCGCCGGCGTCGACGCGCTTCTGGATCTGACCCGGGGAGCCGAAGGTGAAGGAGACATGATCGCCGGTTGCTTTCGTGTGACCGGCCGCGAGCGCGCGCAGCGCAATCGTCAGTGCGTTGGCGTTGAGCACCCGGATCTCGGCTGCCGGTGCAGGCGTTGCGGCCAAGACACCCAGCGCGAGAAGCAAGCAGCGGACTTTGGCCATGACACGAGGCGGCAGGCGCATAGCAATCTCCATACGTCGGCAAAAAGTGTCGTCTATTCCCGTACATACTTGGTCACGCCGCGCACCGTGGCCTCTGCCGTGAAGATGTTGCCGGCGGCATCGATCGCGATGCCTTCGCCCATGGCGCCATCGGGCGTCTCCGTCTTGTGCGGCGGTATGAAGATCGACACCTTGCCGTCCTTCAGGCTGCCTATGCGGATGCCCTTCAGCCAACCCGGATTGCGCTGCGCCGTCGATTCGGAGTCGGCCACGTAGATTGTGTCGCCGCGATCGATCGCCAGTCCGCTCCCGCGGCTGAACAGGCGGTGCTCGCTGATGAACTGGCCTTCCTTCGTCAGGATCTGGATGCGGTGGTTGTGGCGGTCGGCGACGATCAGCCGGCCTTGGGAATCGAATTTGATCATATGCGGCGTGCGGAACTCGCCGGGACCGGTGCCGGCCTTGCCGATCACGCGCTTCAGCTTACCGGCCCGGTCGAACACCGTGATACGCGCGACGAGACTGGGGTCGCGCACGTCGGAGTGGCTCTCTGCGACGTAGATGTCGCCGTTGGTCGGGTCGGTTAGGACGTCGTTGGGATCGGTCAGCGCCTCGGGGGGATTGCCGCGCACGCCGGGCTTGCCGAGCGTCAGCAGGACCTTGCCGTCGCGGCTGAATTTGACGACGACGCTACCCTTGTTGTCCTCGCCGGGAAACCGCTTCAGCTCCTCCGGTGTCGCTACGCGCGCATCGGTCACCCAGACGTTACCCTCCCGGTCGACGTGGATGCCGTGCGGCCATACCAGCATGCCGCCACCGAAGCTGCGGACCTCCCTGCCGGTCTCATCGAACAGGTGGATGGGATTGGCCTTGGTGCCGAGACACCCGGGTGCGATCCGTTCCGAGCAGCGGTCGGTCGCCCACACCGACTTGCCATCGATGTCGATCGCCACGCCGTTCGATCCGCCCCAAGGCCGCTTCTCGATCGTGAGCTGGGCCCAGTCGCGGATCACGCGATAGGGGTTTGCGCCAGTGTTGACCGGCTGAACGTCCTGGCCCTGGGCCGGCGCCTGGGCCAGGCTGGCCGGGCTGAGCAGCAATCCGCCGATCGCGACCGCCATCGAGCATTTGATCACCGCCGACACCGACATGGCCGTGCTCCCTGCAGCAAGCTAGATCCTGGTACACGTCTCGCCCAGCCTAAGCAGAGTCTTGCGGCTTGACCACCAGATCATACCGTGCATCCATGTCCGCACCTGGGAAATGCGGACTTCGGTCGAGGCGGTTGCGCAAGGTCGAAAATGACCCATCTCGGACATCCGTCCGCCCTGCTGGGCCGTGGTTGAGTAAGTCCGCTGCTGTTCCAAGCAGACGAAGGCGGCGGCTGGGCCAACTTCTACGTGATATACTCCAGCACTCGAACGCCCCCAAGACAACACCCTAAAGAAGAAGCCTATTTTTTTGGCCTCACTTCAATAGACAGCGTTTGGCCGCCGGAGTAACTTACGCTAACTCCATTTTCTGCCTCCTCGCTGAACCGAGTGGGTTGCCCCCTGCTCGTGTGATCGATCGGATTGCGGCTTGATCCTGATGGCGGAGGGCGATGTCGACGGGGCGGGCGGTGGTCAAGGACGCGCACTTGCGCGCCCCTTGGGGGCT
>SXGT01120593.1_pt1 | contig 10667 bp, 9 predicted proteins | sample 3176221 | NCBI WGS metagenome assembly SXGT01 (sample SAMN11356862, study PRJNA531348) | freshwater metagenome | isolation source: freshwater sample F1-120 | place: China: Fuxian Lake, Yuxi | collected 2017-12-25
ACCGATCCTCTCCTTCACCGCAGACGAGATCTGGAACCTGCTGCCGGGTGATCGCAGCGGCACGGTGTTCGCACAGACCTGGCATGAATTGCCGCCGGTACCTGCTGACGACATCGACTGGTCGCAGATGGTCGCGGTTCGCGAGGCGGTAAAGAAGGTGTGCAATGTCACCCCGGCGGCCAGAATGACGTAGGCCAGGGAATGAATGATGTACAGCCAATACAGCGGGCCTCATCAATCACCGCCACACCACCGGTCATGGCGGTTGCGTGGTGTAAATCCAGTGGCTTGCTGTCCGCCCCCAGCAAGCGGGCCAATGCCTCAACGGTGCCTTGTCCGCCGGGAGGGCAGCGATTGATGTCGGCCTCGTTCGCGGCGATGGCCCGGGCATACGGCCTGCACCCCGGATACCCGCACTGAGCGCACTGAATCTGGGGCAACACGGCGTCGATCCGCTCAACCAGGGTGTCGGTGGATTGCGGCAAATACCGGGTCAACAGATCAAGCACAACACCTGCGGTGAAGGCCAACAGGAACAGTAGTAAGAGGGTAAACAGCATGATTCATGGAAACAGGTAGCAGCGGAGACTAAACGGAAACATAGCACATTTTTTGTGGTCAATGGCGAGGAGCGTCCCGGGAACGCGGCCATACTGACGGCCCGGTGGAGTCAGTGGCGAGTGAATGCCGCACACACCAACCAGCCTCGATACCCCCCATTCGCCATTCGCCATTCGCCATTCACACCTGCCTTCCGCCCTCTGCCTGCAATCCGGTAAATTACACCCGCCAGACTATCCCAAAGGCTTCATTTATTGGTATGCTTACCCCGAGTGGAAGTGAATCCGCCGGGGTTGGCCTGTCTGGCAGCCTGGTTGGTGCGGATTCCTGCACTGATCAAGTCACAACTCTCCTGCCCGAATCCACAACGCCCGGACATCCATCCTGATTTTCCGGCGGGACATCTGTGCATTGGCATCGTGTATTTGAGGATTGTCACAGCCCCGTTCACCCAAGCCTACAACATGAGGAGGCTAACGCATGTCAGTTGATCTAAGCAATATTGATCTAAGCGGTCTGGCTGATACCCTTTCCAACGGGTTTTCCGACCTGATGAACATCCTGACCGATCCGGCCGGTGCGGCTACTGCAGCGACCACGGCAACCACAGCCAGTACCACCACGGCCACAACCACTGGCACGTCAGCGATCACCGGAACCGGTCTTTCCCTGTTCATCAAGTCCACCCCACTGGCCCTGATTACGGCACACCCGGTGCTTATTCTGGCAGCCCTCAGCGGCGGACTCGGTCTGATCGGTGCCATTGACGTCATCAGTGATTTCCGTGACGGCAGACGTAATAATCTGTCCGCTCCCAAATCCCAACCGGAACAGGTGCAAAAAGCCTGATCCCATGGGTGTGGCATCCGCAGCCGGGGCACTCGCTGCCCCGGCTCGTCTGTCTGCTACTGCCATAATGCCTCCGGGAAGCCCTCTTGCATTACTCATCAGGTAACCTCCCAACCAGCCGCTTGCGCGAGTCGCCATGCAAACCCCAGACAAAACCATTCTGCCTGATTTCCTCAATTTCTCACTGGACAGAACCGAATCCGAATCCCCGGAAGAAACGGACGAACTCTCAAAAGCCAGGGCGCGATTCAGACGATGGCTGTGGGGCCGACTTCCGGGGTTCATGATCTCGCTCATCGTACTGATTACCCTGCTGGTCATTTTATGGCATCGGGTTATCATCATCATCAACCCGGGCTATAACGGCGTTTTATTCCACCTTTTCAGCGGCACCGAGGTGGATTATGTCTATACCGAGGGCTTGAATATTATCAACCCCCTCAATACGATGTATATCTATGAAACCCGAAAACAACTGGCCCTGCATGAGTTCAATATTCTGAGCAACAAGGGCTTGACGATAAAGCTCTCCCTGGCCATTCGCTATCAACCCGAGGTTGAAGTACTGGGTCTATTGCACCAGAAGGTGGGCCCAGACTATCTTAACCGGGTTATAGTACCCCAAATCGAATCAGTAATGCGTAAACAACTCGGCAACTATGACGCCGAGGATATTTATACCAACAAGGAAGGATTATTGACCAACGCCATTCTGCTGGCTCTCGATGAAGTAGGCAGAAATTACGTCAAGGTTGAGGACATCATCATTCGCAGCATCTCCATGCCGGATACGATCAAGACGGCAATTGAAGAAAAACTGAGCCAGGAAGAACTGGCAAAGTCGTATGATTACCGTCTTCAGGTTGCCCGCAAGGAAGCCGAACGCCTCGGCATCGAGGCCAAGGGCATTCATGAATATCACTCCACCATTGACCAGAGCATGAGCCCGCAAAACCTGCGCTATGAAGGCATCCAGGCGACCCGGGAGCTGGCTAAATCGCAAAACTCCAAGGTTATCGTAGTCGGCTCCGGCAAGGATGGACTCCCCCTGATATTGAATACGGAGTAACCAGGCCTCCCATGATGTTCATATCATTTTTCATCCGCAGCCTGTTACTGGCTGCGCTGCCGGTCACCCTGGTCATTACCGGGTTTGGCACCAATTATGAGGACTTGATCGCGGCTCGGGAACGGTATGCCACCAATGAGCAAAATGACATTGTGATTGCTGCCATCAGGGAGCCGTGGGCAGAAAGCTATCTGAATGGCATCAAACTGGCGGTCGATGAAATCAACCAACGCCCGGGTAAACTGCTGGGGCGCAAACTCCGGCTGGAAATAGAGGACGCCCGCGAAGATTATGACAAGGATCGTCCGGCCATCATGCGCATCGCCAATGACCCCCGTGTCTCCGCAGTGCTGGGGCATCATAGAACGGAAGTTGCCATTCCGGCCTCGGTGATCTATGAACAAAGCCATGTGGTTTTCATGCCCCCACTTTCGACCGGCAAGGATACCACCACCCACAACTTCAATTATGTATTTCGCATGATCCCCCATAACGGGGTCATGGCAAGACAGTTGGCCAGCGTGGCCAAACTGTTGGGCTATAAGGATATTGCCCTGTTGTACTCATTTGGCTACAGTCGTCGCGAACTGGCCTTCCTGTTCGAGGATGCCGCTGTCGAGTTGAAAATGCATTTTGCGGCCCGGCGTTCCTTTGATGCCGAGAAGGATGACTATCGCGACATTATTGCCCAAATTTCCAAATTACCACTGGATATGGTGTTCCTCTCGACTGATACCAAATCAGGAGCCCGCATGATCAGGCAGTTGCGGGAAATGGGCGTAACTGCACCCATTATGGGCGGCAATTCCCTCAATTTGGGACCCTTAAAGAAGTTGGCAGGTGAAAGCGGAAATGGCACCATCGTACCCGCCTTTTATCGGCCAAGAGCCGACAACCCCCATCAGGTGGAGTTTATCCAGAACTACAAATCGAAGCACCAAAAACCCCCTGATCAAAACGCGGCCCAAGGGTATGATTCAATTAATTTGCTGGCCCATGCCATCGAAAAGGCCGGGTCATCACAGCCAAGATTCATCAGTTCAACCCTGCATCATCTTGCATTCTGGGTAGGAGTCACCGGTGTTCACACTTTTGATGTACGAGGGGATGTTATTGGAAAAAAATACTTTTTTCAGGTTTTGCAGGAGGGGCAGTGGAACTGGCTGCCTGTGGTACATTTCCCCTATATCCTCTGGCAATTTGATCGCCAGGCCAAAACGACCGGACTCAGTTCGACTGCGCCAAAGGGTGGCTTCGTCAAGGCCTTTGTCAGCACGGAAAACGACTCTCAATTACGGATATTACAACTCAAGTTTCTGCACGAAATATTCAAATTCAAACGACTGGGCATGATTTACGCCGAGGACGGCGATCCCGGCGTATCCACCAAATTGAGTAATGCCCGGTATTTTGCCCGGGAGGCCGGACTAAAACTGGAAACTTGCGGTGTCAGTCAAACCGGCATGACGCCAGTGGATATGGAAAAACAGTTCATTAGGTGTCTGGGCAAATTGTCACTCCAGGTTGACATGATAAACATCACCGGGATTGCTGACCCGGATCGCGAGATGCTGCGTCGCCTGCAGGCACCGCTCGATGACTACAAGGTTCCCCTGATATCACTCGTGGGCGATACCAATCTGGGCGAGTTTGCCTCACTACGCCTGGGCAAATTTGGACAGGGCTATAATACGCATTCAGAGGGATTCATAACGCTGTTCGGCAATATCGTGCGAAATCAACATGTCCATGATTTGTCAGCAAAAGTTGAAAACCTTCCAATAGTGGATGTCAATCTGCAAAAGCTCGATGATTACAATCTGCTAAGAACCAGCCCGCTGGTACAACTGGCACCTGATTTCCTGATTGAAACCGGGAAGAAAAGCCAATAACTCTCGTCAAACCACAATATTGTAGGTCAATTATAATGAATGAATATGTAGTCATAGCCGTTTATGTGGGTGTATCAATTCTGCTTGCCTTCATTGGTCGTAATCGCAAGTGGGGATACTGGGGCTATTTGTGGGCATCCATCCTGTTCACGCCCCTCATCGGGCTTCTGTTTTTACTGGCTTCGGATCCTAAAAAACCGCGCTAGTCTCCCTTGAGAAACCATGCCATGCCGCACATCAAAGACTCACCATTGACTGGTATTCCGGTGAATCGGTTCAGGAGATCAGGTACCCGGGTCTCAGTGTTACCGGTTTTACTCTCAACCCTGCTTGCCGTGGTTTCCGCCAACACTCTGGCAGAGGAAAAAAAAGCGGTCACTGTCGAGGGTTCAAACTCCACCGGTTCGGTACCGGAGCAAGACGCCCGGAGTATCGATGCCCAATCGCTTGGCAGTTTGCGACAACAGATGGAAGAGGCTGCCATTCAGTTGTATGAAAACCGTACCCGGGATCTGGAGCGTTTCAAAAAACTGGAAGAATCGGTCGAGCAAGTGAATGCGTACCTGAGACGCTCGAACCAGTCGCCTGCCGTCAGGCAACACGCCACAGTGGGGGCATCCGAAACCAGTGTCCAGCCAGGCTCTGAATCCGACATCCCGGTTGACAAATCCGGCTATGACACGGCAGCAGGCAGTGACATGTACCCGGCAACTCATTCAGAGGCTCCCGACTCCGCTGCCATTGCTTTCGACACGTCAAGCTACGCTGCTCCACTGGAAGCCATGCTGGCCGCCGTCCTGGTTTTTCTGGCACCACTGGGCTTCAGTTTTCTTGAAGCCTCCCGCACCGAACAATCCAGGGTTCCACCCATATTGCTGCGCAACCTGATGGTTACCGCCATCATGCTGCTGACCTTCGCCACGGTCGGTTCCTGGATCAGCTACGGGCAATCCCTGCTGGTTTCGATCAGTCCTTACGGTAGCGAACTGGCACCCAATGGCAGTTCCAATGATACTTTCTGGCTGTTTCACCTCGAAATGACCATTATGGTGGGTCTGGTGGCCAACACTATTCTGTCCAGTCGCATTTCGTTGTGGGGACATGCCCTCATGGCGTTGCTGCTGGGGGCATTGGTTCATCCGCTGATGGGACGCTGGATCTGGATGGGACACTGGATACCCGCCGATCCGGGCTGGCTGCAAAAACTGGGATTTCTCGATTTTGCCGGGGCAACGGTCATTCATTCAATGGGAGCCTGGTTTTCACTGGCCTGGCTGTGGCGATTTCCCCTGGGGGGGAGCCAACACACCGAAAGCGAAACGACCGGCGGCAATCCGGTTCACGCCCTGTTGGCACTGTTCATCCTGTGGCTCAACTGGTTTGGCCTGGCAATGGGTTACCATCACCTTGACACCCAACTGCTGACTTTGCCGATCATCAATGTTTCACTGGCGGGAGCCACTGCAATCGTGGTGTCTTTCCTGATGTCGGTCAATCGTGGACAAGTCCGCGAAGCCGACTGTTCGCTGATCTATTTCAGACTGGCGACCGGCGTACTTGGAGGGCTGGTTGCCGTATCCGCCGGAGTAGATCGTTTCACACCGGTCGAAGCCATGGCGGTAGGCGGTCTGGCCAGCCTGATACAGGCATATACCTACCGGTTATTGCAGGCAACGCTGCTCAGGCAGGATCACACCTCGGCGGCACTGATTGCCACCCACGGATTCAGTGGTGTGTTCGGTACCCTGTGTCTGGGCTTTATGGGGGCTGCCGGCAGTTTTACCCTGCCTGAAATACAACAACTCGGCATCCAGGCACTCGGCATTGCGGTAGCTCTGGGGTTTGGTTCCATATCAGGCCTGATTTCGGCAGTACCCTATCAGTTAATCAGCAAAAGTCGTTCGGGATCAACACCCCCACCGTCCCAGGTCGATGGCGGAACCGGAGCCACCTCGGGTCAGACCCTCGCACAGGAGATTGGACAAACGACTCAGCCGACGGATGTTCCGACAGACGAAAGGCAAGACGGTGCCCCTGCACAGACACCATAACGGCCTGGCTCCCGCTGATCTGCCCGGATCGCGGGGGCTTCCTCCTCTCGCCATCCCTCCCCTGCCCCGGCACCTGCTCTTTCCCTTGATCCAGAGTCGGGGCATGACCCTCATCCCCCGGGTGGAACCGGGTCAGCCGGTACTCAAAGGCCAGCTATTGGCCGAACACCCGGATCACCCCCCGCTGCATGCGTCCAGTTCCGGCGTGGTGGCAACGCTTGATTCACTCCCGCTGGCCACTGGGCCGTATCTGGTCATCACAACTGATGGCAGGGATATGCCGGTCGTGAGTCACCCGGTAAATCCGCTACCCGCCCTGACGCCGGAAATTCTGCTTGATCGTATCTGGCAGGCCGGCATCACAGGATTGGGTGGAGCTGGTTTCCCTACGACTGGCAAGCTGAATTCGGCGGGCATTGACACCCTGATCCTGAACGGTGCCGAGTGTGAGCCGCTGTCCAGCTGCGATCAAACCCTGCTGGCCCGTTTTCCTCATCGGGTACTGGCGGGTGCCCGCCTGCTGCTCACAACCTTCAATATTCGTCGATGCCTTCTGGCCATTGAAGCAGACAAAACCGCTTCATGGGACGCACTGAACGCCGCCGTGGCCTGCAGTGGCGATCATTCGGTTCAAATCGTGCGTGTCCCGGCCCGTTATCCTGCCGGGGGTGAAAAACAACTCATACAGGCATTGACAGGAATGGAAGTCCCGCACGGGGAGCATCCGCAAAATTTGGGTCTGGTCTGTCTCAATGTCGCCACGGTCGCCGCCATCCATGATGCAATTCACTGGAACAGCCCGCTGATTTCCCGTCTGGTCACCCTGACCGGTCAGGGGATCCGGCAGCCTCATAATTTGTGGGTCAGGCTGGGCACGCCCGTCAGTGAACTGATTGAATACTGTGGAGGCTACACCGGAGAAGCCGTACGCCTGGTACAGGGCGGAGCCATGATGGGTTACCCGCTGGCCAGCGATCAACTCCCTGTCACCAAGTCCACCCACTGTATCTGGGTGGGCGGACGCAGCGAAACCGTAGAGGTTGGCCCTGAGCAACCCTGCATACGCTGTGGAGCCTGTGTCGACGTTTGCCCGGCCGGTCTGCTACCCCAGGAGCTCTACCGTCACACCAAAGCCGGACAGTGCGAGCAGGCCATGGCACTCCACCTTGCTGCCTGTATCGAATGTGGCTGCTGTGATGCCGTTTGCCCCAGTCACATTCCCCTGGTACGACAGTTTCAAACCGCAAAAAGACAACAGGCCGAATGGCTGGCAGCGCAGAACCGGGCCGATCACGCCAAGGCACGCTATCAGGCCCGTCTGGCCCGCAAGGCCCGGGAAGAACAGGCCCGGCAAAACAGTGCCCGCCGTGGCAAGGAAGCGATTCAGGATGCATTGGCCCGCCTCAAATCCCGGCGCGAATCCGGCTGAATACAGAATCAGAGTGGAAGCATGGGCGGCCTGGATGCAGCTTTGATTGGCCACTCACCCACCAGGTAGCCGGGATGGCTGCCTTCCCCGGGTACCACTCGTCCCTGTCCCGAATTGACCAACACGACGCCCCAAAAACATGAGACCTTTACCCCGCACTGATTTTGCCAAGATAATCCTGCTCCTGGCTTTCATGTCAGGTTGTACCACCTCTCCGCTGGGACGCAATCAACTGTTGCTGGCACCTGAACAACAGGTAGAATCCATGGGAGCAAGCAGCTTTGCCGCAATGAAGCAGCAAAAACGCATCAACACCCGTCCGTCTGACAACCGGTTCGTGAATTGTGTGGCTGATGCCCTCATACGGCAAACCGGGGGGCATTGGGAGGTTGTAGTATTCGACGACCCGACCGCCAATGCCTTTGCCTTGCCGGGAGGTAAAATCGGGGTTCACAGTGGTATCCTGGCAATTACCCGAACCCAGGATCAGTTGGCGACCGTGCTGGGACATGAGCTGGCTCATGTACTGGCTCATCATGCCAACGAACGTCTGTCCCAGCAATTGGCAGTGGGCCAGGGTTTGAGTCTGGTTGGAGCCATGGCCCAGTCCGATTCGGCATCGGCCCGACTGCTGATGGGGGTGCTGGGAATGGGAGCGCAGTACGGTATTTTGTTGCCTTACAGCCGCACCCAGGAGAGTGAAGCAGACCTGTATGGCCTGGAATTGATGGCCAAAGCCGGTTTCGATCCACAAGCCAGCGTTACATTCTGGCAAAACATGGATAAAAACGCCGGGGCGCAGCAACCCGAATTCCTGTCCACCCATCCGTCACATGAGAACAGGATACGGGAACTGGAACGACAGATACCGGCAATCATGGCGCGTTACCGGCCAGCCAAAACGGCACTGTCCGGGCCGCAGTGCGAGCGGGGACGCTGAATCAGGGGGGCGTGGGGTGTATGAGTGCAAGGAAGAGCAGGGTGGGCGAACCCTGCTTTTCCAGGGGAGGATTGAGCTGAGCAGGCTCATCGGGAACGCTGCCAGGGGAGGAAGAATCCCGGCAGATGTAACCATATTATCAGCGAGCCGTTTTCGCCACCATGTGACAAATTGTCGCGGTACGGGCACTGCCCACTGCCGCCTCCCCCCCCCCGGATTCCTTATGGGAATGAAAACTCATTTGCTATAGAATCCCGACCCTTCCTGTTTATATCCGGTTATGTCGTTTGTTCATGTATCCGCGTTTATCCCTGTTGCTTGTTCTGATCATGCTGCTGACTGCCTGTGGGCAGAAAGGCCCGCTCTATTTGCCCGATTCTTCCCCCGATAACCGGAAAAGTACCCGCTGATGGATTTTTTTGCGTACCATGATGGCGTCTTGCACGCCGAAGGTGTTCCGTTGCCGGCCCTGGCCGGGCAGTTCGGTACCCCCGCCTATGTTTATTCACGTGCCACCCTGGAACGCCAGTGGCGTGCATTCGATCAGGCCTTTGGTTCCCGGCCGCATCTGGTTTGCTATGCCGTCAAGGCCAATTCCAGTCTGGCCATCCTGAACCTGCTGGCCCGGTTGGGATCAGGCTTTGACATCGTTTCAGTCGGAGAACTGGAGCGGGTTCTGGCGGCGGGCGGCGACCCTTCCCGGGTGGTTTTTTCCGGTGTGGGCAAACGGATTGATGAACTGCGGCGGGCATTGCAGGCGGGTATTCGCTGTTTCAATGTGGAGGTGAGCGACGAACTGGATCGTCTGAGCCGGATCGCGGTTGAACAGGGTGTTACCGCACCGGTGTCGTTGCGGGTAAATCCCGATGTTGATGCCAATACCCACCCCTATATTTCCACCGGACTGCGGGAAAACAAGTTTGGCATCGCCATTGATCAGGCTGTCGAGGCCTACGAACGGGCGGCCGGGTTGCCGGGCATCAGGGTCACCGGCATTGATTGCCATATCGGCTCACAACTGACCTCCACCCTGCCATTCCTGGATGCCCTCGACCGGGTACTTGATCTGGCGGAACGTCTGGCCGACCGGGGCATTGCCATTCATCACCTTGACATTGGGGGCGGGCTGGGCATTCGCTACCGGGATGAAATGCCGCCTGAACCCGATGACTACGCCCGGGCCATTCTGGGACGCCTGCCGCCCGACCGCTACGAACTGCTGATGGAACCGGGCCGGGCCATTGTCGGCAATGCCGGGCTACTGTTGACCCGGGTCGAGTATCTGAAGTCCAATCCGGTAAAACACTTTGCCATTGTTGACGCCGCCATGAATGACCTGTTGCGTCCGGCCCTGTATCAGGCCTGGCAGGCCATTGTTCCGGTCAGCCCGCGCAGCGACGTACCGGCCGCAGTCTATGACGTGGTGGGACCGGTCTGTGAAACCGGCGATTTCCTCGGCAAGGAGCGGGAACTCCGGTTGCGTCCGGGTGACCTCCTGGCGGTATGCGGTGCCGGTGCTTACGGTTTCAGCATGAGTTCCAATTACAACAGCCGTCCCCGCCCGGTCGAACTGATGGTCGACGGAACCACAGTCACCCCGATTCGCCCCCGCGAGACCCTGACGGACCTCTATGCCAGTGAACGGATGCTGGACTGACATGACGCTGAAATTCACCAAAATGCAGGGACTGGGCAACGACTTTGTGGTCATTGATGCCATACGCCAGTCAGTCAACCTGACGTCCGGGCAGGTTCGGCAGTTGGCGGATCGTCATTACGGCATCGGCTGTGACCAGATTTTACTGGTAGAACCGGCCCCGGATGCCTCGGTTGATTTCCGCTATCGCATCTTCAACGCCGATGGCCGCGACGTGGA
>SXGT01588713.1_pt1 | contig 10667 bp, 11 predicted proteins | sample 3176221 | NCBI WGS metagenome assembly SXGT01 (sample SAMN11356862, study PRJNA531348) | freshwater metagenome | isolation source: freshwater sample F1-120 | place: China: Fuxian Lake, Yuxi | collected 2017-12-25
CAGAAGGTGGCCTTCAACTCGCCGCCCATCGCCAGCAGGTCGGGCGCATGGTCAAAGCCTTTCGGCAACCGCAACGGCGCGGGCGCATAGCCGCGGGCGCGGCGAAGAAGCCGCGAACGCCCCCCTATGATCCTCGCCACCGAATCGTCGACGCGATTGGCGATGGCGCGGTCATGCGTCAAGGCGAATGACGCGACATCGGCGAGTCGCTGCCGCGCCTCGGCGTCGTCGATCACGGCGGGCTCGTCCGAAATATTGCCGCTCGTCATCACCAGCGGAAGATCGAACCCGTCCATCAATAGGAGATGTAGCGGGGTCGTCGGCAGCATGAAGCCGAGCGTGTCGAGCCCCGGCGCGATCGCTTCCGGCAGGCGCTGCGGACCTGTGGCGCGCAGCAGCACGATCGGCGCCTCTACGCAGGTCAGCTCGCGTTCCTCGATCGCGCCGACCGCGCAGTAGCGCTGTACGACGGCAAGATCACGCACCATTAGCGCGAAGGGCTTCGCGTCACGCCGCTTCAGCCGGCGCAAACGCGCAACGGCTTCGGCATTGGTCGCATCGCAGGCCAGATGATAGCCGCCAAGCCCTTTGACGGCGACGATGTCGCCGCGCGCGATAAGGCGCGCTGCGATCTCCACCGCATCGGCGCCGCCATTGTCAGGAATCTCCTCTCGTCCAAATGCGATGAGGGACGCCGTCGGGCCACAGGCGGGACAGGCCACAGCTTCGGCGTGAAACCGGCGATCCCTTGGATTACGATATTCCGCCTCGCATGCTTTACACCGGATGAAAGGCGCCATCGTCGTCGTCGCGCGGTCATAGGGAATGCCGGTCACGATGCTGAGACGTGGCCCGCAATGCGTGCAATTGGAGAAGGGATAGCGGTAGCGCCGCTCGCCAGGATGTCGCAGTTCCGCCGCGCAGGCGCTGCAGATTGCAGCGTCCGGCGCGACCTGCGTGCGAACGGCGCCGCCGAGGCTTTCGGCGATGCAGAAATCCTGCGGCAGGGGACCGGCGTATTCCTGCCTCTCGATGCCGTCGATATGCGCGAGGGGCGGCGGGTCTCGCACGAGTCGTCGCAGCAGCGTCTCAATTCGCGCCTGATCGCCGCTGACGCGAATCAACACGCCCTCGCCATCGTTGAGAACCTCGCCGGCAAGCCCGAGTTGACGCGCGATTCGCCAGACCGTCGGCCGAAAGCCGACGCCCTGCACTCTGCCGCGCACTCGAAATTCCAGGGCCTGCAATTGGTCCGCCGAGAAACTCATGGCGTCCTGTCAGCCTCACATGTTGCTGATCTTGATGTAGCGGTAGATGTCCCTCGCGTTCATGATCAGCAGGCCGAGGATGATAAGCCCGAAAACGATTCCTGCAATTTCCCATCCGCTCATGTCGCTTCTCCTCTTTTTGTCCTTTTTCGCTGATGCAACGGCGTCGCGCCGGTTACGCCGCCATCAATTCATCGATCAGCTCTTCCACCGTTTCCGCCGCGACGCCAACCGCCGCCGCGACAGGCTCGCTCAGACCCATGACGCCTTCCTCGCCCCCGAGCGCCAATGGCTCGCAGGCGACCAGAAGCACGCGCTGACAGCTTCCGCCGAGCGCCGACGCCAGCCGAAGAACTTTCGCCGGATCGAGATCATGCGGCGAAAGCGCCAAGTCTTCTGAGGAAGGATCGTCCATATCGACTCGCCCCGGCTCGACGATGGAGATAGCGCCCGGCGTCTCGCCGCGTTGCGCCGCATCGACGAGAATAATGGCGTCATAGCCGTCCATCAGCGCATAAGTAAGATCGATGCCGCGAATGCCGAAATCGATCACGCATACGCCATTTGGAAGCTTCGCCTGTGAAAGCCTGCGCGCCACCTCAACGCCAAAGGCGTCGTCGCCGTTGAAGATATTGCCGACGCAGGCGACAAGGATCGAGGTCATGGGATTTCTCCCGCAGCGATCAGTTCGATTTCCTCCTGACTGAAGAAGAAACGATGTCCGGGAAAACCTGCCGCGCCGAGATCGCGGCCCGGATCGTCGAGCAAAGTCACCGCGACGTGAACGCGGTCTTCGAAATCGCGTTCGATCGCCTCAACGACTGCAAGCTTGTCTCTCAATGCGATATCCATGACGTCGCCGCCGGACTTCGGGCGCAGCCGAACGCGCGCGCCAACGCATAGAGAGCGGCCGTTGTCGATGAGCGAAACGAGACGAGGCGTCTCGTGGTCTTTAATCGCCGGCGGCGGATCAAGCTGACTCGCCTGCGACGCGCCGTCGCGCATCACGCCATGCAGCCGCGCCATGTCGTTGGCGGTCAACGCATGCGTGCGCTCCAGAAGCGCCCGCGCACGCGCGTCGATAGAGGCCATTTCGCGCTTTTCGGCATCGGTCATCGCGAGAATGCGCAGCGTCAGGATTTCGTCGATCTCAGTGCCGTCGAACAGGTCGCCGGGACTTTCCGGCGCGATCGACGGATGATCATAAAGGATGATCGGCGAGGCGAGCATGGCGCGGTTGTCTTGACCGCCGACCAAGACCGGGAAGGCGCCGACATTTTCGCATTGCGCCGCCGTCTCGCGCAAATTGTCGGGAGGATCGAGCAACGAAATAAAGGCGCCGCCGTCAGCAGTGAAGATCGCATGCGTCGAGGCGAAGGCGCGAAGCTGCGCCGCCGCGCGTTCCTTGCGGTCGGCGTCGGCAAGCGGCGTGACATTTTCGATCCGCAGCGTCAATTTCCATAAATCGGGCGCGAGCCTTCGCGCCTTCGCTTCAACGACGCCATCGATCCCAAGCGATGTGCGGACGATGACGGCGACGATTCGGCCGTCTCGGACGCGAACCGGCTCGAAACTGCGCGCGCCCTCGAAGCGAAACGGCGTTATGAAGGCGGCGTCCTGAATATCGGCCGGTCGCAGCGGACCCAGGAGGACCTCCCGCTCGAGCGCCTCCTCCCACGCAAGCAGCTCACGACCGTCGACATCAAGTCTCGCAACGAGCGTCAGCGCCGGCGCGCCATCTTTCGGAAGCTCATCCGCCGGCGCCGCCAGAAGGCCGATCTCGCGCTTGACGACCTGCAGGAAGCGGAAATGCGCGCCAAAAGCTGCACGTTCCCCGCCGCGCAGCAGAACCTGCGTCTCCATAAGGGAGGCGTCGCCCTGTTGATCGAATGACTTCGGGAACACGCCGCCGAAGGTCCACCGCTGACGATTCTTGATCGACGACGCGCGATAGGGATAGAGGATGTAGCCCTCGTAAAGAACGGCGTCGGCGATCGCCTTGATGGAGTCGAGCGTCATGTCGCCTCCGCCGCGCTTGCTTCAAGCAGCGCCTGCACGGCGCGCTCAAATGTCGGAAATCCCTGCCGACGCCGATAGCTGTCCAACTCCTCGAAGGCCTCACGATTCAGGCAGAGCCATGCGCTTTGCGGATAGTAATGGTCCATCATGGCGCGCCATGTCGCGACGGGCAGTCGAAAGGCGCATTCCTTGCTCCAAGGAATCTGGTCGATCTGCAGTCTGCCTTCGCCGTCGCGGTAAAAGATCGAGCCGCTGAACAGGACGTTGAGCGGGACGTCGCCCTGTTCGAGCCCGTGGAAATATTTCGTCGCCGCAATGTTGAAATCATAGCTGCAGGGCACCGGCAGTTCGACTTGGCGCTCGGGATCGACGGAAGGAATTGAAACGCTTACGTGCGTCCAGAGGAGGCTGCGCAGCGTCTCGCCCCAGCGCGACGCCTCCCCGAAGAGATCGGCAAGCCGCTCGTGCTCGTCGCCCTCATAGCGCCGCCGCGCTGGTTCAATGCGGATTTGGCAATTCAGCATCACATTGAGGACAGGAAGCTCAGGCGTCCGGTTCACGACATGCAGCGCGAACAGCAATAGCGGCGCCGCCGAATATTTCTCGACTTTGACGTCCTCGATGCGAAAGTCGAGATCAACCATGGATGGCGTCCTCGAGTCCGACGCCGTCGCGCAGCTTGTCGAAATAAACTCTTACCGCCTTCCAGACCTCCGCGCCGCCAGACAGTCCACGCCAATGCCTGCGGATCAGTCCGACGAGCGCGTAGCAGTGATCGATCGATACGAGGTAATATTCCCGCGCGCCATTCATCCGATTGACAAGCAAGGCCTCAACGTCCGGATGCAGATCGGCGAGCGCCGGATGGGCGTCGACCAGTCGCGACCAGGACTCGGCCGAAAACTGAGACTCGGTCGCGCCGGCCGGCCCCGGATAGATCGCGACCGGCCCCTGCGCCGGCGTGCTCCGGAAAACGAAGGCGAGATCGATCGGAATGCGAAAGCCCTGCCATTCGGCGTCGCTGAGTTCGAAGTCGCGCAGCACATGCGCGCGCGCCTCTATGGCGGCATAGCGGTCGCCAGCGCTCAATAGCAGCGCGCATTGGGGACAGGCGCAAAAGAACTGGCGAGTCGCGCGCTCGATCAAATGCGCGTGGCGCGCCGCGATGACCTTCGAGCAGAAGTCGCAACGCTCCTCTTTCGCCATGACGAGGAACCGCCGAAGGCGAGAGGCCCAACCGCCCGATTGTATCCTTTCCATGCCTTCACGCCTCTCTCTCTTAAGCGGCGGCTTCGGCGCAAATTTCGGTCATATCCAATTCGATCAATATATCGTCGAGATCGGGCGCCGCATCGGTGAGCGCAGTTTCGATCTCGAACCGCAAGCGCTCTGGCGGCTCCGCGCGGCCATTGCGTTTAAGCTGGACGATCGCGTAGGCCTGTCCGGCGCTGACAAGCCCGACATGCAGGCCGCGCGCGCTCCATTGCGGCTGCATGCGCGCAATGACCTCCTGCAGTCGTTCCTCGGCGCTCTTCGGGTGCAGCCCATGAAGAAGCAGGATCGCTGAAATATCTCTGTCCTCGGCGAACTTTGCGAACAAGGTCGGACCGTCGCTCGAAGCCGCAATGATCGCGCTGAGCCGATCAAATGCGCGGCCATGCAGGTCCAGCAAAAGCGCGAGCAGATCCCGCGCCGTCTCGCGCGCTTTCGCGTCGCCGACGCGCTCAAGCGCGCCGGTCAGCGCGTCCAGCCGCGTCAATGCCTGCTCCAGCGTCTCTTCCTCGCGCGCCTCTGCGCTCATGGCGACGGCTTTCGGGATGCGCCAAACATCGGCGAATGCCTGGTCTCGATCGTCCTCCCGCCACCGACATACATATGCACGCCGCATGGCAGGCAGGGATCGAAACTGCGCACCGCGCGCATGATGTCGATCCCCTTGAAATTATCGGGGCCATTTTCTTCAAAGATCGGCGTGTTCTGAATCGCGTCTTCGTAAGGCCCGGGCGTGCCGAAGTCGTCCCTCGGCGTCGCGTTCCAAGGCGTCGGCGGATAGGGATGATAATTGGCGATCTTCTTGTCTCTTATGACGAGATGGTGCGACAGCACGCCGCGAACCGCCTCATGGAATCCGCAGCCGATCGCCTCGTCGGGACCTTCGAATTCGGTCCATGTCTTTGTGCGGCCCGCCTGCAGTTCCACGAACGCCTGCTCCAGGAAATAATACGCCGCCGCGGCGCAATAGGCCTGGAAATAGGTGCGCGCCCGATCACGCTCGATCGCATTGCTCCATTGGGGAACCTTCCATTCAAAGTCGACTGCTGGTTTGAGCGCTGTCTTTGGCAGATGAATCTTGACGCTGTCGCCGGTGGCTTTGACATAGCCGTCGATGTCGACGAGTCCGGCGAGCGCTGTGGAGAAGAGTCGCGCGAAGGCGCCGCCGCCGGTGTCAAGCGCCAGATGATCGCCGCTGTTCTTGTCGAGCCAGCGCGGACACATCACCCATGAGTAATTGTTGGCGAAGTCCCGCTTCTGCGGTCTCGGAATGGTCGTCTGATTCCACGGGTGCTTCTGATCGACAGGATTGCCCAAAGGATCGCTTTTCACGAAGGTTTCGCAATTGTCCCAATCCTCGTAGTAGGACTGCCCGCGCAGAATGCGAATCTGCAGATTGATGTCGACGAGATCGGTCGTGACAAGCTTTCCGTCGACGACGACGCCTGGGGTGACGAACATTTTACGACCCCAGTCGGTCATGTTCTTATAGGTATAGTCGCAATGGGTCGGATCCTGGAATGCGCCCCAGCATCCAAGCAGAATACGTCGACGTCCGACCTCCTCATATCCCGGCAACGCTTCGTAGAAGAAGTCGAACAAATCGTCGTGCAACGGCACGCATTTCTTCATGAATTCGACATAGCGCACGAGTCGGGTCAAATATTCGGTGAAAAGCTGGTTCGACGGCGCCGTGCCCACGCCGCCGGGGTAGAGCGTGGAGGGATGCACATGGCGTCCCTCCATCAGGCTGAACATTTCGCGCGTGTAGCGGCTCACAATCAATGTCTCTCGATAGAATTCGCCGGAAAACGGATTGAGCGCCGTCATGATGTCGGCGATAGTGCGATAACCGTGCGCGTCGGCGTGCGGCGCCGGCGTTCGTTGCGCCATGGCCCAAACGCTCGGATTGGTTTCCTTGACCATCTGCTCGCAGAAGTCGACGCCGACCAAATTGTCCTGAAAAATGTTGTGGTCGAACATATATTCCGCGGCTTCGCCGAGATTGATGATCCATTCGGCCAGCGCCGGCGGCCTGATTCCATAGGCCATATTTTGCGCATAGACCGAGCAGGTCGCGTGGTTGTCGCCGCAAATGCCGCAAATACGGCTGGTGATGAAGTGTGAATCGCGCGGATCCTTGCCTTTCATGAAGATGCTGTAGCCGCGAAAGATCGACGACGTGCTGTGACATTCAGCGACACGCCGATTCTCGAAATCGATCTTGGTGAAAATTCCCAGGCTGCCGACGATCCGGGTGATCGGGTCCCAGTTCTTCTCGACGAGGTTTGGCGAGGCTTTTTTGGGGCTCGGGGGCGCTGAACGCCGAGTTGCGAGGTCGACCATGGCCGCGGTCCCTTAATTAGAGTGGATGAGTCTTGCTCGGCCGCTCAGGATCATAGCCGGTGGTGTAAGCCGGCTTCCTGTTGCGCCATTTCGGTTCTCTATTGAGCGTGTGATTGGTGATCTTGCGGAGATTGCGGATCAGCACGCCATAGGGCGTCACCAGCGTCGACGAGATGCGCCCGCCGGGCGGCTCGTCCATGAAAGGCATGAATTTGTCTGGAAAGCCCGGCATCGTGCAACCGATGCAAATGCCGCCGACATTCGGGCAGCCGCCAAGTCCGGCGATCCAGCCGCGCTTGGGAACGTTACACTGAACCACCGGACCCCAGCAGCCAATTTTCACCAGGCATTTCCGCGAACCATATTCTTCTGCGAAGTCGGCCTCCTCATAATAAGCGGCGCGATCGCATCCTTCGTGAACGGTCGCGCCAAACAGCCAGCGCGGACGGCCGTGGCCGTCGACAGGAATCATCGGCGCGAGACCTGCGAGCTGACGTAGGAGATAAAGGAACGTCTCCATGAAATTGTCCGGCTGGACCGGACAACCCGGCACGTTGACGATCGGCAAGCCGGCCTTGGATTTCCACTCGACTCCAAGATAGTCTTGCAGTCCCATGCAGCCGGTGGGATTTCCTTTCATCGCATGGATGCCGCCAAATGCGGCGCATGTGCCGGCGCCGATGACCGCGAGCGCCTTGGGCGCCAGCCGGTCGATCCATTCGGTGGTTTTGATTGGTTGGCCGGTTTCCGTATCGGTGCCGACCGCAGCCCAATATCCGTCGCCGCTGAGATTTTCATTTGGAATCGAACCTTCGACAACGAGGACGAAGTGTTCGAGTTCGCCGCGGGCGCCCTGATGGAACGGCCTCATAAAATCGTCGCCAACCGTGTAGGACAACACCGCATTGTGCAGGTGAACCTTCGGCAGGCCGGGTATCGCCCCAAGGACGATGTCTTCTATGCTTGGCTCGCTCGCCGCGGTGATTGAAACCGAGTCGCCGTCGCAGCCGAGTCCGGCGGTGATCCAGAGCACGTGAAGCTCTTCGATTTTTGACGAAGCCTGTCCATTGCCTTTTGGGAGCGGATCGGGGTCTGGAGCCATTGGTCCATCCTTTCGCCAAAAGAGGCGGCGACTGAACGCCGCGAAGCGTCGCTATCCCGGCCCGCGATCAGAAAACGCGCGCGTTAAGGACGCGCTTGAGGCTGTCACATGAATATTCATGTCGTTGGGCAGATCGGCCGGCGACCAAGGAAAACGCGGGAAAATGAGAATTGTTCCTAAGAGCGGCGCGAAATGCGCGGCGCAATTTTTTAAATTTCGCTCATGACCTGAGCATACGAGATCAGCGCGAACAGAGCGGTTCCTCCGATGATGTTGCCGACGAGGACCGGAATCAAAAAATGTCCGAAAAACTCCGCGATCGGCAGCTCGCCGATGAAAATGAGAAGGAAAGCTTCGACGCTGCCGACGACGATATGAGTGAAGCCGCCGATCGCAATCAGATACGTCAACAGGCCGACCATATGAAAGCGGGCGGTGTCTGCGTTAGGAATCAGCCAGACCATCGCCGCGATGAGGAACCCGGCGGGAATGCTCCTAAAGAACATTTCCTTTGAGTTGTTGCTGAGTAACTCGCGGCTGATCTCGAGCGCGCCGTCGCGAAGCTCCGGCGAGAGCGCGGGCGTGAAGCCATAGAATAGCGCCGCGACTAGGGCGCCCGCCATATTTGCCGCGAAGACGACGCTCCACAATCTAATCACGCGCCCGACATTCAGCGCGGTGAAGCTCTTTAACAGCGGCAACACGGCTGTAATCGTGTTTTCGGTGAAGAGCTGCTGGCGAGACAACACCGCCAAGAGAAAACCAGCGGGGTATCCGGCGGCGACGATCAGCGGCGTCCAAGTCCTTGGTGGGAGATTAATCTGGAGCGCGGCCTAAGCGATAAGCGAGAAGCTCATCGAAAGACCTGCAGCGACGCCGGACCAGAAGAGCGACACCGCCGGGCGCGCGAGCTCTTCTTCGCCCATACGACGCACGACTTCGTAAAGAACCGGCGTGCGCGGCTGCGCTCTTTCTTCGATATCGATGATCTCGCGCGCGGTGATGCCTTTCACGTCGCTCGCGCCGGCCGGATCATCCGAGCGCAATGTCGCGGGATCGGCATGGGCGGTCTGCAATCGCTGCGTGTCCGGCGGCAACTGTCGTCCTTTCAACAACGCCAGCCCCGGCTTTCGCTTCGACGCCGGCTGACGCAGTTGAACTGTCGAGCTACAACCGCTGTTCCCGGGAGGACTGAAATTGACGGCGAGAGCGCCGCTGCGGCCGTGACGTGCGCCCACGCGCCGCTTGGGCGTCGCCTACCAGCGCAGGACTGCGCCGCCCCAGGTCATGCCCGCGCCGATCGCCATCATGGCGATGACGTCGCCTTTATTCAGCCGCCCGGCGCGATTGGCCTCATCGAGGGTAATCGGCATCGAGGCGCTCGACGTATTGCCGTAACGGTCGATGTTGATCCAGCATTTTTCGAGCGGAACTCCGAGATGTTGCATCGCGGATTCGATGATCCGCTTATTGGCCTGATGGGCGATGACGTGGTTGACGTCGGTCGCCGTCAGACCCGCGGCTTTTAGAGCGTCGCCCAGCACTTCGGGCAGCAGCCGCGTTGCGACCTTATAGACCTCGCGGCCGCGCATTTTGATTTTCCCGGACTTTTCTTCCAGCATTTCGGCTGACGGCGGACGGCGGCTGCCGCCCCCATAAATGCCCAAGATGCCGGTCATGGACCCGTCGGTGCGCAGGTTCGCCGCAAGCACGCCGCGTCCTTGCTCTTCGCTGGCGCCGAGCAGAATCGCGCCGGCGGCGTCGCCGACCAGCACGCAGGTCTCGCGGTTGGTCCAGTCGACGAAGCGGCTCAAGGTCTCGGCGCCGATCACAAGCGCACGCTTCGCCTTGCCGCCTCTGATAAACTGGTCGGCGATGGCGAGACCGTAGAGCGAACCGGCGCAGGCGGCGCCGACGTCAAAGGCGAAAGCGTTCCTCGCGCCAAGCCGGGCCTGGACAAATGAAGCGCAGGATGGCGTCGGCGTATCGCCCGTCACCGTGCATACGATGAGCATATCGACATCGTCAGGCTTTACGCCCGCGAACTGTAGCGCCTCGCGCGCGGCGGCCGCCGCAAGATCGGATGTCGCTTCGTCGTCCGCCGCCACCCGGCGTTCCTTGATCCCGGTGCGGCTGACGATCCATTCGTCGTTCGTCCTGACGATTTTTTCAAGGTCGGCGTTGGAGAGGACGCGCTGCGGCACATAGGATCCTGTTCCGAGAACGATCGAATTCGTCAAGACGTGGCGCTTCCTTCTGAGCGGCGTCGCTAAAGCTCGCCAGCGAAGCGCTATTCCTAAGTGCCGCCTGGGCCAAGCGCAAATTTTCTTTTTCACTCATCAAAATTGCCTGCACCATCGCAGACTTGTTGGCCTTTTAAGCCGGGTCGCGAGGACCGCAACAATCGGCCGTCAACCTTTTGTTAAAGCGCGCGCCGCTAGACCCGGTCGGGGCCTGTCGGAGTTGCGTTCATGTTCGACGCCATCATCTTTGCCGCCGTCGCGCTCTTTGCTCTTCTCGGCGCGCTGACGGCGTAAGGTCGCGCCCGCGATTGCAAAGAAGGCCGCCGCATGGCAATGGGCGCCATGCAGGAACAACACAGGCCGAACGCCGCCCCGCGCGTCTCCTTCGTCTCGCTCGGCTGTCCCAAGGCGCTCGTC
>SXGT01912073.1_pt1 | contig 10667 bp, 6 predicted proteins | sample 3176221 | NCBI WGS metagenome assembly SXGT01 (sample SAMN11356862, study PRJNA531348) | freshwater metagenome | isolation source: freshwater sample F1-120 | place: China: Fuxian Lake, Yuxi | collected 2017-12-25
CCGCCGTGGAGCGCCATTCCGTTCATCACGCCGCCCATGGCATGCTCGCGGATACCGACGTACAGGTTGCGGCCACCGGGGGTTGCCGCAGTGAGTGCCGGCGCGCCCTTGACCGTGGTGAGATTCGAGCCCGAAAGGTCGGCGGAGCCACCGATGAGCTCGGGGACTTTCGCGGCGATCGCGTTGAGCACGACGCCAGACGCAGCGCGGCTCGCCACGGCGCCGGTGGTCTGGTCGAACTGTGGAAGCGCCGCCTCCCACCCCGGCGGAAGGTCGCCGTGCGTCCGGCGGCCGAATTCCCTGGCGTCGTCCGCATGCGCCTTGGCGTACTCAATCACGCGGCGGCGCCAGGCGTCCTGATCTGCTGCGCCGCGTTCACGCGCAGATCGCCAGTGTGCAAGCGCCTCTGCGGGAACGTGGAAGGGTTCAGTCCAGCTCCAGCCGAGCGCCTTCTTGGTGAGCGCAATCTCTTCCTTACCGAGCGGCTCGCCGTGTGCCTTTGCGGTACCGACACGATTGGGGCTGCCGAACCCGATCTGGGAGCGCACGATAATCAGCGATGGCCGATCAGTTGCGGCGCGGGCCTCGGCGATGGCGGCGTCGACCGCAGCGAGGTCGTTGATATCGGCGACATGGGTGACGTGCCAGCCGTAGGCTGTGAATCGCCCGGCGACATCGTCCGAACAGGTGAGGTCGGTGGCGCCGTCGATCGTGATCCGGTTGTCGTCGAAGAAACCGATCAGTTTGCCGAGTTTCTGGTGTCCGGCGAAGGAGGCCGCCTCGTGTGAGATTCCTTCCATCAGGTCGCCGTCGCCGGCGATGAACCAGGTGGTGTGGTCCACAACGGTGTGGCCGTCGCGATTGAAGGTTGCGGCAAGCGCACGCTCTGCGAGCGCGAAACCAACGGCGTTGGCGACGCCCTGTCCGAGGGGCCCCGTGGTGGTTTCGACTCCCGCGGTGTGACCGACCTCGGGGTGTCCGGGCGTCTTGCTTCCCCACTGACGGAAGTTCTTGATGTCGTCGAGCGAGAGGTCGTAACCGGAGAGATGCAGCGATGCGTACAGCAGCATCGACGCGTGGCCGGCGGAGAGCACAAACCGATCGCGGTCTGGCCAGGCAGGGTCTGCCGGGTTGTGCTTCAGGTGCCGCGTGTAGAGAGCGTAGGCCAGCGGGGCGAGCGCCATTGGCGTGCCCGGGTGGCCCGACTCGGCGGCCTGCACCGCGTCCATCGCGAGCGTTCGAACCGTGTTGATGGCGAGAAGTTCGAGGTCGGCGTGAGACACGGTGCGGTCTGGAGAGGACAGGTGTGGCGAACAAAGCGGCGGACTCGCGAAAAATAGCGTGGCACACGAGGTGCCGCCGACGGGCTCCGCATCTATAATTGCGGGATGACCAGCCCCACGACCGGTGGAGAGACTTCCACCGCGCTATCGCGTGAACTGTCGGATTTCCTGATCGAGCTTTCGATCGGACTCCACAAGAATGCGATATATCCGCCGGGACACCCCCTGCTGGAAGGCGCCACGACCGGGCTCTCCCGCCGGCTCGAAACGCTACTGGTCAATCGGGCATCTCTTTCGCTCGGTGTTGCACGCCAGCAATTGATCATCGAGGGTGTTGCGACGGACGAGAACAATCCCGTGTTGCGCGACCTGGCCGCACGCCTGCACCGCCATCATTTGGGCGCAGTGAAGTTCCTGCAGGGCGTCACGCCGAGCGAAGTCGCCGATGCGCTCGCGACGGTGGCCGTAGATATTGGCCGGCGTGGCAAACCGCTCGGACTCGAGGGTACCGATGTGCTGCAGCGGTGGGAACATGTGCGACTCTTCCCGCTGACGTTCGAACAGTTGCAGTTGCTCGAGGAAGACCCCGAGGAAGGCAAGGGCGATTCCATGCGCGGCGACCGGAGTCGTGCCGCACAGCTGTGGATTGGTCTGGCGCGCGCGGCGATTGCCGCGGAAGCCGACGAGGACGACGACAAGGCCGGATCAACCGACCCGGTGCTGGTGGCCAAGGCGATTGACGAGAACAAGAAGGACGCCGCCTACGACCAGGTCGTGGTCGGCTACCTGCTACAGATTGCGGAAGAACTGAAGGGCAAGGGTGGCAAAGACGCCGCAGCGCTCCAGAAGCGCATCTCCCGGCTCGTGGCGACGCTGCAACCCGACACGCTGTCCCGGTTGCTCAAGATGGGCGGTGATGCACGCCAGCGTCGCAAGTTTGTGCTCGACGCAACACAAGGCATGGCCGTCGACGCCGTGGTGGAACTCGTGCAAGCGGCGGCGGATACATCGGGCCAGAACGTTTCCCACTCGCTCGTGCGCATGCTTTCCAAGCTTGCTGTGCACGCCGATGAAGGCGCACCCCTCGGTCGCGCTGCCGCCGACGGCGCGTTGCGCGACTCCGTGCACAAGTTGATTTCGAACTGGACGCTGGACGACCCGAATCCGGATGGGTACCGGAAAGCCCTCGAAAAGATGTCGATGGCTACGCCGGTCTTTCAGACTGGAGATGATGTCTATCCCTGCGAACCCGAGCGATTGCTCGCCATGGGGATCGAGATCGAAATGCTCGGCGATCCCGTGTGGCGATCCCTCGCCGCACTGTCGTCGGCGGACAACGTGCGGCCACTGCTTGACCTGCTCGACAGCGCACCCGAAGGGTGGATGCGGGACACTCTCTGGCGGTATACCGCGTCTCCCGACGTGCTACAGCGGCAACTCCAGCAGGACCCGATGGACGTTGACGCCGTTGAGCGCCTCGTGAAGCGCATGGGCATCGCGGCGATTCCGTCGCTGCTGGATGCGCTCGAGGTGGCCGACGAACGGCAAGCGGCGGCGTTTGTTGATCTGATCGTGGCGATGGGACCTGATGCGAGTGCCGTCGTGGTCGGGCATCTGCAGGGCTCACGGGCGATACAGCAGCGCCTCATGCTCTCGATCATCAGCAAGATTGGAGAACCGCCCGACGGTTTTTCGTTCAGTCCCTATGCGCAGCACGCAGACTCGGTGGTTCGGCGCGAGGCGTATCGTGCGCTCATCCGTATTCCGACCGAGCGCGATGATGCGATTGCCTCCGCGCTCGGTGATCCGGACGAACGCATTGTGCGCCTGGCGCTCGGGGCCTCCATGGCCGGCTGTCCGCCGCGCGCGGCGCGTGTGCTCATGGCTCGCGCAGATGACACAACGCTCACAGAGGACCTGCGCGCGCTGGGCATCCGCGCGTTGTCATCGTACAAGGCGCCGGAGACCTTGGCGTTTCTGTTGGCGCGAACCGCCGGCAAGCGCCGGTTTTTGCGACGGCATGCGTTGGCCGACGCCACGACGGAGATGCTGGCGGCAGTGTCTGGGCTGGCATTGCACTGGGCCACCGATCCCGCTGCGCAGGAAGTGCTCGCCGCGGCCGCGAAGAGCAACAACAAGGATGTTCGTGAAGCCGTGGGTCGCCGAGGAGGATCCACATGAGCGCGGACGCCGCAAAATTCCTCAACGCGTTTGCGCAATCGCTTGCAACGATGGCGTTGTACAAGGACAAACATCCGGCGCGCGAGCGCGCGATTGATCATTCGTTTGAGCACCTGAAACGCCTGCAGGAGACGAACCCATCGCCGCAGTTCTCGTTCCTGGGACTGGACGTGATCTACGGGCAGGTGGCCCTGCGCGAACTGAAGGACTGGGATTGGGGATTGCGCCTGGCGAATGCCGGCGTGCAGCGACTCGAGTTTCCTCCGGCGGTCACGCGGGACGAGTACGAGGCTTTCCTCGACGACGTCCTCGGTCGCATTTCTCTCGGAGCGCCGGAGTCGTCCACGCGCAGTCCGGAACGACGCTCGACGATCAAGTTTGGCGCCATTGGCGTGCGCGGCAGTGACCAGAAACTCGAAGACCTGCTCCCGACGGCAACGATCGCGTACTCGCTGGCCGAGGAAGCCGACACCATTCGGTGGCTGCACGACGAAGTGGAGATGACCGGCGAACTCCCGCTGCTCGAGGCGGAGAGCGTGGTGCGCTCGCTCTCAGTGGCGATGCACGGCGACCGGGATATTGTGATTCCGCTGCTGCAGTTGAAGGATTTTGACCAATACACGACGACGCACTCGCTGAACGTGAGCGTACTGGCGATGGCGCTTGCCGAATTCATTGGGTTGAGCGCGAAGGATGTTCGCGCATTCGGCGTGGCCGGGTTGCTGCACGACCTCGGCAAGGTGCGTATTCCCAAGGACGTGCTCACAAAGCCGGGCAAACTCAACGACGAAGAGTGGAAAGTCATGCGCCGCCATCCGGTGGATGGGGCCAAGATCATCTATGAGAGTGACCGCCAGCTCGATCTCGCGTCGGCGGTGGCGTATGAGCACCACATCATGATCGATGGCGGAGGGTACCCGTCGCGCCATTTCCGACGCGAGCCACACAAGGCGAGCAAGCTGGTGCATATCTGCGACGTGTATGACGCGTTGCGCACGCACCGGCCTTACCGGCCGGCGATGGAACCCGAGGCGGTGCTCGCACTGATCGAGCGTGGATCAGGCCCCGACTTCGACGCCGAGTTGACGACGTCGTTTCTGCAGATGATGCGGCAGTGGGAGCGGCGGTTGGCCGTGGTGGACGATAAGACGCCACTTCCGCACATGGCTGGCCCGGCGCAAAACGCCGTGGATCAAGCCGTGGCTGCGGCCAAGAAGGCTATTGCCGACGGCGCTACTGCGCGCGCGTCAATGCCGGTTCAGGTTGTGACGGCTGTGGAGACGCCCGTGCCGTTGGCTGCGAAGGGCCTTGATGACAGTGCCGCCGACCCCAAGCCCGCCCAGTAGCACGTAGAGATAGAAGCTGTAGAAGCGCCACCAGAGTAGCGCCCCGCCAAGGACGGCCGGTGTCATGACGTCGGAGTACGCGTACTGGAATCCGAACTCCACAGCTCCGCCGCCCCCCGGTGCGGGTGCCACAGCACCGCCGTAGAGAAAGACAAGTGGCCAGAGCACGAGCGACGCGACTGGCAGGCTGGGGTCAAGCGCGAGCGCAATGACCGGAAGCACGGCGAGGCGCAGTGCTACATGGGCGATCGACGCAATGAAGGCACCCACCATAGGACCGACAGAGGCATGGCGCAGTGCGGCGAGATTCACACGCAACGCGCGAAGCGCCCGCTGTACCGCGCGCCAACGGCCCGCGTGCAGTCCAATTGCCGGGGCCCATCGCGGGGGCGGCCCCTTGGTGTGACGGTGGGCCATTGTATACGCGACTGCGCCGGCGGCCAGTACGAGGATGGCATATCCACCGATCAGGGCAGTCATCAATCCGAGGACGCTCCCCTGGTCACGGTAGATGACCAAAAAGACCGCGCACAGTACGACGAGCGACCAGGTCTCGAGCAGCAACTCGGTGAACAGGATCAGCAGCGACGGCGCAGGAGCGACACCGTCCTCGGCGAGGACCAGGAACCGCGCCGGTTCTGCGCCAGAACGCGCCGGGGTGATCGAGGCCGCAAAGTCGCCACCGAGGCAGACCCGCAGCGATGTGCCAAAGCGCAGGGGAATGTGCAGTGCCGCTGCGCTCCAATGGATCTTTACCGCGCGTGTCCCGATCTCCAGGAAGACGACGAGGAGGGCAAGCAGGTGCGCCCAGACGGGAAGCACCGGGTGCGGGCCCGGCTGCGAAAAGCCCGACCGGAGGACGTACGCCGTGACTCCCGTTGTGACGCTGAACGAGAGGATGAGCAGGACCCAGCGAAAGGGACTCACGCGAGCGCTGGCTGGTATGACATTCTGATGGGAGCCGGGTTGGCGTGCGGCAGCGCGGGCATGCTCAAATCTACGAACGGGAAAGCAAGGAGTTACGGAAACAACCCACGGCCGGTGTGCCGGTTGCGGACCCTTGCACCGCGTTCAGCATCCGGGGACGTTTCGGCGGGCTCACTGTTGATAATCAATTGGAGGATGGACCCATGATGCACCAAACCGTGCCGAACAGCTTGCGGCGCGCCGTGGCACTGATGCTCGCGATTGCCACCACTGGATCGCTTGGCGCACAAACATTCGACAGCGCCGCGTTTGGTGCGATGCGCTGGAGAGAGGTCGGACCGTATCGCGGTGGTCGTTCAGTCGCCGTGGCCGGGAGTCCGTCCCGCGTCAACGAGTACTGGATGGGCACGACAGGTGGTGGTGTTTTCAAGACGACCGACGCCGGGCTCAGTTGGCAGCCGATGACGGACCGGTACTTCGGTGGCACGATCGGGGCAGTGCAAGTGAGCGAATCGAATCCGGACATTGTGTGGGCCGGTGGCGGCGAGACCCATATCCGTGGCAACACCGCGCCGGGTGACGGTGTCTGGAAGACGACCGATGCGGGCCGGACCTGGACGCGCATCGCGTACTTCGACGTCAAGAATCACGTCAATCGGATCCGGATTCACCCCACAAACCCGAACATCGTCTGGATTGGCGTGTTGGGGCAGGTGTTTGGTCGCAACGAGCAGCGCGGCGTGTTCAAGACGACTGACGGTGGAACCACCTGGCGACGCGTGCTGTATCGTGACGATGCCACCGGCGTGTCCGACCTCGTCATGGACGCGACGAACCCGAATGTGCTCTACACAGCGCTCTGGCATGCCTACCGCACGCCCTGGTCGATGAACTCTGGCGGACAGGGGGGCGGCATCTTCAAGAGCACCGATGGCGGCGAGACATGGAGCGAGCTCACGGCAAACACGGGATTGCCGAAGGGGCTCTGGGGCAAGGTTGGCCTTGCCGTTTCACCCGCCAAGGCGACGCGCCTCTGGGCTTTGATCGAAGCCGATGAGGGCGGGGTCTATCGGTCGGACGACGGCGGTGTGAGCTGGGTGAAGCTCAACGACGAACGCAAACTTCGCCAGCGAGCCTGGTACTACACGCGCATTTTCGCCGATCCGAAAGACACGAACATCGTGTATGGGTTGAACGTGCAGTGGTTCCGCTCGCGCGACGGAGGGCGCACGTTCCCGCAGGAGATTCAAGTTCCGCACGGTGACAATCACGACCTGTGGATCGATCCAGGGAATCCGAACCGGATGGTGCAGGCGAACGACGGCGGAGCGAATGTGTCGATGAACGGTGGCGTGACGTGGACCGGCCAGGAGTTCGCGACTGCCCAGATGTATCACGTAACGACGACGAACCACTTCCCGTACCAGATTTGTGGCGCGCAGCAAGACAACAGCACGCTCTGCGGTCCGAGTCGCAAGGCCGGCGGAATCACGCTGAGCGATTGGGTTGACGCCGGCGGAGGCGAGTCCGGGTACATCGCGCCGCACCCCACGAATCTCAACCTGATCTTCGCCGGTTCGTACGGGGGATATTTGACGCGCAAGGATATGCGCACGGGCCTTACATGGAACGTGAATCCCTGGCCAGACAATCCGATGGGCATTTCGTCGGAGGACATCAAGTACAAGTTCCAGTGGACCTTTCCGATCGTCTTCTCGCCGCATGACCCGAACAAGATGTACGTGGGCGGCAGCCACCTGTTCGTGACGCGAAATGGTGGCAACAGCTACCAGATCATCAGTCCACCGCTCGCGCGGAACGACCCCAAGACGCTGGGTCCCTCTGGCGGGCCGATCACCAAGGACCAGACAGGCGTGGAGACCTATGGCGTGGTGTTCGCGTTTGCGGAATCGCCGGTAACCCCGGGCGTGCTCTGGGCAGGCACTGACGACGGCCTCGTGCAACTCAGTCGCGATGCCGGCGCCACATGGAAGAATGTCACGCCGAAGGACATCGGAGACTTCACCCGCGTGTCGATCATCGAGCCGGGACACTATGCGGCCGGCACGGCGTATGTGGCGGCAAACCGGTACCAGCAGAATGACTTCTCGCCGATTCTGTACAAGACGACCGACTTTGGTGCGACGTGGACCAGGATTGTGAACGGAATCGCGCCGCTGGAATTCACCCGCGTGATTCGCGAAGACCCGGTGCGAAAGGGCCTGCTGTACGCCGGAACGGAACGTGGCGTGTGGGTGTCATTCACCGATGGCGCGCAATGGCAGCGCCTCAAGCTGAACATGCCGCCAGTGCCGGTACACGATCTCGTTATCAAGGAAGGGGACTTGATCGCCGGCACGCACGGCCGATCGTTCTATGTCCTGGACGATCTCTCCGTCCTCCGTCAGATCTCGCCGGCGACGACGTCGGCTGCTGTCCATGTCTATAAGCCGCGCGACACGTATCGCATTGAGTGGGGCGGCGGCTTCTTCGGCGGACGCGGCGGTGGCAATGTTGGCCAGAACCCGGCATCGGGTGTCACGCTGCAGTATTCACTGGCGACAGCCGGCCAGGATGTAACGATCGAGTTTCTGGATCCCGCCGGCAAGCTTATCAAGTCATTCAGCTCGCGCCCGGACTCCTCGGCGCCGGCAGCAGGTGGCGGCCGCGGTGGCCGCGGCGGCGCGCCGCAAGCAGTTCGCGTGGCCAACAACGTGGGGCTGAATCAGTTCAGCTGGAACCTGCGATATCCAGATGCGGTGGTCTTTCCGGGAATGATTCTATGGTCGGGCGACACCCGCGGACCGATCGCGCCGGCAGGGACGTACACCGTGCGCCTCACGCCCGGCGGTGCGCGCCCTATCACGCAGACCTTCCGGCTCCTGAACGATCCACGGTCGCCCGCGACCGCTGCTGATCAACTGGCACAGTTCAACTTCCTGCTGCAGATCCGCGACAAGGTCACCGAGGCGAACGAAGCCGTGATCTCGATGCGGCATGTCAAATCCGAAATCGACGCACGCGTCAAGCAGGCGCAACCGACGGCAGCGGAGGAACTACGTGCGGAGGGCGCGGCGCTCGGCACCAACCTGACCGGCGTGGAAGCCGAGGTGTACCAGATCAAGAACCAGAGCGGCCAGGATCCGCTCAACTACCCGATCAAACTGAACAACAAGCTTGCGGCATTGACGGGCGTGGTGTCATCGGCCCCCGGCCGCCCTACCGCACAGTCGGTGCAGGTCTTCAACGAGCTGAACGTCAAACTCGGCACCCAGACGAAGAAGATGGACAAGCTCTATGCCGAAGACCTGAAGCGTTACAACGAACTCCTCAAGAAGCACGGGCTTCCGGAAATCGATCCCAAGCCGAAGCCCAAAGTGGCGATGTAGCGTGAGCGAGCGCTCCGAGTCTGGATCCGGAGCGGCACGCGGGGTGGTTGTGCGACCGGCGACGGCGCGCGACCACCCCGCGGTGCATGCGCTCAACGACGCATCCGTTCCGCATGTGAATGCGCTGACCGCTGAACAGTTTGCCTGGCTCGCCGCGAACGTTGACTACTTCCGGGTTGCCGAGGTGAATGGTTTGCTTGGCGGGTTCGTGATGGCCATCCGCCGAGGCACGACCTACTGGAGCGGGAACTACGCCTGGTTCACCGAGCGGTACGCGGATTTCATCTATCTCGATCGCGTGGTCGTGTCACCGGCACTGCAACGTGCAGGCGTCGGACGCGCGCTGTATGAAGACCTCGCAGCGTTTGCAGCCGGCCGCTGGCCCCGAATCACGCTCGAAGTGAATGTCCGACCGCCGAACCCGGGTTCAATCGCCTTTCACGAGTCATTGGGGTTCAGGCGCGTGGGTGCGCGCGTGTACGACGACAACGAAGTGGCGATGTTCGAGTTGCCGGTCAGCGCTTCTTCGCCGCGGGGTCCGGGGTAAGCTCGTCGCGCAGCAACTGCCAACGGGCCTCGCTGCCATCGCCGCGGTTCCACACCGACACGTACGTTCCGCGCTCCTCCCTTGGCTTGGCGATGCCACGCTGCGAAGTCAGCACATACGAACCGGAGTCGGTGTACGTCGTTCCGGCAGCATGAATGGCGCGCGAGTACCGTTGCATGTCTCGCAGCGAGGTGCGCAGCGCAAAATCCACGAGTCCGTTGACGACCGCGTCGCGTCCGCTGATGGTCGTGTCGGCCAGGCGAACAACGGCATTGGGCGCAAGCATCGACCCCACCATTCGCCGGTCGTTCATCATTGCAGCGGTGCTCAGGATCGAATGTTCCGCCCGAAGATCACCAGCTGCTGCCTCCATGCGCGCCCGGTGTGCCGGCATGGTGTCGGGCTTGGCCGTGTCCGAAGGGAGAATGACCGGCGGAGCCTCTACCACAGCGGGCTTGTTCGGATCTGCCTTGCTGGCGTCCGCAACGGACTTTGGTTCTGAGCAGGCGGCGGACAACACCGCAATGGCACAGGTAGCAAACGTGTTCCGCATCACTCCGTTACTCCGGCGACGGCCATTCCCATCGCGTGATATCCCTTGTCGACGTACACCGTGGACCCCGAAATCCCGCTGGACAGCGGTGAGGCTAGAAACGCCGCTGCCGTGCCGACTTCCGCAGCCGTGAGCGCAACCGGAATCGGCGTGTTCACGGCGCAGTACTGAACCATCTTGTCGATGATGCCAATGGCGCTGGCGGCACGCGAGGCAAACGGCCCCGCGCTGATGGTGTTGACGCGCACTCCCCAGCGACGCCCTGCCTCGAAGGCCAGCGTCCGGGTGTCGGACTCGAGCGCCGCTTTGGCGGAGGACATCCCGCCACCGTATCCCGGAATCACGCGCTCGCTTGCCATATAGGTCAGCGACATCACCGATGCGTCGGGCCGGAGCATCGGCCCCAGGCGGCGCAGCATGGAAACCAGCGAGAAGGCGCTC
>SXGT01013891.1_pt1 | contig 10666 bp, 10 predicted proteins | sample 3176221 | NCBI WGS metagenome assembly SXGT01 (sample SAMN11356862, study PRJNA531348) | freshwater metagenome | isolation source: freshwater sample F1-120 | place: China: Fuxian Lake, Yuxi | collected 2017-12-25
AGCGATACCGACAAGTCCGGTAGCAAAGCGCGGCGCAGCGATGCGCAACACGGCCGCAGCGGTGGGCCTTGCCTCGGTGTCGACTCCCGCCAAATCCGGCTTTCGCGCCGACAGCAAATCACCATAGGCAGCAAAACCATCCCCAACGCCCCAGACTCCATCGAGAGTCGGCGCTGGCGCTACGGCGGGAGGTACACACACCGGGGCCAGCAATTCGGTTACGACATCCGCACTGACGGCATAGGCCGCGCAATAGGCCTCGTTCATGCGGGCATCGAGACAGGTCCACACCCGATCTCGCCCGGATGCCAACGCCAGGGCCTCCAGCGTCGACACGGAAAGCAGCGGTATATCCAGCCCCCAAGCCAGCCCCTGGGCGACGCCACAGGCCATGCGCAGGCCGGTAAAGCTGCCGGGGCCGGCGCCAAAGGCAAGGCCATCCAGTTGCGCCACCGTGATGCCCGCCTCGGACAGCAGTTCCTGAACCCAAGGCAAGACATGGCCGGAACCGCCGTTCGGCAGTTCACCGCTGCGAACCATGATGTTTCCGTCCTGCCAGAGTGCGACGGACAGGTATCGCGTGGCCGTCTCTATCCCAAGCAAGCGCATGTGTCGTGACCTGATCCCGTTGCCAAACTCAAGCGCCCCGACCGGCCCTTTCCAAGCCGGAATATCTTCCGGGGCCGCCAGACTAGTTTCACTTTACTCATTCCCGGATCCATGTCCCAAACAAACGACGGTCGCCCAAGCGGCAGGAAGAATATCTTATCGTCTTTTCACTTCCGCCCCTCTTCCCCGAGGTATCCGGTACGCCAGGAAATCAAGTACGGAGGTCAGGGCGAAAAGCACGCACACCCCCAACAGGCGGGCAGAAAACATGTAAAAAAGTTGATCAAGACAAAGAATCTTCGACTACACTGCGCTACCATTCGCACGGAATTCTTCGCTCCACTGTCATCACTCATCCTCAGGAGGTCATACATGAACAAATCCGAACTGATCGAAATCACCGCCAAGGAAGCCGACATCAGCAAGGCCGCTGCCGAGAAGGCGCTGTCTGCCGCGATGGCTGCCATCGTCAAAGCCGTTGCCAAGGGCGACACCGTCACCCTCGTCGGCTTTGGTACCTTCAAGTCCTCGAAGCGCGCCGCTCGTGTTGGCCGTAATCCGCAGACCGGCAAGGAACTGAAAATCGCCGCGACCACCGTGCCGCGCTTTACCGCCGGCGCCGGATTCAAATCCGCTGTCGCAGGCAAGAAGGCCGCAAAGAAGAAGTAATTCGCTTCCCGCTGCCTAGCCAGAGAGCCCGCCGTGTGCGGGCTCTTTTACTTTCCGGCGCTGCCGGCGCATCTCGAACAGGCAAATCGCCGCAGCCGCGGCAACATTGAGCGATTCCGTGCCGGCCGCAAGAGGGATGGTTGCCCGCATCCCCGCGGCTGCCACGAGGGGGGCGGACAGGCCCGCGCCTTCATTGCCCAGCAGCCAAAGCACCGGCGGTCTTAGTTCAGCGTGGTACAAGTCGACGCCACCGCTCGCGACCGTGGCAATGGATAGTGCGGCACTTCCCGCGAGCGCCGCGGACAGATCAGCCTGCTCGCGTATCGCCAGCGAAAAATGGGCACCCTGCGCCGCACGCAGCACACGCATGCTCCAGGCACCGGCGCAACCCGGGCCAAGCAGCACATCCCGGATTCCGGCCGCCGCTGCGGTACGCAGTATGGCACCAACATTCCCGGCATCCTGCACCGCATCAAGCAGCACCGCATCGCCGCTCAACGGGCCTGTCGCCGGCGATGGAATTTCAATCACCGCGGCGATCCCGGTCGGCGAACTGATACCGGTGATCTCGCGGTAGAGCACGTCGCTCAGGGTAAGACATTCGGTATCGGGTGCCCGCTCCAGCAGGGCCGAAATCTCCCGATTTCGGGTTCCGGATTCACTGACCACTAATTGGGCAACTGCGGCTTTGCGTTCAAGGCAGACCGTCACCAGATGGATCCCGTCAGCCAGCGCCTGGCCATGACGTCGAGGACCGTCAGCCAGCGCACGCAGGCCCTTGTAGCGGGAGTTCTGACGCGATGCGATGACTGCCATCACGTCATCTCGATGCGTCGAGCAGCACCCTGACTGGGGCGAAACTGCGGCGATGAAACGGCGCGGGGCCGAGCCGGGCCAGCGCCGCGCGATGCACCGCAGTATCGTAGCCTTTGTGACGATCCAGTCCGTACCCAGGATAGGCTTCATGAATCATGCGCATTTCGGCATCGCGGGCGGTCTTGGCCAGAATCGACGCAGCGGAAATGGCAGGTTCGCTTGCGTCACCGCCAACAATGGCGCGCGCCGGAATCGTCAATAACGGGCAGCGATTGCCGTCGATGAGCGCCTCGGCTGGTTTCAGGACCATGGCCTCCACTGCTCGTTGCATCGCCAGCAATGTCGCTTGAAGTATGTTCAGTCGATCAATCTCTTCAACCGAGGATGACGCAATGCTCCAGGACAGGGCACGTTCCTTGATCATGATGGCGAGGGCTTCGCGCTTGCGCTCCGAAAGTTTCTTTGAATCCGCCAGACCGGCAATGGGTCTGTGGGGATCAAGAATCACCGCAGCGGCATACACGGGGCCGGCAAGCGGTCCGCGCCCTGCCTCGTCAACGCCGCACACGAGATGCATCACGCCCTCTGCAGGTAGGGCAGCACCGCTTCGGCAGCCCGGCTCGACGTGTCCTGGCGCAGGAGCCTATGGACGCCCTCGAAGACCCGGGAAATCGCCGCACCCGCCTGTTTGTCGACAAGCAGGTTGCCGAGCGCCTGGGCGAGATTTTCGGGGGTCGCATCGTCCTGCAGAAACTCCGGCACCACGTATCGTCCCGCCAGGATATTCGGCAAACCGACCCAGGGCAGGTAGCGCATGCCGCGCATCAGGCGCCACGACCAGGGCGACATCTTGTAGGCGATGACCATCGGCCTGCCCACCAGGGCGGTTTCCAGGGTCGCCGTGCCGCTGGCGACCAATGCGACATCGCTCGCCGCGACGGCGTCAGCCGCATGACCGAACATCAGCGTGATTGGAAGTTCGTCGGCCTTCAGTTTCCACAAGGCTGTCTCGAACTGCACACGGGTTTCGCGAGAAACCAGAGGCACCAGAAATTGCAGCCGCGGCTGCTTTTCCAGCAACAACTTTGCCGTTTCAATGAATGTGTCGGCCATGAAGTGCAGTTCGGACTGGCGGCTGCCCGGAAGCAGTGCGATTACCGGCCGGTCCTGCGCCACACCAAGGCGCTCCCGCACCGCATGCCGGTCCGAGTGCAGCGGGATCACATCGGCCAGCGGATGGCCCACATAGGAGCACTTGACGGGCGTATCGCGGTAGAGCTCGGGTTCGAACGGGTAGAGCGCCAGGATATGGCTTACCGAATGGATGATCTTTCCCATCCGTTGCTTGCGCCAGGCCCATATCGACGGACTGACGAAATGAATGGTGGGGATGCCTGCCGCCTTGAGCCGCTTCTCCAGCCAAAGATTGAAATCCGACCCATCGACGCCGATAAAAACATCCGGCTTATCCTTGAGCAAGCGGCGCAAGAACTGGCGGCGCATGCGGGTGATGGCGCGGTAATGCTTGAGTACCTCGGCGTAGCCTCGCACGGCAAGCATTTCTGCCGGCCAGTGCGACTCGAAACCCTCGCGTTGCATCTTGGGCCCGCCGATTCCATAAAAATTCGCGTCCGGCAGGTGTTGTCGCAGCGCGGCTATCAGGTGCGCGGCAAGTTGATCACTGGAGGCCTCACCCGCCACCATGGCGATGCGGACCATCAGCGGATGATTCCGCGTCCGGGAACATCCAGGAAAGCGGACAACAGGGCGAGTTGGGGCGCAGCGACAACATCTGCAGCGATTGCCGCACGAGCCTCTTCCAGCTTCATGCCGCTCTTGTAAAGAGTCTTGAAGGCGCGCTTAACGGCGGTCACTTCCGCCGGCGAGAATCCGCGCCGCTTGATGCCTTCGGCATTGATGCTGCGCGGTTCTGCCGGATTGCCCGCCGCCGTTACAAAGGGCGGCAGATCCTGAAGCAGTATCGTCCCCATCGCGGTGAAGCTGTGGGCGCCGATGCGCACAAACTGATGGACCACGGTGAAGCCGCCGAGTATGGCCCAGTCGCCGACCTGAACGTGTCCCGCAAGCTGGGTGTTATTGGCAAAAATGGTCTGGCTGCCAACCTGGCAATCGTGCGCAAGATGCACGTAGGCCATGATCCAGTTGTCGTTGCCGAGGCGCGTGACACCCGCATCCTGGGCGGTGCCGCAATTGAAGGTGCAGAATTCACGGATGGTGTTGCGGTCACCGATTTCGAGGCGGGTCGGCTCTCCCGAATATTTCTTGTCCTGCGGGATTTCACCGATCGAGCAAAACTGAAAAATGTGATTTTCGGCGCCGATTCGCGTATGCCCGCCGATCACGACATGCGGGCCAACAACGGTTTGATCGCCAATCTCGACGTGCTCACCGACAATGGTGTAGGGGCCTATCTCGACGCCACGACCCAGTTTCGCCCCCGGATGGACGATGGCTGTGGGATGTATGCTCATTGTGGCGTCGGTCTCACGGCACAAATCAGGTCCGCCTCGGACGCCACCTGCCCGTCCACCTTCGCAACAGCGGAGAACTTCCAGATGCCGCGCTTGGTCGCCGCCAGAGTGACGTCAATCACCAGCTGATCACCCGGGCCAACCGGCTTCTTGAATCGGGCATTGTCGATGCCAACAAAGTAATACACCGATTTGTCGTCCGGTTTGTTGCCCATGGTCTTGAACGCCAGGATCGCCGCCGTCTGCGCCATCGCCTCGACGATCAGCACGCCGGGCATTACCGGGTGATGCGGATAGTGGCCAGGGAAATACGGCTCGTTGACGCTGACATTCTTCAGGGCCCTGATCCGCTCACCAGGTACAACTTCCAGCACGCGATCAACCAGCAGGATCGGATAGCGATGCGGGAGGTATTCGAGAATCTGGTGGATGTCCATGCGGGACAAGCCCTCGGGACTGGCGCCATCGCTGCTCATGATTTCTTCTCCAGTGCGGCAAGCCGCTGTTCGAGGGCCCGGATTTTATCGGCCATCGCGTCGAGATGGCGCAGGCGCGCGAAATTTCGCAGCCAGTCACCGTGTTCAAGAAACGGCACGGTGCCACTGTAGCTACCGGATTTTGAAATCGACTTTGCAACCAGCGTGCCCGCAGAAATATTGACTTCATCGGCGATCTTGAGGTGCCCCAGGATGATCGCGCCACCGCCCACGGTACAGCGGGCGCCGATCGCCGCGCTGCCGGCGATGCCGACGCAACCCGCCAGCGCCGAATTGGCGCCAATTTGCACGTTGTGCCCAACCTGGATCTGGTTATCCAGTTTGACGCCATCGCCGATAACGGTATCGCCAAGTGCGCCTCGATCAATCGTGGTTCCGGCTCCGATTTCGACATCGTCGCCGATGACAACCCGGCCAACTTGAGGAATTTTTACCCAGGCACCGTCGGCGTCACGCGCAAAACCGAATCCGTCCGAACCGATTACCGCACCACTGTGAATCAGGCAACGGTCACCAATCTGGCATCGTGCATAGATGCTGACATTGGCGGCAAGGCGACTACCCTCGCCTATGATCGCATCCTCACCAATGCTGCAGTTCGCCCCGATCACAACACCATCTCCGACGACAGCGCCGGATGCGATCCAAACGTTCGGTCCGATGCAGGCACTGGCAGCAACCCGACCATAGACGACAGCGCTCGGATGAACCCCGGGCGCCGGCGTGGGCTCGGGATTGAGCCACTGGGCTACCCTGGCGTAATAGAGGTAGGGTTGCGGGGTCAGAATCGCCGCATTCAGCTCCGGTGCGGCGGGCGCGGACATGATCACGGCGCTGGCCCGTGTTTCGGCCAACTGGTGGCGATATTTCGGGTTGGCCAGGAATGCGAGATCGCCGAGACCTGCCGCGGCAAGCGGAGCGATACGTGAAATCGCCGTGTCGCCAGCGCCGACTATTTCCCCGCCCAGACGGGCAACGATTTCCTCGAGCCGCAGTTCCACGGCCCGAGTCTTACTTCGTGCCGTCGCCCAACGCCTTGATTACCCGGTCGGTAATGTCGATGCGCGGGTTGGCGTAGACCGCTTCCTGGAAAATAATGTCGTACTTCTCGGTCTCGGCAATCTGTTTGATGACCTTGTTGACGCGTTCGAAAATCGACGCCATTTCCTCGTTCTGCCGCTGGCTGAGATCTTCACGGAATTCGCGCTGCTTGCGCTGGAACTCGCGATTCAGGTCGTTGAATTCGCGCTCCTTGGTGCGCCGATCGGACTCGGCCATGGTCACGGCGTTCTTGTCCATGTTCTCCTGCATGCCTTGCAGTTGCTTGGCGATGCGCTGTAATTCCTGGTCGCGCTTCTCGAAGTCCTTCTCGATTTTCTTCTTCGCCTTCGCGGCTTGCGGCGCGTCATTGAGAATTTTTTGGCTATTTACGAAGCCGATCTTGCCCTCGGCAAACGCGCCGCAGGAGAAGATGGCCAGCGCAAATCCTGAAACGAGGAATTTCTTCAACATGACTTTCTCACCATTAAATAGCCGTCAGAAAACAGAACCCATCTGGAACTGCAAACGCTGGACCTTGTCTTCAGTCTTTTTGTTGAAAGGATTCGCATAGGAAAACTTGAGTGGGCCCATCGGCGAATTCCATGAAAGCGCCACGCCGCCGCTATAGCGCAAGCTGCCCATGCTGAACTTCGAATCGTAGCCCCAGACATTGCCGGCATCAACGAACGCGCTCAGGCGCATTGACGTATCGCGCCCCATGCCGGGAACGGGAAACAGCAATTCAGCATTTCCGATCAGGCGCTTGGTGCCACCCACCGACTCATTCGTTGCCGCGTCCCTTGGCCCGAGCGAACCGGAATCGAAACCGCGCACCGAGCCGATACCACCGGCATAGAAATTCTTGAAGAACGGCAACTCCTTGTTGCCATAGCCCTTGGCAAGGCCGATTTCACCGTTGAACGCCAGAGTTATTTTTCGTTCGACCGGATAATAGTACTGATGTTGGTAGCTCGCCTTCGCATAGGTTGCCGAACTGCCCGGCAACGCCACTTCAAGTGTAACGCGACGATAATCGCCGCGTGTCGTAACCAGCAGACTGTCTCGACTATCCTGCTGCCAGCCCCCGGAAGCCAGAAGGGTATTGCTTTTGGCGCCGAACTGGGTCACATAGTTCTGGTAGCGAATCGGGCTGTTCGCATCAGTCTTGAGCGTAGTACGGTCATATGCCAAGCCGAGATTGATGTAGTCATCCTCGGCAATGGGAATGCCCCAGCGCATGCCGCCACCGAACGAATCCGAACCGAAGCTGCCCACCGCCAAGGTACTGGTGTCGGTATTTCTCAGGTAGACGTCAAAGCCTTGACTGACCCCGTCAACGGTGAAGTACGGATCGGTATGAGAAAGCGAGTAGACGCGATTCGACTTGCTGGTGCTGATTTGGACACCGACATGCTTGCCGCTGCCGAACAGATTCTGCTGCTGAACCGTACCTGAAACGGTAAATTTCTCGGCGCTCGAAAATCCCGCACCAAGCATGATATTGCCGGTTGGCTTTTCCTTGACCTTTACTTCCATGTCGACCTGGTCCGTGGTTCCGGCAACCGGCGGAGTTTCCACGGAAACCTCGTCAAAATAGCCGAGCTTGTCGACCCGCGCACGAGAGCGATTGATCTTCTCGCCGTCGTACCACGCCGACTCGGTCTGGCGAAGTTCGCGACGCACGACCTCGTCACGCGTTCGCGTGTTGCCGGTCACGTTGATGCGACGAACATACACGCGTCGGCCGGGATCGACAAACACGGTGAAGGCGACTTCGCGCTTGGCCTTGTCGAGTTCCGGCGCCGCATTGACATTGGCGAAGGCATAGCCTTCGTTACCCAGGCGCTCGCTGATTGCCTTCGTGGTTTCCGTCATGCGTTCCCGGGAAAAAACCTCGCCCGGCTTGACAAAAACAAGCTTGCGCAGTTCTTCCTCAGGCACCAGTAGCTGCCCCGCCAGCTTGACCGAAGAAATCGTGTACTTCTCGCCTTCGGTGATATTGATGGTGATGTAGATGTCCTGCTTGTCCGGCGAGATCGCAACCTGTGTGGATTCAATGTTGAACTCAAGGTAACCACGATCCAGATAAAAGGAACGCAGGGACTCAAGGTCGCCAGACAATTTTTGCTTTGAATACTGGTCGTTCTTGGTATACCAGGTCAGCAGCCCTGGCGTACGAAGCACCATGAGATCAAGCAGGTCGGACTCGGCGATTGCGCTGGCACCAATGATATTGATCTGCCGGATCTTGGCAATCTCGCCCTCGTCGACAGCGAAATTGACGCCGACACGATTGCGTTCGAGTGGCGTAACGGTGGTGGTCACCTGTACGGCATAATGACCTTGGGCCAGGTACTGGCGTTTCAGTTCCTGTTCCGCACGCTCGACAAGTGCCCGATCGAAAATTCTCGACTCCGCAAGTCCGACTTCACGCAAGGATTTTTTGAGGTCTTCCGGTTTGAACGCCTTCAGGCCGGTAAATTCGAGCGATGAAATGGCGGGACGTTCGTCGAGTATTACCACCAGCACCTGCCCGTCGATCTCCAGGCGCACGTCCTTGAAGAAACCGGTGGCAAACAATGCCTTGATCGCGGCGGCAGCCTTCTCATCGGTCATGGTGTCGCCCACCTTCACGGGAAGGTAGGAGAACACCGTGCCGGCCTCGGTACGCTGAATGCCCTCGACGCGAATATCCTTGATCGGGAAGGGCTCGAAGGCAATGGCGGAACGCGCCAGCAACGCGATGACCAGTCCGGCAAGCAGTTTCATCTTCATTTGGTAAGGCGGGACCTAGCCTGAAACAAGGCGGTTGATATCGTTGTAGAAGGCAAAGGCCATCAGCAGCGCCAATAAGGCAAATCCAATCTGCTGGCCAATTTCCAGGGCCCTTTCCGACACCGGGCCACCCTTGAAAAACTCGACGAGATAATACATCAAATGCCCCCCGTCCAGAACGGGTACGGGCAGCAGATTCAGCACGCCGAGGCTGATGCTTATCAGCGCAAGAAAACGCAAGTAATAGCTCAGGCCAAGACGGGCCGATTGTCCGGCGTAATCAGCGATTGTCACCGGCCCCGACAGGTTTTTCCAGGATAGCTCACCGGTCAGCATCCGTCCCATCATGCGCAAACTGAGTATCGACGTGTCCCAGGTTTGCGTAAGGGCTCGCCATCCGGATTCGAGCGGTCCGTAGCTCACGACCGTCATCATTTCAAATGCCTCGCCCTGACCTTCCTTCACCAGCAATCCCAGGCGCCCGAGTTTGTGCCCGCCATCCTCGACCGCGCGCGGAGCCGCCGCAATCACGACCACTTCACCATTGCGCTCGATTTGGAACTGCAGGCTGCGGCCAGGCGCTGCTCTGGCAATGGCGGCTAGCTCTGACCAATCTGAAATCGCTTTGCCGTCGATTGCCAGCACCCGATCACCAACGCGAAACCCCGTACTGTCGGCAACGGACCCAGGTTGGACGTTGCCGACCACTGCGGGCAGGCGCGGCCGGAACAGAACCAGGCCCAGGGGACGCAAGGGATCTTTCTCCAGCTCTTCAAGATCGAAACGCTCGGTCGCAATTTGGTAAACCCCAATCTCCCGTTGCGGATTGACTGTTTCGATACTGACCGCTTCCTTGTCCAGAGCACGCCGCATGACCTCCCAGCGCAAGTCCTGCCAGGTAAGGATGGGGGTGCCATTCACGCTGCGCACGGTTGAACCATCGACGATGCCCGCCATCGCCGCGACCGTTCCGGCGGGCGGCTGTCCAAGGCGGGGTTTGAGTTCGGTCACGCCGTGCATGAAAAGACCCCAGTAGAGCAGGATCGCCAGCAGGAAGTTGGCGGCCGGACCAGCGGCGACGATGAAGGCGCGCCGCCCCACCGACTGCCGGTTAAAAGACCGCGGCAGATCGGCAGCGGCAACTTCGCCTTCTCGCTCGTCGAGCATCTTGACGTAGCCGCCCAGTGGAAAAATCGAAATTGCCCATTCGGTTTTGTCCAGGCCGCCACGACGCATCCAGATCACCTTGCCGAAGCCGAAGGCAAAGCGCAGGACTTTTACGTTGCAGGCCCGCGCGGCGAGATAGTGGCCCATCTCGTGCACCACCACGAGCACGGCAAGGGCAACGATGAACGCCCCGCCGTACCAGCCCCACAGTTGCGGATTCATCGCTGGCGACGACGGGCAAGAACCTTGCCGGCAACCGAGCGCGCCTGTCGATCAGCGTCGAGCACGGCATCGAGGTCCGGCAATTCGGCTTGCGGCACTTCATCCAGCGTCTCGGCGATCACTTCGGCGATACCCAGAAATGGCAATCGTTCTTCAAGGAAAGCCTCAACGGCCAGTTCGTTGGCGGCATTCAGTACGGCGGCGGCATTGCCTTCGGCACGCAAGGCCCGGTAGGAAAGGTCGAGACAGGGGAAGCGCTTTGCATCGGGTCGCTCGAAGTTGAGTTGCCCGACGGCGAACAGATCCAGTGGCGCGACGCCCGAGTCGATGCGGTCCGGCCACGCCAGCGCATGGGCGATCGGGGTGCGCATGTCGGGG
>SXGT01176036.1_pt1 | contig 10666 bp, 22 predicted proteins | sample 3176221 | NCBI WGS metagenome assembly SXGT01 (sample SAMN11356862, study PRJNA531348) | freshwater metagenome | isolation source: freshwater sample F1-120 | place: China: Fuxian Lake, Yuxi | collected 2017-12-25
GATCTGGACGCCGCTCAACCCGTTCGGCGGGCAGCCGCCGGAGAAGATCCCGGAGTTCGGCAAGGATGTACCAATGGGCCGCCCCGGCCAGCCCAATGAAGTCGCGCCGAGCTTCCTGTTCCTGGCCTGCGACGATGCCAGCTACATGACGGGGCAGGTGCTGCACCCCAATGGCGGCGAAGTGGTGAACGGCTGACGCGAACAATCCGGCATCCTGGCTTTCGCGAAGATCACGGTTTGGGGTAGAGATCGGTCCTCAAAGCCGTCGCGGAGCGCACATGCGGATTGTTTTTGGCATCATCGCCGGGCTGCTCGTGATGAGCTTGGTCGTCGGCGGCATGGAAGTGGCAGGACACGTGCTGTTCGGCGCGCCGGGGCAGCAGACGCTGTTGTTGGTCACGGTGTTGGCCGCCTATTTTCTGGGTGTGCTCGCCGGCGGCTCGGTCGCGGTGCGCATCGCTCAGGCCAGGTGGGCCGCTTGGGTGATCGCCGCGGCCGTGCTGGCCGGCGCGCTCTGGTCGATGACGCGCATCACGCAGCCGGGGTGGATGAGCATGGCCGCAATCGCCGCGCCCTTGCTGGGCGGCTTCCTCGCCGCTCGCCTCGCGCTCCCCTACCGCCGGGGAGACCTCGATGCGCGCCCATGAGAGCTTCGATCAGTTCTGGCCTTATTACCTTCGCGAACATTCCAAGCCGAGGACGCGGGCGCTCCATTATATCGGCACCAGCCTGGTGGTGGCGATCGCGCTCGGGGCGGTGCTGACCGGCAGCTGGTGGCTGCTCGCGCTGATGCCGGTGGCGGGCTACGGGTTTGCCTGGGCGAGCCACGCGGCGGTCGAGCACAATCGTCCGGCGACTTTCACTTATCCCAGCTGGTCGCTGGCCGCCGACTTCAAGATGTGGTGGCTGTGGCTCACCGGCCGGCTCGGGCCCGAACTCTCCAAGGCCGGCGTGCGGCCGGATGGGACGCTGGAGACGCGCTGACTTAGTTCAATCAGTCCCTAAGCCGTTCGCTTCGAGCGCAGTCGAGAAGCGCTTGGCGCGAACCCACGTCTCTCGACCCCGCTCGAAACGAACGGTGGATAGGTTTAGAGAGGCAGCACCTCGAACCCGCTCCGCTCCACCAACCGCTCGGCGACGATCGACCGGTGACAGCAGGCCGGGTCGCGCTCGAAGCAGAGCAGGGCCGATCGCTGCTCCCGCGCGGCGCCGAGCGCTTGTTCAAAGGCGAGCTCCGCCTCCGGCGTGCCCAGATGGTCCTCGAAGACTGCCCGCATCTCGGCCGCCCGGCCCTTGCGAGCGGCCTCGCGGCCCGGCTTGGGCGTGCCGAGCGCGCGCAGGTGAAGGTAGTCGATGCCGGCCTCACGCAGCGCGCCCGAGAGGGCGGTCTTGGAGAAACCGGGCCGGCGCGATGCGGCGACCGCGCGCACATCGATCAGCAGCTCGGCCCCGGCGTCGCGGAGCGCCGCGATCAGATCGTCAACGGTGCGGCCTTCATAGCCGATCGTGAGCAGGGTCTTTGTCATCGCCGGCAAGTGTAGCATCCGGCCCGAGCCGATGCATCGGCAAAGCCCAGCGGATCTGCTGGCGCAGCTGTCCCTCGAGCGTGTCCAGGCCGGCGGCCTTGGCCTCCGCGCGCTTGACCAGCAGGCGGGCGAGCACCTGTTCGCGCGTGTCGGGTCGCCAGCGCAGCTTGCGGCTGTCGGTCAGGGCTTTGGCGAGGCGAAAGGCGAGGCGCATGGCGGTTCCTGGTGCATGTCCCGCCCGGACGACCCCGCCCCACGCGCCCGATCGGGAACCGGCCGAGTCTAGGCCGGCCCCGCTTGCCGAAAGGTAAAGCGACGCCCCCGTGCTCAGTCGAAGATTTCTTCCAGGAACGACTTGCGGCGCTTGTGGTGAGGATGGTGGTAGCCACTCTGATAGCCGCCGCCGAAGCCGGGCTGGGGCGCGTAGCCGGTCGCGGGCGGATCGGCCGCGCGGGTCGCGCTCTGCGTGTTGTTACGCTCGATGATCTTGTCGAGCTCGCCGCGATCCAGCCAGACGCCGCGGCAGCTCGGGCAATAGTCGATCTCGACGCCCTGACGATCGCTCATCACGAGGGTAGTGCCGTCGACGGGGCAGGCCATGGGTCCATGAGGCACGAGGCAGACTCCTTGCTGTGGTTCGACACTGCTATGCGTGGCCGGGGCAGCCCGCAAGGCTTGGCCGACTCGGAGGCGGAACGAGGGGAGACGCGACATGCCGGTGCTGGGAATGGGAGGCCTGTTCTTCCGTGCGCGCGATCCGGACACGCTCAATGCCTGGTATCGCGAGCATCTCGGCGTCGGTTCCGGCTGCAATGCAACCGGCGACGGCGAGATCGACGAATGGGCGTGGAAGACCACCGCCGGGCCGCTGGTATTCGCGCCGTTCAAGGACAGCACCGATTATTTCGCGGCCGACAAGCAGTTCATGATCAACCTGCGGGTGAGCGGCATCGACGCCCTGATCGAGAGCCTGCGCGCGGCCGGGATCGAGGTAATCACCAAGCCGGAATGGGACGATCCCACGACGGGCCGCTTCGCCCGCATCCACGATCCCGAGGGGAATGCGATCGAGCTGTGGGAACCGCCGACGGGCGCTTGATCAGCCTCGGTCGTCCTGAGCGAAGTCGAAGGGCGCACGTTAGGCGTCCGTGCCAGCGACCCTCGACTGCGCTCGGAAGAACGATGCTGGGTGTCCGGGAACGAACAGAGCGGACGATCCCGCGTAAGCATACCGCGCGTTGTGCGCAGCCTTGGTGGGATTTGCCAACGATTAGGCGCCGATTACGGGCGCCTTGGGTTTCTCGCTACCCGAAAAGACCTGAAAACAGCCTCGTCGCGGACTTGGCACGCTCCCTGCAACGCTCTCGGCATGCCGCAGGATCAACCGGCGGCGACATCCAGGGAGATCCACAATGACCTTCAATTTCGCTTCCGCTCAGCAGCTTCTCGCTTCGGTCGTCGGTGCTGTCGTCGCCAGCACCTTGTTCATCTCCGCCGCCGTCGGCCCGGTCTCTCAGTTCATCTGAGCGGCCGGCCCGCCTTCCCGAAACGGAGTGCCCCCAAATGAACCGGCCTTTCACGCTCGATAAGGACAATGCCAGGCTGCTCGGCGTCTGCGCCGGCCTGGCCCGCGCGGCGGACATGGACCCCTTCCTGGTCCGCATCGGCGCGGTCGCGCTGACTTTGTACCTGTTTCCGATCACCCTCATCCTCTACCTCGCCGCGGCCTGGGCCACGCCGGACGGTGCCGGAGAGGAGGCATGATCCAAGCCGTTCTTGTCGGCCTGCAGATGCTGCTCGCCGCCCGGCCGAGGCCCGTCCGCTAACCGGCGCCGCCGTCATCGGCGTCGGCGAGGTTCGCCGGGCCGAAGCCGAGCGGAATCAGCTCGGAAATCCGCATCACCCGCACCTCACCGCCATCGCCATTGGCCGCGATCACCTCGACATCGACGCCGGCGACATGCGCGGCCTCTAGAATTGCCTGACGGCACCCGCCGCAGGGCGTCACCAGGCCGGAGCCGGCCAGCGCGCCCGCCGAGCAGTGGCCGCCCGCGACCGCGATGCGCCGCACGCCCGTCAGCCCGAACGCCTGCGCCGCCGCCGTCAGCGCCGCGATCTCCGCGCAGACCCCGAGCCGGTAGCAGGCATTCTCCATGTTCGCGCCCACCACCACCGTGCCGTCCTCGGCCTCGATCGCGCAGCCGACGCTGAAGCCGGAGTAGGGCGCATAGGCGCGCAGCGCCGCTTCCCGGGCGCGTTCAACAAGGGGGTGGGTCATGCCGGCCCGGCCGCTAGCCCGGACTGATCGGCAGGAACAAGCCCAATATCGCGATCGCCGCGCCCATGCAGGCGATGATCAGCGCGGCGCGGGCCAGCTGTGCGGCTCTGCGCGCCTCGGCAGCGGCATCATTGGGATCGGCCATGCTTGCACCCGTCAGCAGCAGTGAACATCGTTACTTGCGCGCGCCGGCTTTGCGGCCGCACCGGCACAAGGTCAGCTACCGGAGCGGGCGCCGCGCAGCATGCGCCGGGCAATCTCGCGCACGGCCTCGTCGTCCTTGGTGTCGTCCTGCGCCGGATCGCCGAGATGGTCGAGGCTCTTCTCGATGTAGGCGATCAGCCCCGGCTGGCGCTCCTCTAGATATTTGATCAGCCAGAACAACACATGCTCGGTCGCGATCTCGCGCCGCCGTGCCTGCACCGCTATGTCGTCGAACTCGGCCATATGCCCCTCCTTGTGTGGAACGCGGCCCGACAACCGGCGTGGAGGGAGGCTGGTTCCTGAGGTGGCCCGCTCAGCCGCGCGCGTAGGTGCCGGGGGCGAGGTCGCCGCGCGAAGCGGAGAGGAGCTGGAGCCGCTGTCGATTGGCGTCGGCGAGGACGTTGATCCGGATCCGCGCGGCATCGCCGAGCTGGCTGATGTGGCGGGCCCGGGTCTTGAGCTCCGGCAGGTCGCGCCAGGCGCCGAGTGCGCGGACGGCGGCTACGGCGCTACGCAAGGTCTCGACCCGTGCCGCGATCGCGTCCACGTCGTTGGCGTCTAGAGCGCCGATCAGGTCCCGGTGCGCGGCTTCGAGCCGGCCGAGCGCGTCGAGATTCATCGGCCGTCGAACAGCGGCAGGTCGATCTCGACCATGGCGGCGGCGATCCGGTCGGGGTCAACGGGGTAGCGGCCTTCCGCGATGGCGGCACGGATCGCGGCGACCTTGGCGGTGTCCATCGGCGCGCCCTGGGCGGCCATCGCCGCGACCGGGGTGGCAGAGCCTTCGGCACGGGACACGCCCTCGCCGACCTTGCCGATCTCGACGCTGCGCTCGGCCGCGCCGCCGCGCACCAGCGCCAGCCGCCCCGCCCCAGACTTGCCGATCCCGTCGATCATCGATCCGTCCTTTGAACTGCTTTCGAAACAATAACGGCGGCTGCGGACATTACTTAAATCCCGGCAAGGCGACACGCCCGTCTTCGGTGACGATGCCGATCACCGCGCCCTTTTTGCCTTCGGAGCGAACGCGGATACGCGCCCCGGCCGCGCCGTCCTGCTCGGCCACCGCGACCGTGCTGACGGTGAAGGCTCCGCTCGAGGCGATCAGTTCGACCTGATCGCCCTTGCGCACGACCGGCTCGGCGGCCTGTTGCGCGGGCATCTGTGCGGAGGCGAGCAGTGTACGCACCAACGGCACGCGCACGCGCCAGCCGATCGCAGGGCAGCTTACCGCCACGGCGCCCAGCGCCGGCGCTTCCACCACAACGGGTTGCGGGCAGGCGGCAAGCTTCAGGCGCCGGTCGACCGGCCGCGCCGGCCCGCCCGGCTCGCCGATGCCGGCGCCGAGCGCGGCGGCGACGGCAATGTCGAGCTGGTCGAGATTTTCAAAGACTGCGCCGTAGGCCGGCGCCGCACCCGTCAGCGCGGCGAGCGCGATCAGATGTCGGAAAGTCGTCGTCACAAGCCTGCTCCCGTGGTCATGGGGGAGAGCAAAGCAATGGCTGTGCCAAGCGACTCAATCTCCGGATCAGCCTCGTTCGGGACGAGCAACTCTCAGACGACCGTAAGCCTCTGACCGGCAGTGCCCTTCTTTTCGGGTGCAACCACGATCCCGATCCGCGCTTCCGCCACCCCGGCCTCCTTGAGCGCGCGCGCGAGGGCGGCGGTGCGGGCAGCGGCGAGCTCCCAGGCGTCAAAGCGCGAGCCGGCGCGGTCGCGGCCGCGGCTTTCGACGGTGAGGCGGCGCTCACCGGCAAAGCGTGCGAGATCGTAGAGGCGCAGGCGAGCTTGGCTGGTGAGGCGGGCCTCGCCGGGCTCGAACAGGTCGGCGGCGGCTTCGTCCAGCAGCGGCCGCGTCACAGCCTCGCCCGTGAACGCCGCGCGTGCACCGGCCGCGACCTCGCGACGATCTCCCGCCTGCATCAGGATGAAGAAGGCGAGCAGGAGCAACGAGAGGTCGGCGAAGCTGATCGACCAGCGCGGCAGCGCGAGCGTTTTCATTCGGCCGCCCGGGCGCGGCGCTTGAGCCAGAGCACGCCTTCCTGGCTTTCGCCGCGTGCCAGCTTCTCGAGCCGGGTCAGGATCGTCGCCTGCCAGCGCAGTTCCGCCTCGGACAGGCGCTCGAGCCGGGACGCGACCGAGCCGAACAGCAGGGTGCCGAGCACCAGGCCGTAGAGGGTGGTCAGCATGGCCAAAGCCATGGCCGGGCCCATTGCGGCCGGATCGTCCATGCTCGCGAACATGGCGATGAGGCCGAGCACGGTGCCGATCATGCCCATGTTGGGCGCGGCGTCGGCGGCCGCGCGCCAGACCGCGGCGGCGGCGGCGTGGCGGTCGTGCCGCGCCCGCAGTTCCTCGTTCGCCCACTCGGCGAAGGCGCCCGGGCTCGGCGTGTCGACCAGGCGGAGCGCGGCCTTGCGAACAAAGGCGCAGTCGCACGCCGCATGGTCTGCGCAGGCGATCCCCTTGGCTTCGGCAATCTGCTCGACCAATCGGGCCGATCGCCTGGCTGTGAGTTCATCCCGCTCCGGCCGCGTCCGCAATAACGGCCCGATTGCGCGAACGGCCCGGCCGATGTCGTCGCCGGTGGAGCGGAGCGATGCGGTGGCGATGCTCCCGCCCGCAACCAGCGCCAGGGACAAGGGGTCGATCAGCCGCGCTATCGTGTCGATCACTCGCCACCCTTTCAACTCGTATTGATCGCCGACGGAAAGCCGACACGCACCCCTTCCGCCGCCCCCGCGACGGAGAACCGACGCGCGGACACGCTGAAAAGGCGTCACTTCCCGCATGGCACGGCCTTTGCAGCGAGACTGCGCCAGCCTTGTACCTGTCGGAATTACGGCAGGGCGGGGCGAAGTTTTAGGGGGACACGGGGTGAGCGACGGCTTGTTCGGACTGCACGGCACGGCGCTGGCGCTGCGCTCGCAGCGTCTGTCGATGCTCGCGTCCAACATCGCGAACGCGGCGACGCCAGGCTACAAGGCGCGTGATATCGATTTCGGCCAGGCGCTGAGCCTGGCCAGCCAGGGGCGCGGCGCCGCTCAGGCTGCCGACGAGGCTGCCATGTACCGCGTGCCGGTCACGCCCAGCCTCGACGGCAACACGGTCGAGCTGTCCACCGAGCAGACGCTCTTCGCCGAGAATGCGGTCCAGTACCGCACCACGCTCGCCTTCCTGGAAGGCCGCATCTCCACGCTCAAGCGCGCGCTGAAGGGAGAATAAGCCATGCCGCGTCCCATGAACGTGTTCGATATCGCCGGCCGTGCCATGTCCGCGCAGCTCGTGCGGCTGAATACGACCGCCTCCAACCTCGCCAATGCGGGCTCCGTTGCGGGCAAGAAGGAAGACGCGTTTCGCGCGCTGAAGCCCGTGTTCGAGACGGTGAACGACCGGGAGGGCGTCGCCACCGTGCGCGTGTCGCAGGTCGTGCGCGCCGATGTGGAGCCGACCCGGCGCCACCAGCCCGGCCATCCGCTCGCCGACGCCGAAGGCTATGTCTGGGATGCCGGCGTCGACACCTCGGCCGAGCTCATCGAGATGGTCGAGAGCGCCCGCCAATATCAGAACAACGTCCAGGTCCTGCAGACCGCCAAGACGCTCACCCTCGACACTTTGAGGCTCGGCCAATGACCACGATCACCAACACGCTCACCAATGCGGGCAAGGTCCCGACCGAGGCCAAGCCGGCCGGGTCGATGGGCCAGAACGACTTCCTGAAGCTGATGACCACGCAGCTGACCACCCAGGATCCGTTCAACCCGGTCGACAACACCCAGATGGTCGCGCAGATGGCCCAGTTCAGCCAGGTCGCCGGCATCGCCGAGATGAACAAGAGTCTGGCCGCGATCGCCTCGGCGTTCCAGCCGGGCCGGCTGACCGATGCGGCGAGCTGGATTGGCCGCTCGATGCTGGTCGAATCCGACATCGCAACTCCTGGCCGCGACGGAGCCTATTCCGGCGAGATCGCGCTCTCCGAGGACGCAAGTCAGGTGTCGATCGCGTTGGTCGACGACAAGGGTGCCGTCGTGCATGCCCAGGAGCTCGGTTCCCAGAAGGCCGGCGCGCTCAGCTTCGCCTGGGACGGCAAGGGCCCGGACGGCAAGCCCAAGGCCACCGGCCCGCTTCGCCTGATCGTCAACGCGACCGGCGCGCAGGGGCCGGTCACCGCCTCCACAGCCACCTGGACCGGCATTGCCGGCATTCAATCGCCCGCCAACGGCGGCACGCCCAAGCTCGTCACCGGCCTCGGCCTGCTCGAGCCGCAGGCCGCCATCCGCCTTTCCTGAGGAGAAGTTTCATGTCCTTCTACACATCGCTGTCCGGCCTGAAGGGCGCGCAGACCGACCTGTCCACCGTGTCCAACAACATCGCCAACGTCGGATCCTACGGCTTCAAGAAGAGCCGCGCCCAGTTCGGCGACATCATCGCAAGCTCGCGCACGACTGCGGGTCAAGGCACCCGGCTCAAGACCATTGAGCAGCAGTTCAGCCAGGGCGGTTTCGAGACCTCCTCCAAGGAGCTCGACCTGGCGATCGCCGGCAATGGGTTTTTCGTGACGCGCGACAGTCTGACCGGCGGCACGACCACGTTCACCCGCAACGGCGCCTTCTCGATCGACGCGGACCGCTATCTCACCGACACCAACGGCGGCTACGTCCAGGTGCTGCCGGTCGATCAGGAGGGCACCGTCACCGCCGCCGGCCTTACGGCTGCCCGCAATCTTCAGCTGCCGCTCACCTCGGGTACGCCGCGCGCCACCAGCAACGTCGAATTGTCCATCGGCTTTCCGCAGAATGCCGACGTCGCGACCCGCCGGCCGCAATATGCCAGCACGCCTCACGTGTTCGATCGGCTCGATCCGAACAGCTACAATCACAGCACCCAGACCGTGGTCTACGACAGCGAAGGCGAGGCGATCCCGGCGACGCTCTATTTCGTGCGCACCGCCTCCACCACCAGTGGCGACCCGACCAACGAGTGGCAGACCTACCTGTTCGTCGGCAACGAGCAGGCCAGCGCCGATCCGGCCTCGGCCACCCCGACGCCGCTGACGCTGGCCTTCGACGCCGCCGGCACGCTCACCGCGCCGACCGGCCCGACCACCTTCGGCGAGGTCTTCCCAGCCGGTGCCGCAGCGCCGCTCAACCTCACTTTCGATTTCGGCACCACCACCAACCAGTCGACCGGCACCTTCACGCTCGCCAGCCTGGAGCAGGACGGCTTCGCCACCGGCAAGCTCGACGATGTCGCCATCAGCGAGGAAGGCCTGGTCACCGCCACTTTCTCCAACGGCACGACCCAGGCGCTCGGCAAGCTGGCGATCGCCAACTTCTCCAATCCGTCGGGCCTCAAGCAGCGCGGCGACGCGCGCTGGTCGGTGACGGGCGACAGCGGCGACGCGGTGATCGGCTCGGCCGGGGAGGACGGCTTCGGCCGCATCCAGTCGGGCGCGCTCGAGCGGGCCAACGTCGATATCACCGAGGAGCTGGTCTCGCTGATCTCAGCCCAGCGCAACTTCCAAGCCAATGCCAAGGCGATCGAAACCGCGAACGCCATGACCTCGGCCATCTTCAACCTGCGGAGCTGATCGTGACCGATCCGCTCTCGCCGCTCGGCTCGTCCGCGAAGCTCCTCTGGCTGGACCTGGCGTTGCCGGACTGTTTCGTCGCGGCCGCGGAGGAGCAGTTCTTCCCGGTCGTCGATCTGGACGACGGTCCGGGCGCGGACGACCTCGTCCGGAGCGCGCACTGACATGGACCGGCTCGTCTATACCTCGCTGTCGGCGCTGCGCGGGTCCATGGCTCGCCAGGCGGCGAACGCGAACAACATCGCGAACATAAATACGGTCGGCTTCCGCGGCGAATATTCGGCCGCCAGCGCGCTCTACGTTCGCGGCGAGACGCAGCCGGCCCGCGCCCATTCCTCCGAACAGGTGGTCGGCGCCGACATGCGCGCGGGCACCGTCAACATGACGGGTCGCGATCTCGACGTTGCCATGAACGGCGACGCATTTCTCGCGGTCCAATCGTTGGAAGGCGAGGAGGCCTACACGCGCCGCGGCGATCTCAGCGTCGCCGACACGGGTCTGCTCACCAACGGCGAGGGCCTGCCGGTGCTGGGCGAGGAAGGCCCGATCACCGTCCCGCCTTACGACAAGATCAGCATCGAGGCGGACGGCATCGTCCGGATCGTGCCGATGGGCGGCAATCCCGAGCAGCCGGAGATTATCGGCCGCCTCAAGATCGCCAGTCCCGCCGGCTCGGATGTGCTGAAGGGCACGGATGGCCTGTTCCGCGTCAAAGATGGCGGCGTGCTGCCGGCCGATCCGGACGGCAGAATCCTCTCCGGCGGCCTGGAAGGCTCCAACGTCGAGGCCAGCCGCGCGCTTGCCGAGATGATCGAGGCCAGCCGCGCCTGGGACACCCAGATCAAGCTCATCACCACGGCGCGCGAGCTCGACAGCTCGGGCGCGGACCTGATGCGCCTCCCCGACTAACGCAAAGGACCGACATCCATGTCCAACGCAGCCCTTTACGTCGCCCGCACCGGCCTCGACTCCCAGTCGGAGCGGATGCGGGTGATCGCCAACAACCTGGCCAACGTGAACACGACCGGTTTCAAGCGGGACCGGGCCGAGTTCAAGACCTTGGCCTAC
>SXGT01690773.1_pt1 | contig 10666 bp, 11 predicted proteins | sample 3176221 | NCBI WGS metagenome assembly SXGT01 (sample SAMN11356862, study PRJNA531348) | freshwater metagenome | isolation source: freshwater sample F1-120 | place: China: Fuxian Lake, Yuxi | collected 2017-12-25
GTTGGATCGTCGATCCGATCGACGGCACCACGAAGTACGTGCGCGGGGTACCGATTTGGGCGACTTTGATCGGATTCGAACGCGCGGGTGAGCTCGTCGCCGGTGTGGTGTCGGCGCCCGCGCTCGCGACCCGATGGTGGGCCGGGCAGGGGCTCGGCGCCTTCCGGAACGGACACCGCATTCAAGTCTCGGCGGTTCGCGACCTGACCGACGCCCACCTGTCGTTCGCAGGCGACTACGCCTATTTGTTCGAGGGCCTCGGCGATCGGCTGGTCGAGCTGTCGTCAGCGTGTTGGCGCACCCGGTCGGTTGGCGACTTCTGGCAGCACATGCTCGTCGCCGATGGTGGCTTCGACATCAGCATCGACCCGATCCTCGCGTACTGGGACGCCGCAGCGCTGCTGCCGATCATCAGCGAGGCCGGTGGCCGATGGACGACCGTCGCCGGCGCCACGCCGGCGCAACCGGATTCGCTGGTCTGCACCAACGGGTTGCTGCACGATGCGGTGATCGAGCGGCTGGACGGAACACGTTGACATGACCGAGATCACGATCGGAATCGACATCGGCACGTCGTCGGTCAAAGCGGTCGCGGTCGACGCCGACGGCGCGATCGTTCGACGGGCGCGGGTGCCCCACGAGTTCTTCGTCCCGTCGTCCCAGCGGTTCGAGCACGATGCGCGCTGTTGGATGGACGGCCCCGTGCGTGCGCTGGCCGAGATGGACGCCGTCGGTCTGTCGCCGCGTGGGTTGAGCGTCGCCGCGATGGTGCCGTCGCTGACAGCAGTCGACGACGACGGTCGGGCGATTCTGCCTGGATTGCTCTACGGCGACGAGCGCGGACACGGCCACGAGCAGCCCCTCGTCGGTGAACTCGAACGATTTCTGGCCTGGCTCGCACACGAGCGTCCCGACGCGCACGGCTACTGGCCGGCGCAGTCGGTCGCGAACTTCGCGCTGAGCGGCTCCCCGGTGCTGTCGACGACCGCCGCCGCCGCTTGTTGGCCGTTGTTCAATTTTCACGGCTGGGACGACCAACTCGTCACTGCGGCTGGCGCTCGAGTCGAACAACTGCCCCTGCTCGTTCCTGGCGGTCACGCGGCAGGGACGGTTCGAGGCCTCGCCGACTGCGTGCTCGAGGGCGGCACCATCGACGCCATGGGCGAACAGATCGTCGCGGGTTGCGACGAGCCGGGCGATGTCTTGGTGATCTGCGGCACCACCCTCATCGTCTGGAGTGTTACCAACGAGTCCTTCGACATCCCTGGTTACTTCCCGATTCCCCACACGACGCCGGGTCGGTTCTTCATCGGCGGTCCGTCGAATGCCGGCGGGCTGTTTCTCGATTGGGCTCGTCGGCTGACCGCCGACGGAGGAACCGTCGCCGATCCGGCGAACGTTCCGATCTGGGTGCCCTACCCGCGCGGCGAACGAGCGCCGCTCGAAGACCCGACCCGTCGCGCGTCGCTGCACGGGCTCGATCTGACCCACGGACCGGCTCATGTCCGGCGGGCCGCGTTCGAGGCCGCAGGTTTCGTTGCCCGGCGGATGATCGAGGTCTCGCCGGTTCCGGCGCGCCGAATCGTGGCGACGGGCGGCGGGGTGCGGGTCTCCGAGTGGATGCAGTGTCTCGCCGACGCGACGGGACTGCCGGTCGATGTCGTCGCCGTTCCCGAAGGCGCGGCCTTGGGCGCGGCATGGATTGCGAGACAGGCGGCGGGGTTGGAGACCTCGCTTGCCGACGCTCGCCGTTGGTCTCGGGTGGAGCGGCGGGTCGAGCCCGACGACCGGTGGACCGGCTTCGTCGGCGAGCGCTACGCGACGTGGCGCGCGCTCGCCGACTGACGGCTTGTCCGACTCAGCCGAGGTTCTCGCAGCCGGTCGCCCGCAACGAGTCGCCCAGCGCGATCTGTCGCAGTAACCAATCCTGGAGACCATCGAGACCGCCGGTGATCTCGGCGAGATCTGCGACGGCGGCGTCGGCGTCACCGGCCCGTCCGCTGGCAATGATCTCGGCCCCAGCAGCAATGTCATCGAGGAACGCGTCGGTCTCGTCGTTCGCGATCGGACGCAGCGAATCGATCGCGGCCTGGAGCGCACCCAGATCGGGCAACACGAACGTGTCGGAGAGTGTGTCGGCACTTTGCATCTGCGGGTAGATCTGAATCGCCAGACCGACGAGTTCCGCGTTGGTCTTCAGCGTCGCGCAGTCGACGTCACCCCGGTCGGTGGAATCGCCATCGCTGCTCGCATCGGTCCCATCGGGCGCACCGTCATCGTCGGTTTGGTCGGCGTTCGTCTCGGACGACCCGTTGCCATCACGAGGTGACGACGAGTCGGAATCCGACCCTCCGCAGGCGCCGACGAGCAGCGCGAACCCGCAGAGGGTCGCCAAGAGGGGCATCGTGTACCGGCCGAGTCGCATATCGAGGTCCTTTCGGGCAGTGGCGTGGGCGTGCATGAGGTGGTGAGGTCGATGAGCCGCGAGGCCTTACAGTTTTCCCTGCATGCCTCGACGCGCCGCGATGGTTCCCATGTTGATCGGCGTGTTGGTGGTGTTCGGGAGCTGTGGCAACGACTCCGAGACGCCGAGCTCGTCGGAACCAGGTGGGCCGTCGAGCTCCGCCACAGTCGTTGCGCCGGTGGACGACGCCTGCGTGGTGATCACTGCCGCCGAAGCGACGACGCTGGTGGGCGAGACCATGATCCTCGAACCCGAGACCGTCGAAGGGCCCGTATCGTCGTGCAAGTACGTCAGCGTCGAGCCCGCGGACTCGGCGTCGGGGCGCGTCTTCAAGCAACTGCGCGTCGACATCTACGAAGGTTCGCAGTTCTTCGATCTCGACGGCGTCGGGTACCCGAAAGCAGATCGGAAGAATCTGGCGCTCGGCGATCGCGGGTTCGTGCACGCCGGCGAGAGCGAACGCGGCATCACGGTGCAGTTCGAGATCGACGAAGTCGTGTACCAGGTCAACTACACCGAGCATGCGATCTTGACCGACGAACCTGCCGACGCAACCCGAGTCAGCGACCCGCTCGTCGAACTGTTGCGGGGCCGCTTCGCCGACTGGACGGCCTGAGTCCACCCGCAGCTACTCTCCGGCCACCGCAGTCGACGACGCAACGAACTCTCGGCGACCGTGAGGCCGGCGACCATGAGGTAGGGGGGCATTGCCCGTGGCACTCGACATCACCATCGACCGCGAACTGTGCATGGGCTCGGGGAACTGCTCGTTCTGGGCACCCGGGGTGTTCGAACTCGATGACGAAGGAATCGCGTACGTCGTCGCGACCGACGCGCAGCCGGAAGACAAAGTGGTGCTCGCCGCGCAGGGGTGTCCGACCCAGGCCATTCAGGTCGTGAAAGACGGCACGCGGGTGGTGTAGACGTGCCGATCGGCATCACCGACGATCACGAAGAACTGCGCCGAGCCGTCCGTCGATTCGTCGACGAACACATCTCGCCCGCGGTCGTCCGCGCGGGAACCGAGGCGCCCGACCTGATCCCACCGTTTTGGGACCACCTCGTCGAACTCGGTTGGCTCGCGCTGCACGTGCCCGAACCCGGCGGGGGAGCCGGATTCGGTTTGGTCGAGCTGGCGGTTGTCGTCGAAGAACTCGGACGAGCGGGCGCGCCCGGCCCTGCGATCGTGACGGCGGCTGCCGGTCATGTGGTCCGACGCGTCGTTGGGCCCGCTGGCATTGCGACCGATGGGAACGATGTCCAGCTGGTCGAGTTCGCAAGCACGGTTCGCAGCCTCGATCCCACCCGCCCGGTCGTGACCGACGGCGTGGTGATCGCCGACTTGAGCGACCCGGATGCGTTCGATCGCGCCGCGATCGTGTTCGCGGTCGAAGCGATCGGGATCGCGCACTGGTGTGTCGAAACGGCGAGCGCGTACGCAAAGGATCGCGTGCAGTTCGGGCGGCCGATCGGCCAGTTCCAAGGCGTGAAACACCGATGTGCCGACATGCTTGCGCGAACCGAGCTCGCCCGGGCGGCAGTGTGGGACGCCTGCCGTGCCGAAGACGCGCGCCGCTCGCCCGAACCCGACGACAACGGTGGCGAACTTGCGCTTGCGACCGCGTGCGCACTCGCGTTCGATGCCGCGTTCGAGTGCGCGAAGGACTGTGTCCAGGTACTCGGGGGAATCGGCTTCACCTGGGAGCACGAAGCGCACTTCTATCTCCGCCGGGCGATGAGCCTTCGTGCAATGTTCGGTGGGGGCCACACCTGGCGTGTGCGTGCTGCCCGCGCCGCTGCATCTGGGACTCGACGACGGCTTGCGATCGACCTTCCACCCGAGGCCGAGGCGTTGCGTTCCGATCTGCGCGCGTTTCTCGCCGAGGTCGCAGACCTCCCCGCGCCGGCCCGGCGTGAACGACTCGCGCGGGCTGGCTACATCACACCATCGTGGCCGAAACCTTGGGGACGTGACGCAGACGCACTCGAGCTCTTGGTCATCGAAGAAGAGTTCCGAGCGGCGAAGATCACGCGCCCGTCGATCATGGTTGGTGCCTGGGCGCTGCCAAATCTCATCGTCTACGGCACGCCCGAACAACAGCAACGCTGGATTCTTCCCACGTTGCTCGGTGACATCACCTGGTGCCAACTGTTCAGCGAACCGGGCGCCGGGAGCGACTTGGCCGCATTGACGACTCGCGCCGAACGCGTGACCGGCGGATGGCGGGTCAACGGCCAGAAGGTCTGGTCGTCGATGGCGCACACCGCCGACTGGGGGATTCTGCTCGCCCGCACGAATCCCGACGCCGCCAAGCACGACGGGATCTCGTGTTTCATGCTCGACATGCGCTCGCCGGGGGTCGATCCACGCCCATTGCGCGAACTGACCGGCGCAACGATGTTCAACGAAGTGTTCCTCGATGACGTGTTCGTTCCCGACGATTGCCTGGTCGGCGCGGAACATGATGGCTGGCGTTGCGCGCGGACGACGCTCGCGAACGAGCGGGTCTACATGGGTGGATCGAACACGATCGGTGGCGGGGTCATCGGCGTCCTTCGCTTGCTCGACGCGTGCGGATTGGCAGACGACCCCTACCAGCTCGATCAGGCGGGTTCGCTGGTGGTCACTGGCCACGCGCTCGCGGTGCTCGGCTATCGCTTGACGCTCAGCGCGCTCGCGGGTGCGGATCCCAGCGGGAGCGAGGCCGCGGTGCGCAAGCTGCTCGGGGTGCAACACGACCAAAGGGTGCAAGAAGTCGGGGTCGAGGTGTCCGGTCCGGCCGCAATGCTCGCCGAGGGCGAGGCGGCGACGTGGGTGGGGAGTTTCTTGTTCAACCGTTGTCTGTCGATCGCGGGGGGCACGACCGAAATCCAAAAGAACGTGATCGCCGAACGGTTACTGGGTCTGCCCCGCGACCCGTAGACCGCCGACCGTCGTTCTGGGCCGTTCGCCTCACGAAACTCGCTGCATCGCCGATCAGGACCCGTGGACCTGGTGTCCCTGGGGGACTCGCGATGGCACTGAACGATGTCGGCACGCGGCGGCGACGTCTGCGAGCGCGGGAAACCCGCGTCGAAATCGACATCGAAGCCGAGATCTTGGCGAAGTATCCCAATCGTCGGATCGACCTCGTCGCCGAAGAATCCGCGAGTGCGAATCGCGCCGTCACCACGGACGCGTCGTGGTCGGCCTCGCGCGAAGCGGGCTTCACCCCCATCGAACCGTCGCAGACCGCCAACCCGGCGGACGACCAGGCCGGCGAACCGATAGCCGAATCGGCTGGCGACGTTCTCCCCGACGTGATCGGCGGTGATCGATCCCGTCGATCGCGTCGGCGCAGTGTCGTGCCCGGGCCGCCACCCGCGCTCGATGCGTGGGACCCGAGTCGACCGCTCCCGGGTGAGCCCGACGACCGAACCGTCCGGGCGCAAATGCGTTCGGCTCCGCAGCTCGCGGCACGCTTGGTCGAAGAAGTCGGCGACACGTCTCGCGCCGTCTTCGCGCCGCGCCGCCCGGAACTCGACGGCCCGCCCGACGCCTACGAGATGCTCCGGCGCCAGCGCGACCACATCGCGCGGCAAGTGCAGCGCGCGTACGCCGACGTCCACGCGGTCCGCACCGACGCGTTACGGCGAGCATCGCAAGCCGAAGCCTCAGCCGAACGCGCCGCGACCGCTCGCGAGCGGGCAGCTCGATTGGTCCGCGAGGACCGTCGGCTCGATGAAGCCGGTCGACGAGTGAGCGCCGAGGTTCCCGCGGCCCATGACTCGTGGAAGGCCGTACACGAACTGCGCGTCGACTCGCTCAAGCGCGCCGCCGAAGCCGAACACGGTGCGGAGCGGGTTGGGATGCTGCGAGAAAAGGCAGCGCGTCTGCTGAGCGAGCAGCGTCGCCTCGAGGCCGAGATGGCCAAGCACCTCGCAAAACGCACTCGGTAGTCGAGGCTCGTCGCCGCCGGAGGCGGTGATACCGCCGGAGCGGTGACAGGGCGAGGCGCGCGGGCGAGGAACTCCTGGGTCTATGCGACCGGGGAAGCAGCCGAAGCCATGAGCTCCATCAACAGGCTCTCTTGCTCCTGCAGCCGGGCCTGTTCGGCCTGGAGGTAGTCGATGCGGGTCTGCACCCGACGAACCTGTTCCTGCACTGAGTCGAGCCAGGCCTGAACCTGTTCGGGCGGCAGTCCGGAAAGCGCTGCATCGGCCATGTCGTGGTTCCTTCCCCCGGAAATCTCGTGATGAGGTCTCGGAGCTGTCCGAACCTCGAACTCTCATCGGACGCTGCTCCACCAAGTTTCGGAGAACCAGGGGCGGGAATCGTCGGATCGGCGCGGATTTCGTCGGACGGCTCGGTTCCGTTGAGTTGACAGGGCCGCGGATCTGGTCCCACGATCGGCAGCCATGCGGTTCGATCTGCCTGCGCCCGACGACACGACCGAACCGTTCTGGCAGGCGTGCCGGGAGCGGACCCTGCTGATCAAGCGGTGCGACGACTGCGGATTCGCGTTCTACTACCCCCGGCCGTTCTGCAAACGGTGCTGGAGCGCGAAGGTGCGCTGGGTGAGGGCGTCTGGGCTGGGAACGCTCTATACCTTTTCGGTGGTTCATCACAACGATCTGCCGCCGTTTCCCGAGCGGGTCCCGTACGTCGCCGCGATGGTGCAACTCGACGAAGGCCCGCGGGTGATGACGAACATCGTCGACTGCGAGTTCGACGCGCTCCGCTGCGACATCGACGTCGCGGTCGACTTCATCGAGATCTCTGACGACCCCCACTTCATGATTCCGGTGTTTCGCCCCGCACTACGGTGACCACAATGGACAAGCACGACTGGAACTTTCCGTTCGAGGAACCGCTCCACGAGGTGTTCCCGGCGTTGCACGATGCGCAAAGCGCCTGGCTGAGCGCCATTGAGTCGCTCAACGCGCCCGACCGCAAGACCCACGAGTTGATCCGCCTCGCGGTCACGGTGACGTTGCGGAACCCGGCCGGTGTTCGTCGCCACGCGATGCTCGCGCACGAGGTCGGCGCGACGTGGGACGAAATCCTCGGCGCGATCATGCTCACGACGCCGGGTTGCGGTTTGCTCCCGGCGGTCGAGTCGATACCCCATGCGCGCGCGGGATACGAAGCAGCACGCGACGCCGAGACCGACGACTGACACGTCGAAGCAGAGACGAACAAACGAACGACCGCTCGGAGGCGATCGAATGACCCAAGCCGAGGTTCCATTCCGCATCTTGCCGCGGCTGACCGACTGGAACCGAGCGTTCTGGCAGGGTGGCGAGGCCGGCGAACTGCGGTTCTGGCGCTGCCAGGACTGCACCACCTATATCCATCCGCCCCAGCCGATCTGCCCGAACTGCTACTCGAAGCACCTCGCGGTCGAGGCCGTCTCGGGCCGAGCGACGCTTGCGACCTACTCGATCAATCATCAACCGTGGATGCCCGGACCAGCACTGCCCTATGTCGTCGCGATCGTCGAAATCGACGAGCAGCCGAGCGTCCGGCTCACGACCAATTTGGTGAACTGCCCGCACGACCAGATTCAAAGTGGGATGGCGGTGCAGGTCGTGTTCGAGCACCACGCCGATCCCGAGGGCGACGTCTGGCTCCCGTTGTTCGAGCCGAGTCGGAAGGCCTGACCAATGTCGATGGACCTGAACTCGATCATCGAGCGTCGCGCGTGCATTTCGGGTGTCGGCCAGAGCGACATCGGGCGCCGACTCGAACGCGATCCGATGGAACTCACGCTCGACGCGTGCCTTGCCGCGATCGACCACGCCGGACTCTCCGTGGCGGATATCGATGGTCTCGCGACCTATCCCGGTCCGATGTCGACGCCGGCGGGTTTCAGCGCGGCCGGTGCGTATGACGTCATCGACGCGCTGCGATTGCAGGTCGGCTGGTACACCGGCGGGCTCGAGACCTCCGGACAACTGGGTTCGGTCATCAACGCGTGCCTGGCGGTCGCCAGCGGTCTCGCGAACCACGTGTTGTGCTTTCGCAGCGTGTTCGAAGGCAGCGCACAAGGTGCCAAGGGCCGGTCGGCCGTCATGCCGGGCGGTGGCGGGGGCGGAAGCTTCAAGGCGAGCGGCTTCATGGAGTGGACGTTGCCGTTCTCGGCTCCGAGCGCCGCAATCTGGATCGCGATGTTCGCGCGACGTCACTTCGATCGCTACGGCACAACCCGTGAACAGATGGCGTGGATCGCGCTCAACGCTCGCGCGAATGCAGCCCTCAACCCGAAGGCGATCTACCGCGATCCGATGACACTCGACGACTATCTGGGTGCGCGGATGATCACCACCCCGTTCTGTCTGTACGACTGCGACGTGCCGTGTGACGGAGCAACCGCCGTGATCGTGAGCCGTATCGACCGAGCTGGCGACCTGCGCAACGCACCGCTTCGGGTCGAGGCGGTCGGCGCCGCGTTGCACGGCCGTCCCAGCTGGGACCAGTTCGACGACCTCTCGACGATGGCGAACCGAGACGCGGGTGCGCAGCTCTGGACCCGAACCGACCTGCGGCCAGCCGACGTTCAGATGCTGCAGGCCTACGACGGGTTTTCGGTCCTCACGCTGAGTTGGCTCGAAGCGCTCGGCCTTTGCGAGGTTGGTGGCAGCGGCGAGTTCGTCGATGGCGGGGCTCGCATCGCCCGCGACGGGGTGCTGCCACTCAACACGCACGGCGGTCAATTGAGCGCTGGCCGACTCCACGGATACGGGTTCTTGCACGAGGCGGCGGTGCAGATGTGGGGTGAGGGCGGTGCACGCCAGATTCCGCGAGATGTCCAGGTCGGGGCGGTCGCAGCCGGCGGCGGCAACACGTGCGGATGCCTCTTGCTGACCAAGTCCTGAAGTCCGGTCGACCCATGTCACGCCGCGCGCACGGACCGCGCGAATAGGCGAATCAGCCAGCCGAATTGCATCAGACGGTCGCGCCCAGAGCCGATGAGATCCATGTTGACCCTGGCCGGAGTTGGCTAGTCACGGAGATGGACGTGTAGTGGGACCGATTCGACGATCGCTGAGCGCCAAGTTGATCGCGCCCGTCGTGGTGGTCGTCCTCGTCGTGATCCTCGCAATGCAACAGTGGTCGGCTCGGCGGGAATCTGCCCACGTTGCGGTCGACGTCGATCGGCAGGCGGACGAAATTTTCGACGAACTTCGCCGCTCCATTCGAGCGAGCGGCGGCGCGCCCGCGGTGCCGCTCGAATCGATGCACATCGACGGCCGTATCCGAGATGCCGTCGTCGTGGCGGGTGACGAAGGCCAAATCGCGGCCGCGACCACCAACGATGAAAGTGGGCCATTCGACGCGTTCGAGGACTCGCCGGTCGCCAACGACCTCGAGGCGGCGCGCAACAGCGCGGGAGTCGACGTCATCGTCGAGCCTTCGGCGGCTGACGGTGGGGATCCGAACGTCGCTCGCGCCTACGGACGATTGGGCGTACCCGTGCGGGTCTCCGGCGAGATGGACTACATCAGCGGCGCGGCCTATGTCACCTTCGACATCTCCGACCTGCGAGCCGATGCCGCTACGAGGTTGAGCGCCGAGCTCATCGGTTCGGTTGTGGTGGTCGTGCTGCTCGCGTGCGGTTTGTTGGTCACCGCTCGGTTGGTACTGGTGCGACGCCTGCGGCGACTCGCGACCGACGTCGAGGCCATCGGGCGCGGTGAGTCATCCGCCGACCTCGGCAATTACGGAAACGACGAGATCGGTGTTCTGGCGGATGCGTACGCGCGGGTGTACGCGGACATCGCGGATCACGGCGCGCGGCTCGCAGCTGCGAACCAATGGCTCGAATTGGAAATGGCACGTCGCAAGGCAGCCGAGGCCGATGCGCGCCACCAACAACAGCACGACGTGCTCACCGGCCTTGCGAATCGTTCTCTCGCGCTGCGCATCGCCTCCGAGGCAATAGCCGCCTGCGATTGGACTCGCGACGAACGAGTCGCCGCGCTGCACATCAACCTCGATCGCTTCAAGTTCGTCAACGACAGTCTTGGGCATGAGTCGGGCGATCGAGTCCTGAAGGAGGTGGCTCGACGACTCGTCATGGCGCTCGCCCGAGAAGAACTTGCTGCGCGCATCAGCGGCGACGAGTTCCTCGTGGTCGTCGACGCGCGGCGCGAGGCCGAGGTCACCTCGTTGGCGGCACAGCTGATCGAGGCGCTCGAATCTCCTGTCGTGCTCGAAGA
>SXGT01692085.1_pt1 | contig 10666 bp, 11 predicted proteins | sample 3176221 | NCBI WGS metagenome assembly SXGT01 (sample SAMN11356862, study PRJNA531348) | freshwater metagenome | isolation source: freshwater sample F1-120 | place: China: Fuxian Lake, Yuxi | collected 2017-12-25
GCCCCCAAGGGGCGCGCAAGTGCGCGTCCTTGACCACCGCCCGCCCCGTCGACATCGCCCTCCGCCATCAGGATCAAGCCGCAATCCGATCGATCACACGAGCAGGGGGCAACCCACTCGGTTCAGCGAGGAGGCAGATTTAATCACTACAAGCACCGTCAATGCAGCATACGCTAAAATTAAAACCGGGAGAACAATCCTTGCAAAAAGAAACCCGTATAAAACGGAATATGCCCTATTGATCAGGTTGATGAGTTTGCTGCTCGATCGCGACTTGCCTGCCCTGGCGGCAGAGGCAGCAAAGTTTTGAAATGGAAGCGCCATTACGATGATGACTGCAAACCCAAAGAAAGTCCCCATCATCAGCGCAAAGGTAGCCAGCCCTACGGTAAAGCTCAGGTGTGGCACCCCCTCAACTGGAACTCGGAAGCCGTAATTTATGGAGAAGAATACAGTGGCGTAGTTAGCAAGGAACGCCATGATAGTGGAAACAATCAGCGATTTGACGAGTGCAACTGCAGCCCACTGAGTCCAGAAGCCGCTCTTCTTGTAGACTTCGAGCAATCTCCAGGGCATTCTGCGGTCTCCGTACTATAATCATGCAGAATTGGTTTCTCAAAAATCAATCGAGCTTTACATTGGCGGCCTTCGCCACTGCCGTCCACATCGGGATCTCCGCCGCGATCAGCTTGGCGAAGCCGGCGGCACGGATATCGGACACTGGAATGTTGAGCCCGCGCAGCCGCTCGACGACGTCGGGCGATCTCGCAGCGGCATCGATCTCCCGCTCGAGCCGCGCGATGACCGCGGCCGGGGTGCCCTTTGGCGCCAGCAGGCCGCCGTAGATCTCGACATCGATGCCGGCGATGCCTGCCTCGGCCAGCGTCGGCACGTCGGAGAACTCGGCCGTACGCTTGGCACCCGTCGTTGCGATGACGCGTGCACGACCGCTCCTCACATGCGCGGTCGTCGGTCCTGGATCGACGAACGCGAACGCGATCTGGCCGCTCGCGACAGCGGTCATCTTCTCGTGGCTGCCCTTGAAGGGAATATGCACGGCCTCGATGCCGGTCTTCTGCTTGAATAGCTCGGTCGGCAGCTGGAAGGCAGGCGACGTGCTGCCGTAGTTCGATCTCGACGGATTGGCCTTGGCCCAGGCGACCAGCTCGGCCACGGTCTTGATGCCGAGATCCGCATTGACTGCGATCACCAGAGGGAAGCGGCCGAGGATGGCGATCGGCTCGAAGCTCTTCTGCGGGTCGTAGGGCAGCTTGGAATAGACGGCTGGGGCAAAGCTCAGCGTGCCGCTAGGCCCCATGAGCAAGGTGTAGCCGTCTGGTGCGGCGCGCGCGACCTGCTCTGCAGCGATGAAGCCCGCAGCGCCCGGCTTGTTCTCGATCACCACCGGCTGTTTCAGGCTCTCCTGCAGCTTCTGCCCGTAGGCACGCGCCAGGATGTCGTTGCCGCCGCCCGGCGGAAAGCCGATCACGATCTTGATAGGTTGGTGCGGCCAGTCCCCCTGCGCGTGCGCCGGCGCGAGTGTGGCGAGCAAACCCAGGGCAAGAACGAGAATACGGACCACGACAGCGGACATCTCGGGGCTCCCTCGGCTCGCATGCCGATGGCGCGGCGCTCGGTCGAGATGCGCCTCACCACCATTGAGCCCGATGTTGCCCGCCTTCGCTGCCTACGTCCAGGGGGCCGCACACGCGCTGCAGCGCGAGCGCCGCCAAAGCGTCACTGCCGCGTCTGGCTCTCGTAAAGCGTGAACTCGCCGGCGTTGACGCGCTTGGCGAGACCGCGGGTCATCTCCGACACGGTGTCCTCGCCGAACGCGGCGACGAGATCGGTCAATGCGGCGTAGATCGCGGCATAGGCCATCAGCTCGGGCGCCACGCCATGCTCCGCTCCTTCCTCCCAGGCCTCCAGGATGAGGCCGAGTGCCTTGAGGGTCGTGTCGTCCTTCTTCACAAGCTCGCTGACGTCCATGGTTCTCTCGCCCCCGGGTTCGTTCGTCGCGCACCATACGCAGCGCCTACCGCTCCCAGTGCTGCCTCGTGCCATAACACGGCATTCTGCGTCGAGTGCGTTCTGCAACAAGTCACAGTAAACGTCCGGCGTGCCGCGATGATACGATCCGTACCAAGCTGAATGGCATCGGCAGTATGCGGATTGCTACTGGAATCAGGGTATGCTTTTGACGAGGTTCTCCGCGATCTGCACCCCCTCGCTCATGAAGCGATTGATCGCTGTCTGCGCGGTCGATGTGCAAATTTTGTGTGTCTTGCTATAGCTGTGGTAGCCCTGGTTGAAGCTGCGTGTGAGACGTGCGCGCCGCAGCGCGTTGGCCCCTTCCGCCTCCAGCAGCTCCCGCATGCGCTCGCGCCAGGCCTGGCCCTCGTTGGCCCCGCAAAGCTCGCGCAGATAGTGCACGGCGCCGAGAATCTCCGACAGCCGCATCAGCCGATCGTCATAGGGCTTGTCGACCGCCTGGGCGCTCGCCGGCAACGGCTGGCCTGCCGCCTGGAGCAGGGCAAGGCCGGCCACGGCGAGGGCAGAGAGCTTCAATCGGCGGTGTCTTGGCACGTTCGCCTCGGCTGCTGCAGCGGAAGGCCCCACGATTCCGCCGCTCATTACCATGGGCAGATGAAGGGTGGAACCCTGCCGCCGCTCAAGCGCGCGCGAGCCCCAGGCGCCTGTGGGCTTCCCGGATCAGGCTGACGGCGCCGTCGGTGAGGCGGTAGTCGGCGAGCTCGGCCAGCGTGACGAAGCGCGCATCCGAGATGTCGGTCGCGGCCCGCGGCTCGCCGACGTCGCAGGTGCCGTAATAGACGCAGATGATGTAGTGGTGCTCGATCGTGCCGTCGGCACCGGCGCGGATCGCATCGTGCACGTCGAGCAGGCCGGCGAGCGAGACGACGAGGCCGGTCTCCTCGTGGATCTCGCGGGTGGCGGCGGCGAGCGCCGTCTCGCCCGGCTCGATCTTGCCGCCCGGCAGGCTCCAGTAGCCCTTGCGCGGGCCGCCGCCACGCTCGGCGATCAGAACCCGCTCGCCGCGGAAGATGGCTGCACTAGCCGCCGCGCGCGGCCAGGGAACATGCGTCCCGGCGGCGGGCGAGGCAGGCGAAGGCGCGTCGCGGGTCATGCCGGGCTCATACGAGAAAAAGGCTGCACGACGCAACCGGGCTGGCGGGTCGCTGGCAACTACCCTATCTCACCAGGACACGCAAAGATCAGCGATGGAGCCCCCGCGTGTCGAGCCCTTCCGTCGATCCCTTCGACCTCGCGCGGTTCGTCGCTGCGCAAGCCCGCGACTACGACACTGCCTGCGCGGAGCTTGCCGCGGGCTGCAAGCAGAGCCACTGGATCTGGTACGTGTTCCCGCAGATGCGCGGGCTCGGCCACAGCGCCACGGGGCAGCGCTACGGCATCTCCTCACTTGCAGAGGCGCGGGCCTATCTGGCGCATCCCGTGCTGGGGCCCCGGCTGCGGCATGCCGCGGGCCTGCTGCTCGGCGTCATGGGGCGGACAGCGCACGAGATCATGGGATCGCCCGACGATCTCAAGCTGCGCTCATCGATGACTTTGTTCGCGCGCGCCAGCGTGGACAATGCCGTATTCCTGCAGGTGCTGGAGCGCTACTATGGCGCTGTCCAGGATGCGGCGACGCTGCGGCTGATCGCAGAGGCATAGACGGAGCGTGCCGCCGCCAGGGCAAGTGCCCAGCCCCGAAGGTGCCTTGCATGTGCTCCCGCTACGCGCTGACCTCGCCGCCCGAAGCGGTTCGCGCCTACTTCGCGCATGCCAACGAGACCGCGTTCCCGCCGCGCTACAACATAGCCCCGTCGCAGCCGGTGCTGATCGTGCGGCTCGATCATGCGCGCCGGCGCGAGCTGGTGCTGGTCAGATGGGGGCTCATCCCCTCGTGGGCTAAGGACCCGGCCAAGCTGTCGCTTCTGATCAACGCGCGGGCCGAGACTGCAGCTGAAAAACCCTCGTTTCGCGGTGCATTGCGCCATCGCCGCTGCCTCTTTCCCGCCGATGCCTATTACGAATGGACCGGCGCGGCAGGGGCGAAGCGGCCCTACATGCTGCGGCCTGCGGATGGCGGGCCGATGGCGTTCGCCGGCCTGTGGGACCATTGGCTCGGTGCCGACGGCAGCGAGATCGAGACGGCGGCGATCCTGACCGTGCGGGCATCGGCCAGCGTCGCCCGCGTGCATGACCGCATGCCGGTGATCCTCGCACCCGACCAGTTCGCGGCATGGCTCGACACGACCTCCGGCCGTTCAGGGGAGGCCGAGACCATGCTGGCCGAGCCCGGGGAGCAGGTGCTCGAGATCCTGGAGGTGAGCCGGCAACTCAACAATAGCCGCAACGAAGGCCCTGAAGTGCAGGAAATAGTGGGAAAAATGCTTATTTAACCGACTCGGCCCGATAACAGAGTCGGGAGTAGTGGGCGAGTGCCAGCCCTGGCCTCGTGCGTTGACCAAGCTTTCGTATTGCTGCCGGCTTGGCTCGCTTCGGACTTGAAAAGACGATATTCTGCCGCAGTCAACACCTTGCCGCGTTTGCGTGGCTAGCGTGGTCCGGAGGGGACGGTCCCAGCCGATCCGCCGGGGCGCCGCGATGGTCGCCCGTCGGCGGAAGAGTGGCTGGAAATGCAAGCGCGGGCAGCGCAACAGGAACTCGACATGGCCTACAGAGGTGACGATCTCGACCTCAGGACCCCACAGTCCTGGACCAGCACCGGCCGTGAGGCGAGTGCGGGCGAGCAGCCGAACTGGTGGACGCGCACGGCCGTCTACAAGGGTGGGCGCGCAGATCCGATCTGGGTCGACGACTATGTGATGGCGTGTTGCAACCACGCCTATGATCTGGCCCTCGCGCACCGCGCGCCGGAAGTGCGGCTCGAGCATCTGATCAACGCCCTGACGCTCAACGACCACGCCGCGCAGGTGCTCGAGGCACGCGGCCTCAGCGTCACGTCGCTGCGGCGCGAGAGCGGCGCTGCGATCGCCAACGACATTCCCACTGCCAGCGGAGCAGCCACTGGTGCGCCCAAGCGCTCGGAGGGCGTGGAGGAGGCGTTGCGGCAGGCCGCCGATCATGCCTACCCGCGCCGCACACCGGTCACGGTCGACGACCTGTTGCACGTCCTGTTCGACATGAAGCGCGACATTCCCGGGTTGCAACTCCTGCATCGCCATGCCCCCACCTGGGGCGGCCGGAACGGGGCGGAGCCGCGGCCGGATCTGCGGCTCGATCCGCTGCCTCACCTTGCGCGGCCGCAGCCGGCCCAGCAGTGGCAGCGCTACGGCTCGCAGTCCGCCCACGATTATTTCAGTCAGCCGCCGCAGCGCGAGCGCGAGCCGATGCGCGAGCCCCCGCCGATGCGCGAGCCCATCCGGGAGTACGCTCGCGAGCCGCTGCGGCCGATGCATCGCGAGCCAGCGCCGACCACCGTCGTCGACAACTTCCAGGACGCCCGGCTCGATTCACTCGAGCGCGCGGTGCGTGATCTCGGCGTCGATCTCGCCGACGACCGCAAGACGATCCGCTCGCTGGTCGGCGACTTGCAACGCTCCTCGGCAGCACAGGCCGACGACACCGGCCGTTTCCGCGGCGGCCTCAACGAGCGGCTCGCCGCGCTCGAGGATCACGTGATCCGCTCGCGCAACGATGCGGCAACGCTGCCGTCCGCGCTGCTCGACCGGCTGGCGATGATCGAGCGTACGATCGAGGCCCGTCTCGTCGAAGCTTCGCGCAACAGCGGCGCGTCTCCTGCCCTGTTCGACCGGCTGGCGATGTTCGAGCGCGGCATCGAGGAGCGGCTGAACGAGATAGGACGTCTCAGCGGCGCCGTCAGCGATCGCCTGCAGTCGCTCGAGCACGTCTCGCAGCGCCCTGTCGAAGCTACGCTGTCCCCGCTCGTCTCCCAGCGTCTCGACGCCATCACGCAGTTCGCCGGCAAGATCGACGCGCTGGAGCGCACGTTCCAGTTGATCCTCGACCGGATGACGGGCGTGGAGCGCAGGCTTGCCGACACCAAGCCCGTCGTCGACTTGTCGGGCGTGGAGAGCCGGCTCGCCGGTCTCGAGCGCAACGTGCAGACGACCGTCGAGCAGAGCCTCGACATGGGCCCGGTGACGGAGCTGTTGTCGGGGATCGAGGGCCGCGTGGCAGGCCTCGAGCGGACGCTCGATAATCGCGCTGCCGAGACGGGGCGCACGGTGTCGTTCATCGGCGAGCGGCTGCGTGCGTTCGAGGAGGCAATCGGTGGGCAGAAGGGTCTGGCCGTCGACCGCCTCGGCCAGATCGAGCGCTCGCTGACCGCGTATGCTGAAAGCACGGTCGCTGCCGGCTCGTCCTACGACAAGGATCTCGGCGAGTTGCACGAGGCGCTGTTGAAGCTCAACGCCAACCAGCAGACGCTGGCCGGCGCGCTCGAGCAATGGCGGCTCGACAACACCGGCGACCTCAGCGTGATCAACAATCGCCTCAAGTCGATCGAGGAGAAGGATCAGCGCAGCTCGCCGGATGTGGATAAGCTCGCCTCCCAGGTCTCTGTCATCCACGCCACGCTTGCCAAGCGCGAGGTGCGCAAGAGCCGGTTCATGAACTGGCTGTACGGCACCGACGAGTGGTACTCGGCGAGCTATGACACGCTGCGCTGGCGCGGCCGCCAGGGCGAGCCGGCGGTGGCCAGGACAGCGGAGACCGTTACCGTCCAGCAGCGCCCGACACCTCCTGCCCCGCCGCCGCATTCTGCGATCAGGCGCTGAGCACTTCTGCCGACTTGGGCACCGATCTTGTCAGAATCTGCAACTTGACCCGGGCGTCGCGTCACAGCGGCGCCCGAATCTATTGGTGTTGCCGCGCTTGAAACCAATAACAATGGTTGCATGCTGGCACATGTCAGATTATCAATTGAGGGTGGCCGGTTCGGGGGGAAGGCGGCATTCCACGGCGTTGCAACGCTGCCGGATGGGCTTGCAGGGGCACGGTCGAGTATGAGTAGCGAATCCGACGGGCACGAGCGTCCCGACAACATCGATACCATCAAGCAACTCCTCCGCAAGCTGGAGGAAGTGGCGGCGCGCGACGACGGTACTGCCCTGACGCAGGGCGATACGAAGCCGGTTGAGCAGCCACCCGGGCTCGCGACCCTGCAGCGCGGCATGACATCGGCACGCAGCGTCGCGGAGGCTGCTTCTCGCGGCGCGCATTCACCGATCGAGTTGCCGGCGATCACCAAAGCGGGAGATGCAGGGCAGCGCGGGGGCGGTCGCAATCTGGTCGTCGCCGGCGCCTCGTTCGCGCTCGGAATCGCGGCGGCTGCGGGTTTGATCGTTGCCTTCGATCCATTCAAGCAGCGCCTCGGTCTCGGCACGACGGTCGCCCAGCGGCCTGCGGGAACCACAGCACTGACCAAGAGCGTCGCCGAGCAACCGCCCCAGATCGCGACGCCGGAAGCCGCGACCGGCCCGGCAGAGCCTGTCAGAGCTGAGCCTGCAATTACGGAACCTTCGAGAACCGTGGCCGGCAATTCCTCGGCTCTTGAGCCGCAGGCCTTCCGCGAAACGAGCCAGGTCGCCGAGGTCCCGAAATTCCACGCACCGACGGAGCCGCCGCGCGAGGAGACTGCTCGTCAGCCGGCCGCGTCCGGCGCCGCGGAGACCGGTCCGGTGCATGCGGCCGCCAACGCAGTGCCGTTGCAGCACGTGCTGCGCCTGCCCGACCGCCTCGAGATCCGCGCCGGTGAGCGTCGCCAGCTCGACCTCATCGTCGAGCCGCGCCCGGCTGAAAACGATCGGCTGCTGGTCGTGCTGCGACAGGTACCCGGCTGGATGTCGCTGTCGAAAGGTGGCGCGATCGGCAACGAGATCTGGCTGCTGCCGGCGCATCAGGCGGGGGATGTGTGGATCGACGCTGGCGAAGCAGCGACCGGCACCACCGAGATCAAGGTGGAGGTCGCGCGGATCGACGGGCGCATCATCGCGCAGCAGATGCTGGCGGTGCGGGCGCTCCCGCTGCAACAGGGCCCGCCTTCAACGATCATCGCTGCACCTGCGAACAGTGAGCAGATGATCCTGCGGCTGCAGGCCCGCGGCGAGTTCCTGCTCGACACCGGTGAGGTGGAGGCTGCACGCACGCTGCTGCGCACGGCGGCGGAGGCCGGCAGCGTCGTCGCTGCCCTGCGGCTGGCAGAGACCTATGATCCCAGCGAGGTGCAGCGGCTCGGAGTGACGGAAGGCTCGGCCGATCCGGCCCAGGCGGTTCGCTGGTACGAGCACGCGCACGCACTCGGCTCCCCGGTTGCCGCAGCACGGCTGGTAATGCTCGGACGGCGGTGACCCGTGGTGGCATCCCGCACCATTCGCGAGGCCGAGCATGAGTTCGGCCGGCGCGGCGGTTTGCTCTTTACCGTGACGATCGCATTGCTCGTGCTGTTGCTTGCGATCTGCGCCGGCGATGCCCTCGCTCAACAATCTGGTAGCGAGCGTGCGGGGGCGAGCAGCCTGCGCTCCATCAACGTCGGCTTCGTGCGACAGGCGTTCGGCATCTGGTCGGCCAAGATTGCCGATGGAAGCTTTGACACGGCTACCGGCCGCACGATCCGCTGGTTTCCCCACGACACCGATTCTTCACTGATCGTGGCGCTGTCGTCCGGCCGCCTCGACATCGGCATGGTCGGCAGCAGCGTGGCGGCGTCCGCCATCGCGCGCGGGCTCGATCTGCGCATCTTCTACGTGCTGGCGACGGCACCGGAAACCGAGGGGCTGGTGGTCGGCCCGGGCATCACACTGAAGCCGGGCGAGGCGAAGGGCCTTCATGGCAAGGTGCTGGCGGTTCCGTTCGGCTCGACGGCGCACTTCCAGCTGCTGGCAACGCTGCGCCGCTGGGGTGCAAGCCTCTCCTCGCTGAGGATCGTGAACCTGCAGTCCTCGCAGATCGGCGAGGCGTGGATGCGCAATGAGATCGACGCCGCGGCCGCCTCGGAGCCGCTCTTGTCTCAGCTCCTGCAGCGCGGCCACCGCGTGCCGCTGGCTGCATCGACAGAGCATGGCGGCGTCATGGTGTTTGCAGCACCTGGAGACTTCGTCGCCCAGCACGTGGTGTTCCTGTCGCGCTTCATCGACGTCATCGCGCGCGCCGACCAGACGCTCACCGAAGTGCGCCAGCAGCTCACTCAGGACAGTGCCGAGCTGAAGCCGATCGCCTTTTTGACGGGCATGTCACCGGAGGCGGTGCTGGCAGCGCTCGGGCGTTATCGACCGATCACTCTGGCCGATCAGGTTTCGCCGACCTGGCTCGGCGGCGGCACGGGCGCAGGCCTGCTTGCGCACCTGAAGTCGGTCGCGGAGGTCTGGCGTTGGGCCGGGCGCATGCCGGGCGGCGAGCCCGACCTCGGCGGCGCGATCGCGATCGAACCGGCACAGATGGCGCTCGGCTACCAGCGCTGATGCGTTGTGGCGAAAGCGCAGCTCAAGCTGCAGCGGTCCGGCCGGCAGGCTTCTCGTCGACATGCGCCGCGACCCGCGCCAGCACGCGGCCGGCAGCCAGTGCCCGCTCCGCCCAGACCTCCTGGAGAAGTCGCTCGATGGCGGCATCGAGCGCTGCGCCGCCCGAGGCGATCCAGCGTTCGTCGAACTCCGGCACCGAGGGATCGCGACGCAACTCGTCGACCTCGGCGGCGGTCACCATCGCGATCTCGGCGAAGTAGCGGCCGGCTTCCGCCCGCAGACGCGCCTCGACGCGAGAACGGTCGCGATCGGTGTTGAGCGCGTCGGCGAGTGTGGAGACGAGCAATCCTTTGCGGTGCAGGCGCGGGGGAACCGCGATCCACGCCGCGCGCTCCGTTGCCTTCCACGCCTGCGTCGAGGCCGTGCACCAGATGGCGACGTTGGCCTGGCGGCATGCTTCCGCGTTGGCGGCGTCGAGGCCGGCGAGCCCGGAGGCGAGGCCCGGCGTATCGATCAGCTCGAACGTCCGCAACCGCTCCACGGGCAGGGCGACGTGCAGCATGCGCGCGCCCCCGACTGCCAATAATGGCAGCGTCGCCTCGCTCAACGGCCGGCGCGTGTGGTCGCGAAGCTCGAGCGCGACGCTCGACACCTTGCCATAGCGGACGTGGATGGGAATGCGCGTGTTGGCGTGGATGCTGGTCGGCAGCAGGTCGCTGCCGATCAGGGCATTGGCAAGGGTGGTCTTGCCGGCGTTGAACTCGCCGAGCAGCACGACGCGCGGCGGCCGCGAAAGGCGGCTTGCGAGCCGTTCGAGCACGCGGCCGATGCGGTTTGCTGCGCGGGAGCTCAGCGCCATGCCCTCGAGCCGCCGACGGGAGGCCTGCAATTCCTCGAGCATGCTCTGGAGGTCGGCTGGGGGCATGTGCTGGTGCGCGCTTGCAGCTGCTGATCTGATGCTTCGCCTTCTCCGGCGACCTTCACACGAAGATCGGCCGGGCATCGGCGCATTTGAAGCACACTACTGCGCTTCTCACACGATGTGAAACGCGCGCGTGGCGCGTAGGTTCTGATGTCCCATGTCAAGCACTGCGGGCGCAAGATTTCGTTGCGTGCCGCGAAGTGCGGACGGCGAGGGTAGGGCAAGATCGTGCAGAAGGGGAGGCGGAGCCGGAGACGTCGGTTGGCAAGCTCTGATA
>SXGT01234711.1_pt1 | contig 10665 bp, 8 predicted proteins | sample 3176221 | NCBI WGS metagenome assembly SXGT01 (sample SAMN11356862, study PRJNA531348) | freshwater metagenome | isolation source: freshwater sample F1-120 | place: China: Fuxian Lake, Yuxi | collected 2017-12-25
CCGATCAAGTTAATTCATACCCGCCCAATTGCCGAAGCCATTAGCAGCGCAGGTGGCGTTAGTTTTACCGAGTTGAATCAGCAATTGATGCTAAACAAATTACCCGGTGTGTTTTTCATCACCTTCCTCGATACACCGGGTCACGCTGCGTTCACTCAAATGCGCGCGCGCGGAGCCCAGGGTGCCGATATCGTCATCCTCGTGGTGGCTGCCGATGATGGTGTCATGCCTCAAACCAAAGAAGCGATTGCCCATGCCAAGGCAGCTCGTGTGCCGATCGTTGTGGCATTGAACAAGGTCGATAAACCCAACGCCAACCCCGAACGCGTCAAACAACAACTTGCCGAACTCGAACTCGTTCCTGATGATTGGGGCGGCAATACAATGGTCGTGCCTGTTTCTGCCAAGCAGAAAAAAGGGATCGATGATCTACTCGAAGGTGTTTTGCTCGTGGCAGATAGCAACGAGATCAAAGCCAATCCGAACGGCAAAGTGATCGGTACGGTCATCGAAGCAGAATTGGATAAATCCAAGGGCGTGCTGGCGACCTTGCTTGTTCAGAATGGAACCCTCGAATCAGGCGACGTGGTCGTTGCAGGCACCGCACATGGCAAACTGCGCGCCATCACCGATTACAAGGGCAAGCCCGTCAAAAAGGCGGGTCCTTCCACGCCGGTAGCTGTCATGGGTCTCAGTGATGTTCCCTCCGCTGGAGATCTGTTCGAAGTCGTTCCGTCTGAAAAAGAAGCGCGCGTGATCGTGGCTGAACGCCTTGAAGTGTTAAAGACACAGGCGCAATCGCGCAAGAAGCTCTCGCTCGAAGATCTGTTCAGCAAGGTTCAGGCTGGTGAAGCCAAGGAACTTAATCTCATCGTCAAAGCCGATGTGCAAGGTTCGCTTGACCCCATCATTACCGAGTTGAATAAATTGGGACAGGGTGAGATCGGCTTGAAGGTGTTACATGCAGAAACCGGTAATATCGGCAACAATGACGTAATGCTCGCCGCCGCCTCAAAGGCGATCATGATCGGTTTCAACGTTCAAGCCGATGTGGATGCCCGCCGCATGGCTGAAAAAGAAGGCGTAGATATCCGTCTCTACGAGATCATCTACCGCATGACCGAGGATATCGAGAAAGCCCTTAAGGGTATGCTTGAACCTGACCTCAAGGAAAAGATCCTTGGCAAAGCCACCGTCTTGCAGGTCTTCACCGCCTCCAAATTCGGACGTGTTGCAGGCTGCCGTGTGACCGATGGCGAATTAAAACGTGGCGCAAAAGTGCGCCTCTACCGCAATGCAGATATCATTTACGAAGGTGACCTCTCCTCCCTCCGTCATGAAAAGGACGATGTGAAAGAAATCCGCCAGGGGTTCGAGTGCGGTGTTGGGTTTAAGAACTTTAGCGATATCCAATCCGGCGATATACTTGTTTGCTATATCCTTGAATAAATGAATTTCTATACTACATAGCATATTTTGTATGCTATGTAGTATAGAAACCTTGGAAAGACCATGCCATCTGGAATTAGAATCAAACGAATTGAAGACCGTATTCAGCAGGAACTTTCAGAAATGCTGATTCATGAGGTTAGTGATCCGCGCCTCAAGCAGATCTTTGTGACCGGCATCAAAGTAGACCGTGAACTTGCCTTTGCCGAAGTATATGTCTCTGCTGTAGAGGGAGCATCTCGTGCCGAAGAAGTGCTGGCGGGGCTCGAATCCGCTTCGGGCTTTTTACGGCGTGCACTCTCTACCCGCGTAGAATTACGTGCTTTTCCAAAGCTAAGGTTTCATTGGGACCCAACTCCGGAGAATGCAGACCATATCGAAAAGCTGCTGGCAGGGTTAAGGAATAAGAAATAATTTCCCTTATTTAAGTAATAAGGAATTATGGAGAAAACACAGTGACTGATCAGATCTCAGGGGACATAAAAAAGCGAATTGCCGATGCTAATAAGGTGGTGATCGCATCGCACGTACGACCCGACGGTGACGCCATCGGCTCCCTACTTGGACTTGGGCTTGCTCTTATCGATGCAGGCAAAACCGTCGAAATGATCCTTGTCGATGGGGCACCCTCTTCTTTCAAATTTCTTGAAGGCAGTGAGCTGGTTAAAAAAGAACCCACCGGCGGGCACGACACCTTTATCACCGTAGATTGCGCCGATTTCAAACGAACGGGGAAAATCTTTGAAAATTTCGGGCAACCTGATATTAATATCGACCACCACAAAACCAACGAAAAATTTGGAAAATTAAATCTTATTGAAGCTGAAGAAGTTGCCACCGCGGCAATTCTCACCAATCACCTTCCGGGCTGGGGACTTAAGATCACCAAACCCATTGCCACTGCATTATTGACAGGCATTCTTACCGATACGCTCGGATTCCGCACTTCCAACGTTACGCCTGAAGCATTACGCCAATCGGCACAACTTATGGAAGCTGGCGTAGACCTCCCTGAAATTTACATGCAATCTTTGGTACGAAAATCATTCCCCGCCGCAAAGTATTGGGGTGCAGGGCTCTCCAGCCTTGAAAGCAAAGATGGGATTGTTTGGGGTAAACTGACCCTTGCAGACCGCAAATCCTCTGGGTATGGCGGGAACGACGATGCAGATTTGATAAATATGATCTCTGCCATCGATGGGAACAAAGTCGGAATGGTTTTCGTTCAACAAACGGATAATAAAGTAAAGATATCCTGGCGCGCCCTTCAGCCGGGGATCGATGTATCGCCGATCGCAAAACATTTCAACGGCGGAGGGCATGCAGCCGCCGCAGGAGCAGATATTGAGGGAAGCTTAGAAGACATCCAAAAGGAAGCACTCAAAATTACAAAGCAACTATTGAATTTGTAATGTCTATTTCTATGCAGTAGTACCATTTCACTAGCTTGTCTCATTGAAAAATATGACAATCATGTCATAATATATCTGGATATCAACTCAGGAGGAATCCAAAATGAATAGTCAGGATGTTAAAAACGCCATATCAGGCGCGCTCGTTATAGATAAACCAGTTGGCATGACCTCTCACGATGTTGTGCAAGCGATACGCAATGGAACAGGATTACGCCGTGCCGGTCATACAGGCACTTTAGACCCGCGAGCTTCTGGCGTACTCGTTATCTTAGTAGGACCCGCAGTACGGTTAAGCGAATACGTTTCAGCATCAGATAAACGATATCAAGCCATCATCCGTTTAGGCGGCACAACAGATACCTATGATGCCGAAGGAAAATTCACTCCGACCAAAGACCCCTCTCATATCACTGAAGCTGAATTTGAAGATGCATTAAAAACATTTGTTGGTGAAATAGAACAAACCCCGCCCCCCTACTCCGCAGTAAAAGTTCAGGGACGCAAAGCCTACGAAATGGCGCGCAAAGGTGAAGAAGTGGAGCTCGAACCGCGCACCATCACCGTTCATCACTTGGAAGTTCTAGAGTGGACTCCCCCCGAAGTTGTTATTGACGTTCATTGTTCCTCTGGCACCTATGTTCGTTCTTTGGCAAATGATCTTGGTAAAAAATTAGGTTGTGGCGCATATCTTGTTGGCTTGCGCCGTACCAAAAGTGGAAAGTTCACCCTGCGCGATGCCGTGCCTCTGCGCAAATTGCAGGAAGCCTTCAATGCAGGCAACTGGTATCAGTACCTCATTCCCGCCGCAGAAGCGCTTGGTGATTGGCCCGCCATCGAACTCAACCCCGATGAAGTTGAAGCTGTCCGCCATGGGCATAGGGTGAAGGCAAAAAGCGCCGATGTTGCTCATGAAAAAGTTAGAGGCGTCAGCACCCAGGGCGAATTGGTTGCGCTCATGGTACAGGCAGATAATGCCGATGACGGCTCAAAAGAATGGCAACCCAAGAAAGTATTCTTCACATCTGATTAAGACTCTTTGCGCCGTCTTTGGTGCAAACTGGATGATAAAATAAAGCCGCCGTCAAAGGCGGCTTTTTTCATATGCAACATTATCGTTCTCTCGAAAAAGTTACCCTCACAAATTCATATCTGACCGTTGGCGTTTTCGATGGTGTGCATCGCGGACATCGCGAGATCATCTACAAACTGGTGAAAGATGCCCACGCCAACAATGCCAACGCCGTGGTATTGACTTTCGAACCGCATCCCGCTTCTGTGCTGACTGGAAAAGAGATCCATTGCCTGACCACACCCGATGAGCGCGCGGACCTGCTCGGTTCGCTTGGCGTGGATACGGTCATTACCCAGCGCTTCACCCCTGACCTGTCCACTGTCCCTGCCCATGAGTATATGTCGCGTCTGAAAACGCATCTTGGACTCAGTCATTTGCTGATCGGCTACGATTTCGCACTCGGCAAGGGACGGGAAGGCAATGCTCCACGCTTGAAAGAGATCGGCTCCGAGTTGGGATACACCGTCGAAGTAGCGCCCGCTCTGAGCGACGAAAGCGGCGTGATCTCATCCACAGAAATTCGTAAACTGGTTTCCATCGGCAACATGGGTGAAGCGGCAAAACTGCTTGGTTATCCTTATCGCATGAGCGGAGAGATCATTCGCGGGGCCGGACGTGGAAAGAAGATCAGCTTCCCCACTGCCAATGTGGATTATGCCACTCAGAAAGTTGCACCGCCTAATGGCATCTATGCTTGTTGGGCACAGCTTGGGAACGAGCGTTTTATGGCAGCAACGAACATTGGCTTCAACCCAACTTTCACACCCGAACGACAAACCCCCAGCCTTGAAGCATATCTGCTTGATTTTGACCGCGACATTTACGGCGAGGTGTTAACGCTTGAGTTTGTGGCGCGTCTGCGAGAAGAGATCCGCTACACCACCGTGGAAGCGCTTATCGACCAGATCCATGATGATGTCAACCAGACCCGCGCTATTTTGAGTCCCTAAAGGAGGGGCAACCCAATGCGTAAACGTTCAGGGATCATCTTGATCCATGAAGGCAAACTAGCTTTGATCGAACGTCACAAACAGGGACGTCATTACTATGCCTTCCCCGGCGGCGGTGTGGACGAAGGCGAAACCGACGAACAAGCTGCCATCCGTGAAGCCGAAGAGGAATTGGGTATTCGCGTGAAGATCGTGCAGAAAGCCGCCACCATTTTACGCACAGGCAGGCGCGACCAGGTCTATTTTCTTGTAGATTGGGTTGATGGTGATTTCGGTACGGGCACAGGGGAAGAATATGGCGAACCCGATGAGTTCAATGGAACCTACAACCCCTTGTGGATGCCGTTGGAAAAAGTGCTGGACAATAATGTCGTACCGCGCGGACTTGCTGAGTTGACAGTGAGATCGCATCAAGGAGGATGGAAAGAAAGTATCACCATCCATGAGGAAGTAAATCAAAAGTAGTTAATAAAGTGCGTCGTCTTCTATGCGGCGCACTTTACTTTTTCATCAAGGAGTTCATGATGCCAAACATAAAATTCGACCGTTTCTATCGTTACACTGAAATGACCCGCATCCTCAAAGCGTATGCGAAGGAATACCCAAACCTCATCCGGGTGGAGTCGATCGGTAAAAGCCATGAGGGCAGGGATGTGTGGTTGGTACGATTGACCAACTTCAAGTCTGGGAGTGATGCGGACAAACCTGCTTTGTGGATAGATGCCAACCTGCACGCATCCGAAGTGACCGGTTCCACGGCGGCGCTATATCTCATCCACTTGTTGTTAACGCGCTATGGGAAGGATGAACAAGTCACACGTGCGCTCGACAGCCGTGCATTTTACATCGTACCGCGTGTCAACCCCGATGGCGCGGAGTGGGCGCTGGCAGACCGCCCGAAAGAAATTCGTTCAAGCACGCGACCCTACCCCTATGTAGAAGAATCCATCGAAGGTTTGGATGCCTATGAAGACGTGGACGGCGATGGGCGTATTTTGCAAATGCGCATCAAAGACCCGAACGGTGGATGGAAGGTGCATCCTGATCATCCACGCTTGATGATACGGCGCGACCCGGTGGAAGTGGGCGGTGAGTATTACCGCATCTTCACAGAAGGGTTCATGAAAAATTATGACGGCGTCACCATCAAGATCAACCCACCCAAAGAAGGGCTGGACTTGAACCGCAACTTCCCGGCAAATTGGCGGACCGAGTCTGAACAATTCGGCGCGGGTGACTTCCCCACCAGCGAACCAGAAGCTCTCAATCTTGTGCGATTCATCCTCAAGAACCGCAACATCACAGGTACGATTTCTTTTCATACGTTCAGTGGTGTGCTCCTGCGCGGCATGGCAGAAAAGCCCGACGATGAACAGATTCCTGAAGACCTGTGGACGCTGCAAAAGATCGGCGCGAAGGGCAAAGAGATCACTGGCTATCCAGATATCTCCATGGTCCATGAATTCAGGTATTACCCCAAGCAAGTCACCACAGGTGCATTCGACGAGTGGACATATGAACATCGCGGCGTTTATGCCTGGACGGTCGAGTTCTGGAACCCGGTTAAAGAGGCGGGCATCAAGGATGCCAAGTATATTGATTGGTACCGCGAACATCCCGTGGAAGATGATGTCAAACTTCTGCGGTGGAATGACACCACTTTGGATGGCAAAGGCTATGTCGATTGGTACGAGTTCGATCACCCACAGTTAGGCAAACTCGAAATCGGCGGCTGGAATTTCATGTATATGTGGACGAACGTCCCGCCTGAATTTTTGGAGAAGGAGATCAGCCCCTTCCCGGATTGGGTCGTCTGGCACGCTCTTATCGCGCCCGAGCTTGCTCTGCGCGATGTGAGCGTCACCCCGCTGGGAGCGGATACATACAACATCCGCCTCGTGATGGAGAACCGCGGCTGGCTGCCCACATATGTTTCAAAGAAAGCATTGGAGCGTAAGGTCTCACGCGGTGTGATGGTTGAGATCCAACTGCCAAAAGGTGCGAAACTGCTCGCTGGAAAGGAACGAGAAGAACCCGGCGAACTCGAAGGCAGGGCTCAAATTCCCGCTTCATTCATCTTTGAATCAGGGGATGGTACGTCAGACCGTTTGAAAGTGGAATGGATGGTCAAAGCGAAAAAAGGCAGCAAGGTCAAATTGACGGCAAGCCATGAACGCGCAGGGAAAATCCATACTGAGGTGTTATTGAAGTAAGCATCGCAAACTCGTAAGATGAAATGGACACTGGTCCGTGCAGATACGCCGAATCTGTGCGGACTTTTATTTTGAAAGGAGGAAAGCCCATGACTTGAGGAACATTTGTCATTCCCAGTTCGTCACTTTGGTAACGCCGAAAAACCAAATAAAAAAAACGGAGGATGAAATGAAATCACGAATCACATCGTTGCCGGTATTCCTATTGTTGGGAATGCTGGTCCTGGCTGCATGCGGTGGAGCGCCCGCAGTAGAAGAGCCCGCATATATTGAAGAGGCATCTGCTATCGAAGCATTGCCTGCTGAAGATGCAGGTGGCGCACCTCTCGCCCAGGAAGCAGAAGCGGATCCCGCCTCCGCTTTGAAGGCAGGGCAGGTATATGAAACCGGATCAACAGATAATGTTGCCATCACCACCCACCTCATCATCAAATCTGCAGAAATGCGCCTGTTGGTCGAAGATTCCAACCAATCCATAGATCGGGTGACCCAGGTCGTGGGTGACTCTGGCGGGTACATCATCAGTTCGCGGGTATGGAATCAAATGCATCTGGATGGCAAGAACTACAAATACGCCACCATCACCATGGGCATCCCGGTTGAATCTTTTGAGCGAACCCTCAACCGCCTGCGTGGGATTTCCATCGAAGTATTGGACGAAACCGCCTCTGGCGAAGATGTGACCGACCAATACGTGGACTTGCAATCGCAACTCACCAACCTCGAAGCCACCCGTGAGCGCATCAAGTCATTTTTGGAAGATTCTCAAAACGTAGATGAAGCCCTGCGCATCAATCAGCAACTTTCCGAGATCGAACGTCAGATCGAAGAGATCAAAGGGCGCATCAACTATCTGCAAGATCGCTCATCGTATTCAACCATCACGGTCACCCTTGAACCGGAACTGCCAGAGATCGAACCCACGCCAACCCCTGAGCCAACGCCGTGGACACCCGGTGAAACCGCCGAAGACGCCTGGGATACTCTCACCAAAGCTTATCAGGGCATCATAGACTTGTTGATCTGGTTCTTGCTGGTGTTCGTGCCCATCTTTGGTCCGCCTGTGTTGATCGTTTGGGTCATTGTAAAACTGGTTACTCGAAAACCAAATAAGCCTTCTTCATAACAAAAAAGAACTCACCCCGAAATGAAAGTTTTCGTGGGTGAGTTCTTTTTTTAAGGACTCGGCTTCCTTATTTCTTTCCGCGTCCTATATTAATTTCGGGGTAAATGATGTTTTACTTTATATCTTCACCCGCCACATTTCCATCGAGTTGTCGTAGCCGCGAAGCTCAGACTGGAAACGAGAGACCGAATTGGGTGCGGAATTCTTCGCAAGGAATTCGGTCACTTCAGGGTCGTTGCGGATCTCACCAGAGAGGATCAACTCCCCTCCCGCCGAAAAATGTGGAAGCCGCGCCGCGATATTAACCGCTGATCCGAAATAATCCAACCGATCATTTAAATTGACCACAATGCACGGACCATGATGCACCCCCACCTTGATGCTCAACGGCGGAATGCCGCGCGCGGTCAATTCACGTTGAACATCCCAGATCGCCCGCACCGCAGAGACAGGTTTGCGGAATGCCGCCATCACTGCATCACCCATCGTTTTGACGATGGCACCTTCCTCTTTGGCGACGGCTTGTTCGAGAATCTCAAAATGCTCACGGACCCGTCCAAACGCGGGGGCATCGCCGATCTCACGATACATCTTGGTGGAATTACGCAGGTCGGTGAACATCAACGTCATCGAACCAACAGAGATCTCTTCATCCGCACGCAGGACTTCGCTCGAAAAAAGATCACGGAATACTTGCAAGGTAGTCACATCGGCAGCGGTTGCAGCCTGGTCAGACCAGACAATGCGTTCCATTTGGAAGGTTTGGGTAAAGTCTGAGTCATTGAATAAACGAATGTTCGGGGTCAGCCCGATCTTCAAGAAATCACTGCTCCAACCGAGCTTATCCGCGTGAAAGTCCATATTGGCAGGTCCATCGTTTGAAGCGGTGAGGGTCTGTGAACCTTCCATTGAAGAAGCTGTCAGACGGTAACGCCCTGCTTCCAAAATAGTATTGAAAGGCAATTGCTCATGCGGCGGCACGACCAATGAAAAGACAATATGGGGCTGTCGCTGCGGGCTGCCTACACAAAATTCTATCGAAGCATCCACCCGCCGAATGGATGAATTGGGACGGAAGATCACTTCCACGTTCTGGTCGAAGTTCACATCAAAATTGATCTGGCAGGTATTGCAATGAGAATGAGAATGCACATCGCCCAAGCGTTTATGGTCTTCTGCCACACCGCGGCATTCAGGGCAGAGCAGATCCCAATACATATCTAAAATACCTTCGCGGGTCGCGTACAAGAAAGTCTCTAATACGGTGCGGCGCGGCAGGTTCCAACCATCCGCCAGTGCATAAGGTCGCAGGCGTTGAATGGAAAGATCATCGGCACGTTGGAAATATTCATACAAACGGTCGAGTGTGCCTTGGTCCGCGCCTTGCAAACTCAGGCGTTCGCGCAACAAGCGATAGCGGGTATGTCCGCTTGGGCTGAGGTTCCGCCCGGTTGTGATGGCAAGTGTCGGATTAGGATTCGAAGCGAGACGGTCATACAGTTTGAACGCATCGCCAAACTTCTTCGCACTATACATACCGATCCCGATCGGTATGGCAATATCCCCCAGCAGATTGCGTGCTTTTACCCAAACTTCATAGACCAAATGTGTGCCTGCATCTCTGCGCTCCAGGCGGCAGTCCACGCGCATTTCCTGCAGCGGACCCGTTCGATAGCGGCGCAGGATTCCAAAGCGATAGGGGTAAGTCCATTCGAACGGCTCTTCATCCCAGATCACATTGATCAATGGTATTTTGAACTTGACTTGTTTTACGCGATTCTGTATCCCCAGCAGTTGCATGGGCGGCAAGCCCGTATCACGATTGAAGCGGTTCGTATCCGAAACTAGCGGCCACAATGCTTCAGGTGATGATGCCAGATCCCATTCCCATTTGTAATGATATTCGTTTGACATGATATATAGACCTATAAAGTCCGATTATTTTACCTGTCAAACCTATCAGCAGCATTACAGACAAATAAGAAATTACAGCGAGATCAAACCCAGTTCAATGCCCCGTTTCACAGCTTCGGTACGGCTTGCCGCCCCCAACTTGGCATACAACGCCGAAAGATGGAACTTGACCGTATGTTCACTGATGCCAAGCGTTAACGCAATTTGTTTGTTGGCAAGTCCCTCTGCCATATGTTGGAGGACTTCCTTCTCTCGCGCCGTGAGCGGCTCAGTGAGAGACTCTTCTCCCGAACTTTCCCCGCCCTTTGGCAACCGCATCAATCCCTCGACCAAGCCGGGTGCGCCCACCCAAAGCCCTTCTGCCACTGCGACGATTCCCGCGGCTAATTCATCTACATTGGCTTCAGTGGATAAGACTCCCCACGCGCTCATCCCTGAAGTTACCAACGGTCTCACCGATTCAATATCGTCTGTCAGAAAGAGAATGCCGAAATCTTTAAGTTCCAACCCATGCACAGAAGAGACC